>Ga0213828_1001991_pt1 | contig 15684 bp, 17 predicted proteins | sample MC6MC0897MG_FD_180664 | JGI IMG/M metagenome (GOLD analysis project Ga0213828, IMG submission 180664) | Enriched soil aggregate microbial communities from Iowa State University, Ames, United States - MC6-MC0897-MG | ecosystem: Environmental > Terrestrial > Soil > Unclassified | place: USA: Iowa...
GGCAGAGCGACGGAAGGAAAGGACGAAGCGACGGAAAGGCCGAGCAGAGCGACTGTTAGAAAAGACAAAACGACAGATAGCTCGCCCCGCTCGACGGATAGCCATATCGAATCGACGGATAGCAGAATCTATGGTAATTATAAAGAAAGTGTAAAGTTCGGATAAAAAGACTTTTTACATAGTAAGGTTAGTACAGGAGGAAAACAGATGAAAGAAAAGCTATTACTGATTGAGGATGATACGGCGATTGGACGTATTGTAAAGGATACGCTTGAACAAGAGGGTTACCAAGTTACTTGGGCAACGACAGGGCTTGAAGGACTATCAGATTTTCAAGCAAATACATTCGATTTAGTGTTAGTCGATTGGATGTTACCTGAGATGGATGGTCTAACTGTTTGCCAAAATATTCGCTGGCAAAGTGATATGCCAATTTTAATGATGAGTGCGCGTAAGGAAGAGGCAGATAAGGTTGAGGGCTTGCAGGGCGCTGATGATTATATAGCAAAACCGTTTAGCTTAGAGGAGCTAAAGGCACGTGTAGCCTCTCACTTACGTCGCTGGAAACGTTATAACAAAAAGGAAATATCAGAAGATGTTACATCCTTTGCACACGGCTTAAAGATTGATTGGCAAAAGGAAACAGTGCGCCTTAATGAAGAAGAGCTTGCCTTAACACAGAAGGAATTTGCACTATTAAAACTACTGGCGAAAAATCCAAGCCAAACTTTTTCAAAAGAAGAGCTCTATCAGCATATTTGGCAACAGGCGAGCGTAGTTGAAACACATACAGTCACTGTACATATAAAGGCGCTACGAGAAAAGCTAAAAGACCCAGTCAAAACGCCGTATTATATACAAACAGTATGGGGCAAGGGTTACTGCTTTATTGGGGAACCGCTATGAAAATTAAAACTTGGTTACTCATCACTTTTTTTATCGTGATGATTTTACCTATAGCTGGTGCATATGGCCTTTATGTGTGGATTAACGCCTATTATCAAGATAAAAACTTTAGTGAGTATATCGAAAAGTGGACAGAACTTAATCAGGTAAAATCTGTACTCAACAATCCTGTGTATTATAAAAAAAATGCAGATTTAAAAGATATTGAAGTACTAACCAATGATCAGCTAGCCATTACACTGTATTCGAAATCTGGCTATGTTTTGTATTCCTCAAATCCATTGAATTCGGGATTTGTATCTAAAGACCGTGTGTTTAAAGATTTATACGATTTAAAGCAAAGGTACAATGCCTTTACGTATAAAGAACCTGTTTATCAAGATGAGGAATTGCTTGGGGTATATGAAATTCAATTAGTTAGGACGGATTGGGTAAAAGGCGTAGAAAGTCGTTCTTGGCTTGTAATAGCTGGCTCTATATTATTATTTCTCCTAATTTATTTTGCCGTAATGATGCTACTGAACCGTAAATTATATCGACCGTTGCATGAATTGATGCGGCAAATGCGAGCTTTTGCAAAGGGAGAGCATGCGGAATCGAATTTAGGGGTAAGAAAAGATGAAATTGGGGAGCTTGCTCAAACCTTTCTTGCTATGCAGGATGAAATAGAAACTGCGCGCGCTCACTTAAAAGCTGAACAACAGCAAAAGGAGCTAATGATTGCTAGCATTTCCCATGATTTAAAAACACCTCTTACAGCTATTCAAGCATATGCAGAATCTTTGCAAAGCGAGGCGTTATTAGAAGAACAGCAAGTCGAGTACCGACAGATTATTTTAACGAAGGCTGACATAATGAAGCAGATGTTAGAGGATTTACTAATGTACACTTTATTGCAATCTACAAGCTATCATTTAGAGCTAGTTGAAGTAGATGGGGAAGAATTTTTTGAAATGGCACTGTCGGATTATGAGCATCTATGTGAGAATGAGGGATTTACGCTTTCAGTTACTTGTGACATAGAGGGGATCTATGCAGTACATCCGAAGCAGATTCAGCGTGTGATCGACAATTTAATAAGTAATGCTTGGCGCTATGGAGAAATAGGTACAACGATAGGTTTGGCAGCCGTAAATGTAGGGAAATGTCCTATATGGTGCTTTGATTTTGTAGTACCAGCACTGGCAAAGCAAGATGGCATGTATATTATTGTGCAAAATAGCGGGCAAGGTGTAAATAAAGAAAATATTGAGAAGTTATTTGAGCCGATGTACCAAGCAGATACGGCGCGAACAAAGGCTGGGGAGCGAGGCACTGGACTAGGCTTAAATATTGCAAAACAAATAATAGAAAAGCATGGTGGGACAGTAGAGCTTATATCAAAAGAAGGCTATGGCACAGCTGTATTATGCTGGTTGCCACCATTTAAAGGAGAAATTTGATTATGAATTGGAAAAAATCATTACGTGCAGCAGGTTTAGTTGCCGTACTAACATTTAGCTTGGTAGGTTGTAACACCGAGGCATCGTATTCACCACAGGAAATTATTGATCAAGCGTTGCAGGAAACGAAAGAACCACTTACTTACTACGGTGAATACACAATGGATATGGGCGAGGCTGGTGGAAAAGCTCAAATCAAAGAGTGGACGAAAGATGGGAAACGACGTATTGAGATCATAGGTGAAAATGGAGAGAACAGCATTTCAGTCAACGATGGTTCACAAATTATTACGTATGATGTCAAAGCAAATAAAGCTTTAAAGATGGATATTTCTAAGGATGCATTGAACACGTTTCCGTCACCTAGAGAGCAGGCAGAAGCGTTGTTTAATTTAGTAAAAGATACGCATGATATATCGATTGCAGGCGAAGAGAAAATTGCTGGAAGAGATACTTACAAACTTGTAGCGAAAGTCAAAAAAGATGATACTTTATTTGGCGATATGGAAGTTTGGGTTGATAAAAAAACATGGCTGACATTAAAAATGACAATGAACAGCGCAGGCAATAAAACAACGACTGAATATACAAAAATGGATGAAAGTGCAAAAATTGATGATACACAATTTACAATTGATTTACCAAAGGATGTAAAAGTGGAAGAAATAACTGTCGAAGAACCTGAATCAGTGACACTGGATGTAGTGAAAGAACAGCTAGGTGAATTTTTAATGGTGCCAGAAGAAAATGGTATTACTTTAGAGGAAATTTTATTAGATAAAGGGCTAGAAGATCGACCAGAGTACACTTTCAATTATGTAAAGAATGGTCAACAAGAAATTTCAGTAACGGTTTTTAAAGCGAATAGTAGTGTTACTGAGGAAGAGCCTATTTTTGGTGAAAAAGAAATGGACATCCGAGGTCAAAAAGGTACTGTCATGGACGAGAGTAAATTCCGTTATATTGGCTGGCAAGAAAAGGGCTATCAATATGGCATTATGATGGTAAACCCAGAGCTAACAATTGAAGACCTTGCCGCTTATGCAAAACAAATGACCGTCGTAAAGTGAGGTGAATTGTATGGAGAGGAATGAATTTATAAAATGTCTCGCGTTGTTTTTATTTAGTACAGCTTTTTTATATGGTGTAGGTGAAACATATGACGTTTCATGGCTGCAATTTCATTTCTTTGGACAATACAATGAAGAAGGGTTTTATTTTAACTTTAGTTCTTTAATCCCTATACTTGGTGGCATACTGATTGTGGCATTATATGAAACGATGATTAAGCGACTTATTTAACTTCTTTTAGCGGGTGTTCAATCATCCGCTGAAAGAAGTTAATGCCTCCGGACGCATATGCCGGGGCATAATTGATTACGATTAGAAAATCCATACAAGTGTGGATTTTCTTTTTTTATGTTTATTTAAATTAATGTTATAATATGTAAAAACTTCAAGGGAGGGTTGTAAATGGCTTGTGAGAGAGTAGAAACCGAATATTTTACTTTGCATACTCTAGATGACGGTGTATTTGCTGCCATTGCTAAACCAGGTAAAGGTGCTTGGAGTAATGCAGGAATAGTTGATTTAGGTGAAGAGCTTCTTGTTTTTGATTCATTAAGTACTCCTTCTGCTGGGAAAGAGTTAAGACGCCAAGCGGAAAGTTTAACTGGTAAGAAGGTAAAGTACTTGATTAATAGTCACTATCATGGAGATCACGTTTTTGGGAATCAAGTATTTTTTGATACAACGATTATTTCAACATATGACACACAGAAATTGTGTAATGAAAAAAATAGTATTGAGGATTTAGAGAAAGAAGAGAAGGAAATGAAACAATATCTTCTTCAGCTAAAAAATCAAATCGATTCAACAGAAGACGACATTTTAAAGGCAAGCTTAATCAACCAATATCAAGAAATGTCGAAAGTGTTGGATGACTTATTGCAATTACAAATTGTGTTACCATCCTTGTTGTTTGAAGAAAAATTGACCATCAATGGTGCCGATCGAATGGTGGAATTATACTGTTTAGGCGGGGGACATTCACCGAGTGACACATTTATGTACCTACCAAAAGAAAAGATAGCTTTTATGGGTGATATAGCGACAGAAGACTTGCATGTACCGATTGATAACCCTGTGGAATTTTTGTCTATTTTACAGCAAGTTAATCAAATGGATATAGATACAATTGTACCTGGTCATGGAAGCGTTACGAATATGGCTTTGTGTAATACATTAATCGATTACTTATCTTTTTTGACTCAAAGCTCAAAAGAGGCGATTCAACGAAAATTGCCAGTAGAAGATTTTATTGCTGCATTTGAAATCCCTAAAAAGTATAAAGAATGGAAGGGTGTAAACGGTATTAAAATGAATCTTAAAACCATCTACACGTACCTTCAAAAAAACTAAAAATCCACTGTTAAAAACGTGGATTTTTTAGCGTTAGCGGAATAAACCCGTTCGCATCGCTGATAAAGGAACCAAAATCGCTGATAAAAGCGTTCGTATCGCTGATAAAGGAACCAAAATCGCTGATAAACCCGCTCGCATCGCTGATAAAGGTAATAAAATCGCTGATAAAAGCGTCTGCATCGCTGATAAAAGTAACAAAATCGCTGATAAACCCGCTCGCATCGCTGATAAAGGAACCAAAATCGCTGATAAACCTGTTCACACCGCTGATAAATCTATCAAAACCGCTGATTTAAGCGATTTGCTGTAAATGAGTTTTAGTAAAGGCTTCTTCATATTTTAATCCATAGCCTAGTGCACGATCTAAAAAGATATGGGCCAGCCAAATTATAGAGACCATTAGCAGCGGTGTCGATACAGTGACAAAGCCTAAAACCAAGAGAATGGCTGGCATAACTAAACTATGACCAATATTGTAAAATAAAGCGCCAACTTTTGTGTTGACCATGTAGCCTAACATGCTTATATCAGGTAGTAATAAAAACAAGACAAAATATACGAACGAAAAGTCAAAATGCCAGTAGAAAAATACAGTTACTAAAAACGCTATTACATATTCTAAAGAAATAATTTTACGTAGTTTCATAATGACCACGACCTTCCTGTAATTTTTTATACATATCCTCGATAAGTGAACCGATCACCAGTTTATTTTCCGCATATTTTCCTTCAGCTAATAATGTTCGAGTGAGCTGTAAGGATTGTAATGCCTGCTGATAAAACAGCAATTGTTGTTCAATGTGAGTGATCTTGCTAGAGAAGAGCTGTACCGTTTCTTGATTGCAGGAATCTGAAACAGGCTTTTGCTCTAGAGAAAGTAGTTGTTTGATTTCTTGTAATGTAAAGCCAAGCTGCCTTAATACTAGAATAAATTTAATTGTATGTTCACAAGTGACATCATACACTCGATAGCCATTGTCCTGTTTATTTGGATGTAGTAATCCTTCTTTTTCATAGTAACGCACGGTATCAGTAGATACATGATACTTAGTTGCAAACTGCTTGATTTGCATATGAACACCTCCTAAATTTATCCTAACATTGGAGTATGCTCCAAGGTCAAGGTTATATTTTAAATTTTGTGAAAAGAAGTGAAACGGTCGTTTAATGGAAGAGTGAAAGGCGATAGAAGGTATTGAAGAATCTTTGCAAGTCTCTATAAGAAGGGGGCTTGTTTTTAGTTGTCAGGAAATTTTAGTTTTTGTACGGTCATAAAAATACGAGTCTATTTACATATGCTAAAAAATTTTTATCGGGAGAAATTGATCCTTATATCTTATTTTTAGGTAAAATTTGCTTATTAAATTGAAAATAATGTGCCAGAAGAATTGTAATATTTTACACATGAAGATAGTATTAAAGAAGTGAGGGTTAATATAAGGGGGCGCGGTATGAACACACAAGAATTTGAAGAATTATGGATTACACTAAATGAATTATATAATGCGAATCGCTTTTTAGAATATATAGAATTAAGTAGCGCCGCAATTGAAAGTGCCATTGAGCTTGGTATGTATAAAAAAGCAATCCTTTTATTACGCTATCGCTGTGCAAGCTATTTTCAAACAGGTGATTTGCAAGTTTCCATTAGTGTACTTGAGCAATATCGTGAATTAACCTTTCAATATGGTGATGAGATTGATTTAATCCATCATTATATTTTAGCGTCCATCTATTGGGGGACATTTGGTCATTTAAAGAAATCTGAAGAGTTTATGATCAAGGGACTAAATATTGCCGAGCGTATTCAGCATGTAGAAAGTATGGCGAAAATTTATAATAATTTAAGTGATTTAGAAATTTCATCGGGGAATTATCATAAGGCAAAAGAGTTTGCTTTAAAGAGCCTAAACTACGCCAATGCTTTAGAGACGAAGGATAATAGGCCTTATACAGGAATTATTCATCCCAAATTAAACTTAGCAGTTGCTAAAATTTGGTTGGGAGAATTTTATGAAGCATATGAAATATTGCAAGAGTTACTGATGAAGATTCAGAAACCACCATATTCCAAGGTTCAATTGGAGGTTATGAATGCCTATGCTTTACTTTGCGAAAAACAAGGACGCTTTGGCGAGGCAATTGATTGGTATCAAAAATCGAAGTATTATGCCTTAGAGAATAATGATTTATCTTTGCTTCAAACGATCTACAACTCATTAGTGAGACTAATAGAAGAGCAAGGTAATAAAATTGTTTTATGTTCGATACAAAAGGAATATATTAACATTTTACTAGAAATACAAAGGGAGAATTTTACACATGTGTTATTTGAGATGGAGTACAATGACCAGAAGAAGCAATTTGAAAAAACTTCTTATATTGATCCATTAACGAATATTTATAATCGTCGTTATTTTGATGAGAATGCAGAAAAAATGGTGGAAAAAGCTTCATTAGACAATCAGCAACTAGCGTTATTGATGATTGATTTAGACCATTTTAAAGTAATTAATGATACAAATGGTCATTTATGTGGGGATGATGCATTGACCATTACCGCGACGACATTAAAGGAATTTTTTCATCCGTTTGAGTCGATTGTCGCTCGCTTTGGAGGAGATGAGTTTATTGTCCTTATCGAATTAAAGAAGGACGAATCTGTTCAAACGATGGCAGAAAATCTTTATCAAACATTAACTTCTTTGTCCTTAAAAATGAATGATGAGGTCGTTCATTTGGAATTTAGTATAGGTGTAAGTACAAATAAAAAAGGGCAAATTACTGAGGTTGGGGAACTAATTCATAATGCAGATCTAGCACTCTATACGTCAAAGCGAAATGGACGAAACCAAATTACAATCAATAACCAATATAGTGAAGTAGGAAATAGTAGATAATAGAGAAGGGGGTGCCTAATAGGTTGCCTCTTTTATCTTTGTCCAATTACGCAAACGATAATAATGTTGCTGAAATAAATAAAAAATTATTGTTAAACGATAAATAATATGTTAAATTCTAATTGACAATAAATAGATGAGGTGCTTTTATGAAACGGGAAACACTCTTTTTAAAGATGGCTGTTTTTCTTATTGGAATTCCGGTTCTTGCTTTGTGTATATTTTGGTTGCCTTGGTTCGCTAATGAAGCAGCAGAACATTATCCAAAGTTAGCTTATTTGCAATATCCCACTTTAATTGGTGTATATGTGACAGCGATCATGTTTTTCGTTGCATTATATATGGCTTTAAGACTTTTAAGCTATATTGACAAGAATGAAGCTTTTTCGGATTTGTCTGTTAGAGCTTTAAAAAATATAAAATATTGTGCAATCATTATTAGTGGCATGTATGTGATAGGCATGCCTGTATTTTATCTCATGGCGGATCTAGACGACGCTCCGGGTATTATTGTTATCGGAATGGTCATTATTTTTGCTTCCTTTGTAATTGCAGTCTTTGCGGCTGTTCTTCAAAAGCTATTGAAAAATGCCATCGATATAAAATCAGAAAATGATTTAACGGTCTGAGGTGAATAACATGCCAATGATAATTAATATTGATGTGATGCTAGCTAAAAGAAAAATGAGCGTAACAGAGCTTTCGGAGAGGGTTGGAATTACGATGGCTAACCTTTCTATATTGAAAAATGGAAAGGCAAAAGCGATTCGTTTTTCAACTTTAGAGGCAATTTGTGAGGCCTTAGAATGTCAGCCAGGAGATATTTTGGAATATAAAAGAAACGAAGACACACAAGAATCATAAAATTGATTAAAAAACATAGCTAAGAATCTGCTTTATTTCAGCGAATCATCGTTGGAATTTTGCAGATTCTTTTCTTTAAAAAATTTTTTTAAAAAAGTGAATCGGAAATGAAGTGGCGTCCGTCAGTAGTGTAGAAAGAAGGTGAGGACAACCATGAATATCGAAAAAATTATTGCTGAGCACGGTGACTATTTACTAAAGGTTGCTTATTTATATGTGAAAAATGAAGCAACAGCTGAGGACATTGTGCAGGATGTGTTTATCGCCTTTTATCAAAAACAGGAACAATTTCGGCAAGAATCATCATTACGTACATATTTAGTAAAAATGACGGTCAATCGAAGTCATGATTATTTACGAAGCTGGAAAAGTAAACGACTGACACTATTTGAGAAAATAACAGGACGTACGACAGCAGTCACGCCTGAAAAAGAATTTCTTGCTAAGTCCACAAAACGAGAGCTAGTGGAAGCTTTGTTTACATTATCTGTGGCATATAGAGAAGTACTGATTCTCTATTATTTTGAGGAAATGACAACCGTGGAAATCGCACAACTCGTAAGTTGTCCAGAAGCAACGGTACGCACTAGATTACAACGTGCTAGAAAGCAGCTTGCAGTAGCCATCGGTGACTATGATTGGGAGGTGTTACGCCATGAATCAATTTAAAGAAGAGGTACTTAAAGAACTTCAAGATGTAAAACTCACAGAAGCGCGAAAACAAGTGATTGCCGAAAAAGCTCGGAGTAAAAATGGACGAAAAACGAGTAGCCCGTGGCAATATCGTGTGGTGCTAGCAACGTTTACGATTTTTGTGATTGGTTTTAGTTATTTATTATCACAGAATAAAGACCAACATAGTGGAAGTCATCAGGCTGCTAGCTTCCAGCAAGAAGCGGATACATGGAGCATTTGGACATTTTTACAATACGATTTAGTAAGAGGTATATTAATTTTTAGCTTTATGGTGGGGATTGCTTTTATTGTTAAACGCGTATTAATTAAGAAAGGATATGGTCTACCAGTGTGCATTGAATGTGGGGAAACTTGGTCGGAGAAGCAAGCTCGAAAAATGTACCGAAAAAATGGACAACTGGAATGTCCTTATTGTGGGAAAAAACAATATCGCACAAAAAAATCTATGAAAATGGGTGGTATTTTAGCTTTTCCAATTCCTCTTATGGCTTTGATGCAACATTTTATTGATAATTTTTCTATAGGGATTATTTTCTTTTTAGCAGGTATTTTTATTTATTACCGTCAGTTAGCACCATATGTATTTGATTTACAAGAAGATGATCCTATAAACGATCCACTTTGGTAATTATTTTATAAAAGAAATTGCTAGTTCAATACTCTTGTACGTTAACTGCATATGAGTGATTTAGCAAATACAAACTGTTGTCAATCTATTTTGATGTCCCTAACTATATAAGGTGCTTCTTTAAATGAATAAACGATATGAAAAAGCCCCTCCTAATTACTCGGCTATCGAGCGATTAGGAGGGGTTTGATTATTCTTATTTTTCAAACAATTCAATAACCACATCCGCGAAACGTTTAGCGGTTATTACTCTTACGAATTAACCTTGCTGCGGTCACTCTCCTGGTCCTGTGCCGGTTGCTCTGACTCTGCTAGCTGTTCCGGTTGTGTCGGTTGTTCCTCCGACTGCTCTTTCTTCGATCCGATTCTTCTGCGAATAAAGCCAAAAATCGCGCCACCTACTATCACAAACACGATCCCAAACTTCTTCAATAGAGGGATGAGCACAGCAAACAATCCCGCTTTTTTGGCAACTGCTAGACCCGCGCCTCCAAGAATTAATCCAGTCAAGCCGAATTCAGCTTCCTTATCGGTTTTGCTGTCAAAATCCTCATACCGCTGGCCCTGCTTTAGTTGAAACTGCGACAGGATCATGTCGTTAAACACTTTACGGTCCGCTTCCAAATTCGCCGGATCTGAGACAAGTATTGCCGAGATATTGCCTTCGCGCGTTAGAATTCGCACGTTGTAGTTAATAACATCGTTGTTCTGATAATCATGTGCCAATAAAGACCACGACAAACTGTGTAAGTCGTTGTCGTAGAATGGAGCAACATCCCATTTGTCAACGAATAGCTGATTTTCAGGACTTACCTCTTTATTCATTTCTTCTGTGCCTTCTTTGTAGCTTTTCAGCAAGGCGTCAGCATCGATTTCCGCTTTCTCGTCGTCTTTTATATGTCCAGATTCTTCATATTCGAAATAAACGGTCCAACTCTGTGCTTCATCCTTTGGGAAAACCACACCGATTTCTAACCCGCTCGCTTCCATTCCGTTCTGCGTAATGTACTTTTTCGTATTTTCTTCATCAAGAAAAAGAAATTCGCTGCCTAACTGCAGTTCCGCTAAATTGGTTCCCACGTCGACTTTCTGTCCACCTTCTATCCAATTTAGCTCCTCTTCGGCAAATGCGGGAACCGCACACACCATCATCATAAAAGTCATAATAGTTACTGATTTTAATAGTTTTGCAATTAACGATTTCAAAAATAGCTTCCTCCCAAACCATGTGTTCTTACGCTGCGGACGACTTGTCCTTCTTTGCTTTAAATAAATGAACGCCTATTAGAACGGCGCCGATACATGCAAGAGCAATTTCGGCATAGGTTTCGCCTCCGCCAAAAATTTTGCCAAAAACAGTAAATAATTTGAATTGCAGACCGAATAGCGGTAGTATGAATGCTCCTAACCCCAAAATTAAAAACAAGATACCAAGATTCTTCATAATTAACCTCCTTAATAATGGAAAAATACTTCTGTAGATTATCATATTACCCAAAATATAACAACCCATTTTTTTCTAGAAATGAAAACATAATGGTACAATTTCTGGCGATTGCTCACGTTGGAGACTGAGACACCCATTCTTCGTATTCTGGATACGGGTCTTTTTCCGAACAACTTTCAATCTAAAAAGGACTAATTATTATTAAATCACGAACACTAATTGGAGATTGTTAACGAATCGTACATTCAGTGTGTATATAAACACCATAACGTGTGGTTGATTTCCGTTCCGGCTGGGCGCTTTGTTGTTGCTGTCGTTGCACTTTCGCACAGATAAAACATTGTTGCTGTCGTTGCACTTTCGCACAGATAAAACATTGTTGCTGTCGTTGCACTTTCGCACAGATAAAACATTGTTGCTGACGCTTCGCTTTCGCACAGATAAAACATTGTTGCTGACGCTTCGCTTTCGCGCAGATAAAACATTTGCCGCTGACGCTTCGCTTTCGCACAGAGCAGAGCTTCCTGGGGGCGTCGGGTGAGCCGCTTGGGCCAAAAGGATGTTGGTCACGAAGGCGTTATCACAGGACGTGATGCTCTTAGCCTTCGTTCCTCTAGCGCTGATCCCCAAGGAGTCGCCCAGCCTCCACTCCAATCAACCTATATACATGGCATACGTTTTAACAATTGTCATCTACAACTTTTGGTGATGTGCCAGATAATCTCCTTATTTGTTTGTATTAAAAGAGGACGATCCTATGAATACACTACTTTGGTAATATACTTTATGAAAAGAAATTGCTAGTTCACTATAGTAATTTCTTTTTTTATAGCAATTTTTCGAAATAGATTGACAACAGTTTTCATTTGCTTTATCTTTGTGTTAACTTATTTACATTTAGAGTTAACGCACAAAGGGAGGCAATTTAGGTTGAAAAAGAGCAGTACATATAATTATGTGTTAGCGGCATTTGGTGCAGCGATTATCGCCGTGTTAGCACAAGTAAGCATTCCATTACCGTTTTCACCTGTACCGATTACAGGACAAACATTAGCAGTAGGCTTAATCGTAACAATTTTAGGGACAAGACTTGGTACGTTTTCAGTACTGATATATATTTTACTTGGCGCAGTAGGTCTTCCAGTATTTAGTGGTATGTCGGGAGGATTTGCAATTTTGGTTGGTCCAACAGGTGGCTATATTGTAGGCTTCCTCGTTACGGCAGTTATTATGGGCTTATACTTAGATAAATTTGGCATTACAATCTTCCACGCTATTATTGCAAACCTGATTGGGATGGTTGTGACATTAGCATTTGGAACGGCTTGGTTAAAAGTTGCAGCAGACTTAAGTTGGACTGCAGCATTTATGGGCGGTGTAGCACCATTTATCGTTGTCGGTATTCTGAAAGCTGTTCTAGCAGCATGGGTTGGCGTAACTGTTCGTCGACGTTTAGAAAGTGCTCATTTAATTTCTTTCAGCGGGTTACAAACACCCGCTGAAAGAAATTAAAGCCTCCGGCGGATGTCACGGAATCGGAGAGGAGTTCTTTGTGCTAGCACAAAGCCGATTCAGGACGCAATTATGCCGAGGCACAATTGATTAGAAGCGATTGCATAGGAGGAGAATTGTTTTGGCAACGTTATGGACAGGTGGAACAATTTACACGATGGCGCAAGTTGGCGAAACAGTTGAAGCAGTCCTTGTAGAAGATGGAAAAATTGTGGCGACAGGCTCAGTAGATAGCTTGTCGCCACATGCTACTTCTATTCAAGATTTGCAAGGGAATGTGATGTACCCAGGCTTTGTTGATAGTCATTTACATATTATTGGCTACGGGGAAAAATTAAAGCATATTGATGTATCGAACGTTAGAAGTAAGGACGAGCTACTGGCAATTATTCGTGAACGGATGACAGACGTTCACGCTGATCAATGGGTCATCGCAATAGGGCTTAATGAGACACAATTTGAAGTTCCTATGTTCCCAACATTGGCGGAGCTTGACGCTCTGGGTGAAGCGCATCTCATTATTAAGCGGAGTTGTCACCATTTAATCTTAGCAAATTCTAAGGCATTAGCATTTGCAGGCATTACAAATGATACCCCTTCACCAGAGGGGGGCGTGATCGATAAGGTGAATGGACAGCTAACAGGTGTATTAAAGGATGCTGCCTTGTATATGATTGTTAACCATATGCCCCATATTACGCCTGAATATATTGAAGATGCTCTCGAGAAGGCAGTAGTATCACTGCAATCATACGGCTTAGTTGGTGGTCATTCTGAAGATTTAAGCTATTATGGGCCACCGATTCAACCAATAAAAGCTTTTCGAAAGATCGTCGAGGCGCAGCAATCGTTTAAAGTTCATTTATTGCAACATCATACAGTATTTGAAGAAATTGCTGAGATGCAAGAAACATCTTCTCCATATTTGGAATTTGGTGCAATGAAGATCTTTATCGATGGTGCCTTTGGAGGACGTACTGCTGCATTACGTCAACCGTACTGTGATGAGCTAGACAATTGCGGTATGCTTGTACATTCAACAGAACAATTACAGGAATATGTTCAACTTGCTCGTCAGCATGGACAAACAGTAGCAGTGCATGCCATTGGGGACTTAGCCATTGAAACGATTTTAGAAGTATTTGCCGCCTATCCGCCTCGAGAGGGTCAAGTAGATCGTGTTATTCATTGTAGTTTGGTTGATGAAGATCTCTTAGAAAAACTTGCTTCATTACCTGTTGCAGTGGATATGCAACCGCAGTTTGTACAGGGAGAATATGCAGCAGAACTAGCTAGACTAGGGGAGGAACGAGTACAAGGCTTGCACACGTTAAAATCGCTGCTTGATCGTGGGCTAGTTGTTGCAGGCGGCAGTGATGCTCCGATTGAAGTGCCTAATCCCTTGTACGGCATGTATGCTGCAGTGACAAGAAGAAATTTTGGAGAGACACATGATGGCTACAACCCACAGGAGAAAATTTCACGCTTTGAGGCAGTACGGCTTTATACTGTAGGAGCTGCACAAATAATAGCTCAAGATCAAGTTCGAGGTAAGATTGAAAAGGGCTATACAGCAGACTTTACAGTACTAGAAGAAGATCTTTTTACGATAGATATCGAAAACATTCCACAAGTTAAAGTCACATATACGATTGTTGATGGCCGTATCGTTTATAAAAATCGCTGTAAAGAATAAACTTTACAGCGATTTTTTTGTGATGTTAGACCAAAAAGAAAGGGATATGCTTTAAAGGCTTTTCCCATTATCCTCTTTCTGATAAATCTTTCACTTGTTGCTCTAGTCTTTTAACTTGTAATGTTAAATCTTCAACTTTTTGCTGAAGTGTTTGCTGAGGAGGCAGGGGAGCTGTAGACTTCATTTTTTTAATCATATTAATCATCACGAAAAATATGGAGAGGAAAATAACAAGAAGTACGGTTGTACTAATGATATCTCCGTAGTTATAGATCGTTTGTCTCATAACTGTTTCTCCCTCCTTCAAATAGTATCAATTATATTATCTACTGCTTTACATGCAAAAAAGTTTCAAGAAAATGTTTGGAGCCACCATAAATACATAAATCTTATTCATCATCTTCGCATATTATATGGGACAAATTGTATTTCTATAGATAAAGGTAATTTGAAATAAGCAGATTATCATATCATATAAAAAGCGTAAACATGCTGAAGTTGAAGTACGATAGCTATGGACTGGGGTGAATGAATGCATAAAGCCGGACAAGTAATGCGACAAGCTATCTACAATATTTATAAGTATCGCATTGACTATATACAGATTTTCGCTCTGATTAGGTTATTTCAGTTTTTATTAATAATGCCGGTGACAACTATCGTATTTAAGGTAATGCTACAAGTAACAGGTTATACACATATTACTGAGCAAAATATTCAAAGCTTTATGGCGCATCCTTTTGTTATCTCAATGATTATTCTTTTGATCATGGTCATTTTGTTATGTATTTATTATGAAATGGGCTTTCTTTTTTTAATGGCCTTTCACCAACAAAAGGGTAATCGTTATCGATTTTTACACATATGGCAGCAGCTCAATCGTAAGGTCCTTTCTTTTTTTAGTGTGCAAGTTCTTTTTTTAGTTGTCTATATAGCCCTTTTACTACCATTCGCTTCATGGATCCTACCTCAAACAATATCTCAAACAATATCTCAAACAATCTCACTTCCACATTTTTTAACAGATGAAATAATGAACAGTCGCTCTGGCAGGCTACTCTACGCTGCTGTTGTGATTGTCTTAATAATAGTAGGTATTCGTAGTCTTTTGACCTTGCCGATTTTTACAATCCAACCAAAGATATCAATCCTTCGATCCTTGATACAAA
>Ga0213828_1002000_pt1 | contig 15629 bp, 18 predicted proteins | sample MC6MC0897MG_FD_180664 | JGI IMG/M metagenome (GOLD analysis project Ga0213828, IMG submission 180664) | Enriched soil aggregate microbial communities from Iowa State University, Ames, United States - MC6-MC0897-MG | ecosystem: Environmental > Terrestrial > Soil > Unclassified | place: USA: Iowa...
TGCAGTCTTAAAACATTCTGCAGGGCGTTTTCCCTTTTTAACAGTCCTCATTCAAAAAACCATACCTCCAACCAACATGACGGCAGGTATGGTGACCAGTGACAAAACCGTTGTCACAGCCAATAATTTAGAGGCGTACTGGCTGTTTTTATTATACTGCAAAGCAAACATGGCCCCCGTTGCACCGCTTGGACAGGCAGAGGCTACTAAAATCGTGACTGCAATGGCATAGTCCACCTTGACTGCCATGAGAAGCACCAAGGTAATAAGAGGGATTACAAGGAGCTTTGCTGCACTGATCATATAGGTTCTGGGGCTTTTTAAACAGGAAAGCAGTTCGCTTTCCGCCAGATTCATACCGGAGATCAACATTGCAACCGGCGTGTTCATGGCTCCGATCATTGATAATGGATTACCCACTACTTCCGGCAGATGAAATCCAGTTACAAAAAAAAGAATCCCTACTACAATTGCCACGGTAGACGAATTGATAAAGCTTTTCACGGTAGACATCAGATTTCCGGTCTTTCCCTTCATCAGCAGGATTCCATGGGACCAGATCATGATATTAAATGCGGTGATATAAGCGGTCATAAAGAACACGCCTTTTGCTCCCAGCAATCCATTGATTATGGGAATGCCGATAAAGCCGCAGTTGGAATAAATCATGGAGAACTTTTCCACTGACATATCCGGGTTTTCTTTGGAACGGATCAGAAGTCGGGAAAGAAGGATCGATAAAAAAATGCTGGCCACAGATAATACCAAGGTAACAATCAGTCCAATTAACAGTTCTCTGTCAAATTCCATCTGATAGGATACGATGATCATGCAGGGAGTAATCACATTTAACAGGATCGAAGACATCCTTTTACTTGTTCCGTTATCGGCAATTCCTGTTTTAAATGTGACTGCTCCGATCACCATGATAATGAACATTTCCATAATTTTATTGACTGTAATATGTGCCAAATTCATTTTTTTATGTTTGCACGGTATCCGGCAATTCTCCTTTTGTAATTTTTATCTGACTTCTTCTCTTATATTTTTTACTATCATAGCATTGATCTTAAATAAAAACAATAAGGCCCCTTTTTTACCTATACCGCTATTTCCTCACTTATTGACAAAAGGATGTTCTAATGATACCCTTTATGCATTGCATAAATCTGCCGCAATTAATACTTTGAAAGGATTTTATAGAAAGCATGAACACTACAGGAGATCTGATCAACGGCAATGAAACAAAGGCCATGATAAATTTCGCTATCCCAATGATCATAGGTAACATATTTCAGCAATTATATAATGTTGCGGATACAGTGATTGTGGGAAAGTTTATTGGTGCCAATGCCCTTGCTGCGGTAGGCAGTTCCTTTTCTGTCATGGTTCTATTGACCTCTGTCATCATTGGATTCTGCATGGGCAGCAGCGTGGTATTTTCCCTGATCTTTGGCGCAAAGGAAATTGATAAACTAAAAAACTGCTTTTTTACAGCTTTTATTTTCATTGGAATCGTCACAGTTATTATCAATGTGGGCTCTATCATTTTTATTGATGAAATTCTAGCCTTTATCAATATTCCTGAGGAAATTTACTGGGATGCAAAAACTTACCTGCAGATTATTTTTTATGGGATCAGCTTTACTTATATTTACAATTATTTCAGCGCAGCCATGCGGAGCATCGGTAATTCGGTGGTGCCACTTGTTTTTCTTATTCTATCTGCTGTTATTAATATCGTGCTGGATATCATATTCGTGGTTCCCCTTCAAATGGGGATCGCCGGTGCCGCCTATGCCACTATCATTGCACAAGGATTTTCAGCCATTGGCATTGCTCTTTTTTGTATGCTGCGCGTTCCTTTAATCCGTCTTAAAAGAGAACATTTATATTTTAATAAATGCATTTTCAAAAAAATCTCCAATTACTCCATACTTTCCAGCGTCCAGTACTCGGTTATGAATTTTGGAATTTTGCTGATACAGGGTTTGGTAAACAGCTTTGGTGTTTCCGCAATGGCGGCATTTGCGGCAGTCGTAAAAATAGAAAGCTTTGCTTATATGCCGGTGCAGGATTTTGGCAACGCCTTTTCTACCTTTATCGCCCAAAATATAGGGGCCGGGAAACAAAAGCGTATTTACACAGGAATACGCTCTGCTGTTAAAATAATAACTATTTACTGTGTTATAATATCTGCCTTAATATTACTGTCTGCAAAGCCTTTGATGTATATCTTTATTAATAAAAGTGAAATAGAAATACTAACGATTGGAGTACAATACCTTTCCATTGTAGCTGGCTTTTATTGTCTGATCGGGTATTTGTTTATGTTTTATGGTCTGTTCCGCGGGATCGGGAAGCCAGGGGTATCCATTATACTTACCGTTGTAAGTCTTGGTATCAGAGTTATCCTGGCTTATATACTGTCCGCTGTGAATTGGATCGGAATTGTTGGGATATGGTGGTCGATTCCTATCGGCTGGGCTCTTGCAGATGTGATTGGTGTTATTTTAATCAGGCGTTATTATGTGAAGAATCGCAAAACCGATGAAGGCTTGGCGTAAAGCCGCCTCCATTTGGTCAGCAGATGTCATGTCTTAGCATTTGATACATAGAAAAGTGAGCCTTGAGAACGGTTTTTATAACCGATCAAGGCTCACTTTTTATTTGGTATAATACGGAAATCATCCTTTTACCGATCCAGCGGTAAGCCCTTCTATCATATATTTCTGGGCAAAGGTAAACAAACACATGGTAGGGATCAATGACATTATGGTACCTGCTGCCATTTCCCCCCATTTTATATCATATTTTAGGATCAGAGCGTTAAGCCCTACCGGTATTGTCTTAAATTTGTCAACATCGATAAACATAACTGACATAAAAAGTTCATTCCAGGAGTTGATGAACGCAAAGATAAATGTGGCGGCGATGCCTGGCATAATGACCGGTACAATCACTTGAAATAAGGCCTGAAGATAGCCACAGCCGTCAATCCATGCCGCTTCTTCCAGAGATTTGGGTACTCCGTCAAAAAAGCCGCATAAAGTCACAACAGAAAAAGGGATCATCATATTCGTATACAGCATTGCCAGACCATACAGATTATTCAGCATCCGCATCTTGCCTAACATCTGATACAATGGCGCCAGCATAATGAACATCGGTATCATCTGCGTAACCAGGAAAAACAGCAGCAGCACATTTTTAAAGCGGAAACGGAATCTGCTGATGACATAACTGGCAAGAATGGAAATAAAGACCGCACAGGCTGCTGCCACAGATGATGTAAAAAATGAATTACATAAGTATCTGGCAAAGTTACCTTTCCAGAGCATTGCCGCATAATTAACGAAAGAGACCGGATTCGGCAGATATCTTACCGGGAATGCGTAAATCTCGCCCTGAGATCCCTTTAATGAAGTAAGGAGCATCCATAGAAAAGGGAACATGGTCAGCACCAGAAAGACAGTCAGTACGGCAAATTTAAAGAATCTCCACACCTGTTTTTTACTTGCTGCAGTCATATGTCATGCCTCCTTATCCGTATATTTGGTAAGCGTTAAGTAAAATGAAGCAAATATTACTAAAAACAGGATGCACAATACCCCAACGGCGGAAGCCATGCCGTAGTCCAGACTCTGGACGAGCTGCATCATGTAGGATGTGATGATATTAGAAGATCCAGCCGGCCCTCCCTGTGTCATGGAATAAATCAGATCCGGGAAGTTAAATATCCAGATCACCCGGAGCAAAACGGTCAGCAATAATACGGAACGGATACAAGGTACTGTAATTCCGGAAAACTTCTGGAACGGATTTGCTCCATCCACATCAGCAGCTTCATACAAATCCTCCGGAACCCCTCTTAAAGCAGCCGTAATCATGATCGTAAAAAACGGGATCCCATACCATATATTTGCTATAATACAGGAATAAAGTGCCGTACTCTTATCTGCCAGCCAGCCTACCGGTAAGCGGATCAGATGCAATTTCATCAGAATGTCATTGATAACACCGGAAGTACCATTAAACATCCAGCGCCACAGATTCCAATAATAAATCCGGATACTGCCCAAGGGAAAAAAATCAGGCCCTGATACACACCGCTTCCCTTAAATCTCGATTTTAAAAGCAGCGCCATGGCAAATCCCACCACGAACTGGAAAAACAGTGAAATCCCGACCCACTTGACGGTATTCCACATGGTGGAATAAAAGGTATTGCTGGCACTGTGTTCAAATAATTTTTTAAAATTATCAAATCCCACCCATTTGATATTTTTAATATTCATCAGATTATAACTCTGGAAAGCCATCATGGATCCCTTGATCATGGGATAATATGTAAATATAATCGGAATGATAATGGCGGGAAGAACCATAAGAAAGATAAAACAGGCTCTTTTCAATTGAAGTCTCGATTTTTGTTTCATACCGTTCCCTCCTCTTTACTGCCTCTCATCTATAAGGAGTCTGGAAGGAGATCCCTCCCCTTCCAGATATACTTATGATTATTTAGTTCCTGCTTACCACTTCTGTCCTTCATCCTGATATGCTTTTGTCCAGAATTCATCCAGCCATTTTAACAGGTCATCATCCGTAATCTCGTCGGTGAGATACTTCTGATACATAGTATCAACCTCTGTTTTATATGTGGCAAACGCTTCATACATCTGAGGATATGCCGCATGACGGTATACATCCGGCTCTTTTGCCATGTCCATATACATCGCAAACCGTGCCTCTGAAAAATAACTGTCTTTATCTGCTGCATTACTGTGAATCGGGATTGTGGAATAATTCTTTGCAAAGTATGTATTATTCTCGGAATTGGACAAGTACAAAAGGAAATCCGCTGCCTCATCCGGATGTTCTGTAAAGGATGTCATGCCCCAACCGGCGAATCCGTTTGGAAAAACAGCCTGGCCTGACGGTCCCTTGGGGAAGGGTACTAAATCCCACTGGTCATCCTGTAAATCGGCGGAGCAGGTCGCAATTACTTCCGGATCCTGAATCAGCATAGAGGTGGTTCCTCCTACAAAGCCCTGTACCATTTCGGAAAAGCCCCATGCTATGGAATCCGTTGGAGAAGCATTTTTAAAAAGATCCTTATAGAAATGAAGTGCTTCCTTTACCTCTGGCAGTGTAAAAATGGTTGCCCCATTGCCATCTTTTAAATAATAACCGGCATTGGGATCTGCAAGCTTATCAGTACCGATCCAGCTCCAGTAAATCGTATCTGCATACTGGTAACCGCTTGTGCCGCCGCGGAAAGAATAACCAAAACGGCTGTTTGCCGGATCCGTAACGGCTACTCCCGAGTCATAGAGATCCTGCCAGGTTTCAGGCTGCTTCAAGCCTTTTTCCTTAAACCAGTCGGCCCTGTAGTAAAGACCTCTCTGATAAAATCCATAAGGAACCATGTAAGCCCCGTCTTTCATGTAATGGATTACTTCTTTTGCAGAATCTGTTAAAGTGTCTTTTTCCGACCAGCCATCCAGGTATTTCTGAAGATCTGCAATCCATTCATTGGTCACAAACTGGGTAATTGTGGAATCTCTTACTTCTACGATATCCACACCGCTTCCATTCATCAGCATCTGGGTAATTTTCGCATCGGCATTCTCCAATGGAGGGGATACAATATCAATCTTGATATTGGGATGCTCTGCCTCATACTTGTCCGCAATTCCTCGTAAAACAGCCGTACGTTCCGGACTGGTCAGGGATTCTACCAGGCTGATGGTAACCGCATCCCCCGGCTTACCATTGTCTGTCTTCGCCGCTTCTGTCTTTGCTGTTTCCCCGTTTGCTGATGCTGTTGCTTCTGCGGCTGTCTTCCCGCTGCATCCTGACAAAATAGCCGCCGCTGCCAACACCAATACTGCTGCTCTTTTTTTCCTCATCTGTTCTCCTCCTTTGATTTGTTTATATTTGAGCAAGAGCCGATTCCAAATCTGAAATCAAGGCATCTGTACCTTCTAATCCGCAATGAATACGGATAATATTCTGAGATCCTCCTAGAACTTTGCATGCATTCTCTTCCAGCCTTGCATGAGGTAAAAATGCCAGACTCTCAAAACCTCCCCATGATACGCCAATCTTAAATATCCTAAGACTTTCCGCTGCTTTTACAGCATCCTTCAATGTTCCATTGATCTCAAAGCTCAGCAATCCGGTATTTCCTGATTGTTGTTTCTTCATCAGCCCATATTGGGGATGGGATTCCAGGCCAGGATAAAATACATTCTTTACTTTGGGATGCTTTTCAAGGAACCTTGCAACCTCCATTGCAGTTTCCTGATGCTGTGCGATGCGGACTGCTAATGTGCGAAGTCCGCGGATCATCAGCCATGCTTCCATTGGTCCTGCGATGCCGCCAAACAGTTCCCTGTTTGCTGTCAGTTTTTTCATCAGTTCAGGATCTTTTACTGCCAGCATGCCGCCTATGATGTCACTATGGCCGCCAATATATTTTGATGTGGTATGCATTACGATATCTGCTCCTAAGGTAAGGGGCTGCTGGTAAATGGGAGTGCAAAACGTGTTATCAATGTAGACAAGTGCCTGATGTTCTTTTGCGATCTTTGAAACCGCTTCAATATCCTGGAGGGAAAATACAAGGGAAGAAGGACTTTCCAGAACAATCAGATCCGTCTTATCCGTTATGCTTTCTTCAAATTCCTCCACACCGTCGCCCTTTACAAACGTTGTGGTAATATCCATGTGTTCTTTGCAGTATCCGGTCAGAAAATCTTTCAACGGACCATAGGAATTACGGATGCATATGACGTGGCTGCCTGTCCTGCATGCGGTCAACACCGCCGTTGTAGCAGCTGCCATGCCCGATGCAAATGCCAGAGCTCCGACTCCGTGCTCCAAAGCCGCAATTTTATCTTCCAGAATCCTAACGGTAGGGTTCTGTACTCTGCCGTAGCAATATTTATGCTTATCGGTACGGTCAAAATCATAATAATCGTCTATGGTTTCAAATACATTAAGTGAATTCATGAAAATCGGCGGAACCACAGCATTATAATAATGCTCGTATTCCTCTCCGTAATGTGCGGTAATTAATTTATCACTTTTTAAATACTGGCTCTGATCTGACATCATGTTACCTCTTTTCTCCTTAGATTTCTTAACCTATATGCTATATGCTATATTATAGGTTAAGTTGTTATGAAACAATTTAGATAGAACATTATATTTGTTTTTTAATATCCCGGTATACTGCATCTAACAATTGCTCATTGATCAGCTGCGCTTTTTTCACATTTTTTTCGCAAATTGCTTCATACAATTTCTCATGCAATGGCAGACTTTCTAAAAAAGGATCTTCCATATTGAGCGGAAACTCCCAGAACTGATCCATTACATTGCTGATGGATAAAATCAACTGATACATAATGTCATTATGGGACAAGCGGTATATGGTGTAATGAAACTGTTTGTCCTCTTCTGTCTGTCTTACTCCCTGATGAAATTTTTCCATTAATACCTTAGTAATATCGCCCAGTTCTTTCAGTTCTTCTTCGTTAATCGTATGAATCACCATCCGGAGAATTTCCCGTTCCAGAATCTTACGTACTTCCAGAGCATCTAAAAGCTTTCCTTTTTCTCTTGTAAAATCCATCAGTGACAGAAATGCACTGTCCTTCTGACTGCCTACGTAAACACCCTTTCCATTCTGCACTTCCAGAACATTGCGTGCCTCCAGGGTCTTTATAGCTTCTCTAAGTGAAGTTCTGCTTACACCCATCATTTCCAGGAGCTGTTCCTGTGAAGGAAGCCTGTCCCCTGCCTTTAAATCATTCTCCTCAATATAATTCTGTATATAACGAATAATCTCTAACTGAAGCGATGTCCGTTGTATCTTATTAGCCATCTGTTATCTCTCACATATCTTTATTTACGTTTAACTTAACATACGGGAGTTTATATGTCAATATTTTATTATATTTTATTTTCTCTCCCCTGTGTATCTGTGCAATTTGTACAAGTGAGTACTCGTATATTAATTGGTCATATTATAGTCTTGGCTTTACTTTGTGTGGTGGTATTTAGAAACTCATCTGATTATTTTCACTATTCCCGGTTTGCGTTCCGGGGCGTTTGATGACTTTGCCTTGTGGCCGACAGCGGCGGCGGAACAGATCACGTGTTCGCGAGGAACCCCCAGTTCTACGAGATAATCACGTAACGGCACGTAGTCGTCAAGCCAGCGGAGCTGGTTGATGTAACAGCTTCCCAGTTCCATTGATTCAGCCGCCAGGAATATGTTTTCAAGCGCCAGAGCACAGTCCGCCATAGCATTGTTATAGTTCGGGCGGTTGGAGGCGATGATAAGCGTTGGTACGTGGTAGAAATTGTAATCATCCTTTTGCGCCAGCTGCCGGATTGCAGGACTCTTATATAGTTTTATACTTTCTTCATTAAAGTCCCAATTCTTTACTAATTTCGGGCAATAACTGCCCATAAGCTTCTGTCGCAGCCATCGCTAACATACGAGCCGGCACTCCTAATCGTTTCGCGATATAAAGTGCACAACTTTCACCAGCTTTACCTTGTTCCAGTTTATAGCGTGGCTGTAGATTTTCTCTATCAAAAGCCATACGGGCATTCATAATTTCCTTATGGCGAGAGGCATATACTTTCACCTCTGAGTAATGGGTTGTTACAAGGAACAGACAGCCCCGAATTCGAAGTTCTTCTAAAATAGCGATGGCGATACCCATGCCTTCTGTTGGATCGGTACCAGAGCCAAGTTCGTCCAAGACCACCAAGGTGTTTTCGTTGAGCGTATTGATGATTTCCAGTACATTCGTAATATGGGCGGAGAAGGTTGATAGATTGTTCTCAATACTTTGTCCATCTCCAATGTCACAGAGCACTTCAATATGAAATCCAACATCTGCCATTTGGGCAGGTACATGTAATCCAAGGTTAGCCATTACGCTGATGATTGCTACTGTTTTAATAGCCACTGTTTTCCCACCAGTATTTGGACCAGTCACCACAACACCTTGAATCTCTCCACCAATGGAAAAGTCTAGTGGAACAGCAGTCTTAAGGTTAAGGGAGGGGTGCCTTCCATGCTTTATATGAATACTTCGGTTATGATTTATAGAAGGTTCTGTTCCATCCATCTGCTGGCTTAATTTTCCTTTGGCAAATATAAAATCTAGAGTAATAATTATCTCTATATTTTTCAAAATTGGAGTGCGATAATATAAAACTGCTTCCATTAAGGCAGTTATAATTACAGCTTCTTCTTGAAACTGTGCCATTTTAATTTCGTAGTACTCTTCTTGTAGTTTCGTAACACTGGCTGGCTCAATAAACACTGTTGAGCCTGTAGAGGACTTGGTCATTGCTGTTCCGGGGATTCTATGTTGATGCTCTTTTTTCACTGGTACACACCATCTGCCATCTCGAGATACCACAAAATCTTCTGACATATACTTCTTGTTGCTATTCAGTGTTGCTTGAGCCTTGTTCTTGAGTTCCGGTTTGATTTTCTTTAGTTTTTTACGAAGTTTTGCCAACTTGCTTGAAGCTTCGTCGATAATTTTACCACTTCTGATACAACGGTCTATTTCCTCATATACTTCTGCTGGGTATACTAAAGACTCTCGATAATCAGACAGTCTATTTTCTGTGTCTTTAGCTAGATAATCTCTTAGTTGCCGTACCCCTCTTAAGAAATCCCCCATTAGTTGTAGCTCTTCTGGCTCAACCAATGCTCCTGAGTTGAATCTATCTAATAGTTTTTCTACTATATCTATTGAAGGAATTGGTAGATTTCCGGCTATATCTAGCATTTGCCGTGCTTTGGTTGTATCTTCTAAATGCTGTTTCAATTCTTCTTCTGTGGCATAATAAGTCATATTTACTATTTTCTTTTTTGCCTGTGGGGTTCGAGCCAATTCTTTAAGCGTTTTTCTTACTTCTTCGAACCCTATGGTTTCTAACGTGCGTTTCATGATGCTTTCCTTTCAAAGTTTCACCCGCCCATTAGAATTACACACTCTACTTGGGAGGCGTTATAGATTAAATGCTTGATTAATTTCTTTTTGTAACAAGTTCAGATGTTTTTGTGTCAATCTAAATAATGTAGTCATTTCTTCCTCAGTTAGTTGCGCAGCCGCTGATTGCTCAGCTGCAAGAAGAGGACGTACCGTTTTGTTTGCCAGTTCTTCTCCCTCTGGTGTAAAAAAAATTTCCTTGACTCGCTGATTCTTTTCAGTGGGTTTACTGATAACTAGCCCTGATTTTATAAGTGCATTGATTGAGGAATGCACTGTCTGCTTAGGTAGAAATAATGCTTCACCTAGTTCTTTTTGTGTATATGGCTGCCTAGACCCTAGAGCATATAAAATTAACATTCCACTGTAGGAAACACCAAAATGTCCAGCAATTTCCTGATACAGTGCATTATAGTTCTGATACAATTGATCAATTTGTCCTAGATTTTCTGTTAATGTATCTGGCATATGTCACCTCTTTCTTGTCGAGTCCGAACTCGTACTCAATTATATTATAACATTTTTTTATTTATTGTCAAGAAGAGGAAAGTAATAATTTTTTTCCAGTTTCACCGACTGTGATACCTGATCATAATGAACTATGCTTATCATAAAAAACAAGGCACATATCTCTACATGCCTTGTTTCTTATATATATCTCAACATCATGAATTTTCTATTATATATAATTTTATTTCAACACTGAATTCACCAACTTTTGTAGAAATTTCTCCCTCTTTTCCTGAGCTCCTTTAGAAACATCCCCGCAGTAGAGCCACTTAGCATTTGTAATTCCTATGCCTTTTAATGTAGTATTGATAAATGTTTTCTGAATTAGATTGCCGGCAATAAATTTTAAATACCAACGAGGAGATTGGCCTGTTGTTATCACTTTGGCAGATTTAATATTGGTTAATTGCCCCTTTAAACCTGTACTTGTTTCTATATATGCGAAATTTTTCAACATAACTTTATCGAAGAAACCTTTAAGGATTGCAGGTGTATCGAACCACCAAAGGGGAAATATAAAAATAATTTCATCTGTTTTTCTTAACATGCTTTGATATTTTGTTACCAAAGGGTCCTTATGTTGTCCTTTTGAATACAAAGCCAATTCCTCTTCAGTCATAACAGGGTTAAAATTCTCTTTATTTAAATCAATTACCTTATATTCCTTTTTCTCTTTTACTAAGACACTTATTACAGTATCGAGTATAGCCTTATTAAAACTTCCGTACCATGGATGAGCGAATACAATTGTTACCATCTTGAAACACCTCTCAATTAATATTTTATAATTTCTGTTCCTAATATATAGGCAGCTTTTTTAGATTGCTCATTTTTAGACACCTCTACCTCATATGTGCTCACATTAAGATTTTGTATAAACTTCATCCCAAGATACTGGGAAAGCATAGCGATGGATTGAACGATATTGGGGACCCCCGCATTGAATTCATTGCTATCTCCATAGGTAGTTAACAATACAATTTTTTTATTAAATAAAGTATTATAATCCACTGCATGCAGCCGGTCTAAAAAAGTTTTTAACTGTCCAGTCATATTAAAAACATAAACGGGGGTAGCAAAAACTAAAACATTTGCTTTTTCAACACTTTCATAAATATTCTGCATATCATCCTTTAATACACACGGACTTTTACTGCTTTTCTGGCAGGTGTTGCAACCTGTACAATACTGTATGTTTTTTGATTGAAGAAAAATTGTTTCTACTTGGGGTGGAGGGTTTAAATGCTCTGCACCTTTTAAATATTCTTTCAATAAAATAGCTGTATTGCCTTTATCCCGTGGGCTTGCTAAAACGGATAGTATGTTCATATTTATTCCTTCCTTTCATTTAATTTGGTGATAATAGAATACTTTAGTGCACACATATGCACATTATGTTTTTTTTAAAAAGGCTATCTTGCCTTTTTAAATTTCATTGCTGTATTAATTTTTTTAAATTGCTTGCTGTTAATTCGAACTTTTCAAGAATATATTTATCGTTCAATTCATAAAAAACATTCCTATTTTCTTTTATCTTATTAACAATCTCATATCTGTACATTAAATCCAAGTGTCTTGAAATAACTGAACGATGCTGTGTGAAATTATCAGAAATATCTTTGATATTTTTAGTGCCGTTTATAGCCAAGTATTTCATAATATCACATCGTACCGGATCAAACAAAGTCTTAAAAAATTCAAAATCAATGCTTTCTTCTATTTCTCTAGTACATTCTAAAATCGAATCTTTATTATTCATATTTATCACCTTGATAACATTATATATGCACACTCATGCATTTGTCAATAATTTTAATTTAAAAAATATAACATAATCCAAACTGGATATGGATGTTCAACTGGACGAACTCCTGATTATTCTGTTGTAAACGACTGCTTTGTTATTTATTTTCGGTCTTCTCATCTATTTTAAACCACTTTGAGTGACCACTTGCTTCAATAGATACTGTTTGTGTTCTTGTACCTTCAAGTGGTTTTACAAAGTCTTCATTGATAAAAGTCATATCTATTGTTTTAAGATATTCAATACCATTTGTTTCATTAAAGTAAATCACATTGCTTACCGTCTATCATGGACACATTATTTTCTTCACCCGCATTCCGATTGCAAATTCTTCAAGCCCCTTTTTCTTATAATACGAAACTAGATTTTCTTCGCAGAAAAGTTGCATATGTAAATTATTTTTAAGACAATGCTCCTTTAATCTTCTACTTATTTCTGTTCCGATTCCCTGATTTCTAAAATGAGAATCAACGCCCAACCCGCATAAATAGGCGTTAATAATCCCGTCTGAAACAATCCTGCCTGTTGCAACAAGTTTATTCCCGCTGTACACATAAATAGAATACCAGCTTTGTTTCATTGCCATTAATAGCTGTTCAGGGGACAGCTCTAAAAATTCATTCCACCCAAGATTTTCATAAAGAGCATATAAATCTTCTTTTGCCGGGAACCTCGTTGAATATCTTGGCTCCATAAACTGCCTCCTATTATTTAAACCTTACCTTCAAATTCCAGTCATTATACCAGCTAGGCTGCTCAATATACTGTAAGTTGTTTATCAAGGTTTATAAATTAAATCTATCATATCCCCACCAATCTGGTATGAGCTCTTTTAATTTAACTATTTTTTTAGTTTCAAGATCAAGCAAAATTTCAATCTCGCCGCTTTCACGGTCTAACTGCATCATATATTCTCTGCAGGCACCACAGGGTGAACCAACTTTACCATCAGGCATAACCGCTACGACTTTATCTATTTGGCTTTCTCCATTTGTAATCATGTTAGCAATCGCATTTCTCTCTGCACACATTCCTAGGGTACTCGCAGTGTCAATACAAACACCAACATAAACATTTCCTTTTTTAGTTAAAATTGCAGCAGCAACGCCACCTGCTTCTATGAATGGAGAAATCTCTCTTCCAATTTGTACCTTTCTAGCTTTCTTATACATTTCTTCCCAAATATCCAAATTTTATCAACTCCTTTATGTATTATCTGTTCAGTAGCTATTTTAACGTTTTGAGTAATGAAACACAGCAATTCCATCACTAATAGTATACTTATCAAGATGAAGCTGTATTGTCGGATTGTTACCTAAAAATAGTGGACGCCCTTTTCCGAGTATCGTTGGAATGATTCCCACAATATATTCATCAATAGCATTGGCCTTAATAAAGTGATCTACCAGACCGCCTCCGCCAAACAGAAATATATTTTTACCACTGTCCTTTTCTTTTTCAAATATGCTGACAATATCGCCGCGGATAAATCGGATATTGTCCTTATCTTCTTTCTCTTCACTTGTAGCTACATAAACCGTTTTTGTTGGATACTCATTAGCAAAGCCCTGATCATAGCAGTTTTTGCCCATAACAACAATATCAATATCCTCAATAAAATCTTCAAACTCACTTTTTTCGGCTGTATCAATAGAGGTATCGCCCTGTCCCACAATCCAGTCAAAACCACCGCTTTCATCAGCAATATATCCATCAATACTGATGGCTAAGTTCATTATAATTTTTCCACTCATTGTATCTTCTCCTTTATAAATTTTTTGTACCTTTGATTTTAATATCATCCTGCAAGAATTATTCTTCACCTCCATTTACATAGTCTGCCATAAAATTTAGTATTTCCGCGAAAACAGCTTTTTTATCTTCGGGAAATACCTTTTCTACTGCATCCAGTACAGAGTCAGTTTTTGTACTTTGGCTGCTCTGCTTTACCCTGTCTGATAAAGAGATGTAAAAGAACCGCTTGTCTTGCGTTGACTGCACTTTTTGAACAAGCCCCAAGTCTTCCAGCTCGTTTACCTTTTGGGTTACGGCAGGACGGGAAAGTCCCAATTTTTTTGCCAATTCGCTAACTGTGGTTCTTTCGTTATGTCCAATGACAAACAAATGTAGAATATTGATATAACTGGTTTCTTTTCCCCAGTCGCTGTTTTTCATTTCATTATATTGATCCATATCGATAGCCCGCATGAATCGCTCAAATGCTTCTCTCACAGAATACCTCCACATATAATAGTTTCAAATATGAAACTATTATATCACCACTAAAGAAAGATATCAAGTAGTTTCATTTTTGAAACCACTTGATATCTTGTGATAAGATGGCATAGAAGATTACTAGAACTTAACAAACATTATTCCTATAATAGTCAATACTAGAGCGGCAATTCTTCTTCTATCAATTTTCCTTTTTTGTAAATGAAACATTCCAAACTGATCGATTGTTAATGCCATAATCATTTGTCCTAATATAAAAATCATAGTAGTTAAAACCGATCCAAGGACTGGTAATATGATTATGTTACCTGTTAAAATAAATATGCCAAATATACCTCCTATATATACCCAAATAGGAATACGATTTTTTTGAGTGTCATACAAAGGAAATTCTAATCGACGTTGAGTGATCAATAACAAAATCAGTAAGATAATAGCGCCAACGAAAAAAGAGATAAAAGTAGCTCCTAAAATTGAACCCGTTGCAACACGAAGCTTTCCATTAATTGCTGTTTGTAATGGTGGTAAAAAACCTGCTAAAACCCCTAAAATTATCCAAGTAATTTTACTGTTCTTTTTCACTTCTTCTGTAATCGTAGTTCTATTCTTTTTTGGCTGTACCAACGAAATTGCTAAAATCATAATAATAGTCCCGATTGTTCTAGTAATATTAATAGGAATTTCTGGTACATCAAACCATCCGAAGTGATCAATTAAAATTCCTACAACCATTTGCCCAGTTACAGTTATTATTGTTGTAACTGAAGCCCCAAGTTTTGAAAAAAGAATGATATTAGCCACATTAAATCCAACACCGGTTATTGCTCCACCAATAAAAACATACAATGGATATGAAAAATCAATACCAACACTGATTCCAGCAGGATCTACTATTAAATTTATAATGAATAGTATAACTGTTCCTAAAGAAAATGCGATAAACGAAGCCGTTAAAGGCGTTTTTGAATAAGAACTTAATCGAGAACTTATTGATGCCTGTATAGGGAAAAACATTCCAATTATTATCCCTATCATTAAGTAAAGCGT
>Ga0213828_1002001_pt1 | contig 15625 bp, 12 predicted proteins | sample MC6MC0897MG_FD_180664 | JGI IMG/M metagenome (GOLD analysis project Ga0213828, IMG submission 180664) | Enriched soil aggregate microbial communities from Iowa State University, Ames, United States - MC6-MC0897-MG | ecosystem: Environmental > Terrestrial > Soil > Unclassified | place: USA: Iowa...
CGTAGGTGATGGTTTCGCCCTGCCATACCCGTGCATAGATGGGCCCGTTGATGTGCCACACCTCGGGCCAGCAGATGCGGGTCGCCTGGCCCAGGCCGTCCGGGTGCTTGTCGGCCAGGATCTCGGCGTAACCATCGTTGTACAGCTGGACGAGTTCTTCGCCCCACAGCACGATCATCGGGAAGCCGTGGGCCAGCATCAGGTCCACGGTCGCCCGCAGGTGCGGCGCCCAATCGTTGCGGTTCCCCAGCGGGGTGGCCGACCAGTCGTGCCCGGCGATCCGTTCAGCCATGCCACCGCGCAGCGCGTGCAGCGGCGGCGACGTGGGCAACACCGGCGTCGTGGCGACGGGAGCGCTCAGCTCCATCCGGCTACCCATGCGGCGCCTTCAACTGCCACCTGCGGTGGCGCGGCGGGCATGCACCAGAGTCTCCAGCTGCTGGGCCAGCGCCTGGATGTGGTAGGGCTTGGCGCAGCGAGGCGCATCGGCGAACCGGCTGGGCACATTGTCGTCATAGCCAGACGTCAGCAGGAACGGAATGCCGGCGGCCGCCAGCCGATCCGCCAGGGGGTAGACCTGCTCGCCCCCCAGGTTGATATCCAGGAGGGCGACATCGATGGGCTGCTCGTCGAGAAGCCTGTTCAGCGCGGCGAGGTCGCCGGCGGGGCCCACGATGTGAACGCCCTTCAGTTCCAGATAGTCGACCAGGAACATGGCAATGGCGAATTCATCTTCCGCCACCAGCACACGCACCCCTTGCAGGCCCGGGTTATCAACGGCTCCCAACACGTACAACGCTCCTGTCCAGGCGGCACCTCCGTCTGTTGCAGGCAAAGGGTGGCCAATCGGCCTACAAGATCGCGTGACGACAGGACCACGTACCGGTGCCGGGCCGGCGGCGGTACCATTTCCCGGCCTCCACTTTCCTGTGCCCCCAATGGCCTACGCACGCATCACCTCCACCGCCGACAACTACCTGCACCACATCAGCAACGGCACATATTCCGTTGATGCCGACGAACCGGCGTCGCTGGGCGGCCAGGGCCGCGGCTTCGCCCCCTTCGACCTGTACCTGGCCTCGCTGGCCTCATGTACGGCCATCACCCTGCGCATGTATGCCCAGCGCAAGGGCTGGGAGCTGGGCGAGTTCCACGCTGAACTGCGCTCGGAGCGTGACGCGGACGGTCGCCTGCATGTGCACCGGGTGCTGCACGCCAGCGCCGCACTGAGCGATGCGCAGTGGTCGCGGCTGCTGGAGGTGGTGGAAAAGACCCCGGTAACCCTGGTGATGCGCGAGGGTGCCCGCATCACCAGTGAACGCGGGCAGGTGGACTGAGCGCTGGGTTCGCCGGGCATGGCCCGGCGCTACCCCTGCAGCGGCAACTCGGTGGTCTGCTTGATCCGCTGCATCGGGATCTCGGTCTTGGTGTTCTGCACGCCCGCGATGCGGTTCAGGTGCCGTATCTGGAACTGCCGGTACGCATCCAGATCCGCCACCGCCACCCGCAGCAGGAAGTCACAGTCACCCGCCATCAGGTGGCACTCGAGCACCTCAGGGAAAGACTTGATGCTGTTGATGAAGTGGTTGGTAGTGTCTTCGTCCTGCCCGCGCAGCCACACCCGCACGAACACCGTGAAGCCGCGCCCGACCTTGGCCGGGTTCAGCAGCGCCACGTAGCGATCGATGTAGCCCCCTTCCTCCAGCAGCCGCACCCGGCGCAGGCAGGCCGATGGAGACAGCCCGACCTGTCGGGCAAGCTCCAGGTTCTGCAGCCGCCCGTCACGTTGCAGGGCATCAAGGATGCGACGGTCCAGGCTGTCGAGCTCGTTCTGCATGGGATTTCACTGGAATGGCGACGGCACGCACAGGATTGCAGATATTCGGATCATCACGGCATCAACGCAACCCGATTCGAGGGACTGGCCGTTAGCATGGTCGTCCCCCACCTGCGATCGCTCCATGGACGCCCGCACCACCCTGCCCCTGCCCGACTCCTCCTGCGACACCGCGCCCCGTGCCGAATTCCTGCGCGGCCTGCGCGCCGCCATCCCGGTGATGATCGGCTTCCTTCCCTTTGCCCTGGTGCTGGGCGCCCAGGCCGCGCAGAAGGGCCTGACCGCGCTGGAAGTGCCGCTGATGACCGGCCTCAATTTCGCTGGCGGCTCCGAATTCGCTGCGGTGGAACTGTGGACCTCGCCGCCGCACATTGCCTTGATCGTGGCCATCACCGCCCTGGTCAACAGCCGCCACCTGCTGATGGGCGCCAGCCTGGCCCCATTGCTGCAGCGGCTGCCGCGGCGCCGGGTCCTGCCCGCGCTGTTCTTCATGTGCGATGAAAGCTGGGCGCTGGGCGTGGCCGATGCACGGCGCGGGGGGCGCGGCTTCAGCCTGGCCTACTACCTCGGAGTGTCTGCGGGCCTGTACACGGTCTGGGTGGTGTTCACCACGCTGGGCGCACTGGTCGGGCCGCTGCTGGGCGACATCCACGCCTATGGTTTCGACATGGCCTTCCCCGCCGTGTTCCTGGTGCTGCTGCGCGGCATGTGGCAGGGCATGAAGGCCGCTCGCCCCTGGCTGGTCAGCCTGCTGGTGGCCGCAGGCACCTACCTGCTGGTGCCCGGCGCGTGGTACGTGGCCAGCGGTGCGCTGGCCGGGCTTGCCGCCGCGTGGCTGCTGGCGGAGGACGCGGCATGATCCTCGGCGGACTGATCCACTGGACCTCCTTGCTGACCATCGTGCTGATGGCGGCCGTGACCTACCTCACCCGCATCCTTGGCTACCTGGCCCTGCGCAACCGCACCCTCAGCAAGCGCGCGGTCACGGTGATGGAAGCGGCGCCGGGCTGCGTGCTGATCTCGGTGATCGCACCGGACTTCGTTTCCAGCCATCCGGCCGACCTTGCCGCGCTGGCGATCACCCTGCTGGCCGCCACGCGGTGGTCGATGCTGCCGACGGTGCTGATCGGTGTCGTTTCGGCGGGCGTGCTGCGGTACGTGATGGGGTGAGGCTGTGTTCGCCGGGCATGGTCCGGCGCCACCTCAGCTACGCCATCAGCCTGCGCTGCTGGAGGCCAGCAGGCACAGGCTCCGCGCGGGGAGTGTCCACTGCCCTTCCTCGTCCATCTCCAGCGGCGCATCGTCTGTCTGCAACACCACGCGACGGAACGACAGCGTGTCGTCCGATGGCCTGAACCGCTGCGCCTGATCACTCGGATTCAGCAGCAGGGCCAGGCTGACGTGGCGGCCCGGCTCACGCAGCCCGCTGTCCGGGCTGCGCCCGTCCAGCACGATCAACAGTGCCCGCTGTTCGGGGTTGTGCCAGTCGCCGTCGCCCATCGGCTCACCCTCGGGGCGCCGCCACTCGATGTCGCGCATTCCGAGCGACTCGTCAAAATCGCCGGTCAGGAAGCGGTTGCGGCGCAGCAGCCCGTAGCGGCGACGCAGCGCCAACGCACGCCGTACGAATGCAGCCTGCGCCTGCGGGCCCGGCTGTGCCGCACGCTCCCAGTCGATCCAGCTCAGTGGATTGTCCTGGCAATAGGCGTTGTTGTTGCCCTGCTGCGAATGTCCAAACTCGTCGCCGGCCAGCAGCATCGGCGTACCCTGCGCCAGCAGCAGCGTACCGAGCAGGTTGCGCATCTGCCGCGAGCGCACGGCAAGGATGCCCTCATCGTCGGTATCCCCTTCCACGCCATGGTTGCATGACAGGTTGTGGGAATGGCCGTCGCGGTTGTCCTCGCCGTTGGCCTCGTTGTGGCGATCGTTGTAGCTCACCAGGTCATGCAGAGTATAGCCATCGTGCGCGGTGACCAGGTTGATGCTCGCCGACGGCCGGCGACCATGGTGGTCGAACAGATCGGCCGAGCCAGTGAACCGTGCTGCGAACTCCGGCAGCTGGCCCGCATCCCCGCGCCACAGGGCCCGGGTCGTGTCACGGAACCGGTCATTCCACTCGGCCCAGCCGGGTGGGAACTGCCCCAGCTGGTAGCCGCCGGGACCGATGTCCCACGGTTCGGCAATCAGCTTCACCTGGCTCAGCACCGGGTCCTGGCGCACCGCATCGAGGAAGCTGCCAGACGGATCAAAGCCGTGGCGCTCCCGACCGAGGATGGTGGCCAGATCGAAGCGGAAGCCATCCACGCGCATCTCTGAGACCCAGTAGCGCAGCGAATCCATCACCATGCGCAGGGCACCAGCGTTGGTCAGGTCGAAGGTATTGCCGGTGCCGGTATCGTTGATATAGAAACGGCGATCATCGGCCAGGCGATAGTAGCTGGCATTGTCGATGCCCTTGAACGAGAGCGTCGGCCCCAGTTCATTGCCTTCGGCAGTGTGGTTGTAGACCACGTCCAGGATGACTTCGATGCCTGCACTGTGCAGGCGGGCGATCATCTGCTTGAACTCGGCCACCGTCTCCAATGAAAGGTAGCGCGGTTGCGGCGCGAAGAATCCAATGGTGTTGTAGCCCCAGTAATTGCGCAGGCCACGTTCCAGCAGCTGCTGGTCGTCCACATAGGCGTGCACCGGCAGCAGCTCGATGGCCGTCACGCCCAGATGCACCAGGTGGTCCACTACCGCATCCTGGCGTAGCGCCGAGAACGTGCCACGCTCGGCCTGGGGGACGCCGGGGTGCTGCATGGTCAGCCCGCGCACGTGCGCCTCATAGATGACCGAGCGATCCCACGGCGTAGCAGGCGCGCGCTCGCTGCCCCAGCTGAATGCCGGGTCGATCACCGCGCAGCGCGGCATATAGGGTGCGCTGTCGCGGCGGTCGAAGCTCAGATCGGCATCGCGGTGGCCAAGGGTGTAGCCGAACAGATGCGGCGCCCATTTGATCTCGCCCACGATCTGCTTGGCGTACGGATCAAGCAGCAGCTTGTTCGGGTTGAACCGGTGTCCCTCCTGCGGTGCATAGGGTCCATGCACGCGGTAACCGTAGCGCTGGCCGGGCCGCACATCCGGCAGGTAGCCGTGCCACACCTCGTTGGTGTACTCGGGCAGCACGATCCGCTCGATCTCGCGGTTGCGCGCGTCGAACAAGCACAGCTCCACCTTGGTGGCATGCCGCGAGTACAGCGCGAAATTCACCCCCAGCCCGTCCCAGGTCGCGCCCAGCGGGAACGGCCTGCCCTCGCGCACGCGCGAGGTCTGTGTCCATTTACGCGTTGCCATGGCTCTCGTCCTCACCCTGATGAAGCGCTGCTATTTCTGCTTCCACAAGGCGCTCGGCCATATGCCAATGACGCTGCTGCTGATCATCGGGGCGGCCCTCGGCCTCCCAGATCTGATGCGCCAGCATCTCGATGCGGCGTCGTCGTTCACTGCTGTCCATCTGCCCCACTCTCCTGGCTGATCCATACCGCCACGGGGCTGCCGGCAAACAGCAGCGCGTCCGGGGCAGAACCGTTGAAAACTTCCGTGCGGCCATCCAGCACGTTGCGCATCGTGCGGCGCGGCACCACCGACGCGGCCGGCGCCCCGTCGTCCTGCCACATCACGCTTGGCCCCGGGCACCGCGTGGCGCTCGCCCGGCGCACCGCCACCAGCAGCACCTGCCCGGCGTGCTCGCGCACAAAGACCAGGCGATCCGAAGCGGGGTTGGTCAGGCCGCGCAGGGTGCCCTGCAGGAACAGCGCCGCGTGCTGCTGCCGCAGCCGCAACAGCAGCGCCAGCAGGCGCATCTTGGGCGCTCCGTCGTGCCAGTCCTGCAACAACTGCGGCCATGGCCGATCATCAGCCATCGACTGTGCGCGCTGCGCGAAATCGACGGCACGGCGATTATCCGGGTCCACCAGGCTGAGATCCCAGAACTCCGTGCCCTGGTAGATGTCCGGCACACCCGGCAGGCACAGCTGCAGGCAGAGCTGCGCCAGTCCGTTGCTGGCACCTGCTGCCGCCAGTGACTGCACGGAGGATGCGAGCGCATCGCGCGCGCCCTTCAGCTCGCTCGACTGCATCAATGCCTGCAGCCAGCGCTGAGCAGCATCCTCCAGGTCAGCATCCGGGTCCAGCCAGTTGCTGATCCGCTTTCCTTCGCGAAGCGCCTTGCGCAGCCATTGATCCATGCGCTCTGCGAAATGCTCGTCCGGCGTACCCTGCATCGGCCAGGCCCCCACCAGCGCCTGCCACAGTGCATAGCCTTCGGCGGCGGGCAGCGGCATGGGCATGGCGGCGGCGGCGCACTGCCGCTCCCAGTCGGCCAACGCCGACTGCCAAGCAGCCACGTCTCGGCTTATCAAGGCTAGCCGCGCACGCGCATCCGGGCCGCGCTTGTGGTCGTGCGTGGCCAGAGCCAGCATCGCCTTGGGATGCCGGCGGGCGCGGGCATAGGCGAGTTCAACAAGTGCTTCGCTATCAAGGCCGATGCGCTGCGGATCGCTGCCGACTTCGTTGCGCGACAGCGCACGGTAGTAGCGATAAAACGCCGTGTCTTCCACCGCCTTGGCATTGAGCGGTGCCGACAGCTGGCCGAACCGCACGCGCAGTTCGTGGCCCTCGGGCGCCTGCAGTGCGTTGACCAGCAGGCTCACGGCGGCGCGTCCGGCTGCGTCGAGGCCCTGCACGGCAGCCGCTTCGGCCTTGGCCAGGACGTCGCGCTCGGTCTGGGTCTGCAGCGTATAGGGGCGATAGACCGGATAGTGGCGCAGCAGCGCGCAGAGTGCGCGGCGCAACATGGCATCGCTGAGATCACCGCGGCCAGCCGCTTCACCGATTGCCTGCCGCACGCACACCTGCAGGCGCTGCAGGTCTGCGTGCAGCGATCCATCCAGCAGTGCATCGCGGGCCGCCTGCTGCACTTCTTCCACGCTGCGAGTGTCGCCTGAGCGTGCGTGCCATTGTTCGCTCAGCAGCTGTGCCGATCCCTGCTCGTGCAGCCACGCACCGGCCTGATCCATGAAGTCGTAACCGGTGGTGCCGTCACACGCCCAGCCGGCGGGCAATGCCTCACCTTCGGCGAGGATCTTTTCCACATGCAGGGTGATGTGCGGACCACGACGACCGCCTGCTTCAGCGGCGCTATCGAGCTGAGCGCGCAGCCGCTGCAGGTAGCTGCCCGGATCGGCCAGGCCATCGATGTGATCGATCCTCAGGCCATCCACCCAGCCCTCGCGCACCAGCCGCAGCGGCAGCGCGTGGACGGCATGGAAGACGTCCTCGCGTTCGACCCGCAACGCTGCCAGCGAGGTGATGTCGAAGAAGCGCCGGTAGTTGACCTGGTCACCGGCCGTACGCCACCAGGCCAGGTGATAGTGCTGCCGCTGCAGCAGCATCAGCATGCGCTCTGCGGAGCGGTTGCAGCGCTCGACCCAACCCTGGCGGGCGCCAGGCTGCAACGGATAGCTGCGCGGCGACAACGGCAGGCGTAGATCGTGATGGGCCAGGAAGGGCTGGTCCTTGATGTCCTCCACCCGCAGAACGCCAGCTTGGACAGCCTCCTGCAGGGGGCGGTCCAGCACGGGCAACCAGAGTCGCTGGCCAGCGCCGGCCCCATCCCAGTCGAGATCGAACCACTGTGCATGGCGGCTGCGCCGGCCATGCATCAGCACGTCCGACCACCACGCATTCTGCGGCGCAGCGGCCAGATGGTTGGGCACGATATCCAGCAGCAGCCCCAGCCCACGCTCGCGGGCGCGGCGCGCCAGCCGCAGGAAACCGTCCTCGCCGCCCAGTTCGGGGTTGATCCGGGTCGGATCAATGCCGTCGTAGCCGTGCGTGGAACCTGGCATCGCTGCGGCGATGGGTGACAGATACAGATGGCTGACGCCCAGCGTAGCGAAGTAGTCCACCTGTTCCGCTGCGGCATCGAAATCGAACCCGGCGTGCAGCTGCAGCCGTGCGGTCGCGCGGAGGGCGGTCATGCGCGGCCCCCGTGGCGACCCGCGCTGACGCGCTGCAGCCGCGATTGCAGGGCGGCCTCATCCCACTGCAACGGCAACCGCCGTCGCCAGTTCGGATGGCCGCCGACGGTACCTGGCAGGTTGACCTGTGTCCGCAGTCCCAGCGCATCTTCCAGTGGAAGCAGGGCCAGTCGCGAGGGTGTCCTGGCCAGCAGGCCGAGTGCATCGTCTTCCACGCAATCTCCATCAATCAGGGCAGCCAGGGCTGTGGCATCCAGGCGCCGCTGTGCCAGTGCCGCAGGCAGCTCTTCGATTTCACCCAGGCGTGCGCGCCAGCGCAGGTCACGTCCCCGCAACCAGCCGCCCAGCGGCGGCAGATCATGGGTGGACGGCATGGCCACGGCATCGCGGCGCCAGCGCTCGGCAGGCAGGAAGCCTGCCGCATCACGGGTGAACGGCAGGACATCCACACCGAGCACGCCGCGCGCAGACAGTTGCTGGCGGATACCTGCAGGAACCACACCCAGATCCTCGCCGATCACCACGCACTGGTGCCGCCAGGATTCCAGCACCAGCAGGTTCAGCAGGTCCTGCAGCGGAAACTGCAGATAGACCCCGTCGCGCGCGGCCGCGCCCTGCGGCAGCACCCAGAGCCGGTGCAGGCCGAGGATATGGTCGATTCGCACGCCGCCACGGCCAGCCATGACAGCCCGCAGCAGGTTGATGAAGGGCGCATGGCCCTGCGTGCGCAGCGCCAGCGGTGAGAAGCCGGTAATGCCCCACGCCTGCCCCCGGGTACTGAAGGCATCAGGTGGCGCACCCAGCTCCAGGCCCGCCAGCATGGCGTTGGCCTGCGAACGCGCTTCCGCTCCGTCGGGTGCGCAGCCCACCGCCAGATCGGCAATCAGGCCGATGCCCGCGCCGTCGCTGCGCGCCTGCGAGTGCAGCTGCGTCCAGCAGCGTTGCGCCACCCACTGTGCGAACGCGTGGTCCTGCGCGCTGCCACTGCGGGCGTCGGCCGCCAGCGCAGCGTACTCCTGCAGCGCCTCGCCTGCTTCCGCCTGCCACTGGCAGACCTCGGCCCACAGCCCGGGTTGCGCCTGCTGCAGCTGCAGACGTGCCGCGCGCAGCCAGCGCCACTTCAGGTCAGCCGCGCCAGGCCAGTCGATGCGCCGTGCCGCCGTAGCCGCAGCCACGGCATCGGCCAGCGTACGATCCGCCGCCAGCGCCGCGTGGGCGGCATCCGGTACCGCCTGCAGCAGCGAGGCCTGCAGTGGGTCCAGCCAGCGGCGGTCGCTGGGCGAATACGGACTGTAGCCGGCACCCGGCGGCAAACCGGCGTGCATCGGGCTGAGCGCCAACGCGTGCCCGCTGTGCTGGCGCAGCCGCTGCAGCCACGGCGCGCAGCCTGCACTGTCACCAATACCCGCGTCGTTCGCACTGCGCAGGCCGTAGACCTGCGCCGCCAAGCCCCAGCCAAGGTCGAGATGCGCGGGCCACCATGCCTTCTGCGGTGCAACGGCGACCGGGATGCAACGCGGTCCCTGCTGCCAACGCCAGTAGCCCGGCTGCAGCGGCACCGGCCATCGGCCAGCCGCATCCTGACGCGCATTGCGTTGCTGGCCAGCTTCATCGACCCAGCACGCCGCGCCTGCAGCGCCGGGCAGGACCACTGCCTCCCCGCAGATCGCGGTGTACATCGGCGCCCCCGCCGCTTCCGCGTGCGGCTGAAGCACCTGCAGCACTGCGCGCAGCACGTCCGGCGCCACCTCGCAGTGCCGCCCGGAAACATCCTCCCACTGTGGCATCAACCCCGCAGAACGCGCGGCGGCCTGCAGCGCTGCATCGCTGCTCATGCCGGCAGCCAGCGCAGCTGAAGACCACCGCCCGGCTGCAGCAAAGGGGCGGTGGGCAGGTCCAGCAGCGATTCTCCGTCAGGCAGCGAATGCGGTACGTCGGCGGGCCCTGCATTGATGGCAATCCACCATTGCCCGGCAGGCAGCTGCCACCCGGCCTGCACCGCGCCCGTGCCCAGCACCGTTGCACCCAGCGAGCGCGCGCGCTCGAGGCCGGGCTGCAGGCAGCGGCGGCGCAGGGCGAGCAGATCGCGGAGCCACGCCAGCGACTGCTGTGCAGCGAAGCCAGCGCCCGGTGGCGGCACATAGGATGCCTGCAGTGTCGCGGGGTCATTCGGGTCGGGAATCCGTGCCCGCGAGGCGGCGTCGGTAAACCCGCTGAACCCGGCAAATTCGCGTCGGCGCCCTTCCCGCACCGCCTCGTCCAGCGGCGCCTGGTAATCGGTGAAAAACAGGAATGGTGAGGTGGCCTGCCACGGCTCACCCAGGAACAGCATGGGCACCATGGGGGTCAGCACGGTCAGCGCCGTGGCCAAGCGCAGCGCCTGCGGTGCCACCAGCCGGTTAAGCCGCTCGCCAAGGGCACGATTCCCCACCTGGTCATGGTTCTGCGCGAACACGACAAATCGTGAAGGCGGCAGATCCCCGCTGGGCTCGCCGCGGGGCCGACCGTGCAGGTCGGTCTCGCCCTGCCAGGCAAAGCCTTCGCCCAGGCATCGTGCCAGCAGCGCCTCGGCGCGCCCGGCATACGCGGCGTAATAGCCCTCGTGCTCGCCGGTCAGCAGCACGTGCAGGGCATTGTGGAAATCGTCATTCCACTGCGCCTGGTAGGCACCCCGCAGCCAACGGGCCTGGTTGCGCTCGTTCTCCAGCACCAGGTGAGCCCGCGGCACCTCGGCACGGATCGCATCGCTGAGCTGCTGCAGGAAGCGGTCATCATCGATGGCGTGCACTGCATCCAGGCGCAGCCCGTCAAATCGATACTCCTGCAGCCACATCAGCGCGTTGTCGATGAAGAAGCGCTGCACATGCGGCTGTTCGAAGTCGATGGCCTCACCCCACGGCGTGCTGCGCCCGCTGTGGAAGAAGCCCTTGGCATACTGCGCCAGATGGTTGCCCTGCGGCCCGAAATGGTTGTAGACCACGTCAAGCAGCACCGCCAGGCCGGCGGCATGCGCCGCATCTACGAAGCGCTTGAGTGCATCGGGCCCGCCATAGGCCTGTGCCGGGGCGTAGGGAAACACACCGTCGTAGCCCCAGTTGCGGCTGCCTGGAAACTGCGCCACCGGCATCAGCTCAATGGCAGTGATGCCTGTCGCCGCCAGCATCGGCAGCTGCGCCGTCAGCGCGGCAAACCCGCCGGCCGCTTCGACGTGCACCTCGTAGATCACCATGTCCGGCCAGGCCACGCCGCCCCAGTCCTGCGTCTGCCAAGCATGGGCATCCTCGGCCAGCACGGCGCTGGGGCCTTCAACGCCCTCGGGCTGCCAGCGCGAAGCGGGATCGGGCACCTCGCTGCCATCCGGCAGACGAAAACGGTAGCGATCGCCCTGCACCGCCGTCGTGCGGACCCAATGCAGGCCATCGGGCTGCCGAAGCATCGGTAACACGGTCCCGTCCAGCACCAGCTCCATCTGTCCGATGTCCGGCGCCCAGATCCGGAACTCCACTGCGCCACCTGCTGCCGGCCACGCACCCAGACGCGCGGCTGCGGTCATGCGACAACCTGCAGGTACAGCGTGGACATCGGCGGCAGCGTCAGCCGCAGCGACTGCGCGTGTCCGTGCATCGGTCGCGCGTCGGTCGCCACCGCGCCCAGGTTGCCGACGTTGCCGCCGCCATAGTGGTGGCTGTCGGTGTTCAGCCGCTCCGACCACAGGCCGGGCTCGGGCACGCCAACACGATAGCCGTCGCGGCGCACCGGCGTGAAATTGCTGACCACCAGCACCGCCGGTGCATTGCCAGCCGGGTCCTGGCGGATGAAAGCATAGACGCTGTTACGGCTGTCGTCGGCCACACTCCAGGCAAAGCCGCGCTCGTCACGCTCGTCGCGATGCAGTGCGGGTTGTTGCAGCAGGTGTGCGTTCAGATCACTGACCAGGCGCATCAGTCCTCCGCCTTCGGCCGTCGCGGCCTGGTCCCATTCCAGCCCGCGCTGGTGCGCCCACTCGCCCGCCTGGCCGAACTCGCCGCCCATGAACAGCAGTTTGCTGCCCGGGTGTGCCCACATGAAGGCGTAGTAGGCACGCAACTGTGCGAACTGCTGGACGGGGTCGCCCGCCATCTTGTTGAGCAGGGAGCCTTTGCCGTGGACCACCTCGTCATGCGACAGCGGCAACACGAAGCGCTCGGAGAAGGCATAGACCAACCCAAAACTGATTTCGCTGTGGTGATGCGGGCGATGCACCGGATCGCGCTGCAGGTAGTGCAGCGTGTCGTGCATCCACCCCATGTTCCATTTATGGGTGAAACCCAGCCCGCCGTCAGCCACCGCGTTGGTGACGCCCGGCCAGGCCGTGCTCTCCTCGGCAATCACCAGAACGTCCGGGAAGCGCTCGCGCAGGCTCTGGTTCATGCGTTGCAGGAAGGCAACTGCCTCCAGGTTCTCGCGGCCGCCCTGTGCATTGGGCACCCACTGGCCTTCGGGGCGGCTGTAGTCGCGGTACAGCATCGACGCCACTGCATCCACGCGCAGCCCATCGATATGGAAGCGCTCGATCCACTCCAGTGCGCTGCCTATCAGGTAGGCCGACACTTCATTGCGACCGTAGTTGTAGATCAATGTATCCCAGTCGGCGTGCTTGCCTTCGCGCGGATCGGCGTGCTCGTACAGCGCCGTGCCATCGAAGCGGGCCAATCCATGGGCATCGTCAGGAAAATGCGCGCTGACCCAATCAACGATCACACCGAGTTCGGCCTGGTGACAGCGGTCGACGAAGCGCGCGAACGCTTCCGGGGAACCGTAGCGCGCCGTCGGCGCGTAGATGCCCAGCGGCTGGTAGCCCCAGGAGCCACCGAAGGGGTGCTCGCTGATGGGCAGCAGTTCGATATGGGTGAACCCCAGGCCGCCAACGTGCGGAATCAGGCGGTCCGCCAGCGCGTCCCAGTCCAGCACGCTGCCGTCCTCGGCGCGTTGCCAGGATCCCGCATGCACCTCGTAGATGGACAGCGGTGCGGTGATGCCCAGCTGGCTGCGGCGCTGCAACCACGCCTGGTCGTTCCACTGCAGCGGCTCGGAGGAAACCACGCGCGATGCCGTGGCAGGGGACCGCTCGGCCCAACGCGCCATGGGGTCCAGCTTGTCGGGCAGGCTCTGGCCATCGGCCCCGATCAGCCGGAACTTGTAGCAGGCACCCGGTTGCACACCGGGGATGAACAGCTCCCACACGCCTGCGGCGTGCCGCAGCCGCATCGGGTGCCGACGGCCGTCCCAGCCATTGAAGTCACCCACCACGGCCACACGCCGGGCATTCGGTGCCCATACTGCGAAACGAACGCCCTCGACATCGTCGATGGTTGTTGCCGTTGCACCCAGTGCGCGAACGGCTTCGGCATCCCCTTGGTGGATGCGTTGCAGCAGCTCCTCGTCCAGAAGAGGCCCGAATGCGTATGCGTCGTGCACCTGCTCGGTGCCCTCGGGGAAGTGCAGCGCGAGCAGCGGGATGCGGTCAGTGCCAGCGCGCCCCTCAAACAGCCCATGCGGGCCGGTAGCGTGAAGATCCCAGCGGCTACCGCCTGAATCGATCACTTCCACCCGCTGCGCGCCCGGTACCAGCACGCGCGTGGTGCGGCTACCGCTGGCATCGGCATGCGGGCCCAGCCAGGCAAAAGCATCGGCTGGGCGCCCCTCGACCAGCTGCAGCAGTTCGTTCGCAACGGGTGCAGCCGTGTTGCCCTGCTCTTCATCTTGGTACTGAAAGGCCACCGCACCCCATCCTTCGTCGTTCATGCGGCCACCTGGCAGGTCTGCTGGTACAGCGCCAGATACGCCTTGCCAGCGGTTTCCCATCCGCCCGGACGCAGCATCGCCGCGCGTCGCATCGCGTGCATCAGTGCCGGAAGCCGGAACGTACGCATCGCCCGCTCCACGCAGCGGCGCAGCCCATCGGCATTGGCACCATGGAACAGGAAGCCGGTCACGCCGTCCTCAACCGTATCCACCAGGCCGCCCGTCGCATGCGCGACCGGCAGGCAACCGAAGCGCTGCGCATACATCTGGCTGAGGCCGCAGGGTTCGAAGCGCGAAGGCATCAGCAGGAAGTCAGCGCCAGCAAACATCTGCCGAGCCAGGCCCTCGTCAAAGCCGATGAAAGCGCCGACCCGCCCGGGGTAACGCTGTGCCAGTGCCTGCACCTGCGCTTCCACCTGCGGCTCACCACCGCCGATCACCACCAGCTGGCCACCCGCAGCCACGATCTGCGGCGCGACGTCACAGGTGATGTCCAGGCCCTTCTGATGGACCAGGCGCGAGACCACGGCGAACAGCGGGCCCTGCGAAGGCTGCAGGCCGAAGGCCTGGCGCACGGCCTGGGCATTGGCTTCACGTCCGGCGCACTGGCCGATGCTGAAACGGGCCTTGAGGTGAATGTCGCGGCGAGGATCCCAGCTGGCGTCGATGCCGTTGACGATGCCACTGAGGTGTCCACCGGCAGCGCGTCGCGCCAGCAGTTCGTGCAGACCACAGCCATCCTCGGCAGCGGTGATCTGCTGCGCATAGCGCAAGCTGACTGTGTTAAGCCGCGTAGCGTTGGCGATGCCGCCCTGCAGGAAGGACATGTGCCCATGGAAGTGCAGTTCGTCCAGACGCTCCGCAGGTACGCCGAGGGTCGGCGCCAGAGCAAACGGAAACAGGCCCTGGTAGGCCAGGTTGTGGATCGTCAGCAGGGTCGGCACCGCAGTGCGATCCCAGCGTACATAGGCGGCGGCCATGGCTACCGGCCAGTCGTTCAGGTGCAGCAGCTGCGGCGTCCAGTCCAGCCCGGCACGACCCGCAGCCAGTTCAGCGGCGGCATGTGACAGTGTCGCGAAGCGCACCGCGTTGTCCTGCCATTCGCGTCCCTGCGCATCCACATAGGGTGAACCCTCACGTTCATACAGCGCCGGCGACAGCAGCACATAGATCGGAAGACCATCGGCCTGCAACGCCATTGCCACGGTGCAGGCCGGCAGACCGGCGCGGGGGGCGACGCGACCCACGTCACGCAGGTGCGGCAGGCGCTGCAGCACTTCGGGGTAGCCCGGCAGCAGCACGCGCGCGTCACACCCTGCGCGCACCGCACGGGGCAGCGCCGCTGCCACATCGCCCAGGCCGCCGGCCTTGATGAAGTCCGCCATTTCGGTCGCCACGAACAGGACCCGCTGCACCAGTTCCGGTAGTTCGATCGGCTGCGACGGGCCACGCCGGGTGCCGATGGGCACCACGTCGAGGGCAGGCAGAACGGTGTCTGCAACGGAGTCGTGCAGGGAATCGGCGACGAGGTCGAGGGCCATGGTGAACTTCTCTGAATCAGTCAGGCAGACGCCAGCCGCGCCCGAGTGGGCGCCAGGTCTGGGAAGGAAGTCGTCGCGGAACGTGGGGGACGTTTGCGTAGGCTCTACGCGAATGTGCACTGTTCCGTATCAAACGCCCGTGAAGCGATGGCGATTTCTTTGTGACAACGCGGCATCAGCTCAGTACGCACGGTTGTGTGAAATGCCTGCGTCACCCGGTCGCAGGGCCCGGCGCGGGCGCACTTGACCAATATCAATCCGCGCCGCGTGCCGTGCGCGTATCTCTATGCAGGAACCCCAACGCCGGCGTCACCGGCATCCAAAGGACCCGCGATGAGCTACTCCCCCGACAACGCCCAGCTGCTGAACGCCATGCAGAACGTCATGGTGATCTCCACCACCGACCTGCAGGGCAACATCACCTATGCCAATGACCTGTT
>Ga0213828_1002002_pt1 | contig 15623 bp, 12 predicted proteins | sample MC6MC0897MG_FD_180664 | JGI IMG/M metagenome (GOLD analysis project Ga0213828, IMG submission 180664) | Enriched soil aggregate microbial communities from Iowa State University, Ames, United States - MC6-MC0897-MG | ecosystem: Environmental > Terrestrial > Soil > Unclassified | place: USA: Iowa...
GCCAGGCGCTGAGCTACAAGCTGGGCGAGATCGCCATCGTGCGCCTGCGCGCGCAGGCCGAGAAGGAACTGGGCGACAGGTTCGACATCAAGGGCTTCCACGATGTGATCCTGAAGCAGGGTTCGGTGCCGCTGCCGGTGCTGGAACAGCAGATCCAGGCCTACATCGCCGAAGCCAAGAAGGCCTGACCCAGGGCTGAAAGGCGCTGGCGGCGGCCGGCGCCTGCGATTGTGTAACGGGGGATGCCCCCGTTACCCTGCGCGCATGATCCGCGCCCTGCGCCGCCGCCCGTCGTTCCTGCTCCGCCTGCTGATGCTGGTGGTCGTGGCGCTGGGCACGGTGGGCGGTGCGACGGCCTCGGCACTGGGCGAGCTGCACGAACTGAGCCACCCGGACCACCCGGCCACACCGCACGGCATGGCCGATGAGGAAAGCAGCCACGCCGACGAAGACACCGGTGCGCGCCTGCTGCATGCACTGCTGCACTGCGCCCACTGCCATGGCCAGGGCAGCGTGCTGCCCTTTGCCACCGCCGGCTGGGAACTGCCGGCACCGCCGGTAGCGGTGCTGTCCGTGCCGGTGGACACGCGCTGGCAGCCTGCGCCGCTGGAATCGCTGCTGCGTCCTCCGATCCAGGCGTGATCGCCTGCCCGCCATTGCGGGCGTCCTGATCCTGTCCTGCGTTTTCCGGAGTATTCCCCATGTGGATCCGCCTGGCCGCCATCGCGGCCCTGGCGATCGCGCCGTGCGTTCATGCACAGGCGCCGTCGTCGCTTGACCCGTTGACCCTGGACGCGGCTGTTGACCGCGTTGCCCGTACCCATCCCGACCTGCGCCTGCCGACCCTTCAGCGCCAGGCCGCACAGGCACGCCTGGACGGCGCCGGCCTGAAGCCTGCGCTGGTGTTCGGCGTGGATATCGAAAACGCCCTCGGCACCGGCGGCAACGGTGGCTTCGATGCCGCCGAGACAACCGTCACCCTGGCCGGCGTGCTGGAGCGCGGTGGCAAGCTCGATGCGCGGCGCGCCGTGGCCCAGGCCAACCTGGATACGCTGGCCCCGCAGCGCGAGATCACCCGGCTGGACCTGATGGCCGAGACCGCGCGCCGCTACCTGGCCATCACCGCGGCCACCGAGCAGCGCCGCATTGCCCTGGACGACATCGAGCAGCGCCGCCGTGCCGTGGCCGCGGCGCGCCTGCGCCTGCAGGCCGGTGCCTCGCCCGCCTCCACGCTGATGACCGCACAGGCCACGCTGGCCCAGGCCGAACTGGACCGCGACCGCGCCGAACAGGCCGGCCGTGCGGCGCGCATGGCGCTGGCGGCACTGTGGAATGCACGCGAGGTGGATTTCGAGGGGGTGACCGGCGACCCGATGCAGCTGCCTGCCGTGCAGGATTTCCAGGCGCTGGCACAGCTGCTGGCCAGCACCCCCGAACTGGCCGTCATCGCCACCGCAGCCCGCGTGCGCGAAGCGCAGCTGCAGCTGGCCCGCAGCCAGCAACGCAGTGATGTGTCGTGGCAGCTTGGCGTACGCAACCAGCGCGAGAGCGGCGACAACGGCTTCGTGGCTGGCTTCAGCCTGCCGCTGGGCAGCGCCCGCCGCGCCGAGCCGGAGATCCGCGCGGCCCAGGCCGAACTGGCGATGAGCGCGGTGGAACGCGAAGCCCGCGCGCTGCAGCTGTACGCCACCCTGGCCGAGGCACATGGCCGCTATGCCACCGCACGGCTGGAGGTGGAACGCATGCGCAGCGATGTGCTGCCGCAACTGCAGAAGGCGGAAAAAGCCGCCGAAACCGCCTGGCGTGCCGGCGCCATCAGTTACCTCGAATGGGCCCAGCTGCAGGCCATGCGCATCGAAGCACGGCAGCGCCAGCTCGACGCGGCGCTGTCGGCGCAGACCGCCCTGATCGAAATCCAGCGCCTGAGCGGACAGCCGCTGCTGGCCACCACTGCCGAAGGAACCCAGCCATGAAGGCCACCGCTACCCTGATCCGCCTGGCCACCGTGTCGCTGCTGCTGGCCGCACTGACCGCCTGCGGCAATGGCGCACCAGCGCCTGCCGCCACCACGGAGGATGGCCACGAACATGCCGAAGGCGAGGGCGCGGACGACGCGCCGGCGCACACCACCATCACCGCCGCGCAGGCCAGCGAGGCCGGCATCGTCAGCGCCGCCGCCGGCCCCGGCACCATCGCCGACGAGCACGATGTGCAGGGCCTGCTGGCCCCGGTGGATGGACGCACCGCGCAGGTCACCGCGCGCTTCCCCGGGCCGGTGCGCGCGCTGCGCGCCAATGTCGGCGATCGTGTGCGTGCTGGCCAGCCACTGGCCAGCATCGACAGCAATCTGAGCCTGACCACCTACAGCGTGGCCGCGCCGATCAGTGGCGTGGTGCTCTCGCGGCTGGTGCAGGTCGGTTCGGTGGCGGGCGAAGGCCAGGTGCTGTTCGAGATCGGCGATCTCTCGCAGCTGTGGGTGGACCTGCACATCTTCGGTGCCGACACCCAGCACATCACCGCCGGCGTGCCGGTCACGGTCACCCGCATGACCGATGGGGTCAGCCAAGCGACCACGCTGGAACGCGTGCTGCCCGGCACCGCCACCGCCAGCCAGAGCACGGTGGCGCGGGCCACCGTGGACAACAGGGACGGGCTGTGGCGCCCGGGCGCCGCAGTGCGTGCCCGCATCGTGGTGGCCAGCACCCCGGCCGCGATCGTCGTGCCGCTGGCGGCGCTGCAGACGCTGGACGGCAAGGACGTGGTGTTCGTGCAGGAAGGGCAGACCTACACGGCGCGCCCGGTCACGCTGGGCGCGCGTGATGCACGCCAGGTCGCGGTCACTGCCGGCCTGCGCGCCGGCGAGCAGGTGGTGGTCGAGCAGAGCTACACGGTGAAGGCCGATATCGGCAAGGCAGGGGCCAGCCATGAACACTGACCTTGGCCCACGCCCCGGCCTGCTGGAACGCATCATCAGCGGCGCCATCGCGCACCGCTGGCTGATGCTGGCACTCACCCTGGTACTGGTGCTGGTGGGCAGCTGGAGCTTCACCCGGCTGCCGATCGATGCCACTCCGGACATCACCAACGTCCAGGTGCAGATCAATACCGCTGCGCCCGGCTATTCGCCGCTGGAAAGCGAACAGCGCATCACCTATGCGGTGGAAACGGCGATGGCCGGCCTGCCCAGGCTGGACCATGTGCGCTCGCTGTCGCGCTACGGGCTGTCGCAGGTCACGGTGGTGTTCAAGGATGGCACCGACCTGTACTTCGCCCGCCAGCAGGTGGCCGAACGCCTGCAGCAGGTGCGCTCGCAGATTCCCACCGGGCTGGACCCGCAGCTGGGCCCGATCGCCACCGGGCTGGGCGAGATCTTCATGTACACCATCGACGCCGATCCGACCGCGCGCAAGCCCGATGGCGGCCCGTACACCGCCACCGACCTGCGCACGCTGCAGGACTGGGTGATCCGCCCGCAGCTGCGCAACGTGCCGGGGGTGACCGAGGTCAACACCATCGGTGGCTTCCAGCGCCAGGTGCACATCACCCCCGACCCGGCGCGGCTGCGCGCGCTCGGCTTCACCCTGGAAGACGTGGCCGCGGCGGTGGAGGCCAACAACCAGAACGTCGGCGCCGGTTACATCGAACGCAACGGCCAGCAGTTCCTGGTGCGCATTCCCGGCCAGGTGGCGGACCTGCAGGAGATCGGCAACATCGTGCTGGACCGCCGCGAAGGCGTGCCGATCCACGTGCACGACGTGGCCGAGGTGGCCGACGGCCCGGAACTGCGCAGTGGCGCAGCCACCCAGAACGGCCACGAAGTGGTGATGGGTACGGTGGTGATGCTGGTCGGTGCCAACAGCCGCGAGGTGGCCCAGGCGGCGGCCGCGCGGCTGCAGCAGGCACAGGCCAGCCTGCCCAAGGGCGTGACCGTCACCGCCAGCTACGACCGCACCGCACTGGTGGACCGCACCATCCAGACCGTGGCGCGCAACCTGCTGGAAGGCGCGCTGCTGGTGATCGTGGTGCTGTTCGTGCTGCTGGGCAACGTGCGTGCGGCGCTGATCACCGCCGCGGTCATTCCGCTGGCCATGCTGTTCACCCTGACCGGCATGGCGCGCGGCGGCGTGTCGGCCAACCTGATGAGCCTGGGCGCGCTGGACTTCGGGCTGATTGTCGATGGCGCGGTGATCATCATCGAGAACTGCCTGCGCCGCTTCGGCGAACGCCAGCACGCGCTGGGCCGCGACATGACCGTGGCCGAGCGATTTGCCGAAACCGCCAGCGCCACCGCCGAAGTGATCCGGCCCAGCCTGTTCGGGCTGGGCATCATCACCGCGGTGTACCTGCCGATCTTCGCGCTGACCGGCGTGGAAGGAAAAATGTTCCACCCCATGGCGATCACCGTGGTGCTGGCGCTGACCGGGGCGATGCTGCTGTGCCTGACCTTCGTGCCGGCAGCGATCGCGCTGTTCCTGGGCGGCCGCGTGCAGGAAAAGGAAAACCGGCTGATGGCCTGGCTGCGCCGCCGCTACCAGCCCCTGCTGGGCTTCACCCTGCGCCGTGGGCGCTGGGTGGCGGCAGCGGCGGTGGTGCTGGTCGTCGGCTGCGGCGTGCTGGCCACGCGGCTGGGCAGTGAATTCGTGCCCAGCCTGGACGAAGGCGATGTGGCCATGCATGCCATGCGCATTCCCGGTACCAGCCTGGCGCAGTCGGTGCAGATGCAGGTGCAGATCGAGCGCCGCCTGCTGCAGGTACCGGAAGTGGCCAAGGTGTTTTCCAAGATCGGTACGCCCGAAGTGGCCTCCGATCCGATGCCGCCGTCGGTGGCCGACACCTTCATCATGATGAAGCCGCGCAGCCAATGGCCCGACCCGCGCAAGCCACGCGCCACGCTGCTGGCCGAACTGGAGAAAACTGCCGAGCAGCTGCCGGGCAACAACTACGAGTTCACCCAGCCGATCCAGATGCGCATGAACGAACTGATTTCCGGCGTGCGCGCGGACGTGGCGGTGATGCTCTACGGCGATGACCTGGACACCCTGCGCCAAGTCGGCCAGCGCCTGGAAAAGGTGGTGTCGGCGGTGCCGGGCGCGGCCGATGTACGGCTGGAGGAAACCAGTGGCCTGCCGCTGCTGACGGTGCTGCCGGACCGGCAGAAGCTGGCCGGCTACGGGCTCAACCCCAGGCAGGTGCAGTCCACGGTGTCGGCCGCCGTGGGCGGCCAGGTGGCCGGACAGCTGTTCGAGGGTGACCGCCGCTTCGATATCGTGGTGCGCCTGCCGGAGAACCTGCGGCAGGACCCGGCCGCGCTGGCCGACCTGCCCATTTCGCTGGAAACCGCACTGGCCGGTGGCAACGGGGATGAACTGAGCCGGGCCATGGTGGCCGGCACTGGCACGCCGCGTACCGTGCCGCTGCGCGAACTGGCCCGCATCGAAAACAGCGAAGGCCCGAACCAGATCAACCGCGACAACGGCAAGCGCCGCATCGTGGTCACCGCCAACGTGCGCGACCGCGACCTGGGCAGCTTCGTGGCCGACCTGCAGCAGGCGGTGCAGGCCAAGGTGCAGCTGCCGGCCGGTTACTGGATCGACTACGGCGGCAGCTTCCAGCAGCTCATCTCGGCCAGCCAGCGCCTGGCGGTGGTGGTGCCGGTCACCCTGGTGCTGATCTTCGCGCTGCTGTTCTGGGCGTTCGGCTCCGGCCGCGATGCCGCCATCGTGTTCACCGGCGTGCCGTTGGCCCTGACCGGTGGCGTGCTGGCGCTGGCGCTGCGCGGGTTGCCGTTGTCGATCTCCGCCGGCGTGGGCTTCATCGCGCTGTCCGGCGTAGCGGTGCTCAACGGGCTGGTGATGATCAGCTTCGTGCGCCATCTGCGCGAACAGGGCCGGCCATTGGCCGATGCGGTGCGCGAAGGCGCGCTGGGCCGGCTGCGGCCGGTGCTGATGACCGCACTGGTGGCCTCGCTGGGCTTCGTGCCGATGGCCTTCAATGTCGGCGCCGGTTCGGAAGTGCAGCGCCCGCTGGCCACCGTGGTGATCGGCGGCATCGTTTCGTCCACGCTGCTCACCCTGCTGGTGCTGCCGGTGCTGTACCGCTGGCTGCACCGCAGGGACGCCTGAGCACTCCGCACAGGTTTCATCGGCCGCGCCACGGCCGGCCGATGGAGCCGCTTGCGACGAACTGCTAAGGTGCCCTCCCACGCGCGCACGCGCGGGACACCGGAACAGGGACATGGTTCGTCGATTGTTGAACGGCACGGAGGCCGCCTCGCCTGCCGTGCCCCTGCTGGACCGCGCCCGCGCGGCCAGCACCACCACGCTGTCCGCACCGGCGCGCCTGCAGCGCCTGCGTGAGCGCCGCAGTGCCGCCTACCTGCAGGCCGTGGCCCAGCTCGATGCCGGCACCCACGTGCATGATCGCCAGGCGATGGACGCGCTGAAGGCGGCCATCGACCAGGAACTGGCTGCGCTGATCGACAGCGAACAGCTGCAGGGCATCGTGGCGCGCTGCCACCTGGGTGATCCCTACGAGGTGCACACGCTGCAGTCCAGCGGCTGGATCATCGACCACTTCAAGTTCGGCCAGCCGCTGCCGCTAATGCTCGAACGAGCCAGGACCCTTGCCGTGCATCCGGCCTACGCCTTCATCGAGGTGTACGCCCACCGGATGGTGGCGGTGATGTCATCAGGGCAGACAGCAATCATCGAGGGAGCGACATGAGCGGCGAACGCATCATCCACCTGGCGGATCTTTCCGCCATCAAGAGCGGCCTGAACGCCATCGGCCGCGACCTGGAAACCCTGTCCACGCAGGTGCATGGCGTGCAGGGCGACGTTGATGCCACGCGCAGTGAACTGGCACGCCTGCAGCAGGCCTTCATGGATTTCGTGGCCGCCGACCTGATGGCCAAGGAACTGTCGCTGGCCGAAACGCGCCAGGTGAAGATCCGCCAGGAACTGGAAACCCGCTTCGGCCACCATGCCGACGTACGCCGGCAGACCACCGGCATCCTGCAGGCGGCCGACATCCAGCTGGTGCGCCAGGACACCATCCGCGCCGCCACCGAGCAGCTGATGCTGGCCGCGCCGGGCTACTGGCTGGCACCGGCGCTGGTGGCGCTGGCCAGCTGGCTCAGCGACAACCGCGAACTGGCCGAGCGCGCGCTGTCCGAAGCGCTGCGCCGCGATGACGAAAAGACCAGCCTGCTGTTCGCGCTGGTGTGCCGCCGTGCCGGGCGATTGCTGGCCGCGCAGCAGTGGATGGACCGCTACCTGGCACTGCAGAACCCGGTGGCGCTGGAGCGCCAGACCGTGGTGCTGATCGATGCCATCGCCGCCGGCGTGTTCGGCGTGGACATGGCCAATGCCTGCCTCAAGCGCACCGGCGAGTGGATCGACGAGTTGTCCCAGCGCGCCGGCTTCGTGGACGAACAGCGCCAGCAGTGGATCCGCGCGCTGCGCTTCAAGACGCCCAGCCACGACGACACCGCCCGTTTCCCGCACCTGCACAAGCACAGCGCCACCTGGCCGGAGCTGCAGGAAGCGCTGAACAACCACGCGACCCATGCCGCGGTCACCGCGCATTTCCAGGGCGTGTTCGAAGGCCCGGCCCGCGCCACCGCCAGCCTGGTCTCCGATGTGGATGCACTGCTGGACAAGCTGGTGGCGCGCTTTGATGGCGATGAACTGCCGCTGCGCCGCGACGAAGAACTGTGCCGCCTGATCATCGAGGAGAACGGCAACCGCGATGTCGCCCGCCAGCGCTATGCGCTGCAGGAAAAGGCACTGGAGGACCAGGTCAGCTTCACCCAGCTGCTGACCAATGCCGCGATGCATCCGGAAACCTCGCACGCCTCGCGCACCACCCAGCGTTTTGCCACCGCGCTGTCGCGCAGCTGGATCCTGGATGCCCACCATGACCTGACCGCGCAGTTCCGCGTGCAGGTGCCGGTGGACATCAGCGTGGCCATCGACGGCTGGCAGGGCAGCACCCGCGATGGCAGCAACCAGGCCGAACTGGAAGCCAGCCTCAACGCACATGTGGACGTGCAGGAACAGGCCGCGCTGGCCGCAGTAAAGCTGACCTGGGTGCACTGGTGCGCCGTGGCACTCGGCGCGATGCTGCTGCTGTTCGGTTTCGGTTCTGTGGTGGCCATGGCGATGGGCGCCGGCATCGGGCTGTGGGTGTTCTGGGTCTACAAGAATCTGGACAAGCAGCGTGCGCAGGTGCGTGAGCGCTTCGCCCAGGCCCGCCAGGCCTGCCAGCAGCGCCTGAAGGCCTGCCTGGCTGAAACGGTGGAACTGCGCCGCGAACTGGCACGCCGTGATGCCGAATCGGAAACGCTGACCGCGCTGCTGGAATCGATCAGCCCGGAACAGTTCACCCTGGGTGGGCACGACACCGCCCGTCGCCTGCTTGCCACCGCCTGAGGAGCCCCGCATGACCCGACAACTGCTTGATGGCGCCACCGGCGCACCGCCGCCGCTGCCTGGCACGCCGCCCCTGCTTCCGACCGCCACGCCGCCGACCGCCGTGCAGGCCGCACCCGAGCCGCAGCCCGAACCGGAGCAGCAGGCCCTGGCCGGTGCACTGCCGGCGTGGGACCTGTTGCCGGCCACCGGCTTCGTCCGCCGCAAGCGCTGACCACGATGGCCATGCCTGCCCCGCACAGCTACGCCGAATGGAGCCGCTGGCTGGACGTGTTCGCCAGCGGCGGCGACGACGAAGCGGCGCTGCAGGCGATGGCGGCCGGGCGCCTGGACTGGACCCCCGGTGTGGCCAACCTGTTCAGTGAACGCATGCAGGCGGTGTTCGACCGCCGCCTGAAGGACTGCGGCGCACGCCTGGACCGCAGCTTCGCGCACAGCCGCCACGACGTGGACGTGGTGCGCGCGCTGCTCGATGGCCGCCGCCATTTCGCCCTGCTGTACCGCCTGGCCAACCTGGTGTCGCTGCCGGAAGTGCTGCGCAGCCACCTGCGCGGAAGCCTGGACAAGGTCGCCGCGCAGATGCAGCAGAGCCTGGAGGACAGCGCCCGCCGCGAGCGTGCCGACAGCCTGCTGCAGACCCTGCGCCATCATGATCTGCGCCAGTTCCGGCCGGTCGCGGCCGACGTGGCAGCGCCTCCCCTTGTTTCCGCCGTCGCGCCGCAGGGCGCGTCCGCGCCTGCCCGGCGCCGGCTTCTGTTGAGTTGACGATGAGCGATACCCAGGAATTCAAAGCCACGCTGACCCGCTACCTGAAGGCGCGGGTGCCCTTCATCTCCATCCGCAGCACCGAGCGCGCGCGCGTGTTGGACATCCTGCGCGAGGTGGCCGGTGGCCTGAACGCCCCGTTCTACGTGCATACGCTGTCGCAGGGCACGCGCGAGCTGGCCACCGGGCGCGTGGTCAACGAAGACCGTTCGGTGATCGGCGCGGTGGATTTCGCCAGCCAGCAGATGACCCAGCGCCAGAACCTGAGCTTCGTGCTGACCGAAGTGGCCGACCTGGAAGACGACACTGCCTCCGCGCGCCAGCTGATCGACGTGGCGATGCTGGCGGCCGACCACGGCGGTTCGATGGTGGTGGTCACCAGCAAGCCGGTGTTCGGCCAGCTGCAGCGGCTGGGCATGTCGCTGGTGCTGTCGGCGCCCAACGAGGACGAGATGGCCGCGATCATCCGCGAGCAGATCGATCCTTACCGTGGACAGTTCAGCATCGAATGGGACGACGCGGACGTGGCCCGCGCCGCGGCCGTGCTTGCCGGGGTGTCGCGGCTGGAAGCGGAGAACATCATTGCCACGCTGCTGGTCAACGGCCGCATCGGCAAGGACGACATGGTCGAGCTGAGCCATGCCAAGGACCGCATCTTTGCTGATATTTCCGGCATCGAGCGGGTCTCGGTGCGTGGCGCCGAGCTCAGCGTGGGTGGCCTTGGTGGCCTCAAGGCCTGGTTGAAGCGTGAGCGCCCGCTGCTGACCGCGGACCTGCGCGAGCGTGGCATCCGCCCGCCGCGGGGCTGCCTGCTGGTGGGCGTGCCCGGGTGTGGCAAGTCGCTGTCGGCCAAGGCCATCGCGCATGACTGGCAGTTGCCGCTGTACCGCTTGGATCTGTCCACCATCCACGGCCAGTACCTGGGCCAGAGCGAAGGCCGCCTGAAGGAAGCGCTGGCCACTGCCGACCACGTAGCACCCTGCGTGCTGTGGATCGATGAGATCGAGAAGGGCCTGGCCGGTGCCACCGGTGGTGGCGATGGAGGGACGTCCACCCGTCTGGTCGGACAGTTCCTGTACTGGTTGCAGGAAGCGCGCACCCGCGTTTTCGTGGTGGCCACCGCCAACGATGTCTCGCGCCTGCCGCCGGAGCTGCTGCGCCGTGGGCGCTTCGATGAGCTGTTCTTCGTCGACCTGCCGACCCCGGAGGAGCGTCGCGACATCATCGGCATCTACGCCCGCCGTGGCCTGCAGCAGGGCACGCTGAGCGAGGCCCTTCTGGATGAGCTGGTCGACCTTTCCGAGGGCTTTGCCGGTTCGGATCTGGAGTCGGCCGTGCGCGAAGTGGTCAAGGAGGCCTACCTCAACGGCGACGGTGCCGTCAGCGATGCGCTGTTCCGCCGCAGCTTCCAGAACGTGGTGCCACTGTCGCGCACGGCGCCAGAGCAGATCGAAAGCATCCGTGCTTGGGGCCGCGAGCGCGCGGTACCCGCATCCGGCGAACCCATCGCCGGCGGCACCGGCGCAGCAGCCACGCGGCCGCGCCGCGCCGTGCTGACCTGACGCTGCACGCCTGGGCAGCACCGGGCGGGGGCCTTCCACACGAAAGGCCCCCGCCGTGGCTCAGGGCAGTTTCGCGATCACCTTGATCTCGAACTTGAACCCATACAGCCAGGTCACGCCGATACCGGTCAGCGTCGGGTGCGGTGCCTCGCCCCAGTACTCCGGCACGATCGCCCACGCCTTCTCGAAGTTCGTCTCCGGGTCGACCATGAACACGGTCACGTCGATCACGTCATCAAACGTGCAGCCGGCGGCGGCCAGCACGGCGTTGAGATTCTCGAAGGCGCGGCGCACCTGGGTTTCGAAGTCCGGCTCGGGCGAGCCATCCTCGCGGCTGCCGACCTGGCCGGAGACGAACAGGAAGCCATTGGAACGGATGGCGGGCGAGTAGCGGTTGCGCTCGTACAGGGCCTGTCGGCCGGCGGGGAAAACGACATCACGGTGCGTCATGGGGGGCTCCAATCGGGAGGTTCCCATCTTCCGCACCGGATCTGTCTGGATAAACAGCGATGATCGGCCTAGATTGATTGCCAATCCCAAACAATCACGGCCAGCCCATGGACCGTTTCGAGGCAATGCGCGCCTTCGCCCGCGTGGTGGAAACCGGCAGCTTCACCCGCGCCGCGCAGACCCTGCAGATCAGCCGCACCACGGTCACCCAGCTGGTGCAGCAGCTGGAAGCGCACCTGCGGCTGCGCCTGCTCAACCGCACCACGCGGCGGGTCAGCGTCACCGCCGACGGCGCGGCGTACTACCCGCGTATCGCGCGCCTGCTGGCCGAGCTGGAAGAGGTGGAGGGCGGCCTGGGCGACGCCGCCAGCCAGCCGCGTGGGCGCCTGCGCATCGACGTGCCCGGCCCGTATGCGCGGCTGCGGCTGGTACCGGCGCTGCCGGATTTCCATGCGCGCTATCCGGACATCCAGCTGGACATCGGCGTCAGCGACCGCGAGGTCGATGTCATCGCCGACAACGTGGACTGCGTGATCCGCGGTGGTGCGCCCGCCGATCCGGCGCTGGTGGCGCGGCCGCTGGCCAGCCTGTCGATCGGCTTCCACGCCAGCCCCGCTTACCTGCAGCGCTTCGGCGTGCCCGCGCACCCGCACGCGCTGGAAGGGCCGGACCATCACATGGTCGGCTTCCTCAGCCCGCGCACCGGCCGTGCACGTGTGTTCATCGCCCAGCGCGGTGATGAGCGCATCGAGGTGCAGGGCCGCCATGCGGTGGGCTTCGACGATGGCAATGCCTACCTCGCCGCTGGCGTGGCGGGCCTGGGCGTGGTCGCGCTGCCCAGCTACATGGGCGAACCGCATGTGGCCACTGGCGAACTGCGGCCGGTGCTGCAGGACTGGCAGCTGCCGCCGATGCCGATGCACGTGATGTTTCCGCCGAACCGGCACATGAGCCAGCGGCTGCGGGTGTTCATTGATTGGGTGGTGGAGGTGTTGGGGATTTAATCAGGTCATGGCGGTTAACACCAAAGTGGATGAAAATGGAAGAAACAACTGAATAAATAATCACAGGGAGTAAGGATGGGCGGACGAATGATGAGGATGATCGAGATCGAAGTCTTCCTCAAAGCAGCATTGGTGGGTGCTGCCGTTTCTGAGTGCTTCCAGATATTCCATATTATTGGCGGGACCGTATTTGGAGATCTTTTAAGTGGATGGCATGCTTCAAGTGTCTCTGTTGTTTCGTGGGGTGTAGTAATTGTTGTGCTCTATCTGATTCAAAGGAATTGGATAGAAAGCGCCTTGCGGTTCATCGCTGGCCGTCGAGTAGATGTGGTCATTGCATTCCTGGCAGGCCTTTGCGTGCCAATAATGCTTGGCGAGGAGCTGGCTAGCTTCCACGAAAAAGTAGAGAGAATTGGCTGGGAGTGGGGCCTCTTCTCGCTGCTCTCTGGGTTGGGTATTTTGGCATCTCCGATGCTGAGAAATATGTGGGTTAGCGCGAGCAATGAGAATTTGTCGGACTCAGTATTTATCTCGGATGAGGAGATTAGTGAGGATCGATTTGATTTTCTTGGGAATTGTGACCAAGCAGAGAATTTCGCCAAAGTTGTTTTAGAGGGAGGCGCTCGCCGAGGGATGGTCTTTGGTCTGGACGGTCCTTGGGGAGTCGGAAAGACGAGTTTTATAAATCTCGCCGAGAAGACATGGCAAAAGCAATCGTCAAAAGTCATGGTTTTCAGATTCGAGCCGGCGAAGTTCCTGCAGTCGTCGGACATACTGAAAATATTTGTTCAAGAGCTTTCAGGTGCCTTGCGATCCAAATTTTATGCGCCAGAGTTCAAGCCCTTGGCGTCAAAGTATTCAAGCCTATTAAAGGCAGAGCCATCGTTTGGAATTCCAGGTCTAAGAATAGCTCTTGGCGGGATTGAGGAAACCGTCGAAGAAATGCTAAGTGATCTGGATGAGGTGCTGGCTCGGATAGATCTTAGAGTGATCGTGGTAATTGATGATCTGGATCGTTTGGATCCAGCAACAGTCACGTCGATCCTCTTCCTCGTGCGGCGATCATGGAGCCTTACTCGAGCATCTTATGTGCTGGCCTACGATACAGAAAAAATAGTGAAGAAGGCCGATTCTGAATCTGCTCGTGATTACATTGAGAAATTTGTAAATGCAAAATTCAGTCTATTCGTCGATTTTGAAATGTTATCTAACTATCTCCTGGGTGGCTGGAAGTCCCAATTCGAATCTGGTGCCCACCTGCCTTCTGCCAGACTTTTAGACTTGTCTTCTGTCCTTAGCGCTCTTGCAGACATGTTGGGCGGTAGGGGGGCATCGAGTTACGCCCCAGTGCTTGGGAATATGCGAAAGTTAAAGAGATTCATTAATTCTCTATTTCTAGTTAAGATTGAGCAATTGAATATCCATGAGAACGACTTCAGCCGCGAAGATATTGTTCACCTGGTGCTCCTCTATGTGAACTATCCTGGGATATTCAGAGATATTTACAATAATGAAGGCGAGCGAAGAAAAGGCCTCTTCTCAGTAAGTAAGTCGAGATCTGATTATGTCAACGACTCAGGGTTTGCTGATTATTTGAAGGAGCGGTGCCCTGATGAATGCTCTCGATTCATAGTTCGCAAACTTTTTGATGTTGACGTTCTGGCTCTGGCAACTATCGGCGCTGACAAAACGGCGCTAGCAACAAGGGCGTGTTTCAATTCGGATCGCCGTAGAAATCTGGAGCGATATCTGGCGCTTATTGTTAGAAATCTCGTTCCCGAGCCAGTGAGTACGGAAGCGATCTATGACTCCGCCGTTTCGAGCATAAAGCTGGAAGGTGATGTAAGGCGCGTACTGTCTAGCGGTTACTTTGACGGGTCGGCTTTGGCGCACGAGAAGTTCTGGAGTGAGTTTTCAAGGAGGGCTGGTTCCTTTGAAGAAATAATAGTGGTTGACGCCATTAATGTGGTTGTTGATATCCTAAAAAATTATCGGCTCGATTTCTACGGAAGAACTGGCAGGTCTGCGGCGGTTTATTCTTTGGCGATAATGGTCGACGCCATTGGTTGGAGTCGGAGGGGGGCGGCTGAGAAGGATCGATGGCAGATATACAGCCGGATGTGTGATCTCATTCTGGGTGCTGGGCATCTAGCAGAAGATGGAATTATTCGTCGACTTTCTGCGGAAGAAAGAGGGGTGCTAGGAATTAATGATATGATGCTATTCCGCCTTCAATGCAGTGGAGATCGTGGTAGTCAGTTGACGAATATACGTGATGCTTTAGCATTTGGTGTTGCGCGAAAAATCATCGATAGAACTAAAGGAGAGGCGGTAATTGAAGGGATGCGAGCAGTTTCTCAGGTCGCATTCTATGTGTTCCGTAAGAGATACATTGATGCGTCACTGAACTTCTTCAGTTTCGTCGATAACACCGACGATAGCGAGCTGAAGGGTCTATTCCCTGATTATGCTGACGGCGATTCATCCAGCGCGAGCAGTGTTGACTTCCAGGCTTCGAGATCAAGCATAAAGGCGTTTGTTCCTTATCAGCTTTCAAATAGCTTTCCGCCTACAGGAAATGGGGTGGGCTGTGGATACTATGATGAATCAGGTGATGGCGACGCAGGTGGGATATCGATTGCGATGACTAGATATTTGTTGGATATATGCTTCAGGCCATCAGGTGGTGAGCGTAGTTTCTATTTTGCCGACCACTGCTTGTCAAATATGCATAATGACTATTCTGCCGATGGTGATGATTTGGTTCCCAGCTTCGACGGGATTCTTGCCGGAATGAACGAAGATCTTGTTCGCGAGTTCTGGTTAGAGTTCAGGGATAAATTCCTAGAGATGAACCTGCATTTGATCGAGCGGCGGGTGACTACGGTTAACTACACAGCCCGCTACCGCGACTCCGTAGAAGCTGCATGGAAGGTGCTGGACGCCAGATTTTTGCCTGATGTTGTCGCGAGTGAGGAAGAAGAGGGCTAGCGCGCCAAGCCGAGATACTAATTGAGTGGTGAGAGTGCTGAACTGAGGTCCACTTACGTGTTTGCCGAGCCCACGCTCGGCTTCACAGGGGGGCTTGCCTCTAAGGGCATGCGAAAATCATCACTGCACGCACCAGGAAACCGCCACACGCATGAGCCGCATCGTCGCACTGGATACCGAAACCACCGGCATCTCCCATCGCATGGGCCACCGGGTCATCGAAATCGGGGCGGTGGAACTGATCGATGGCCAGCTCACCGGTCGCCAGTTCCACACCTACCTGCAGCCACAGCGTTCGGTGGACTGGGGCGCGCAGCGCGTGCACGGCATCAGCGATGCGATGCTGGTGGGCAAGCCGCTGTTTTCCAGCAAGGCCGCCGAGCTGCTGGAATTCCTGCGTGGCAGCGAGATGGTCGCGC
>Ga0213828_1002008_pt1 | contig 15597 bp, 10 predicted proteins | sample MC6MC0897MG_FD_180664 | JGI IMG/M metagenome (GOLD analysis project Ga0213828, IMG submission 180664) | Enriched soil aggregate microbial communities from Iowa State University, Ames, United States - MC6-MC0897-MG | ecosystem: Environmental > Terrestrial > Soil > Unclassified | place: USA: Iowa...
GGTGCTGGAAGACATCTGGTTCACCATTACCTACAGCCCCATCCGTGATGCGTGCGGGCGCATCGATGGCGTGCTCGTCACGATGTTCGAGACGACCGCCGCGCATGCCGCGCACGCCGCACGTGACGATGAACAGCGACGCAGGCGGCAGAGTGACGAGCGCCTGTCACTGGCCTTCCAGATGCTTCCGGTGGGACTGTGCATCGTCGATACCGAAGGCCGGGTGCTGCAGTCCAACGAGCAGATGCGCGCCTACCTGCCCAGCGGAGAGCTGCCGTCGCGGGACAGCCACAACATCCCGCGTTGGCAGGGCTGGCATGAGGATGGCAGCCTGATCGGCCCGGAAGACTTCGCCGTAGCGCGCGCACTTCGCGGCGATACGGTCGTGCCGGGGCTGGAATTCCAGTTCACCCACGAGGACGGACAGGTGCGGTGGACACGCGTCGCGGCAGCGCCGCTGCGGGATGCGCAGGGCGAGGTCACGGGTGTGTTCGCCATCGCCATCGATATCGATGCGCTGAAGCGTGCCACCGAGCGCCAGGCCGTGCTGCTGGCCGAGCTGCAGCACCGGGTGCGCAACATCATGGCCATGATCCACGCCATCGCGTGGCGCACGCAGGAAACCGTAGGCAGCGTCGAGGAGTATGCCGAGCGCTTGTGCGGGCGGTTGATGTCACTGGCCCGCACACAGACGCTGCTGACCCGCGCGGAAAACGCGGGGGTCTGCCTGCGCGGCATGCTGGACGAGGAGATATCGGTGCAGGTGCATCGTCCAGACCAGTATCTGCTGGAAGGCCCCGATCTGCTGCTGCCGCCCAAGGCCGCCGAAGTGCTGTCGCTGGCCGTGCACGAACTGGCGACCAATGCGCTCAAGTACGGGGCTATCCGCAGCGATGGCCGCATCGACGTTTCGTGGTCTGTGCAGGTACATGAGGGGGGCGGCCCCTGGCTGGCCCTGCACTGGTGCGAACGGCATTCGCCCGTGGACGGCTGGTCGCCGCCGCAGCGACGCGGGCTGGGCTGCTCGCTCATCGAGAGGCGGGTGCCCTACGAGCTGGCGGGCAGCGGGCAGCTGCTGTTCCGTGCCGACGGCGTGGATGCCCACATCCGTTTCCCGCTGCGGGACCGGGACAGCCTGCTGCAGACCGACGCGCCAGCAATGCGCTGACGCGTGCATCGTGGCCGGCTATGCGCCGGCCAGCGGCTCATGCAGCGGGCAACGGTTGTGCTGCGAACGATGCGCCTGCGAGGCAGCCATCACCACGCGCCGCGCGCGGTTGAGAGCGCCCAATGGCCGGTGCGCCTGCAGTGCATGCCACGGGCTGAAGGCCAGGCGGTCCTCGATCCCCGGCGATTCGACGTCGTCCCAGCTGACCTGCGGCGGGACACTCAGAGTGGCCACGGCAATGAACGGACTCTGCTCCTGCGGCCATTCAACCGAAGCATCCTCGATGGGCATTGTCTGCTCATCGCGGCACAGCTGCGCGCACAGCTCCCAGAGAAGGTCCGCCCGGCCGCTGGCAAGCGCCTCCTGGATGGCATCGCGCTGGCTGTCCTCGCTGTTCTCCACGGGCGCACCGCTCAGCGACTGCAATGTGGCCGAGACGGGGCGAAGGCAGAACTTGGCCACATAGGGGCCGAAGCGGAACGGCACCTGGCTGAAGAAGGTTTCCCCCATCGGGTGGGTCTGCGGTTCGCCGCCCATGCCCTTGATCTTGCCGCTGCCGCCGCCTGCGGCTTCCAGAAGCCGCTCACTGCCGCGCAGGGCGGCTGAAATGACGGCCTTTGTGCGCGGCATGCGCTCGGTGGTTGCCGCCAGCAGCTTGGAGGAGCGCAGAAACCCCTTTGGGCCCGGGCTGGTGAACGCCGGGCCATTGACCATCAGGAAATCCTGGGTGTGCTGTTCCTCGCTCTCTGCGACGCGCTCGCCCGGCACGCCAAGAATCTTCAGCGCAATCGCGCGTGGCGTGGAAACCGTGTCTGGCAACTGCTCGGCAGGCGGTGAAGAAAAGCGTACGACCGCCTCATACGACCCGGGCGCGGCAAACAGCCCCTGTGCCAGTTCCTCCGGCAAGCCGTCCGCAATCTGCAACCTGCCCTTCAGTAGAGCCTGCCCTTTTGCATGCACCGCGCGATGGGCATGGCCCTCGGCGGCGGCGACCGTGCGCGCCATGCCGACGAACAGCTCACGCAGCGCGTCGATGGTCTCGGCTTCGTCAGCCTCGGGCTGCTCCATGCCGGCATGGAAAGGGACGGGGGAAAGTAGCGTGCGCATGGCTGGCTCCATCGGGGATGAAGCCAGCATGCGCCCATGCAGTTATCGGCCAGTGCAGGCGCGGCATGGGTCGTGTTCACGACCCATGCGCAGGCACCTGCGGTGCGTCAGGCCGGCTTGGGCGTCTCGCCGTCAGCGGCTTCCGGCAGCGGCGGCAGGGTCGGGTCCACCGTCACCGGGCCATCGCTCTTCAGCAGGGCAGCGGCTTCCTTGTCGCTGGCCACGGCCGGCGGTGAACCGCGCAGCGGCATGTTCGCCGTCTCCTTGACGAACATCATGGTGACCAGGCCGACCACCGCCGCAACCATCAGGTAGTAGGCCGGCACCAGCGGGTCGCCCGTGCGCTCCACCAGCCAGGCGGTGACCAGCGGCGTGGTGCCACCGAACAGCGAGACCGACACGTTGAAGGCGATCGACAGCGCGCTGTAGCGCACCGGCGTGTAGAACAGCGCCGGCAGGGTGGAGGGCATCGAGCTGGTGAAGCACACCAGGGCCAGGCCGAGCAGCATCAGGCCGAGGAAAATCAGCCAGTCATTGCCGCTGCCGATCAGCAGCAGGCAGGGCACGGCCAGCACCAGCAGCGCGATGCAGGCGCCGATGATCATCGGCCGGCGGCCCAGCTTGTCGCTGAAAAGCCCGCCGACGATGTTCAGTGGCATCATCACCAGCATCACGATGATGATCAGCAGCAGGCCCTTGCTCTCGGCATACCCCATGGTCACGCTCAGGTAGCTGGGCATGTAGGTCAGCAGCATGTAGTCGGTGACGTTGAACACCAGCACCAGGCCCATGCACACCAGCAGCTGGCGGCCATGCACGCGGAACAGGTCACCCAGGCCCGGGCGGTCGTGCTCGCGCTTCTCGGCTTCTTCGGCAAAGGCGCGGAAGGCCGGGGTTTCTTCCAGCTTCATGCGCATGTACAGGCCGAGCAGGCCCAGCGGGCCGGCCACAAGGAACGGAATGCGCCAGCCCCAGTCCAGCATGTCCTCGCTGCTCAACAGCATGTGCAGCGCGGTGACAGTACCTGCACCGGCGATGTAGCCGCCCAGCGTGCCGAACTCCAGCCAGCTGCCCATCAGGCCGCGGTTGCGGTCGGTGGAGTATTCGGCGATGAAGGTCGCCGCGCCGCCGTACTCGCCGCCGGTGGAGAAGCCCTGCACGACGCGCGCGAGCAGCAGCAGGACCGGCGCCCAGATGCCGATGCGCTCGTAGGAAGGGATCAGGCCGATGGCAAACGTGCCCAGCGCCATCAGGATCATGGTGAACGCCAGCACCTTCTGCCGCCCGTAGCGGTCACCCAGCGGGCCGAACACCAGGCCGCCCAGCGGGCGCACCAGGAAGGCCACGGTGAAGGTCGCGAACGCGGCGATCACCTGCGCGGTGGGATTGCTGGAGGGGAAGAAAACTTGGCCGATGGTCACGGCAAGGTAGCCGTAGACGCCGAAGTCGAACCATTCCATTGCATTGCCCAGTGCAGCGGCACCGACGGCGCGCTTGAGCATGGGCTTGTCGACGACGGTGATCTCGTCAACCTTCAGGTGGCGGCGGCGCTTGAACCAGCCGAAATGGGCATGGGCATCGGGGTTGTCCTGCATGGGACGTCCTTTCTGTTCTTGGATTAAAGTGCGGAATAGGCGGTGTGGTGTGTCCCGAGAATCGGAAACGGCGATGCTGGCGCAACTGGCGCAGGGGCATCGGTGCGGGCGGTCCACGCTGGACCAGGACGTACGGGAAAAGACCACGCACGGGAAACTACGCCGTGGATCGGCGAGGGCTGGTGAAGATCGAAGATCCGGGCCAGCCGCGATGGCGGCTGCTGCCGATCAGCACAGGCTGATCAGTTCATGCGGGCAGGGTGCACATCGGGAGAAGCAGCGAAGAACTACGCCTGAGCGGCGTCATCCACCCGGATCCTGCACACGGCGAAGGAATGAGGGGGTGGGAGCGGGTGTGGCAAGCGGTACGCCGGTCGGCCGTGCTTCCCACGTAACAAGCGTGCCTGTCACGTAGTACGTCGTGTCGATCATCCGTTCATGATAGCGGTTACGGCGTGAACATGCAGCGAAGCAGTGACGAGCGGACGCTGTGTTCCAGCATGCCTGTTCATGTGCGCGCCGTGATGATACGTCTATCGATGACATGGTGTGGACGCCGTCTGGCCGCCTCGCTCACAACGCAGCCTTTACGGTGGTGGCGAACCAACGCAACCGGAGCATCACATGACCCGTCGCATTCCTGAAGGTACCCTTGTCGTCGTCACCGATGGTGGCTCGGCGCGCGTGTTCACCAACGTCGGCACCGATCATCAGCTGACGCTGAAGCAGGAAGGCGAGCTGCGCCTGCAGGACATCAGCGAGCAGGGCGTGTCGGGCCAGGGCCCTTCCGGTGCCGTGCCGAAGGACATGTCCATTTCCCAGCTCAACGAAGCCACGTTCGCCAAGCAGGTGGCCGAACAGTTGAACGAGGATGCGCTGAAGAACCGCTATACGCACCTGATCCTGGTGGCTGACCCGATCACCTTGGGCCGCATCCGCCCGCTGCTTCACAAGGAAACGCAGGCGCGCCTGCTGGATGATCTCGCCAAGAACTTCACCAACGCGCCGCTGGAAGACATCCAGCGGGCACTGGCGGCGTAGCCGCATGCCGTTCATGCGCGACCACCAGGCCGTCGAGCCGGCCCGCAGCGATGTCGATGTGCAGTCGGGTTGGCTGCTGATCGAGTTCGGTGCGCCTTGGTGCGGCCACTGCCAGGCCGCGCAGCCGGCGCTGCAGGCCTTCGTGGACGCGCATGATGTGCCGCACTGGAAAATTGAAGATGGCAAGGGCAAGCCGTTGGGCCGCTCATTCGAGGTGAAGCTGTGGCCCACTGTCGTGCTGCTGCGCGACGGCCAGGAAGTGGCCCGCGTAGTGCGGCCGGTGGACAGCGCGGATCTGTCCACGCTGGTGGCGGCGCTTCCGTGAACGACCACGGGATCCGGTAGAGCCGAGCCCACGCTCGGCTGCTCTTGATCTCTGCTTCGGGAATTGCCATCCCCTCCGCAGCGCTATACTCCGCGCGTGCTGTCGCTCTGCTTGAATCCTGATGACCTCTCCGCTTTCCGTTGAATCCCCGCGGCGTTGTGCCGCGCCCGCGATCTGGGATGACCTGCTCGCCCATCGCTTCGAGGCCATCGAGTCCGCCTTGCCTGAACTTCTCGCGCCGCAGGACGCCGATGGCGGTGCGCGCGTGCTCGCCTTGCTGGCGCCTCCGCAGGCGCTGCCGATAAATACGTTGTGGCAGGCACTGGCTGCCTGGCAGCAGGCCTCGCCGCAGGCCGACGCGCCGCTGCTGCTGGCAGCGCTGGTCTGGGACCGCATCGCCGTCGATGCGCGCGGCTCCGGCTGGGCTGATTCAGTGGGCGAGGGCGCCTGGTCGAGCGTGCACGCCGCGCAGACCGCGCTGTTCGTGCATGCCATCGCCCTGGCTGATCGTGGACCGCTGTGCTGGCCGCTGCTGCACCAGCTGATGCGCAGCGTGGCGGCCTTCGGCGTGCCCGTGTGGATGAGCGACTGGATGCATGATGGCTTCCATCCCGCCGATGGCGCCGGCCCCTGGCGCGACATGCAGGCGCTGCTGGGTGCGTGGATGGCCGAGGTACCCCGCCTGCCGGCGCTGCCCGCAGAGTTGCCCGCTTCCTGGGCGACCGCCATTCCGCCGCCGCCAGAGCTGGACGAGGATGGCGACCCGATCGAGGGGCACGGCACTTCGCCGGAGCCGGCGCTGGCCTGGCTGCAGATGGGCCTGCAGGCCGCCGGCCATGGCCTGCCATTGCTGGACACCTACGCGCGGCTGCGCACGCCACGTTGGGGTGGCACCCATGACGAGATCCTGGCGCTGGCCGATGGTCCCTTGGCTGAAGGCCTCGACGCATCGCAGCGCAACCAGCTGCGGATGGTCGCCTGGCTGGACGCCATCGACGTGGACAGCATCGATACCGGCAACCGCGGCGCGGTGCAGCAGGCGTTCGCGCGCGGCATGGAACTGCTGGCGCAGCCGCAGTCAGCACTGGAGCGCACGGGGATCCACCTGCAGCTGGCCGAGCTTGCATCGCGGGTGGACAACACCGGGATGGCCGCGGCGCATTATGCGCAGGCGGCCGATCCCAGTGTGCCGCGCGGGTTTGAAGACCCCCAGTTGATGCGCATGCTGCACGCGGCCGCCGCCACCGGCATGGGCGAGTGGCTGGCGACGGTCGTAGCGCGGCAGTGGCGCAATTCTGCGTGGGCGGCGGTGATGCAGGGCGCACTGCGCGACACCGGCTGGTGCGGCGTGACGCCGGATGCAGCACAGGCCGAGGTGGCCTATCGCCATGCGGCGGCGCTGATGGCGGTGCCGGCGCCGGGCGCGGACTGCCCGTTCAACGACGTCTATTACGCCTTCGATGAAACGCAGCAGCACACCGCACTGCTGCACATGGCGCAGGTGGGTGCAGAGCTGGGTTTCCCGGAAATGCAGGCCGCGCTGGGCTACCACTACTTCGAACATGTGCCGGCCTACGATCCGGCGCTGGCCATCCAGTGGTACCGCCGCGCAGCGGAGCAGGACAGTGGCCGCGCGCTCTACAACCTCAGCCTGGTCTACGACCGCGGGCTGGAGGAGGGCGGCATTGCGGGCATCGGCGTGGACGAACTGGTGCACCTGTCCAACGCCTGCGAGCTGCGTTGCCTGGAACTGGCGGCGACCGAAGAAGAATGGGGCGAGCGCCTGCAGCGCCGGGTGCGCAGCTGCGTGGCCGGCGTCGGTCATTACCTGCGCACGCAGGTGCCTGCTGACGGTCGCCTGCCACGCGTGCTGGAGACCCTCGAATTCTGGGGTGGCCAGGCGTGGACACAGGCCGCCTGGATGCTGGCGCAGTACTACGCTGCACGCAGCGAGCACGACTTCGACCGGGCGGTGTTCTGGGCCGAGCGCGCCTGCGCGCAGCAGCCGGACGATGAGGACGTGCAGGCGCTGCGCACGACGCTGCAGCGCGGCCTGTTCGGCAGCCGGCGCTACCGGCAGGCGCTGGAGCGCGTCAGCGACAGCCTGTAGCTCATGTAGAGCCGAGCCCATGCTCGGCTGCTCTGTCTGTAGAGCCGAGCCCATGCTCGGCTGCCCTTTGTAGAATCGAGCTTGCTCGACTGTGCTCTCAGCCGAGCATGGGCCCGGCTCTACAGAAGGCCCCAAGCAGGCCTCAATGCAACGTAACAGGCCCGTGGTGCGCACGCAGTTCCCCCAGCAACCGGCGGCCACGCTGGCTGACGCAATGATGGCCGAGCTGACCGCGTGCACGTTGTAGCCCGGCCGGCCATGCGCCGCCGGGTCCGCCGGTTCGTTCTCGTTGATCATCGTCGCCATGCCTTCGGCGGTATACAGGGCGTGCTCCAGCCGGAAGAACAGCGATTCCACATCATGGGTAATGGTGGGTGCTTCAGGTGACATGCGATGGCTCCAGAAAGAATGGGCCACCCGTAGGTGGCGGGCGATACGCGGGTGGAACTTCGGCTGAACTACTGGAAAGAGCCGGTGGGCCATGCGGCCGCCGCGCACCGCCCGCCGTAGTCACGGCAAGCAGATCCAGTAGTTCAGTTCGGGGTTCCACGCCCGGCAGTGGTTACGCCACTGCGCCGCCATCCTGCACTCCGCCATCGCAGCGGATCCAGTTTCTTTTTCATCATCGCGTTGCCTCATTCGCGGCGCTGCCAAGAGCGCTTGAATGCACACCCCTGCAAGTGGTCCGAATGCGTCACGACATGGCGCAATGCACCCAAGGAAAAGCACTCTGCTTACCTGCGGGCGCTCAGCCCCAGCAGAACAGCGGGCCGTCGGCATCCACATCGGCACCACGAAACAACGCCAAAAACGTCGCAAGCACGCCAGCACTTCTGCAGCCGGATCTCGTCGTAGTGGTGCCGGGCACCGCTACCAGTGCAGTCTGTCCGCCGGGGCAGGGGCGGTGAATACAAAAAGTTGCATATGAAAGCGACACTTTTCGTCGCCTCTCCATCTGTTCAGTTGCAACGCAGCATGTGCAGGCCTTGGCCCGGTGCTACGATCCGGTCACCACCTGAATCGATCCAAATGCCGATGCCCACGCTGGACCGTCGCTTCCTGATCGCTGTCGCCGCCACGGCGATGTTTGCCTCCGGCCTGGCCTCGGCCGCGCCCGCCACGTCCGCCGCCGAAAAGGCCTATGCCTCGGTCGACCCCTTCATCGGCACCGGCGGGGAAGGGCATACCTACCCCGGGGCCACGGTGCCGTTCGGCATGGTCCAGCTCAGCCCGGACACGCGCATCCAGCCGCGCGAAAAGGCCTATGGCTGGGCAGCGGGCTACCGCTACGACGACAGCAGCATCGTCGGCTTCTCGCATACGCATTTCTCCGGCACCGGCCATTCCGACCTGGGCGACATCCTGGTGATGCCGTTCACCGGCGAACCGGGCCTGGAGCGCGGCGACCCGGAAAAGCCGCGCAGTGGCTACGCCTCGCGCTTCCGCCATGACGACGAGAAGGCCGAGCCCGGTTACTACGCCGTGACCCTGGATGACTACAAGGTACGCGCCGAGCTGACCACCAGCGCCCGGGTGGGCGTGCATCGCTATACCTTCCCCAAGGGTACCGACGCGAAGATGCTGCTGGACATGCGCACCAGCATGTACGACTACCCGGGCAAGATCCTGTGGTCGCGGGTGCGCGTGCGTGACGATGGCACCGTGACCGGCTTCCGCGAAACGCGGGGCTGGGCCGCGGGCCGCCAGTTGTACTTCGCCATGCGCTTCTCGCGGCCGCTGGCCAGCCACGAGCTGCACAGCACCGAGAAGGACATCGTCTACAAGGGCTTCGCGCCCCCGGGCGAGAAGGACCCGGCGCAGCGTGCGCAGATCGAGGGCCGCCAGCTGGTCGGCACATTCGACTTCGGCAAGCTGGATGCGCCGCTGATCGTCAAGGTCGCGATCTCGCCGGTCAGCGAGGCCGGTGCGATCGCCAACCTCGATGCTGAAGTGGCCGACTTCAATTTCGACCGCGTGCGTGCACAGGCCAAGCAGGAGTGGACGCAAGCGCTGTCGGTGCTGGACATCGACGCGCCCGAGCATGCACGGCGCAGCGCCTACACCGCGCTGTACCACACCCTGCTGGGCCCGACGCTGTTCATGGATGCCGACGGCCAGTACCGTGGCGCCGACAATGCGGTGCACAAGGCCGAGGGCTACACCAACTACTCGACCTTCTCGCTGTGGGATACCTACCGCGCCCTGCATCCGCTGCTGACCCTGGTGCAGCCGGAAAAGCGCAACAGCGATTTCATCAACTCGATGCTGGCCCACCACGACCACAGCCCGTACGGCATGCTGCCGGTGTGGTCGTTCCACGGCCTGGAAGACTGGTGCATGATCGGCTACCACGCCGTGCCGGTGATCGCCGATGCCTACGTCAAGGGCATCCGTGGCTTTGATGCCGACAAAGCACTGAAGGCGATGGTCGAGACGGCGAACTACGGCCCTTACGATGGCATCGCGCAGTACCGCGAGCTGGGTTACGTGCCCATCGACGAGGAAGGCGAGGCGGCCAGCAAGACCCTGGAGTACGCCTTCGACGACTGGACCATCGCGCGCATGGCGCAGGCGATGGGCAAGGCCGACGTGGTCAGCACCTTCGACAAACGCGCCGGCAACTGGCGCAATGCGTTCGACAAGGACACCGGCTTCATGCGCGCGCGCAAGCGTGACGGCAGCTTCCGCACGCCGTTCGACCCCAGCGCCAGCGGTTACGGCACCGACTACACCGAAGGCAATGCCTGGCAGTATTCCTGGTATGTGCCGCAGGATGTGGCCGGCCTGGCGGCAGCGCATGGTGGCAGCGACAAACTGCTTGCGCGGTTGGATGAGGTGTTCAACGCCAAGGTTGATCCGTCCATCTTCGAGCACATGGAAGACATCACCGGCCTGATCGGCTGGTATGCACATGGCAATGAACCGAGCCACCACGTGGCCTACCTGTACTCGTATGCCGGCCAGCCCTGGCGCAGCCAGGCACGCCTGAAGCAGATCATGGACACGCAGTACGCCGATCGCCCTGATGGCCTGGCCGGCAACGATGACGTGGGCCAGATGTCGGCGTGGTACGTGTTCACTGCGCTGGGCTTCTACCCCGTGGCGCCGGGCTCGGGCGAGTACATCCTGGGCCGCCCGTTCCTGCCGAAGACCGCGATGCGCCTGCCGAACGGCAAGACCTTCACCATCGTGGCCAACGGCCTGGACGACAAGCACACCTACGTGGGCAGCGTCAGCCTCAACGGCAAGCCGCTGCAGCGCACCTTCCTTCGCCATGACGAGATCCTGGCCGGTGGCGAGCTGACCTTCACCATGCAGGCCGAGCCGAACAAGGCATGGCCGGGGCAGAACGCGCAGGCGCCGTATTCGATGTCGAAGCCGTAACGGTAACGGTAACGCCGGGCCACGCCCGGCGACGGAACTTGTAGAGCCGAGCCCACGCTCGGCTCAGACGTCGCGCGAGGAGCAGCCGAGCATGGGCTCGGCTCTACACGTGCGGTGCGCGCTCCGTCAAAGACGTAACGGTAGCGCCGGGCCATGCCCGGCGGGGGACCCGTAGAGCCGAGCCCGCGCTCGGCTCAGGCATCAAACAAGAAGCAGCCGAGCATGGGCTCGGCTCTACAGGCTGCGGAACCGCAATCCCACCCGCGCGCCGCCCATCGGGGCGCTGCCGATCTCCAACGCGGCGCCATGCCGCTGCGCGATCTCGGCCACGATGGCCAGGCCAAGGCCACAGCCATCGCCGTAGGTGCTGGCGCGGTAGAAGCGCTCCGTGACGCGGCCGCGCTCAGTCGGATCAATGCCGGCACCATCATCATCCACCCACAGCTGCACGCCGTCATCCTGGCGCTGCACCGCCAGCGTGATCACCCCTTGCTCGGCACCGTACCGCAGCGCGTTGTCCAGCAGATTGCCCAGCGCTTCACGCAGCAACGGCGCATCGCCTGCAACCGGCACGCCGTCATCCGGCCCTTCGTAGCCCAGGTCCACGCCAGCTGCCAGCGCACGGTCGGCATAACGCTCCACCACGCCACGTGCCAGTACGGCGACGTCCAGGACCTGCAACGGCAGGGCGCTGCCCTGTGCATCCTCCGAACGGCTGAGGAGCAACAGCTGGTTGACCAGATGCTGCAGCCGCGACAAGCCGGCCAGCGTGCCGGACAACGCCAATTGCTGTGCCTGCGGATCCCGCTGCCGCAACGAACTTTCCAGCTCCACCTGCATCGCGGCCAAGGGCGTGCGCAACTGGTGTGCCGCGTTGCTGACAAAGCGCCGCTGTGCCGCCTGCATTGCATCCAGCCGCTGCAACAAGGCGTTGTAGGCCTCCACCGCCGGCCATAGTTCGCGCGGTGCTTCCTGCGCCGGGTCCAACGGCGCCAAGGGATCCGGGCGCGGGCTGGCCAGGCGCCGTGCGACCTGGTTGGCATGCCGCGCTGCGGCGCCGGTACCGGACCAGGCCAGCCATGCGGCCAGCGCGAGGATCGCGGCCTGGAACGGCACGCTGGTCATCAGCAGCTTGCGCTCCAGCCGGTGCCGCTTGCGCAGGGTCTCGGCCACGCGCAGGCGCACGTCGTGGCCGCCTGCCACAGGCACCACCACGTCCACCATGCGCACGGGTTGCCCGCGCAGCCGCGCATCGTAATAGGTCGCCTCGTCGTCCGCGGCCTGTGCGGGGCGCGGCAGCGCTTCGGTCAGATCGCCGTAAAGACGTGCACCGGCGGCGTCGACCACCTCGCCATGCACCTCGTCCACGGTGTCCCAGGTGAACATGCGCGACATCGCTGGCGTCACGTCCATCACGGCACGTCCGTCCTGGTCCTTCACCAGCTCGGACAGCGACATCGCTGAATCCAGCAGCCAGCGGTCGTAGACCTGGCCGGCAAAGTAGCGCGCCAGTGCGAAGGATCCCACCGCACTGCACAGCAGCAGGACCAGCAGCGGCAGCCACAGGCGCCGCAGCAGCAGCCCGCGCAGGCTGTGCACGCGCTCAACCATCGATGGCCTCCAGCCGGTAGCCGAGACCGCGCAGCATGCGGATGCCAACGCCCGCGCCGGCCTGCTCGAACTTGCGGCGCAGGCGGCTGACATGCACCTCGATCACCGACAGGTTGGCGTCGTGGTCCCAGCTGTACAGCGTGTCGAACAGCCGCTGCTTGGTGACCGTGCGCCCGGGTTGCTGCATCAGTGCATCCACCAGGGCGAGTTCGCGAGCGGTCAATTCGATGCGCTGGCCGTCCACCTGTACTTCCTGGCGGATGCTGTCCAGGCACAGCCGGCCCAGCCGCTTCTGTGCCGGCGCATCGCTGCGGCGACGCGACAGGGCGCGCAGGCGAGCCTCCAGTTCACCCAGTGCAAAGGGTTTGGCCAGGTAATCATCGCCACCGCGGTCCAGGCCGAGGATGCGATCCTCAACACCGTCGCGCGCGGTGAGGATCAGTACGGGCAGCGTGATGCCCTGATCGCGCAGGCGCGAGAGCAGTTCCAGACCATCCACATCGGGCAGCGACAAGTCCAGCACCATCACGTCATAGGGTGCGGCGGCCAGTGCCGCGGGTGCCAGCAGGCCCAGCGCAAGGTGGTCACACAGGTGGCCGGCGCCCTGCAGGGCGCGCACCAGGCCGTCGGCCAGGGCCGCGTCGTCTTCGATCAACAGGATTCGCATTGCAAGCTTCGCGCAAGGTTCGGGAAAGTTTGGCGCAAGTGCGCCACCTTACCGTGGCGCGCATGAATTTCCTCCCTCGTTCGGCGGCCCTGCTGGCCGCACTGGCGTGCGCACCGGCGGCGTGGGCGATCAGCCTGCAGGAAGCACAACGCGCCATGGATGCACACAACCCCGACCTTCGCGCGGCAGCACTGGAACTGCGGGGTGCGCAGGGTGATGCACTCACTGCCGCACTGCGGCCGGCGCCCGAACTGTCGCTGGGCAGCAGCAAGATCAGCCCGAAGCACGGGGTCGGCAGCGGCCGCTGGCAGGACAAGCGCGTGGACAGCACCGTTGGCCTTGGCTGGACCTGGGAGCGCGGTGGCAAGCGCAGCCTGCGCATGCGCCAGGCCGATGCATTGGTGGAGGCCGCCGGACTGGACATGCTGGACACCCAGCGTCGCCAGCAGTTGGCGCTGCATGAGGCGTACTTCGGCTTGAAGGCCGCGCAGGACAAATTTGATGTTGCCGAGGCGAACCGGCGCAACTCCACCGAGCAGATGGTGGCGGCCGAGCGCCAGGTCGCCTCCGGGGCGATGGCGCCGGTGGATCGTGCGCGCCTTGCGGTGGATGACCTGGCGGTGGCCGACGCGGCGCGTGACGCGGCGCTTGATCTGCGCGATGCGCGGCATGCGCTGGCCCTACTCCTGGGCATGGATGAAAGCGCGTCGCTCAGTGCCGACGATGACTGGCCGGATGCCACCCTCGAACCCGCAAGCAGCGCTGCCGATCCGCAGCAGCGTGTCGACCTTCGCGCCGCCCGTTCGCGGCTGGCCGCCGCCGATGCGGGCGCGTCGCTGGCGCGCAGCGAGCGCCGCCGCGACATCCAGTGGGGCGTGGAAGCCGAGCGCGAGCCGAGCGATATCAACGGCGTTACCTGGGGCGTTTCGGTGACGATTCCGCTGGGTGCGCCCTCACGTGCGCATGGCGGCATCCAGCGTGCCGAGGCTGACCGCGATACCGCCGCGCTGGAACTGCATGCGCTGCAGCGCCAGGCCTGGGCCGAGCTGGACCAGTTGCAGGCCAGCGCCGCAAGCGCCGCGCAGCGCCGGCAGGCGTACGAAGGCCTGCAGGCCGACAGCGCGCGCAAGGCCGTTGAAGGCATCGAGCTCGCCTACCGACGCGGTGCGGCCAGCCTGACCGACCTGCTGGATGCGCGCCGCAGCTGGCGCGACTTCGAGGCCGCACTGATCCAGGCGCGTGCCGACCATGCCGTTGCGTTGGCGCGCTGGAACGCGGCCACGTCTGTAGCCCAAGGAGATACCCCATGACCTCGCGTGACGTCATCCCACCGCGTGCGCGCCGCGCATTGCTGCCTGCGCTGCTCGCGCTGGCCCTGCTGTCCGGCTGCGGGCGTGAGCCGGCGACCCATGCCGATCCTGCGCCGGCCGTCAGTGCCGGCCAGATCCAGTTCCCGGCCGACAGCCGCCAGCTGGAGGTATTGCGCAGCGAAGCCGTCGGCGAGGGGGCCAGCGCATCGCTGCAGCTGCCAGGCCGCATCGTGTGGGACGAAACCCGCTCCAGCGACCTGCGGTCCCCGATGCCGGGGCAGGTGTCGCGCATCGAGGCGCAGCCGGGGCAGAAGGTCAAGGCGGGCCAGGTCATCGCCTGGATCACCTCGCCGGAGTTCGGCCAGGCGCAGGCGGAGGGTGTGCGTGGGCAGGCCGAACTGCAGCAGGCCCGGCGTGAACTGGAGCGCACCCGCGAGCTGCATGCCGCCGGCGTGGCCTCGGGCCGCGAGCTGGACGAGGCGGAAGCGCATTTTGCCGGCAGCCAGGCCGACCATGCCCGCGCCGCCGCATTTGCTACCGCTTACGGCAATGGCAACCGCGTTGACCAGCGATTGCCGCTGCGCGCGCCCATCGACGGCGTGCTGGTGGAACGGCGCATGAGTCCTGGCATGAACGTCGGCCCGGACAGCGAGCGGCCGCTGGCGGTCATCGGCGATCCGGATCGATTGTGGTTGCTGCTGGACATCCCGGAAAGCCTGGCTGGTCGCCTGCAGCCCAGCATGCAGGTACGTGTGCCGGCCGCCGATGGCAGCACGCTGCAGGCCACGCTGCAGCACGTTGATGACTTCGTCGACAGCGAGCGCCGCGTGGTGCAGGCCCGCGCCGAGCTGGACAACCGCAGCCGCAGCATCAAGGCGGGGCAATACGTACGTGCCCAGGTCGCGCTGCCGGGGCAGGGCGGCGTATCGCTGCCGGATGCGGCGGTGCTGCTGATCGACGGCAAGCAGGTCGTGTTCGTGGAGGAAGGCAAGGGGCACTACGCCCGCCGTGCCGTGCAGGCTGAAGAACTGGGTGACGGCCGCCTCTGGGTACGCGAGGGCCTGCCGTCCGGCAGCCGCGTGGTGGTTGAAGGCGGCCTGCTGCTGCAGCAGCTGGTGGATACCGCGCCGGCCACATCTACCTCCGGCACGGGGCGCGCCGCACCATGATCGACCGTTTGATTGCGTACTGCCTGCGCCAGCCGCTGATGGTGATGCTGGCGCTGCTGCTGTTCATCGGTGGCGGCGTTGCGGCGTTCCGCGTGCTGCCGGTCGAGGCC
>Ga0213828_1002011_pt1 | contig 15586 bp, 12 predicted proteins | sample MC6MC0897MG_FD_180664 | JGI IMG/M metagenome (GOLD analysis project Ga0213828, IMG submission 180664) | Enriched soil aggregate microbial communities from Iowa State University, Ames, United States - MC6-MC0897-MG | ecosystem: Environmental > Terrestrial > Soil > Unclassified | place: USA: Iowa...
AGCAAATGCTTTATGACTTTATGCATTCATTACCTCTTCCAGACAATTTGAAAGACGATTTGCACAAAGTTGTATTAGCATCAAATGTAATTAACATTCAGGAATTTATATTGGCCAAGAACATCATTTTTAAAATAGCTAATGACATTAAAGAAGGTGTGCTAACGGTCACTAGAACATTACGTGCAGTATTCGTAGGGGCTCATAAAAAGGCATTACAACGTAGAGATAGGAATACAGCTTTCGATAGTTCAAAAACACGTAAATGAGCGTCCAGTGCCTCTCTACAACTGGATAACTGATAGGGGTGGACCAACAAAATTTTAATATGAAGGAAGTGAGGACAATTGAAAGTAACAGTTAAAGAATGGTATGTAATGTCTGACCACAATAAACAATTACTTTTAAAGGCAGTAGCAAACAAGTAACACATATATAGAAGGGAAATGATGAGTATGGAACAACAAACTCAACACTTATTAGAAAAAGTAGTACTTGAAAATAGTAACGATGCTTCAGGATTATCTGTACAAATGATTGATTTACGAGTTGTACAACAGGCGGTAGCTAATCTGATGAATAGAATTGATGAAATCACTGAAAATCGTTGGCATGAGGATCGTGGCATGGCATACTTGTCTATTCAAGAAATTCAAGATACAGTGCGTTTGATTGATATGGCTTTCTATCCATTGTTTAAAAGAATGGAAGATGAAGTGAAAACCATTAACAGTCATGCACAAGAATTGTATGAGAAAGTACTTAAAAATGATACTCAACAAGAAGTAACATTGTCAAATTGTTAAGTAGATCAAAGGGCATCCACGTAGTGTGGGTGCTTTTATTTAGAATCAGGATATCATATTAAATTAAAATAATAAAAAAGGTATTTTATAATATTTATTAGAAATTTAAGAAGGTTTTTGGTGAATTAGGTAGAATTATATATTGTGAAAAGTTAACGATTAAGCTTAATTTATATTAAAAATTATTAGGTAATTTCACATAAAAGTAAGTTCTACATTTAGGAGGCATATTTTATTGAAAGTTTTGGATAAAGATTTTGTTTGGGAAGGTGACTATGGTAGGAGGTCACACCTTATACCATTTCTTAAAGAGTTACTACGTGAACAAGATGCAACATCTCTACAGATGCTAAGTGTTTTTACAAACTCTAACCCATATAAATTAGAGTTTTTTATTGTTGTGAGTTATAAACTCCCTGACGAAGGCCACATAGAAAAAATGAAGAAAGGCTTTCAAAATTTAGAGTTAGTGTATCGTCCAGATATTACTATGAATGATCTTTTTGTGCAGATGGGTAAGCGTCGTTTTAACTCAACAACATTTGTTGATGAGCAACATTTAGAGTGGACTTTTGAAAGTATGTTTGGGTTACCAGAAAAAAATACTCTATCAGAAAAAGGTTATGATATGAGTGATGTCTTAGGAAGTAGATATCCAATCTTCTTGAGTCATTCATCAAAAAATAAGCCTGAAATCGAGGAGTTAATCCCATATATTACTGCGAAAAATATCCCAGTATGGTTCGACAAATTTAACATTGATTATGGTGAGAGTTTAATTAAGGCCATTCAGAAGGGAATTAAGGATTCTTTTGCTGCTATATTTTGGATTACAAATGAGTTTATACAATCGAATTTGTGTGATACGGAGTTAGAAACCTTCTTAAATAGATTTGCTTCAAAAAAGAATGTTCTTATTTTACCAATCGTCGCTCACGACGTTGATACAGAAAAGTTAGAATTATTGTTAGGGAACTTAAAGTATAAAGTTCGTGGTAAAGACGAAAGTATCGAGAAAGTTGCTCGTGATATTCTTCCAAGTATTAAGAGGTACTTAGAAAAAGACTATGTAATGTCAAAATAGTAAGTAGTATTATTTTTTACTTTCTTCGTGGTGGATTGAACATGTTTGTAAACCTTGCCCCCCGACAACGCTATTTTTGATAGATGGCATTTAATATGGCATTTTATTATTTTTGAAATTAGCTGAAAACCCTTATAAACATTGATATAACAACTCTTTTATGAGATTGGTGGTAGAAGACCCGCCGTCTCCATACATAAAGTGGCTACAAACGTAGTCATATCAACGGTTTTAGAATCTAGGGATATTGAACGGGAGTTGAACTCTTGTTGAATATCCCTTTTTTCATCCCTAGAGATAATTAACATATTTATAGCGGATTTTTGTTCATAGACCTTCTAATTCAAACAATGAATTGGTAGGTTTTTTTGTATGTCTAGAGGTAGAAAGCATGGTGTATTTGCAGTAAGTGGTGATGTAGTCGCTATATCGAACAAGCGAAAAGAATTAAGAAAAGATGATAAAGAAATTAAGAAAGCACTTGAAACGATTTTTCATCAAATGCGTATTGCTTGCTGGCAATAGACAACGCACAATTGAAAGCTACGAGTATATTTGTATTTGATATAGAAAAATTTTATATGCATGGGCATAATGAGTTGCATTTTTGATTAACTAAAACTAAATAATTAATAAATTTACTATAATTGTATTTTATATATTGGGTACATGGTATATTAGTTATGATTAAAAAGATTTAAGAGGTGTTACGAATGTCATTTTTAGAGCTTCAAGTACCAGTACAAGTAGCGATTATAACGGCTTCTATAGGAGCAATTACGCTGTTTTTAAATACTCTACTTGGGAAGTTAAATCTAACTAGCCTAAAACAGAGGAGATATATTGATACTGTCAGTAAAGAAAGAATAGAGTGGTTGAATAAAATCCGAGAAAGTTTTGTTGAATACACAACACTTACTTCAGAATTGACATTGCTTGTAACCTTTTATGATTTAGGCGAAATGACAGTTGAGGATAGGAAAGGACAAAAATATTTCGATAATTTACTTCAATTAGAAGGAGTGAAGCAAAAAATCTATTTGTTACTAAATCCAAAAGAAGTTTATGCTGCAAAGCTCTATTCACTTTCTAACGAAGTAATAAAATTACTATTAAAACACGTTAATACACCAATAGCTGATAACAGTGATGAATTAAATAATTTAAATGCTAACATAAAATTTATCCAACAAGTAATTCTAAAAGCTGAATGGAAACGAATCGTCATAGAAATAGAGAAAGGTAAAAAATTAGAATCAGAAGAAGTGAGTAAAATTTTCCAAGATATTGCTAAGCATATTGATAAAGAACGAAATGAAAAACTCTTTCCTGAAAATTCGTAATAGCAACAAGAAGTAAACAAATTTTTAGGAAAACTTTCTAGTGACCGACTTATTGGTATCCAATATGCAACGACATCAACTGCGATTGCAACGCATTCTGAATACGGTGTTTACCCAAGTGTTGAATATTCAGCGTTAATTCATTATAAAAAGTAAGTCCCATTATGCGTAGTAACTGCTAGTCTAGTCGATTAGCAGTTTTTTATTGACTAATAAAAAAGGAATACCTTTCCTTTTTGTCGAATCATGCTAAAAATTGAAGGGAGTTTGAATATGTTTTTTAATTTATTTAGAAGAAAAAATAACGAAGAAGATACGTTAAATATGCAAGAGGATGTGAAACAATTACGCGAAACTACTAAAACGAAAGTTAGTTCTGAAATACCATTCGAGGACAAGATAATTTATTTACTAAAAGGAAAAGAAGCAGCATTTCCTAGAGGTTTTGAGAAAGAAAAATATTTCACAGTAGCTAAAGAAGTTTATGAATCAAGTAACGCAAAAGATGTTATCAATAAAGTTGAAATTACCAATTTAAATGGAGATGCAGGACATTGTTTATCTAAAATAAAAAACAATAGATTGCATATAACGTTAAGAATTGATTCTTTTAAACTAGGTATTGTAAGTCATAGTGGATTTATTCACGAATATAGTGATGAAAAATGTAATGTATTCACAAATATCTTAGCACATGAATTAGTACATGCAGAAGATGATAAGCGTATAGTGGATACATTCGGCATAGAAGAATATGAAAAAATCCGCAATAACACTGTGGCGTGCTTTGGAAAAGTGATTTTGAGTGAATATTCTGCATGTAGAAAGACAGCACTACAATATGGAGATTTTGAATCACCTGAGAATATTGAAGGAGTTATTGTAGCTTATTATTGGACATTACCTAATGTCTCTGAAAAGAATTTAGAAAATCGAGAAACTAAGGATTTTGTATATGCCTTGAGATTGAACTATGCTATAGCGACACGCTGTGCCTTTGCAGATGTTTCTCAAGAAAAAGAAGAAGGTTTATATATATCTTCAAATCTCAAATATCATAAAGAATATACAAAATATATTTTATCAGTAAGGAATCTACTAAGAACTAATTATGAAAAACAACCATTAGATGAAGAAGAATATCAAAAATTAGGACAACAGATTATGAGCGAGTTAGCTACAATTTACTCTATGAATAATTAAGAAGAATTGTTCCATATTACTCAATAAACGTTACTCATATCGAGTAGCGTATTTTTATTGAAAATTTTATATGTAATTGTATGAAACGCTATGAATTAAAGGCACATTTAGGCATACCAAGTTACATTTTTGAAGGTGCTGGTTACATATTTGCCTATGCTGGTTACATCCATTTTTCACGAAATATTAATTGTGACATACATACTTAATTTAAGATAGGGCTTATAAACGTTGATATATCAAGGTTTATAGCACTATTAACTTTATAAAATACTATATAATATTACTTACAATGGATAATAAATAGATATGGGTTACACCATTTTGATAGTTATTATATACGTATATTTTTTCTTTAAAAAAATAAGGAACTGATTGCAAAAAGCATCAAGGTACATATTTTGAATATTTACTGAACAATACACCAGCTTCTAAGCTGATTCGAAACATCTTCTTTGCCTATGCAGAGTTTGAAAGAGATATGATTATTGAGCGTACACGAAGGGAAAGCAATCGCTAGACAGAATCCAGATTATAGAGAAGGTAGAAAGCCTAGTTATACAAAGAAGCAACTGGAACACGCCCTGGAGATGCTAGAGAGCCACTCATACAATCAAGTAGTTGAAAAGACTGGTATTAGTAAAAGTACGCTTATTCGTGCTATGAAGAAGAATAGAGCAGCAAGTGAAGTAAATACATCAATCGACGGTATGACTTTAACCAATAATAAATCGCTAATTTACCACCAAGATGTTCCTGTGTTTCAGGTTCTCCAACAAAACTACATTCGACATGACGTTCATGATAGAAGTGATGAATACGCTTAGCCCCTCCACGAAAGAAAACATGTTTTTGACAGTGTGGACAATACAGTTCTTTAGCTTGGGCTAATGAATATAAACGTGCTTTATCTTCATGAAATGCAAATTGTTTTTCACCGTTTTGATCGACTGATACGAACATTTTTTCACCTCACATAAACAGAGTAATTAATTTAGGATTCATAAGTACTTAATTTTTAGGAACTTTAGCTTAAGACACTAGGATTTATATTATGCTTTTTCTATACATTGAGTAAAATATGGTAAAATGTAATTATTTAAATATGTAATTTATTCGCAAAGTTATATAATTCCATTCTACCAATTTGGAGTGATCTAATTGAAAGCAAATGAAACAAACTTACAAGAAATAATTGAAGGTTCGAAACAATATATAATACCGATGTTTCAACGTACATATAGTTGGGATCAAAAACAATGGTTAACGTTGTGGGAAGATTTAATGGAGCTAGTTGAAGATGGGCAGCAGTATGAAAATCACTTCATAGGATCAATTGTATCTATCCCTGTGAATGCAAATCCTACTGGGGTGCAGCAGTTTTTAGTAATTGATGGCCAACAAAGATTAACAACATTACTTATATTATTGAGTGTTATTCGTGATAAAGCAGAGGAAGAGGATTTACCTGAATTATTTGCTGAGATTAATGAAACGATGCTTGTAAATCGATTTAAAAAGGGTGAAGAGTACTTTAAGTTACTGCCAACACAAGTTGATAAAGAAATATTTAAAAGAATTATTAAGAAGGAAAATACAGCTGCTAATGCAGATAGTTGTCTTGTAAAATGCTATCACTATTTTAAAAATAAATTAGACGATGATTTAACGCTTAACATTGAGCATTTAAAAAACGGTATTTTGCAAAATTTATCAATAGTCAGCATTGTTCTTTCACCTCATGACAACCCTTATTTAGTTTTTGAAAGTTTAAATGCAAAAGGACAGCCTTTAACAGAAGCAGACCTAATAAGAAACTATTTATTCATGCGCATTGATCCTTCAGAGCAAGAGGAAATGTATAAAGGCTATTGGTTACCAATGCAAACGAATCTTGGTGATTCATTAACCGAGTTTATCAGACATTTCTTAATAGGTATAAATTTAAATGTAAAAAAGAAAGATGTCTATGTAAAACTGAAACAGCAAGCGGACAAGGTAAATGTAATTGACTACCTTAAAGAGTTGGCTATATTTGCGAATTATTATGATAAATTGTTACATCCAGATAAAGAATCTAACGGGAAAATTAGATATTATTTAAAGAGCATTCAGCAGTTTGAGGCGCGTACCGCATTTCCGTTTTTACTATATATTTATCGTGATTTTGATGTTAAGAAGTATACATTGGAGCAATTTATTGAAATTTTATCTATTATTGATAATTTCATCGTAAGAAGATACGTATGCAATATTGACTCAAAACCATTAAACAAAATGTTTGGTTCGTTATATAATCAACTAAAGCCATATAGTGAAACCGATTCTATTCAAGAATTAAAAGAATTTTTACAAGTGAGAGGCTACCCTAAGGATGCAGAGGTCCTTCAAGAATTAAAAAATTCACCGTTATATGGGGCCGGTGATAAGAGAGAAAAATGTAAGTTTATTCTAGGTGTTCTTGAAGAAAGTTATGGTCATAAAGAGAAAGTTGATTTAACAAAGGCGACAATTGAACATATTATGCCTCAAACTTTAACAGAATCTTGGGAGACAGAATTAGGTAGCGATTTTGGAGAAGTACACGAAAAATATCTTCATATTATCGGGAATTTAACTCTAAGTGGGTACAATTCAGAGTTATCGAATGAATCTTTTTCAACAAAGAAAAAGTACTATAGTAAAAGTAATTATGAATTAAATAAGGATATTGTTAAATATAGCACTTGGAATAAGCAAGCAATAATTGATCGGACGGAAAAATTATGTGAAAAATTCATTTCAGCTTGGCCATATTTGGGGTTAGCAACGGTTAAAGAAAATGATGTGACAGGTAGTTCACCACGCATATTATTCATTGGCGATGAGTCTATCAAGGTAAAAGTTTGGAGAGAAGTTTTAGAACATACTATTATGTTTATTTACAAAAATAACACTGTTTTTTACCAAGAGTTATTGAATACGCGAAAATTGTTAATTTCGGTGGAAAAAAATCCAGATATGCGTAGAGCTAAGCAACTCCCAAATGGCCATTATATAGAAGTGAATTTTAGTGCGAAAAGTATTTATACAACTTGTAAGAAACTATACATTGATGCGGGGTTTGTTGCTGATACATGGGATGTAGAAGTGGAAGTGAAATAAGATATTAAGTTTGAATTGATATCATATAATTATCGTTTTTAATACAAAAGAAAAGTTGAATTTTTATAGGAACTTTAAAAAGAAAGCTTAATAAAGAAAGTAAGAAAATGTTGCAAGATGTGCCTGTTGAAAAAATTAAAAGTATGGATTCTTTTAAAATTGATGGTCGGCTAACTTTCAAAATTCCCTATGTTATAATAAATTTCAAATAAATATTTGTATCTTATTATTAATGTCAGTAGTGGGATGAAAGGAAGATGAACATGAACATGAATTACTATAGTCCTGAACAAACGGGCAATGATAATAAGGCATTGTTTGCAGATAAACAACTAATTATTATTAATAAATCTGGTGATATTTCAGAGAATAGTATTCGCGAGCATATGCCTGAAATATTAAATATTTTGTTGATAGATAGAACTACATCGACTTTAAAAACTAATAAAAATATTATATGGGCGAATGAAAATTATATTAGCAAAGGTTTCAAAGCTTATGCACCGACGGCAGAAATTCAACCGGAGTTGGTTACGGGTGAAAATGGACATTTAATTATGCCACGAGCTTTGAAAACTAAGGCGCTTCAAAAAGAACGAACGAAATATAACGCGGAAGTATTTACACCGATACATGTTGTGAAACAACAGAATGATGTAGTCGAACGTGCGTATTTGGACGATGATTTGCAGACTTATGTGAAAAGGACATGGCTTGAAATTACTTGTGGTGAGGCACCGTATATGGCATCTCGCTATGATATGGAAACAGGTGAAATCATTCCAATAGCTGAGCGTGTTGGCTTTCTTGATCGAAAACTTGCGCGCATTAATGAGGAAGTTTTCGATAAGGCTGAATGGCAGCGTTTAGTTGAGTTGGCATACCAGGCTAGTTACGGCTTTGAGTGGAATGGGGATTCTTTATTAATAGCGCGAGAAAATCTACTTTACACTTATCGTGATTATTACTTCGAAAAATGGCAGGAAGAGCCGATTTACGGTCTATTTAAAAAAATAGCTGAAATTATTAGCTATAATGTCTTTCAAATGGATGGCATAGCTAAAAAGCTAGGCTCTCCGAAGAAAAGTAGTGGACCTTATTATATAGTGCCATTATCAGAGAAAAAGGAAAAGAAGCTAGAGGTGCAAATGAGCTTTGATTTGATGTTTGAGAATGAAGAAAGCAAAACAGATGAATTTCGAATTATCCCAGGGAAACGAGTGAAAATCATGAATTGGGAAATAAACAAAATGGAGTATTTTGATAAAGGGGCTAAGTGAGGATGAGCGGAGTACTTGATAAATTAAATATTCAACTGAAAAGTTCAAACTTTGAATTCATGAAATTAGACAATGATATAGCGCCATTTTATAAATTAGCAACGCAGGCGGAATTAGATTTCGCGTTACAAGCATATGACAATACTTTAGTTAATGTAAGAAAATTAGCGGAAACATTAACGGATTTAATTATTGATTTAAATTATGAAACAGTTCCTTATAGAGCCACCTTCAATGAAAAGTTAGCAATGATAAAATCGTCGAATTATGAAATTCCCCGTCCAATTATTGATGCCTTTTATGAAATTAAAAGTAGCGGAAATAAAGGGGCGCATACGATTGAAGATAATAAGGAGTTATCATATAAGTCTTTAGGGCAGCTGAGAGTCATTTTATATTGGTATATGGTCACTTATACGGATGTAAAATTAAAGAGAACGCCATTTATAGAGCCGACTGTGATATCACGCTTTAAAAGCAATCAAGAACGAAAAATTGTTTATATCCAAACGGCGGATAATAGTAGTGGGAATTGGTCGGTCTATGAAGGGGCAGAAAAAATAGGTGAAACAACGGCACCAGAAGAAGACCAAGAAGAAGACTGGTCACCAAATAGTGAATTTTTACGCTCTGTCACACGTAAGCGGCTGAATAGCTATATGCGTACTGCTGGCGTTCCTGCGAAAATTGATTGGGCAGAGCTAGCGTGGATTAAGGAAACGAAAACGTGGTTTGGAGACAATGCTGTCCATGAAGTTTTACTTCGCTCTGGCTATAAAAGAAAAGAAGGGCTAGAGGGGACAGAGTGGTTCAAAATCAATTTAGAGACAGCTAAAGCAGCTATAAAAGCGGTAAAGGAAGGTCGAAAATCGCTTAAGTTAGAGGATAAGGAAGAGACGAAAAAAATTAAGTTGCGACCAGAACAAACTGCTGCTGTTGAGCAGGCAACGAAAGCGTTCAAAAAATATCAAAAGGTACTTTGGAATGCAAAAATGCGTTTTGGAAAAACGCTTTCTACATATGAGTTAATTAAACAAAATAATTATCAAAAAGTTTTAGTAATGACACATCGTCCGGTCGTATCGGATTCATGGTTTGATGATTTTAAAAAAATTGGCATGGAAAAGCTAGGTTACGACTATGCTTCTAAAACAATGGGTGAAAAAGACTTAAATAAATTAGCAACGGGTAGCTCGCCGTTTATTTATTTCATGTCGATACAAGACCTTCGTGGAGCGACAGAGGTCGGTGGGAAGTTCGAAAAAAATAGTGAGTTTTTTCAAATTGATTGGGATTTAATCGTAGTCGATGAAGCACATGAAGGTACGCAAACAGAGCGCGGTGACATGCTATATGAAAGGCTGACGAAGGAACAAACGAAAATACTAGAATTATCTGGTACACCATTTAACATTCTGAACGAATTTAGCGAAGAGCAAGTATTTACTTGGGATTATATTATGGAGCAGCAAGCGAAAATTAAATACTCCGTAGAGCATCCTGATGAAGTGAATCCATATGAATCGCTACCAGAAGTGGAGATGTACACTTTTGAAATGGCAACCGATAAAAAGTATCAAAATAGCGATAAGTATTTCGACTTCGCAGAGTTTTTTAAAGTGGATGAGAGCGGCTGGTTTGTACACGAATCTTCCATTAATACATGGCTAGATGAAATTTCTTCTTATGGAAAAACAGGCTATCCGTTTTCGACAGCCGAATATCGAGAAAGTATTCGTCATACATTGTGGCTCCTTCCGAGCAGAGCGGCAGCGAAATCGTTAAAAGTATTGCTTGAAAATCATCCTGTTTTTAAGGAATATAGCGTTTTAAATATTGTGAGTGACAACGATAATATCGGCGAAAATGATGCTGATATTGCTCGTGTTCGCGCCGCTATTACTGACAAGCCTTCAAAAACGAAAACGATTATTCTAACTGTGAGAAAATTAACAACAGGTGTAAATATTCCTGCATTAAATGCCGTCGTGTTCTTAAATAATACGACGAGCGCACAAAACTATTTACAGGCTGCCTTTAGAGCCCAGACGCCTTTCTCAGATGAAGTTTTAGGCATGAAGAAAAAAGCGTATGTATTTGACTTTGCGCCAGATAGAGCGTTAAATATATTGGCAAAATCGGTTTCAATGTCGCCGAAAGCGGGTGCATTAAATACAGATGAGCAAAAAGAAAAGCTAGGCGCACTCCTTAATTTCTTGCCAGTGCTTGGTCAATCAGGTCATGAAATGAAGCCATATACAATCGATAATATGATGCGTCAGTTGAAAAAGGCCTATGCTGAAAAAGCGGTATTATCTGGATTTGATGATACATCCATTTATAACGATGAGTTATGGAAAGTGACGCAAGAAGATGTCGCAATGTTTAATGAGCTTAATGGTAAATTGGGGAAAACGCAGCAAACGAAAACGACAAAAAAAATAGATGTTAATGTGAACGGTTTAGATGAACAAGAGCGTGAAAAAGCTAAACGAGGAAAACGTAAAAAGCTTAAGGAACGTACTGAAGAAGAAAAGGCGGCTATAGAAGCAGAACAAAAGTTACGTAAAGAGCGTAATAATATGATTGCGATTTTACGCGGCATTTCAATCCGTATCCCGTTAATGATTTATGGCATGGATATAGATTTAGATCAAGATATCACACTGGACGATTTTGTGAATCTTGTGGACCCTGTGTCGTGGGAAGAGTTTATGCCAAAGGGGATTACGAAAAAGGACTTCATGAACTTTAAAAAGTTTTATGATCCAGAAATATTCATCGAGGCAGGGCATCGAATTCGTCAAGCTGCCCTATCTGCCAATAATTTAAGCTATCAGCAGCGTATCGAAAAAATTACGTCGATTTTTGCTGGCTTTAAAAATCCTGATAAAGAAACAGTTTTAACCCCTTGGCGTGTTGTGAACTTGCAATTAGGAAAAGTTTTAGGCGGTTATAATTTCTTTGATGAATCGTTTAAAGAGCCACTTGAGGATTTAAATTATAGAGAAATTGATTACGGGAATATTACAGAGCAAGCATTTTCGCAAAATGTAAAAATACTCGAAATTAACAGTAAGACAGGCTTATATCCACTTTATATGGCGTTTTCAATTTATCAACGCCGTTATTTACGAGAAAGCGTGAATTGGTCTAAATCGGAGTATATTCAAAAAGATAAAGAACTTTGGCAGGAAGTGCTTGAAAACAATATTTTTGCAATAAACAAAACTCCAATGGCAAGAACAATAACGTATCGAACGCTGAACGGTTACGAAAAAAATGAAAAGTTTGAGCAAAATTTAGTTTATATTGAGGATTTACCGAGAAAGCTGAAAGAAAGTGTATCTGACACGAAAAACGAAATATTAACTAAATTTGGAGGTAGCAGTGTGAAATTTGATGTTGTGGTAGGTAATCCACCTTATCAAGAAATGGATGGAGGAGCTGCAGCGAGTGCAAAACCAATTTATCATCACTTTGTAAGGTTAGCTAAAGAACTTAACCCAGAATTAATTTCTTTCATTATGCCGACACGTTGGTATGCTGGTGGAAAAGGACTGGATGAATTTCGAGATGAGATGCTAAATGATTCACATTTACGTGAATTACACGATTGGTTAACGCCGGAAGATATTTTTCCAAATACGAATATTCGTGGCGGGGTATGCTACTTTTTATGGGATAAGAATTATGATAATTCCAAAAGACTTACAAGAGTTGTTACTCACGAAAGAAATCAAGTTACAGCTGATGTATTAAGATCAATGAAAATTGAAGGTATTGATATATTTGTACGTGATGGGTTGGCAAGTAGTATTATAGACAAAGTTTTTGTTGAAAAAGATATTGAAATCATGATGAATCATGTTTCATCACTTAGACCTTTTGGATTTAGGGGTTACTTTATCAAAGACGAAAAATTCCGTTCAACAAATTTAAACTTAAAAAATCCTATTATTTGTTATGGAAAAGGAAAATTAGTTGGATATTTAGAAAGAGAAGAAGTCAAAGTTCGACCAGAATGGATTGATGTATGGAAATTATATACTCCTAGAGCAAATAATATTGGAACTGAATTAAATGATGATAATTTAAATTCATTTGTCGGTTCTCCAGGTACAATTTGTACAGAGTCGTATCTTGTTATCGGTGCTGAATTAGGTTTAGATGAGATATCTTGTAAAAATCTTTCAAAGTACCTAGAATCAAAATTTGTTAGATATCTTCATAGTTTAGCTAAAGGAAGCCAAGATGCTACAGCAAAAACATTTAGATTCGTTCCTATACAAGATTTCACAAATCATTCGAACATAGATTGGTCAGTCTCAATTAAAGAATTAAATAGGCAGCTATTTAATAAATATAGGTTAACAAGCGAGGAAATAACTCATATTGAGAATAAGATTAAAGAGATGGATAATTAATATAACAAATGAGCATGTCACAAGTAAGTGGCTTGCTTATTTGCTTTGGAAAAAATTTTATGGTATTTAGTGGATTTAATGGCTTAATAGAATGATTGAAGAAGATAAAGAAAAATTCGAAGCAATTATAGATAGTTTGAATATAGTTTTTGAAGAAAAGATTCCAAGGGTGATAGGTATTCATTATCATATATTATTTGAACCAACAGAAACAGTTGATGCAGAAGAGTTCGGAGAAAATGGATTAGTTGATTCTGTATTTGTAATGAATTACAATGGAGATAAGGAAGAAAGTGGTAATAGACAATATAATACCTTACGGGGTTCTCATAAATGATGAAAATGAAGGTACTTTTGAAGGGGTATTGTTAATTATCGGTAATAGTCAAAGAATCTCTAAGTTAGAAGTTACCAAGACTATGAAACAAATTCTAAAATACAGGAATTGATTTCTATGGTAAAAATAATATTTAAAAAGAAGAAAAAGGAATTATTCCAAGAGAACTTCGTGCTGAAGTTGGATCTTTAACTACTGTTGACGTTATAGATGGTCAATTAAAAAATGCTGCTGAAAGACAATGGAAAAGATTCAATGATTCGGATTTTCAACATGAGGAATTTGAACATAGATTTGAAAAGGTTTTGCTAATAGATAATTATTAAATTATAAATTATATTTTAAACTCAAGTATTAATTTTTCTTGAGTTTTTTCTTATAGTGTAACATCTTTTTTAAAATTATATTTTTTTGTACTGAATTTGTTTTAAGTATTTTTCCTCAAATCCATAATATATATTATGGAGGGGGAGTTTTGTAATTGAGAAGGAAATTGTTTTCTAAAAGGAACATAAGTCCTGGATTATTAAGAAAAAAATATGGTGCGCTTACAAAATTAGATGAGTCAACACAAGCTTTAGTGCGTGGTGCGAATAGACAATAGAAAAGGTACAATGATCCTCAATTTCAAAAAAATGATTTTGAAAAAAGGTTTAATCGGATTTTCAAGCAAGATAAGAATGGTAAATAAAATTTTGTTGTATCCTCGTTGTATGTTATCGAATAGATGTTAATTAAAATATTAGTCTCCGTAAGCATATTTTAACAAACCTTATTAATTCCTTTGTAAGAGCTGTTTTTGACCCTCGAAAAGTTCTTTCAAACATCGATATAATAAGGTTTGTTTGTTTTTTAGACTGAACACCTGCCGTCTCCATACATAAAGGTGAGCAATATTGTAGCGGTAAATAATGATAAAGGTATCATCTTCTGATATATGGGTGGATACAGATATTTTAAATACATTTGGCTATGAATTATTTACTAAGCTTTTACCGAAATTAAGGTTAAGCAGTACACCAATATAGGAAAAAGGTTTACATCGGCAAAATAAGGTATACTATATTTGTTGAATAGATTTCTTTAAAGGCAGGAAAAGTAGGTGAACCAAAGTGGGGAAATATCAATTGGATACTAAAGGTAAGGTGGCTGTGGCAAAGTATCATGAAAAAAACAAGCCGGCCCAATTTGATAAAAAGCAGCAACTTGAGAAAATACGTGCGGCGTATTTGAAAAAGAAGCAAGAACAAACAGATCAATAATTTGGATGAAAACATAGGAAGACTAAAATCTGCCTATGTTTTTCTTTAACATAAAATTGCGGTATATTTTATTATTCTCCTAAATTGCAGATTCGATGACAGAAAACTTACTATCAGATATCAATTGCTCTTAACATTTCTTGTACCGTACCACCCTAGAATTTTTATTGTTCATACTCCGTGCATTTGTTGTCATAGGGAAGACACTCTCTTTTGAAAAACAAATGAAATCGTTGAAAATTTGAGAGAATTTATCCATCTCATTTTCATTTTTGTTTCGAACGCTTTTATGACAAAGGCGAAAATGTCATCGATTCTATCAAGAGCTTTTGAATTAAGTGGTCTTTCTTCAGTTCAACTTAAGCTGATTTTGGCCTCTCAACGTATTTATTGTGGAGCATGATGCATCAATTCGGAAAAGTACGATTCGCGGGATTCAGACTAAGAAGATTTAAATCCCTTCACTGTAATGGTATAAGGGTGTGCTAAAAGTCGAGAAACTTTCAGCACACTCTTTTTGTATTTAATTGGAACAGACGACAATGAAGGAGTAATATACTCCCGTATTTTTCGATCCATCATTTAAAAATATAGTATAGTTATTGTAAAAACCGAAATGATCGAGGGGACTGGAATAGATGAACTTACTAGAAGTTGGAGTAAAAATAAAGCAGATGCGGAAGAAAAATAAAATGTCTCA
>Ga0213828_1002012_pt1 | contig 15572 bp, 9 predicted proteins | sample MC6MC0897MG_FD_180664 | JGI IMG/M metagenome (GOLD analysis project Ga0213828, IMG submission 180664) | Enriched soil aggregate microbial communities from Iowa State University, Ames, United States - MC6-MC0897-MG | ecosystem: Environmental > Terrestrial > Soil > Unclassified | place: USA: Iowa...
TGACTTTAAATCAAAGGCCATATTGGGATAATATATTTGTCTTAAAAAAGTAATAATAATAATTATCGATGCGAAAATAATCAAGAAATCCTTAATGATGTCTCGTACAAATTCGGAAAGTTTCATATATGTATCCACCTTTTACAAGCCAAGCATTTTTTTTAGAACAGGCACATACTGCCTTGAAATAACAGTACGTTCTCCGTTATCCAGTACCGCTTCGAATCGACCACTTATCGTCGGATAAACAGATGAAATTTTGGTGATGTTCAAAATTGTTGATTTTGATGCGCGAAAACAGTTTTTTCCTTTGCATAATTCCTCTAATTCGTATAGTTTTTGTTTCACCTCAAAGACGTTATCTTTGCAGTAAATAAAAACTTTTCCCTCGACTGCTTCAAAATAATAGATATCACTAAGCTTAATGCGGTGAATACGATCATTTTGATGTCCAAGTAGAATAAGATTTTCAGTTTTCAGCTTGTTTATGATTTCATTTATTTCGTGATCAACCTCATGACATCTAATAATAATCTCTTCTTCTTCTTCTTGGCTTATTTCTTCTATTGAAATTTTCAAATCATCACCCACGAAAATTCAAATTATTTCTTTTGACTATACCTTCAGACAATCCTTTTTACATTTTATCAGATTAAAGTTTGGGATAGTAGTTAGAATTCTGGAACTACTAAGGGAAATCAATTTCCAAAATTGGATTTACTACATGAAAAATTACAGTTCTTTTTATGTTTTGAAATTGCTGTCCTTTTGACATTCAGCTACATATTTCATTGATAAAGTGAAGGCTAAGCTTAGTAAAACACTAAGCATTTTTAGATAAATTGAATTTTTATAAAAAATTTGTTAATATAAATATACAATTATGAGAGGACTGATGGATGAACAATGATTAACTAATCTATATTTTAAGTTGAAATCAATAACTTCAAACTACAAAATATAGGATTAGTCTGTCCATTTTTATCAATCAATCGGTTTTTACTTTATTTGTCATGTTTCCTATGGCAAAAAAGTCCTTATTCAATACCAGTGAAAGACTAATCCTTCCAATGACAAATTGGGAGGATTTTTTATTCTCTCATAAATAATTGAATCAAAAAAGGGGAGAGAGAAATGGATTCAGATACTATTGTTACGCATGTAATGCTCCGTACAAGTCGTTAATATCCATCAAACTTATACGGAGAAGTATTACACTAGATGGATGTACCGACTTTGTATTAATAGTAAAAAGTGTTGATATACAAAGGAGGAATTATCATGTCAATGATACAAGTTCAAAATTTAACTTTTTCCTATCCAAGCAGCTTTGACAATATTTTTGAAAATGTAAGCTTTCAAATAGATACAGATTGGAAGCTTGGATTTATCGGTAGAAATGGGCGAGGAAAAACAACATTCTTCAATTTATTATTAGGGAATTATGAGTATAGTGGGAAAATCAATTCTTCGGTAGAGTTTAATTATTTTCCTTATCCAGTTTCGGATAAAAACAGGTATACGCATGAAATTATGGAGGAAATTTGCCCCCGGGCAGAAGATTGGGAAATTCTCCGTGAGATTTCCTATTTAGACGTTGATGCCGAGGTTATGTATCGCCCTTTTAAAACCTTGTCAAATGGAGAACAGACAAAGGTGTTGCTAGCTGCACTTTTTTTAACGGAGGGACAATTTCTATTAATTGATGAGCCAACCAACCATCTAGATACGGAAGCGCGAAAGATCGTTTCTGAATATTTAAGGAAGAAAAAAGGATTTATTTTAATTTCACATGACCGAAACTTTTTAGATGGCTGTGTTGATCATATTTTATCTATAAATAGGGCAAATATTGAAGTTCAAAGTGGTAACTATTCTTCTTGGAAGCTGAATTTTGATCGACAGCAGGAACACGAAGAGGCAACTAATGAGCGTCTACAAAAAGATATAGGACGATTAAAACAGTCTTCAAAGCGTACATCCGGTTGGTCTAATCAAGTGGAAGCTTCCAAAAATGGAACAACGAATTCAGGCTCTAAGTTAGACAAAGGTTTTGTAGGGCATAAAGCAGCGAAGATGATGAAGAGAGCAAAAAACCTTGAATCAAGGCAACAAAAAGCTATTGAGGAAAAGTCAAAACTGCTAAAAAATGTGGAAAAAACCGAGACATTAAAATTAGAGTCATTGGTATTTCAGTCAAAGGAACTACTAGCTTTGGCAGATGTGTCAGTTCAATATGATGGCCAACTAGTGAATCAGCCAATTAGCTTTAAAGTTGAACAAGGTGATCGAATTGTACTTGATGGAAAGAATGGTAGCGGAAAAAGTAGTATCCTCAAACTCATTTTAGGAAATCCGATACAGCATACTGGTTCTATAAATCTTGGGTCAGGTCTTATTATTTCCTATGTTCAGCAGGATACTTCTCATTTAAAGGGAATGTTAGCGGACTTTATTGAAGAGCATGGGATTGATGAAACGTTATTTAAATCCATCCTACGTAAGATGGACTTTGACCGTATTCAGTTTGAGAAAGATATATCCCATTATTCTGGGGGACAAAAGAAGAAGCTACTAATAGCCAAAAGTTTATGTGAAAAAGCGCATATCTATATTTGGGATGAACCATTAAATTTTATTGATATTTATTCACGCATGCAGATAGAAGAGCTAATTCAAAAATTTAATCCCACAATGGTATTTGTTGAGCATGATCAGGCATTTCAACAAACAGTTGCAACAAAAACGATCACTATGTAGTTAAAACACTTTTTGATGGTTTAGTTGAAGAGCGTAGCTAAAATGAACAAACGTTTTTATTTCTGATAGAAAAGAATCCATTTTGATTAATCTTTTTCAAAATGGATTCTTTAATTTATCAGTAAAAATACTGGATTAGTCAAAAGAATTTTTGGGTAACTAGAAAGCTATATTGACTCAGATACTGCTGTAAGAACTGTACCTAGCGGGCATTGCAAATTAAAGTATTTTAAATTGTTTCACGCTATTATTTAAGTCATCTGATAGCTGACGTAATGCAATAATTTTCTCGACAACTATTTGAATAGCATGCGTTTGTTCATTTGTTGAAGCGGTTATTTCCTCTGTACCTGCCACATTTTCTTCTAGCATGTGATTTACATTTTCTACATGCTCAAGGACTTGCTCACCTAATCCCTTCGAATGCTTCATACCTTGTGCTACTTCTTGAAGCTCACTCATGATGCTTCGAACTTCTGTTTCAATACTTTCAAATGCTGATGTTGTTTCATACATGGAGGTTTTTTGTTTTTCAGCAATTTCAACTCCTAGGTGCACTGAATTAGACATATTTTGCACACCTGCTTGGATAGCACCAACAATGCCAAAAATCTTCTCTGTAGATTTGCTTGTAGCTTCGGATAAATTGCGTACTTCTTCTGCTACGACTGCAAAGCCCTTGCCATGTTCTCCTGCACGAGCTGCTTCAATCGAGGCGTTGAGCGCTAGTAAATTCGTTTGCGCTGAAATACCGGCAACAACGCCAGCCATTTCTTCGATACGAGCTGTATGCTCCATAAAGGTATTTGCCACATCATGAATGACTTTTACCGTTTGAATGTTTTCTTCGATCATTTCTTGTTGAGAGGAAATGACTTCTTTCCCTTTATCAATCGCGCCAACAGCCAGTTTGCCATGATCAACAGAAACCGTTGAGCGCTGTACGTTGTGATTGAAATCGGTATCCATTGTTTCGACAAGCTGCACAGTATGATGGAGTGAATTTGAAACGGATAGGGAATCACTCGAAATTTTTTCTGTGGCACTTGCAACATGTTCACTGATTTCAGCGAATAATTTGTTTTCACGCTCTAAATCATTCGTTAATGTATCTATGTGTCCACTCACGTTATGAATCGCATCTAGTAACTGCTTTAATTGATTTGTCATTGTATTAAATGAACGATTTAACACACCAATTTCATCATTCGTTTTATAATGAATAGGCTCCACCATAAGATTTCCAGAGGCAATTTCATTGGCATTATGGGCCAGTTTACGAAGCGGTTTTGTAATATTTCTAATAATTAATACTGTAAAGACACTCCCAAATAAAACTAACAGAATAATGCCTATTAATGATAGTGTAATAACAAATTTAATTTGCTGTGTTAAATCTTTTTGTATATCTTGGTAATGCTCATTGGCATACAGGCCTAGCACATGCACATCATTTAAAATGCCTGCAATACGTGCTTCTTGTGTGCGTACATTTGTTGCATTTTTATCGGTTACTGCCTGATTGGTTGCAGTTAAGAAGGCTGTGAATTTCCTTTGCATCTTAGTAAAGACTTCTATATTCTCTTTATTTTGTAACGAAGGTTCGATAATTGCTAATTTATCGTTAATCGTACCTTCTAATTTTTTCAATGATTCAATTTGTTTATCTGTCACACTCTGTGGTTGAGCGACACCAATAGCTGTTGCATAGCTGCTTAGCTCATTTTGTGTATTTTTCAACTCGGATTCAATCACTTGAATATTAATGATTTTCGGCAAAATATCTTGGTTTGATGATTGAATACGTATCATTGCCATAATGACAATGGCAATCAGAGCAATCGAAACCGCAATGAGCGTAAACGAGTTTACTAATATTTTTTTATTTAATGACATTTTCTTAACTCCTCTTATTGGCCAAATTGTTGCTGTGATAGTATATTTAGTTCATCTTCAATCTTCGTTGCATTATCAATCACACGCACAGGTGCAAGTTTCATCGCTTTTTCTTTCATACCTAAGGCAATACGCTGCTGCCCAGTTGGTTGTTCTTTTGTATAATTTTCTACAAATTCATAAACGGCTACATCAATATTTTTTAACATAGAAGATACAACTGCTTTTTCTGCATACGTATATTGATCTGTATCAACCCCAATCGCTAAAACGCCGCTTTCTTGAGCTTGCTGTAATAAACCCACACCTGTATATCCTGCAGCTGCATAAAGGACATCTGCTCCTTGCTGAATCATGTTGGCAGCCATTGCCTTTCCAACCTTATCATCTGAAAATGTGTCCGCATAAGCCACAATCACTTCAATAGTGGGATTGACAGCCTTGGCTCCTTCAGCAAAACCTTTTTCAAACTTTTCGATCACTGGATCTACCATTCCACCAAGAAAAGCAACTTTTCCCGTTTTTGACGTCTTTGCAGCTAATGCACCTGCTAAATAGCTACCCTCATTTTCTTTAAAGGTAATAGAATGTATATTTTCAATGTCTGACTCTGAATCAATTAGAACAAATTGTTGTTTTGGATTTGCCTTTGCGATCTTTTCCAAATCTGCTTGTAGTGAGAAGCCTACTGCAAAGATTAAATCATTGCCCTCTTCCACTAACTCTTTAATCCCTTTTTCATAGTTCGGCTCATTGCCAAGCTCACGGTAATCAAACATAATCCCAAGTTCATCCCGTGCCTCGATTAAACCTGCTACTGCTAAGTCTGCAAAAGACTGATCACCGAGTCCAACGTCTGGCAACATAATCCCAACTTTGAATCTATCTTCTACCCGTAATTCAGTTGAATTTTCATTTTGTGCCGAGTTGTTCCCACAAGATGCTAGTAATAATCCTGCTGTCATCGTTAAGGCAAATAACCTTTTTTTCATAATACCTAACCCCATTCACACTTATTTTTCCAATATTCTTAAATTAAAAAACTTCTGATTTTTTTCTACATCTCTATTCTTAATCCTCACTCACCACTTTCTGCGTATAAATACTCTTTTTAATTTTTCCTCTTAGGATGGAGACCGGTAAGGCATGTTTACTTACAATAAAAAAAGACTACAAACGAGCTAATATAACAGCCCGTTCGTAGTCGAAGATTTTCGGTCTTCAGTAGAGACCCTTAGCCCATATTACTAAGGATATACGAATGGTTTTTCAGTACATAACCTAATTATTACCAACATAACTTTTACCATCACTGTTTCATTAAATCCATTCACTTTGTTACGTTTCAAAGTTAAATTCGTCAAATCATATTCATATAAAGAATCTCTTTTGACATAAGAGAAAAGTCCTGAAATACCATCATTCCCCATATTCTGTGGGTAATTTGAAATATGCCTTACCACCCGTTACTATTATAAATAATTCTTTCAAAATTTCAACCAATTAATCCCAAAGACCATAATTAATACCTAATTCATTATATATTAAATCATGTTAGAGTGCTTAATAACTATTTTTGATTTTAACGGTTATTTATGTATTTTTCTATTGAAAATCTTTGCTTCACGATTATTCAACCATCGTCAGCAGCAATCGAAAATGGCTTTTGAATCTTTTAGATGCCCTTTTTAACGAGTAAATTTATATAAATTTTTTTTATGAAATTATTATGGACCTAATACAAGCTCATTTCGCTGCATTCAACCTATACACTAATTACTTTGTCTGTTCATTTTGGACGTAATAACCACTTTCAGGATCTAAGGTAATATCTTCTGATTTTTCCTGTTTTCCCTTTTTAAAATTCTACGGTGGAAGGGCTTTTTCCGTTTCCTCTTAACCTAAATTTGATTCAATTCGAAGTTTCTTTTTAGACTATCATGTATTTTGCTAGGAACATCTTCACTCTTTTTTACCTACAAACGTGAATGTTTGAATGGGAAGAGGAGATGATATAGTCTTTTGTATTTATTGGTTGAAATTTTGAAATAATTATTTATAATGGTAACGGGTGGTAAGGCATATTTCAAATTACCTGCAAAATATGAGAAATGATGATTTTTTAGGGCTTTTTTCCTGAATAAAAAGAATTTCTTTATATGAATATGATTGTATTTTAGTTCGATTCGTCGCAAAAGTCTGAAAAAATATTATGTTCAAAGTTAGAAAGTATATACAGGGAGGATTAAGGAAAACTAGTTTTATGACAGTGACGCAGCTAAAAGCATTTGTGTATACTTATTGGATTCTTTGTTTTTTCTTTGGTTCTCCCAATTGAAGGAGAGAAATAAATGAAATCAATGAAGCAATACTTGTTAGTTGTTATGTTAGGGCTTACGATCATACCGATCATTATATTAAACATAACGAATCAATTCTTTTTGTCTCATGATCTTACACGTAGTGTTGAGCAATCAAATAAAATGTTTACTGCTACTTTATCTAAAAGTGTAGAAGATTTTCTTGTGCAAGCTTTTCAATTAACGCAGTTACTAGCTAATAGCGACGACATTAAGGCTTTTGATTCCCAGAAACAAGAGGGAATTTTACGTTCAACAGTAGCTAATAATGATTATATAGATCTTCTTTATGTGCAAGGTATGGATGGCATGCAAACAGCTCGCTCATCTGGAGAAGTTGCTCTTCGTCGTGATCGTTGGTGGTTCCAGCAAATGTTAGTAGATCCAAAGCCATTTGTAAGTTCGACCTATTACTCAGTGAATGGAAATGTTCCTGTAGCATCGGTTTTTCACCCTGTAGAAAATAACAATGGCGAGATGATTGGGGTGATGGGAGCAGATATGAAATTATCTTCCATTCAAGACATGGTGGAGAATTTTGCTACAAATTCAGAAGATATCTATATTTATATCATTGATAACGAAGGGAAGGTTGTTGCTCATCCAAATCAAAATTATGTCGCTGAGCAATATAATTATAAGACATTAACTAAAACAGTTCTTGTTCATGATAATGGTGGAAATATACGTTTAGATGAAAAGGGTAACCATATTACAGAGGAAAAGGAAATTGAGGTCCCAGTAGAATTACAACAAATAACAGAAAGCGCTCTGATGGGAGAGCATGGTGTATCTGAATATGTAAACGAATTAGGGGATGTTGTTATTAGTGGCTATCATCCGATTCATATACCAGGTCAATCAGAGAACTGGGCGGTTATTTCTGTTCAAGATAAAACAAGTGCCATGGCTATGATTAAAGATATGTTGTATAAGAATGTTGCCGTTGCTGTTGCTTCAATTTTGGTAGTTATTATCATTGTTTTCATGACATCAAAACGTTTAATCAATCCAATTATTGAGGTCATTGAACGAGTGCGAGAGGTAAAAGAAGGGGACGGAGATTTAACGAAAAGAATTGATACAAAGGCATATTTTGAAATTGCTAGATTGATTAAATATATTAATGGTTTTATTGAGCATGTCCATCAAATGGTTCAAACAACAAAAGATTCTATTAAACAAGTATCGCAAACGGCTAAGCATGTTTCGGAACAAACAAATCAAATCGCTCATGAATCTGATAATATTGGAGCTAGCTTGCAAGAAAGTAGTAGTAATGCAGAAGAACAAATCGGTCAAATAGAAGATGGAGCAAATTCAGTTAGTCGAGTAACTGAAGGTATTCAAAAACTTTCAAATTTATCTGAAAGTGTGAAAATGGCTTCATCGGAAACACAAGATGCTTCCAAACAAGCACAGATATCGTTTCAAAGTATTTCTTCACAGATGCAAGATATCCATAAATCTGTAGAGAATTCTGTTCAAATTGTCAATCGCTTAGGTCTCCGTTCACAAGAAATCCACCAAATTACAGAGATGATTACTACCGTAGCAGAACAAACGAACCTATTAGCTTTAAATGCAGCCATAGAGGCAGCAAGAGTAGGGGAACAAGGAAAAGGTTTTGCGATTGTAGCAAATGAGATTCGGATGTTAGCGGAACGATCAGCTGCTTCTGCCAATGAAATTACAAATGTTATCGATGAGATTCTAAATGATACAATGCAAGCTGTTTCTTCCATGTCAACGGGCGAAAAAGTCGTAGAAAAAGGATTGTCCATCGTTCAAGAAACGAAACAAATCTTTGAAGATATTGGCGATAAGTCAGAACAATCTGGCTTACTGACGAATGACATGAATGTAGAAATTACAAATGTTTTAAAGGAATCTCAATTGGCACGAAAGGCAATTGAGAATATTGTTCAGCTTTCTAAGGAAACAACGAGCATGATCAAAACGATGAGTGATTCCTCTCAAGAGACGATTGCGTCAACAGAAGAAATAGCAGCATTAAGTGAAATGTTGACGAATTTAACTATAGAACTTAACAATACAATTAATCATTTTAAAACAAATAGCTAATGGCTGTTTTATCCATCATAATTACGCAATATTTTGAAATTACATTTAAAAGTGAATTGATTTCAATGAAACACAGATGGTATTAATTTAATAGGTTGTGTACTGGAAAACCATTCGTATATCCTTAGTAATATGGGCTAAGGGTCTCTACTGAAGACCGAAAATCTTCGACTACGAACGAGCTGTTTTAATAGCCCGTTCGTAGTCTTTTTTTGCTGTAAGAAAACATGCCTTGCCAATCCCATTCCTGAATAACGAATCTTTATATTCTCAGAAAGCGATGAGTAATGAGTAAGAATAGAGATATAGTGAAAAATCAGAAATTTTTTTCCGTTTAAGAATATAAGCTTTTGCAGTTGATTTTAGAAAAGATTTGGATTTTTGTTGTCTTTTATAAATATCAATCCAAAAAAAGGTTTGATTTGTATAGTAAGGGAGAAAGAATAAGAGTGAAAAGAAATTATTTTTTTAAGTCTACTTTGTTTAGGAAGAAAGAAAAGGGAAATTACACATATTGGTTAAATGATGCCAAGCATAAACAGGTGAGCATAGAAATTCAGGAAACGATGATCTTGAAACAATTAGAGATGATTGATTTATCGAATGAAGAGATAAAGACGGCAAAAGCGATTCAGCCGTTAATATCAATTCATATTGATGAAATCGTGGCAACTTTTTACCAAACCATTACAAATGTAGAACAATTAAGAACAATTATTTTAGAAAATAGTTCAATAGATAGATTGAGAAAGACGTTAGAGACACATCTAATTGAAATGTTTTGTGGTCAACTAAATGAAGAATTTCTAGAAAAGAGAATCAGGATTGCTAATATACACTATAGAATTGGATTAGAACCAAAGTGGTATATGGCTGCATTTCAAAATTTACAAAGTACGTTATTACATCTTGTACATCGTCATGTGGAAGATCGAGATGAAAGTATGGAGATTATTCAAGTCATAACGAAGATTTTAAATTTTGAACAGCAGCTCGTACTAGAAGCATATGAAAAGGAAAATCTCCGTCAACGTGAGCTCCAATACAATGAGGTAAAGACTGAGTTAAAAGCGAAAATAATGAGGGTTTGCGAAGAAATGACGTATATTACTGAGCGTACGAATGTAGCTGTCCAAGAATTAGTAACAAATAGTGAGGTGGTGAATGAATCGGTTTTACGAGGAGCTGATGCTTCTAGGGATACGCACCTACTAGCAACTGATGGGCAAGAGAAATTACTAGAATTAGAGTCACGCATTGACTCTATCTTTAGTCGCACAAATAAAATGGAAGAAATTGTAGGACAATTAAATCATTCTGTCCAAGAAATAAGTCAGGTTATTAATCTTGTTCAATTAATTGCGAATCAAACGAACCTGTTGGCGCTTAATTCATCTATTGAGGCAGCACGGGCGGGCGAACATGGCAAAGGGTTTTCTGTTGTAGCGCAAGAAATAAGAAAACTGGCGAGCCAGACGAAAACATCAGTTGAACAAATTAAAGGCTATGTTGATGAGACACAAGATTTTACAGAGGAAGTTGTTACGATTATCGAAGAAGTTCACCATTTTGTAATAGAAGGAAAAAAAGAATCAGATGCATCTGACTTAGCATTCAATCACATTATGGACTCAATGTCAACAAGTTTAGACGATGTCGAAACGGTTGAACAGGGAATGGAAGCCCTTATATATAATATAAAAGAAATTAGCAAAGCAATGGAGAAAGTTGCAACGTCTGTAGATACATTAAACGTTGCTATAGGGAATTTATAACGGGGAGTAGGTACTATGTTGCAAGATGTAGGTAAAGTTGAACACACGTTGAGGTTATTAGAAGGGGCGTTCAGTGTTTTTGTAACCGATATAAAAGGAACGATAACGTATATAAATAATCTCTTTTGTGAAATTTCTAAATGTAATAAATCAGAGCTAATCGGTCAATCATACAAAAAAATGAAAGTACAGTTTGATTTCCGTAAGAAGCAGTTTATTCAAACGATTTTTGCTGGAGAAGTATGGCGCGGGCAAGTAAGATACCATTCGGGGGACAATAAAGAATACTGGTTTTATCTTGTAATCACACCGATTTATAATAGTGAAGGGGACATTTATCAGTTTTTGGCTGTAGGTAATGATATAACAAATCATAAAAAGTTAGAATTATCTCTCAATGATACTCTCAAAAACTTACATGATATAAAAAATGCATTAGATGAGGCTTCGATCGTTGCCATCACAGATGAAAATGGTGTGATTACCTATGTTAACGAAAAGTTTTGTGAGATTTCTAAATATGAAAACGAGGAACTCATTGGTAAAACACATCGCGTCATTAATTCTAAATTTCATCCAAAATCGTTTTTTAAAACGATGTGGGAAACGATTAGACAAGGGAAGACTTGGAGTGGCGAGGTGAAAAACTGTGCAAAAGATGGTAGCGAGTATTGGATGAATACAACGATTGTTCCTTTTCTTGATAGTGAAGGGAAACCATATCAATATATATCAATTAGAACAGATATTACCGATAGAATTAAGGCGGAAACGTCCTTAGCTAAAGCGCTAGAAAGTGATTTTAGAAAAATTGTTCAAAATCTGCAAAACTGTGTGTTTAAAATTGTTAATCATGAAGATAAGAAGATTGTTTTTACTCTATGTGAAGGTAAAATCGCAGAAGAACTAGGGTTGGTAACAGACGCCATTCAAGGTAAATCGTCTTTTGAAATTTTTGAAAGTGATGTTGCTACGCAATTAGAGCTGAATTTCCATAAAGCTTTAAATGGAGAAACGATAAATTTTGAAATATCCTGCTATAATCGATTTTTTTATATTACATTATCACCAATTTGGGACAATGGAAAGATTGTTGAAGTCATCGGATCGATGATGGATATTACTGAGCGAAAGAAAGCTGAAGAAACGATTCATTATATGGCTCACCATGATTCGCTGACGAATCTAGCGAATCGAAGACAATTTACACAATTATTAAATTCGGCTTTGCTTAAGGCAGAGCATAATCAAGAAAGTCTATGTGTGATGTTTATTGATCTAGATAGGTTTAAAAACATTAATGATACACTTGGACATTTAATCGGAGATGCACTTTTGCAATCAGTGGCTGTTCGCTTACTCAGCTGTTTACGAGACAGTGATGTAGTTTCGCGTCAAGGCGGCGACGAATTTACGCTCTTCTTATCAAATATTAGTCGTAAAGAAGCTGATGCTGTTGCAAGGCGAATCATTAAAACAATCTCAAAGTCACTAATGCTTGACCATTTGGAATTGTATATAACACCAAGCATCGGTATTAGCATGTATCCGGATGATGGAGAAACGGTGGAAAAGCTAATTAAACATGCAGATGCTGCAATGTATTTAGCAAAAGAGTGTGGTAAAAATAACCATCAATTTTATACGAAAGAGTTACAACAGGCTACACTCAAAAAGTTGAAGCTAGAAACAGACTTGCGAAAAGCACTGGAAAAGAATCAGCTGATACTTTATTATCAACCCAAAATTAACATTATAACTGGAAAGATTATTGGGACTGAAGCATTAATTCGCTGGGATCATCCGAAGCTTGGTATCGTGTCGCCAGATCAATTTATTCCACTTGCTGAGGAGACAGGTCTGATTGTTCCGATTGGAGAATGGGTCATTCGGTCTGCGTGTAAACAGGCAAAAATATGGCAAGATGAGGGGCATCCTAACTTAACGATTGCAGTCAATATTTCTTTACGTCAATTTATGCAAAATAACTTACATGAAGTTATTGGTGAAATTCTTGATGAAACAGGCTTAACGCCAGAATATTTGGAGTTAGAAATTACAGAAAGTATGGCATTAGATGTCAATTATACAATGCGTGTCTTAAAGCGTATAAAAAGTCTGGGTGTCAGTATAAGTATAGATGATTTTGGAACTGGCTATAGTTCATTAAGTTATTTAAGTCAATTTCCAATTGACCGTTTAAAAATTGATCAGTCTTTTGTAAGAAATTTGAATTCTAGCAATCAGGCGATTATTAAGTCGATTATTGACATAGCACACAATCTGAATATTGAAGTTATTGCTGAAGGGGTAGAGACTGAAGAACATGTTAATTTTTTACATGGGCAAATGTGTAAAGAAGCACAGGGATATTACTTTAGCAAACCACTTCCTAATCATGAAATTGATCAGATTTTAATGACAGAATTGAAAGAGGCATAAATACACTGCCCTATTTGTTAGATGTAACTAACAAAAAAAGCGTAGTGAAGTTATACGTAAGATGCTTCACTACGCTTATAATGAGAAAACACCCACTTTCATTTTTTAATCGGAAAAGACTTGGGGTAACGCTTTTTTATAAACTATATAGCTAGAAAATTTTACAAAAAAGAGAATGCAAGGTAAAATAAATACAATCCGAAAACAGAAGGGAGATTAGACTTTTATGCTAAAACTTATTATCGCAAATTAAATTCCAACGAATTTAATAATTAGGGCTATTCTATAATTTTAAGAAATTATAGGTTTATTTAGTTATGTCCTTTTGCGATAATTGAGAGAAGCAAATGTTGTCTAATCCATATAAGCAAATAATAAAGTATTAAATCAAACTAAGATATTAGATTTGATTTTCAATACTTAAGTTTGCGTATAAAAAGACTTTATGAGTTTATTCTCATAAAGTCTTTTGCTGTTTTTAGGAGGTGATAATTCCCATAAAATACATGCAATGCAACAAAGCGATTGAAACAAAAATTGGAGGGAATTGAAATGGAAAAATATGAATTAGTAAGTGATTATCGAAATAATGAAAGCTTGAAGGAAAGTTTTAATGCCTTAGTAATGAAAACATTCAAATTAGATTTTCGAGCCTGGTATAACAAAGGGTATTGGAATGACACATATATACCATATTCATTTGTTGACGAAGGTAAGATTATTTCAAATGCTTCAATTAACAAAATGTCAATAATTATTAATGGTAAAGTGTATAAAGGCATTCAGATTGGTACAGTAATGACAGATGAAAATTATCGCAATCAAGGATTGGCTAAGCAATTAATGCAGCATATTATGAAAGAACACGAAAATACCTGTGATTTCATGTATCTTTTTGCAAATGATACGGTATTGGATTTTTATCCGAAGTTTGGCTTTACACGTCTAAATGAAAGTGAGTTTAGTTTAAATTTAGCAGAAAGTTCCATTCGAATGAAGACAGATGCGAAAGTTAAGCAGCTTTCTAGTGAAAATGATCTTGCCTTACTTGAAAAATTTGCGAAGAATCGCCATGTTAACTCAATGATTTTAGATGTTGAGCGTAATGAAAGTTTATTAATGTTTTATTTTACGGTAGTATTTCATGAGGCCATTTTCTATGTGGAAGATTTAGAAACAATTGTGCTAGTGAAGGAAGAAGAAGATACGCTACATATTTTCGATATCATTTCGTTTAATGCTCAAAATGTGGAAGCTGTATTAGCAAGTATTGTAAAGAAAACAACGAAAAAAGTGGTGTTTTATTTCACACCTGATTTTACAATCAAGGGCATGACAGCAACCATTATGCCAAATGATGATGATGCGTTATTTGTTTTAGCGAAAAAAGGATTGCTAAAGGGTAACTTTATGTTCCCGTTAACATCACATTGTTAATAGGAAAAGCAAAACCTCATTTTAATCCCAAAATGAGGTTTTTTCTTAGTGCTTATGTATTCAACATAAAATCTTTTTGCCCGATTGCTCTGAATTAACTATTGTATCAAGAACAGAGTAGCAGGGCATTGTCATTTGCTCGTTTTCAAAGCCTCCCAATAATAATTTTCCCAAATCAATAGCTACATCGGGTTCCTCCGGTTCAAGGTAAACCTGCTCGGGTCAGAAGAAAAATCGCTCCGGTTCAAGGTAAACCTGCTCGGGTCAGAAGAAGAATCGCTCCGGTTCAAGGTAAACCTGCTCGGGTTAGCCCAAGAATCGCTCCGAACCAAGGTAAACCTGCTCCGGTCCAAGGAAAAATCGCTCAGGATCAAGGTAAACCTGCTCGGGTGAGAAGAAAAATCGCTCCAGTTCAAGGTAAACCTGCTCGGGTCAGAAGAAAAATCGCTCCGGTCCAAGGTAAACCTGCTCAGGTCAAAGGAAGAATTGCTCCGGACCAAGGTAAATCTGCTCGGGTCAGAAGAAAAATCGTTTCGGTTCAAGGTAAATCTGCTCGGGTCAGAAGAAAAATCGCTCCGGTTCAATGTAAACCTGGTCAGGTGAGAGGAAGAATTGCTCCGGTCCAAGGCAAACCTGCTCGGGTCAGAGGAAGAATCGCTCCGGTTCAAGATAAACCTGCTCGGGTCAGAAAAAGAATCGCTCCGGTTCAAGGTAAACCTTCTCGTGTCAGAGAAAGAATCGCTCCGGTTCAAAGAAATCTGCTCGGATATTTTTTCAGTTTTATCTCTTTTTTCACAAGGTCCACATCTGCAGAACG
>Ga0213828_1002018_pt1 | contig 15551 bp, 16 predicted proteins | sample MC6MC0897MG_FD_180664 | JGI IMG/M metagenome (GOLD analysis project Ga0213828, IMG submission 180664) | Enriched soil aggregate microbial communities from Iowa State University, Ames, United States - MC6-MC0897-MG | ecosystem: Environmental > Terrestrial > Soil > Unclassified | place: USA: Iowa...
AACGCCATCGTGCCGGTGCTGAAGGCTGTCAACGACCAGTACGGCATCATCAATGGTCACGTCGAAACCGTTCACTCGTTCACCAACGACCAGAACCTGATCGACAACTTCCACAAGGGCAGCCGCCGTGGCCGCGCCGCGCCGCTGAACATGGTCATCACCGAGACCGGTGCCGCCACGGCTGCCGCCAAGGCGCTGCCAGTGCTCAAAGGCAAGCTGACCGGCAACGCCATTCGCGTGCCGACGCCGAACGTCTCGATGGCCATCCTGAACCTGAACCTGGAAAAGGCCACCACCCGCGAAGAGATCAACGAGTACCTGCGCCAGACGGCCATGCACTCGGACCTGCACAAGCAGATCGACTACGTCAGCTCGCAGGAAGTGGTTTCCACCGACTTCGTCGGTTCGCGCCACGCCGGTGTGGTTGATGCCGAAGCCACCATCTGCAACGACAACCGCGTTGTGCTGTACGTCTGGTACGACAACGAATTCGGTTACAGCTGCCAGGTGGTTCGCGTGATGGAAGACATGGCCGGTGTGAACCCGCCAGCGTTTCCGCGCTGATTCGCTTGTAAGGCAATGAAAAAACGGGAACCTTCGGGTTCCCGTTTTTTTGTCCTGACTATTGTGTTGTCCGGGCTGCCTCTTCGCGGGGCAAGCCCGCTCCTACAGGATGAGTGACATCCTCAAGGTTGAGGGTTTTTCTGTGGGAGCGGGCTTGCCCCGCGAAGAGGCCGGCCCGGATAGTCGAGTAAGCGAATGTGCGTACAGTTCTTCTCCTGGCATTGATGCTCCTCACCGCCTGCAACCAAGGCCCGACCCTGGAGCGCCTGGGCGGCCCTACCATGGGCAGCAGCTACAGCATCCAGTACGTGCGCGAGCCCGCAGGCCCGCCCCCGGCCCAGGTGCAGGCGGCAGTCGAGGCAATCCTGCAGGAGATCGACCTGCACTACTCGACCTATCGCAGCGATTCCACCGTCAGCCAGTTCAACCAGCTTGCGGCCAACCAGTGCCTGGCGCTGCCGCGCGACATGCTCGACCTGGTCCGTTTCGGCCAGCACCTGGCTGTGCAAAGTGCCGGCGCCTTCGACCTCACTGTCGAGCCCTTGCTCGACCTCTGGGGCTTCGGCCCCCAGGCTCGTCACGAACAGGTGCCCGACCCGCAGGCCCTGGCCCAGGTGCGCCTTCGCGTGGGCTACCAGCACCTGCGCATCGAAGGCCAGGCGCTGTGCAAGGACGCCCCCGTCGAGCTGGATTTCAACAGCATCGCCGCCGGCCACGCCGTCGACCTGATCGCCGAGCGCCTGCGCGCCATGGGTATTACCAGCTTCATCGCCGAAGCCACTGGCGAGCTCAAGGCCGTTGGCCGCAAGCCTGATGGCAGCGCCTGGCGCATCGCCCTGGAGCTGCCCCGTGAAGACCGCCAGATCGCCCGCCAGGTCATCCCGGTGGATGGCCTTTCGGTATCGACCTCGGGTGACTATCGCCATTATTTCGAGGAGAATGGCCGGCGCTATTCGCACACCTTCGATGCCCGCCTCGGGCGCCCGGTCGCGCACGACCTGGCCGCCGTCACCGTGCTCGATGCCTCGGCGCTGCAGGCCGATGGCTACTCGACCCTGCTGCTGATCCTCGGGCCGGAGCGCGGCTGGGATTTCGCCATCAGCCATGACCTTGCCGCTGTGCTGGTGACTCGGGCCGAGGGTGGCTTCGTCTCCCGAACCACCCCTGCGTTCGAGCGGGCAATGAAAGGCGAGTGAAAGCGCAAGGATGGATGATCGCCAGGGAATCGGTGAACCACATGTAGTGCAGGCAAAATTGGCCTACGACGCGACCAAGGGTTAATGTGCGCGGCGTTCACGCTTGATTAGACTGCAACCGAATTTTCTCATGGCGCCCCGGCGACATGATCGCGCCCCGCGAGCCACCGTGACTCGCGGGCCAGTTCTGAAGGAGTACGCATGGCTGTCTACAACTACGACGTAGTGGTGCTGGGTTCCGGCCCGGCCGGAGAAGGCGCGGCAATGAACGCCGCCAAAGCAGGGCGCAAGGTGGCGATGGTCGACAGCCGTCGCCAGGTCGGCGGCAACTGCACCCACTTGGGCACCATCCCGTCCAAGGCACTGCGTCACTCGGTGCGGCAGATCATGCAGTTCAACACCAACCCGATGTTCCGTGCCATCGGCGAGCCCCGCTGGTTCTCCTTCCCGGACGTGCTCAAGAGCGCCGAGAAGGTCATTTCCAAGCAGGTCGCCTCGCGCACCGGCTACTACGCGCGCAACCGTGTCGACCTGTTCTTCGGCACCGGCAGCTTCGCCGACGAGCAGACCGTCGAAGTGGTCTGCCCCAACGGTGTGGTGGAAAAACTAAACGCCAAGCACATCATCATCGCCACCGGCTCGCGCCCTTATCGCCCGGCCGACATCGACTTCCATCACCCACGCGTCTACGACAGCGACACCATCCTCAGCCTCAGCCACACCCCGCGCAAACTGATCGTCTACGGCGCCGGCGTGATCGGCTGCGAGTACGCCTCGATCTTCAGCGGCTTGGGCGTGCTGGTCGAGCTGGTCGATAACCGTGGCCAGTTGCTGAGCTTCCTGGATTCGGAAATTTCCCAGGCGTTGAGCTACCACTTCAGCAACAACAACATCACCGTACGCCATAACGAGGAGTACGAGCGGGTCGAAGGCCTGGACAATGGTGTGGTCCTGCACCTGAAGTCGGGCAAGAAGATCAAGGCCGACGCCTTGCTGTGGTGCAACGGCCGTACCGGCAACACCGACAAGCTGGGCCTGGAAAACATCGGCATCAAGGTCAACAGCCGTGGCCAGATCGAGGTCGACGAGGCCTACCGCACGACCGTGCCGAACATCTACGGCGCCGGTGATGTGATCGGCTGGCCGAGCCTGGCCAGTGCCGCCCACGACCAGGGCCGTTCGGCTGCCGGCAGCATCGTCGACAATGGCAGCTGGCGCTTCGTCAATGACGTGCCGACCGGCATCTACACCATTCCGGAGATCAGCTCGATCGGCAAGAACGAGCAAGAGCTGACCCAGGCCAAGGTGCCGTACGAAGTGGGCAAGGCTTTCTTCAAAGGCATGGCGCGTGCGCAGATCGCTGGCGAGCCGCAGGGCATGCTGAAGATTCTGTTCCACCGTGAAACCCTGGAAATCCTCGGCGTGCACTGCTTCGGCTACCAGGCTTCGGAAATCGTCCACATCGGCCAGGCCATCATGAACCAGCCGGGTGAGCTGAATAACCTGAAGTACTTCGTCAACACCACCTTCAACTACCCGACCATGGCCGAAGCTTATCGGGTAGCTGCCTACGACGGCCTGAACCGGCTTTTTTAAGCGGCTCCGGCCGGTGGCCTGAGCCGGTCGGGGAGACCGATTTCAGCCCTACCCGAGGGTGGTCTTGGCCAAACCGGGAAAGTCTGTAATCAGGCTGTCCACGCCAAAATCAGCGAGCCGGCGCATCAGTGCCGGTTCGTTGACTGTCCACACCGACACGTGCAACCCCTGGCCCTGTGCCTTGAGCAGGCGCTCGGGGGTGCACAGTGTCCAGTTCAATGCCAGCAGCTCGCAGCCGTAGTTCTGCGCGACCTTCAGTGGGTCGAGCCAGGCGTATTCGGCCACCAGCCCGCGCGCCACGTCCGGCACCAGCTCCAGGGCAGCACCCAGCACTTCGCGTGAGCTCGAGGTGATGGTGACTTTGTCCAGCAGGCCGTATTGCTGGGCCAGTTCACGAATCGCCAGCACCGTGCTGGCGGCGCGGGTGCGCGAGGCGCTCTTGACCTCCAGCTGCCAATGCTCGAAAGCGCATTTTTCGAACAGTTCTTCCAGTTTCGGGATGGGGCAGGGCTGCACCCAGCCCGGGCCGCCCTTGCGCGCGTCGATCTTGGTGAGGTCGGCCGCCGGCTGCTCGACCACCTTGCCGCGACGGCCGGTGGTGCGTTTGAGGGTCGGGTCGTGGATCACCATCAGCTCGTTATCGGCCGACAGGTGCAGGTCCAGCTCGCAGCGATTGACGCCGTGGGACAGGCATTGGCGGAAGCTGTTCAGGGTGTTTTCGGGGGCTTCGCCCTTGGCGCCGCGATGGCCGTAGATCAGGGTCACGTTCGTTCCTTCAATTCAAAGGGAAAGGCTCAGGAAGCAGGGTCGTTCTGTTCCAGTTGCTGGCGCCGTTGCTGTTGCTGGCGCTGCAGGATGTAACGGGCCAGCAGTTGGCGCTGGGCGTCGGTCATGTCGATGAATTCGGTGCCGAGCTCGAAGCTGCCGTCCGGGCGCGGGTCGCAGTGGCTGACCTTGCCGCGCAGCAGCAGGCCGTGGGCGCGGGGCATCAGCACCATCTTCACCTTGACCCGGGTGCCAGGGGTGATGGGCTGGGCCTGGCTGGACTCGATGCCGCCTTCGGAGATGACCACTGCCTGCGGCTGGCCGATTTCGCCGATGAGGGTCTGCGCGACCACGGCGCTGAGCAGGTCGAGGCGTTTGCTCTGCGCCCGCAGAAACGCCGCGAGGGTGCGGTCCTTGTCACTCAACTGGCGCAGCAGGTGCTGGGCTTCGAAGTCGGACAGGTGCAGCTCGCTGAGCAGGTTGAACAGCGGTGAATCATCCTGCAACACTTCTGGCTCAAGGGCTTCGGCCGCACTCAAGGGGCTGATTTGAAGTGCGATCTGATCTTCGATGCGGTAGTATTCGCGGCGATCTTCTTCGTCTAATGTCGTCATGGCGAACCCATGGTAGCGGCGGTGGTCCGAGTGTAAAGCCGCCGTAAGCGCCTCGCCACAAGGACGTTCCCTTTCATCCGAACAAGCCCCGACATGTTCAGACCTCTTTTCGCATTTATCGGCACGCGTTATACCCGTGCCAAACGTCGCAATCACTTCGTCTCGTTCATTTCCCTGACCTCGATGATCGGCCTCGCCCTGGGCGTGGTAGTGATGATCGTGGTGCTCTCGGTCATGAACGGCTTCGACCACGAGATGCGTACCCGCGTGCTGGGCATGATTCCCCATGCCACGCTCGAGAGCGGCCAGCCGCTTGACGACTGGCCTGCGCTTGCCCAACAAGTAAAGCAGAATCCGCAGGTGGTGGCGGTTGCGCCCTTCACCCAGATGCAGGGCCTGCTGACCCATGACGGCAAGGTGCAGAAGGTGCTGCTCAATGGCATCGACCCGGCGCGCGAACGCGAGGTGTCGATCATTGACAACTTCGTCCAGCAAGGCCGTCTCGACCAGCTGGCGCCGGGCGAGTGGGGCATCATGATCGGCGACAAGGCCGCGGCCAAGCTGGGTGTCGCCATCGGCGACAAGCTGACCTTCGTCGCCCCCGAGGTCAGTGTGACCCCGGCCGGCATGTTCCCGCGCATGAAGCGCTTCACCGTGGTCGGTACCTTCCACGTGGGCGCCGGCGAGATCGACGGTTACCTGGGCCTGACCAACATCAACGACCTGTCCCGCCTGCACCGCTGGAAGCCGAACCAGGTGCAGGGCCTGCGCCTGAAGTTCGACGACCTGTTCCAGGCACCGCGCGTGGCCTGGGACATCGCCCAGCACTTGGGTGACCAGGAGTTCTACAGCCGTGACTGGACTCGCACCCATGGCAACCTGTACCAGGCGATCCGCATGGAGAAGGCCATGATCGGCCTGCTGTTGCTGCTGATCGTGGCGGTGGCGGCATTCAACATCATTTCCACCCTGGTAATGGTGGTCAACGACAAGCGCGGCGACATCGCGATCTTGCGCACCCTTGGCGCCACGCCTGGGCAGATCATGGCCATCTTCATGGTGCAGGGTACGGTGATCGGGGTGATCGGCACCTTGATCGGCGCCGTGGTCGGCATCCTGGCAGCGCTCAACGTGAGCGCGGCGATTGCCGGCATTGAGACGCTGATCGGGCACAAGTTCCTCAACGCCGACGTCTATTTCATCGATTACCTGCCGTCGCAGATCATGGCCAATGACGTGTACATGGTCTGCGCCGCGGCGCTGGTCCTGAGTTTCTTCGCCACCCTGTACCCGGCCTGGCGTGCGGCCCGCACCCAGCCTGCAGAGGCGCTACGTTATGAGTGAGTCGCGCATGAGTGATAAAGCCGTTCTGAGTTGCCGCAACCTGGGCAAGTCCTACGACGAAGGCCCGGAGTCGGTACAGGTGCTGTCGGGCCTGCAGCTGGAGCTGCACCCGGGTGAGCGCGTGGCCATCGTCGGCAGCTCGGGCTCTGGCAAGAGCACCTTGCTCAACCTGCTTGGCGGCCTCGACACGCCCACCCAGGGCAGCGTCTGGCTGGCGGGTGAGGAACTGTCGGCCCTGGGTGAGCGTGCGCGTGGCCTGTTGCGCAACCGGGCACTGGGTTTCGTTTATCAATTCCACCACCTGCTGCCGGAATTCACCGCGCTGGAAAACGTCTGCATGCCGCTGCTGATCGGCCGCACGCCAATCCCGGAAGCCCGTGAGCGCGCTGAGGCGCTGCTCAAGCGGGTCGGCCTGAGCCACCGGCTCACGCACAAGCCAGCCGAGCTGTCCGGCGGCGAGCGCCAGCGTGTGGCGATCGCCCGTGCACTGGTCAACCGCCCGGGCCTGGTGATGCTCGACGAGCCTACCGGCAACCTCGACCACCACACCGCCCAGGGTATTCAGGAATTGATGCAAGAGCTGTCCAGCGCCTCGCGCACGGCGTTCCTGGTGGTAACCCACGACCTCAACCTGGCGCGCCAGATGGACCGCGTGCTTAAACTCGACGACGGTCACCTGGTGGCGATCTGAGCCGCCTGCACGGGGTGGCCTGAGCCGCCCCGCAACTCTTTCATTGGGTGTTTTACATGTTCAGACCCTTGCCCTTGTTCATTGGTGCTCGCTACACCCGTGCCAAGCGCCGCAACCATTTCATCTCGTTCATCTCGATGACTTCGATGATCGGCCTGTCCCTGGGCGTGCTGGCGATGATCGTGGTGCTGTCGGTAATGAACGGCTTCCAGCGTGAAATGAGCTCGCGCATCCTTGGCCTGGTGCCGCATGCCAGCATCCTGGGCGTGCAGCCGCTGGACGACTGGCGCACGGTCGCCGATGCCGCGCTGAAAGACCCGGCAGTGATGGCCGCCGCGCCGATCACCGAGATGGAAGGCATGCTCTCGTACAAGGGCGCGATGCAGCCGATCCAGGTCAGCGGCATCGACCCGGCAGAGGAAGGCAAGGTCTCCATTGTCGGCCAGCATATTGTCCAGGGCCGTTTGCAAGACCTGCAGCCGGGTGAGTTCGGCGTGGTGATCGGTGAGCTGAGTGCGCGCCGTTTCCGCCTGAACACCGGCGACAAGCTGACCCTGATCGTGCCGGAAATCAGCAAGGCACCGGGTGGCATCACCCCGCGCATGCAGCGCCTGACGGTGGTCGGCATCTTCAAGGTTGGCGCCGAGTTGGACGGTTCGCAAGCCTACATTCACGTCGCCGATGCGGGCGAAATGCAGCGCTGGGCACCCGGCCAGGTGCAGGGCGTGCGGCTGAAGCTGCATGACCTGTATGCGGCGCCGCAGGTGTCCAAGGCCATCGTCGCGGGCCTGGGTGATGCCTACCGCGCCGATGACTGGTCGCATACCCAGGGCAGCCTGTTCAGCGCCATGAAGATGGAAAAAACCATGATCGGCCTGTTGCTGATGATGATCATCGCGGTTGCGGCGTTCAACATCATTGCCACGCTGGTGATGGTGGTGAACGACAAGGGGCCGGATATCGCCATCCTGCGTACCTTGGGCGCCACGCCTGCGCAGATCATGGGCACGTTCATGGTGCAGGGTAGCTTGATCGGTGTGGTGGGGACGTTGATCGGGGGTGTGCTGGGGGTGATTGCCGCGTTCAATGTCAGCCAGATCGTGGGCTGGCTGGAGCGAGTCAGCGGCCAGCACATCTTCACTTCGGATGTGTACTTCATCAGCAGCCTGCCTTCGCAGCTGCAGTGGGGGGATGTGGCGATGATCTGTGCGGCGGGGTTGGTGATGAGCTTTTTGGCGACTATTTACCCGGCTTATCGGGCATCGCAGGTGCAGCCGGCGATTGGCTTGGCGGTTTGAGGGCTGTTTGAGCGTCTGGGGGCGCATTGCGCCCTCGGTCACCGACCTTCAGGCAGCTCGATCACAAAGCGCGTCCAGCCGTTTTCACTCGTCGCAGAAATGCTGCCGCCATGCGCTTGCACGATCGAGCGGGTAATCGCCAACCCTAATCCTGCATGCTCGCTACTGCCTTCCCGTCGCGCCGGGTCCACCCGGTAGAACCGATCGAACAAGCGTGGCAATGCAGCCGGTTCGATCGCAGCCCCGGTATTGGCCACGCATATCCGTGAACCAGGCCCCAACGTCACCTGTACCTGCCCACCCGGCGGGGTAAAGCGCAAGGCGTTGTCGAGCAGGTTGGACAGTGCCCGGCGCAGCATATGGCGGTCCCCCTGCAGCAGCAATTGGCCTTCGCGCAACAGCCTTACATCAGAGTCTTCGGCCAGCGGGGCATAGAACTCCAGCAACGCATCCACATCCTCGTGCAAGGCCAGCGCAGCCTGCCCGGGCACCAGCAAGCCGTGGTCGGCTTTGGCCAGGTACAGCATGTCGTTGATCATCTGTGCCATCCATTGCAGTTCCTCCAGGTTGCCATGCAGCGCCTCGCGGTACTCTTCGAGGCTGCGCGGACGGGTGAGGGTGACCTGGGTGTGGGTCAGCAGGTTGGACAGCGGCGTGCGCAGTTCGTGGGCGATATCGGCCGAGAACGCCGACAGGCGCTGGAAGGCATCGTCCAGGCGTTGCAGCATGGCATTCACGGTGGTGGCCAGTTCGGCCAGTTCTTCCGGCATCTGCGCCACTGGCAAACGGGTGGTCAGCGAGCGTGCCGACACGCTGGCGGCGACCTGGCCCATCTGCCGCAGGGGCCGCAGCCCGCGGCGTACGGCCCAGGCGCCGAGCAGCGCCGTAGCCAGGGCCGAGAGGCCGACGGTGAGCCAGATCAAGCGCTGCATGCCCTGCAGAAAATGTTGATGGTGGGTGATGTCGAGGTACAGCGTCAGCTGCGCGGATTGCGGGTCGGCCGGCTTCAGGGGCATGGCCAGGCTGCGGTAGTCGGTGCCGTCCGTGTGCAAGGTCGCAAGCCCGGAGGGCGGCGTGGTGTCGGGCAACTGCGTGCGGCTGTCGAACCACGGTGTGCCGTCTTTACCGCTGATGCGCAGGGCCAGGTCAGCCTGGTGGCTGAGCTCATCGCGCAGGGCCGGGAGCCGGGCCGCAAGCTCGGCGGGTGTGGCGACACCGGCGAGTTGCGTGCGAAACAGCGACAGGCGTGATTCGAGCAGTTGTTGGTCCAGCTCGATGAAGTGCTGTTCGCTGGCACGGTTGAACAGGATGCCGGCACCCAGCGAAACAGCAGCCGTGCAGGCCGCGAACAGCAGCGCCAGGCGGCTGCCGAGGGAAAGCCTGCGCATCAATCTTGACGTTCCTCCAGTACATAACCCATGCCGCGCACCGTGTGGATCAGCTTGTTGGCATGCGGGTCGTCGATCTTCAGGCGCAGGCGGCGAATCGCCACTTCGATGACATTGGTGTCGCTGTCGAAATTCATGTCCCAGACTTGCGAGGCAATCAGTGACTTGGGCAACACCTCACCCTGGCGCCGCAGCAGCAGTTCGAGCAGGGCGAACTCTTTGGCGGTGAGGTCGATGCGCTGGCCGGCACGCTCGGCACGGCGGCGGATCAGGTCCAGGCGCAGGTCGGCCAGGCTCAAGGTGGTGTCCAGGCTGGGGCTGGCGCCGCGGCGCAGCAGGCTGCGTACCCGTGCCAGCAGTTCGGAGAAGGCGAACGGCTTGACCAGGTAATCATCCGCGCCCAGCTCCAGGCCGTGCACGCGGTCCTCGACGGCATCGCGGGCGGTGAGGAACAGCACAGGTGTGTCCAGGCCGGCCTGGCGCACGGCTTGCAGAATCTGCCAGCCGTTGCGGCCTGGCAGCATGACATCGAGGATCAACAAGTCGTGATCGCCGCTTAGCGCCAGGTGCTGGCCGGTTTCGCCATCGGCCGCCAGTTCGGTGGCAAAGCCTGCTTCGCTCAGGCCTTGGCTGAGGTACTGGCCGGTGCGGGCCTGGTCTTCGACGATCAACAGTTTCATGCGGTGTCCACACTATCGGGAGGCAGCCCTGTGCGGGCGGTGTGATGACTGAAATGATACGTGACTATATCAAGGGCCGCCCAAGCGCCGCCCAAGCTGACAAAGTTGTAATCTTCCTGTCAGGTAGTTGCCAGCCGGCCTTTTCTAAAGTGGCCTTATCCCCGCTGTAAGCTTTGGAGTCATCATGAAACACCTGTTCATCGCCGCCGCCTTTGCCCTGGTAAGCCTGTCCGCCCTGGCTGACGGTGGCAAAAGCTTCGCCTTCGGCGAGCCGGCCCCGGCGGCCAAGGCTACCCGCACGGTCGAGGTCGTGCTCAAGGACATCGCGTTCGAGCCCAAGCGCCTGCACGCCAAAGCTGGCGAAACTGTGCGTTTTGTCTTGATCAACGAAGGCAAGTTGCCCCACGAGTTCAACCTGGGCGACAAGGCCATGCACGCGGAGCACCAGAAGCAGATGATCGCCATGCAGGGCAAGCTGTTTACCGCAGGCATGCACCACGAGGGCATGGACCACGGCCAGATGGGCCACGCAGACCATGGCCATGACGCGGGCAACACCGTGCTGGTGCAACCGGGCCAGCGTGCCGAGCTGACCTGGACCTTCCGCCAGTCGGCGCCCATCGAGTTCGCCTGCAACGTGCCGGGGCACTACCAGGCCGGCATGGTCGGGCCGCTGACCATCGAGTGACTTGCCCTGCAAGGCGGGCGGTAAAAACGGTAGACTAGGGGTATTTCGAACCTTCAGGTCAGTTTCCATGCATCCCGCCGCCGAACACTCCCCGCTGGGCAAGTCCAGCGAATACATCGCTACCTACTCCCCTGAGTTGCTGTTCCCGATCCCGCGTACTGCCAAGTGGGCCGAGCTGGGCGTCACTGCCCAGACCCTGCCATGGCAGGGCGTGGACTACTGGAACTGCTTCGAGTTGTCGTGGCTGTTGCCCTCGGGCAAGCCGGTGGTAGCGATCGGTGAGTTCGCCATCCCTGCCGATTCGCCGAACATCATCGAGTCCAAGTCGTTCAAGTTGTACCTGAACTCGCTGAACCAGACGGTGTTCGCCGCGATTGGCGAGCTGCAGGCTTGCCTGGTGAAGGACTTGTCGGCAGCCGCTGGCAAGCCGGTCAGCGTCAAGGTTCGCACCTTGGCTGAAGTCGAGGCCCAGGGCGTGGTGGCGTTGCCGGGGCAGTGCATTGATGCACTGGATGTGGCCATCAGCAACTATGAACAGCCGCAACCGGAGCTGCTGCGCTGCAACCCGGAGCGTGTGGTCGAAGAGACCGTACACAGCCATTTGCTCAAATCCAACTGCCCGGTCACCGGTCAACCGGACTGGGGCAGCGTCGTGGTCGAGTACAAGGGCAGGGCGCTGGACCATGCCAGCCTGCTGACTTACCTGATCAGCTTCCGTCAGCATGCCGACTTCCATGAGCAGTGCGTGGAGCGGATCTACCTGGACTTGAGGAACCTGCTGCAGCCCGAGTATATGACGGTGTATGCGCGGTATGTGCGACGAGGGGGGCTGGATATCAACCCGTATCGCAGCACCGGGGCGATCAGCCCGAATAACGTGCGCCTGGTGCGTCAGTAATTCTGACATGACGGGGGCCGTTTCTCGGCCCATTCGCGGGGCAAGCCCGCTCCCACAGGTACCGCGCTGCCCTCAAGTACAGCCAATAGCCTGTGGGAGCGGGCTTGCCCCGCGAATGGGCCGAGAAACGGCCCTTGCTATTTCAGATCCCCATGCTGTGCAGCGAGTTGGCAATGCTGCGCAGGGTGGCGGTCAGGTCGGGGTGATCAGCCTCGAAGCGTTCAATCGCCAGGTTCACGCCATCCACCAGGTTGTTGTCCGGCGTGGCTTCTTCAAGCTTCAGTTGCGCTTCTATCTGTCTGGCTTCCTCATGCAGGGCGGCCAGCTCTTCTTCCGAAAGCGGTACGTTCCGGTCCAGTTGCTCGCGCAAGCTGTTCAGACGCTCTTGCAATTCGCGGGCAGGCATTGGCTTTTCTCCATCAATGGCTTGGCAAGGCATGGACCTCAGCGAAGCGGCAAAGGTTCTGGCCTGCTTTCAATGTAATCCACTCGCAGCCGCTTTGCATGATCCGCATCAAAGGTGCTGTATCAGGGTTTTTCACCCTTGCGGCGCCGTTGGGCAATGTCCTGCAGGCAGGTGTCCAGCGCTTCGAGGTGATCGATCACCGAGTGCACGCCCAGGCTGAACAGTTCGAGGGTGGCCTTGCCGCGGGCCAGGTCCCGCTCCTGTTGGCTCATGGCTTGCCAATGGCGGGAACTGAGGTCGCAATAAGGGCTGCAGGCGGCCAGGCCCACGGTCCACAACCCGGCGTTCAGGCCCGATTGCAATAGCGCCGGTTCGCCACTGACCAGTACGCAGCCATCCAGGCGCGCGCTGTCCAGCGCCATCAGTGCCTGCCAGCAGGCGTTCGGTGCCGGCCAGCGCATACCATTAACCGAATGCCCCGGCAACCAGTCGGGCAGCACGTTGGCCAGGCGTTTGCCTTGCGTGGCACTCAGGTCGTCCAGCCAGATGCAGGGCACCTGGCGCTGGCGCAGGCTGGCCAGTGTTGCCAGGGCGCCGGGCGCGGGCAGCGGGTTGCCGTTCGCCCCCTGGACCAGGCAGCCACGCAGGCCGAACAGCACAGCAGTGAAGGCGGATGCATCGTGCATGGCAACTTCCCTGAAATAGTCCGCAGGCTATGCCGCCATTGTTACTGGGCGATGACGGTGCAACATGCGCTCACAAAATCTTGAGCAAAAATGTGTAATGCTGGTGATCAGCCCGTAAGCCCTTATACTTGCGCCTTACCAGCAGCGCGCCCGGTGCGGCTGCGGCCAAGAAATTCGATGGAGAGACATCTATGCGTAGGATCGGTGCCGGTGTGATCGAGCGAGTCACCCAGGCCTGTGTCTGCGCCAGCTTGCTGCTGGCGCCCGTGGCGGCTACCCAGGCGGCCACCGAGGACGACCCGTGGGAGGCGGTCAACCGACCGATCTTCAGGTTCAACGATACCGTCGACACCTATGCCCTCAAGCCATTGGCCAAGGGCTACGAGGCGGTGACGCCGCAATTCCTCGAAGACGGCATCCACAATGTCTTCCGCAACCTGGGCGACGTGACCAACCTGGTCAACAACGTGCTGCAGCTCAAGCCGCATGCGGCAGGGGTGGACACCGCACGCTTGATCGTCAACACCACGTTCGGCATCGGTGGCTTCTTCGACGTCGGCACCAAGATGGGCCTGCAGCGTAGCGACGAGGACTTTGGCCAGACCCTAGGTTACTGGGGTGTGGGCAGCGGCCCCTACGTGGTCATCCCGTTGCTGGGCCCAAGCACCGTGCGTGATGGCCTGGCCAAGTACCCTGACAGCTACACCAAGCCCTACCGCTATATCGACCATGTGCCGACGCGCAACTCGATCTTTGCACTGGACGTGATCGATACCCGCGCCAGCCTGCTGCCGGCGGAAAAACTGATTCAAGGCGACAAGTACATCTTCATTCGCAACGCCTACCTGCAGAACCGCGAGTTCAAGGTCAAGGACGGCGAAGTCGAAGACGACTTCTGATTCTTGAACAAGGGGCTGCCCTGCAGCCCCCGCGTCAATGCATGGCCAGGATGCGCAGGCCGAACTTCTGCTGCCCATCGGGCTGATCGGCGATCCACACCACCTCGGTGCTGGCGTGCAAGCCCTTGAGCGCCGGGTGATCAGAATCGATCCGCACCTCAAGCGTATCCCCCACCTGAAAGCGCTGCGGCGCCTGCACCTGCATGCCCCCGCTGGACAGGTCCAGGCACACCGCCGCAATCACCTGGCCTTCGTGCAGCAGGCTCAGCTCGGTATCGATGCGCATGCGGATGAAATCGCGTTTTTCGCTGTGGTTGGAGGGTGTCTGAGGCATGCTGCATCCTTCCCTTTGGGTTGCACGGGTCGGCTTTCTTATAACTCCCGGTGATTTGGCCTGTAAAGAGCAGCGAGGTCGACCCTCGTACGCTTGAAACGCCTGGCGGATGGGAGTACCGTCTGCGCCTTACAGGGTAGCGCTGATAGTTGCCGGGCGGGTCTTCTTGTCCTACAACTCAAGTAGAGTGTTACCACAGAGTATTCCCGTAGCTGGCCGTCAGCTTTGCCGACACCGCTGCACCAACCCAAATCGGCGCCGTTCGCCCACATGCAGAAAACCAGTGCAACGCTGTTGATCATCGATGACGACGACGTGGTCCGTGCGAGCCTCGCCGCCTATCTTGAAGACAGTGGTTTCAGCGTCCTCCAGGCCGGTAATGGCCAGCAGGGGCTTCAGGTCTTCGAAGAACACCAGCCCGACCTCGTGATCTGCGATCTGCGCATGCCGCAGATGGGCGGGCTCGAACTGATCCGCCAGATCAGCGAGCGCGCGCCGCAATTGCCGGTGATCGTGGTGTCCGGTGCCGGCGTCATGAGCGATGCGGTCGAGGCCTTGCGCCTGGGCGCTGCCGACTACCTGATCAAGCCGCTGGAAGACCTTGCCGTGCTCGAGCATTCGGTGCGCCGGGCGCTCGACCGTTCGCGCCTGGTGCTGGAAAACCAGCGCTACCGCGACAAGCTCGAAGCGGCCAACCGTGAGCTTGAAGCCAGCCTGCACCTGCTGCAGGAGGACCAGACCGCCGGTCGGCAGGTGCAGATGAACATGCTGCCGGAAAGCCCCTGGGTAGCCGGCGGGTTCGCGTTCGAGCACCAGATCATCCCGTCGCTGTACCTGTCGGGTGACTTCGCCGACTACTTCCGTGTGGATGACCGCCGCATCGCCTTCTACCTCGCCGATGTCTCCGGGCATGGCGCGTCGTCGGCCTTCGTCACGGTGCTGCTCAAGTTCATGACCACGCGCCTGTTGTTCGAATTCAAGCGCGGCAGCAAGATGCGCGAGTTCAAGCCTTCGCAAGTGCTCAGCCACATCAACCGCGGGCTGATCAACTGCAAGCTGGGCAAGCATGTGACCATGGTCGGCGGTGTCATCGACGAAGACACCGGCCTGTTGACCTATGCCGTGGGCGGCCACTTGCCGCTGCCGGTGCTGTACACCCCGGGCAATACCCGCTACCTGGAAGGCCGCGGCCTGCCGGTGGGGTTGTTCGACGAGGCCAGTTACCAGGACCTGGTGGTGGAGCTGCCGCCTGTGTTCAGCCTCAGCTTGATGTCCGATGGCATTCTGGACCTTTTGCCGGGTGACACGCTCAAAGATAAAGAAGCCGCCTTGCCAGAAATCGTCAAGGCAGCGGGTGGCAGCCTGGATGGGCTGCGCCAACGATTTGGATTGGCTACGCTTGGGGAGATGCCGGATGATATCGCCCTATTGGTGTTGAGCAGGAACCTTCAATGAGTACCGGTAGAATTCAGTTCGCCGAGCAAAGCGGTACCTTTGTACTGAA
>Ga0213828_1002020_pt1 | contig 15547 bp, 25 predicted proteins | sample MC6MC0897MG_FD_180664 | JGI IMG/M metagenome (GOLD analysis project Ga0213828, IMG submission 180664) | Enriched soil aggregate microbial communities from Iowa State University, Ames, United States - MC6-MC0897-MG | ecosystem: Environmental > Terrestrial > Soil > Unclassified | place: USA: Iowa...
TTGGACGCGCCCCGGGCCTTAGCGTCAACAAACTGTCGCTGTTTGTCTGTTAACACCATTAACAAAAACCTTTAGGGGGGAGAAAAATGTCTACGTGGGGTCGGAGGCGGTCTAGCTCGATGAGAATCCCTAGCTTTTGATCCCCCTACCCTTTTAGCGGCACGTCACTGGCGTGCCTCTACCCCGCCGCGTTGGGTCTCAGCCGCTGACGTATCAGTCACCCAGTCCCGCCGCCTCCTCAGCCTGCTTGACGGAGTCGTGGCAAAGCTTGCAGAGACTCTGCCAGTTGGTCTGATCCCAGAAGAGAATCATGTCTCCACGGTGAGCAACGATGTGGTCGACAACCCTGGCGGCAGTTGTGCGGCCGTTCCGCTCGCAGTATACGCATAGCGGGTTGTCGCGCAGGTACTGCTCTCGAGCCTTCTGCCACTTGTAGTCGTAGCCGCGCTGGGAGCTGGTCATTCCGCTCCGCCAGCTGCCTCGGCTCACCATCTTGACCCGAGAACCTGCGCTCTCCTTGATGCGAGGGCCGAGTGTCTTGAGCCTGGCCATCAGCTTTCCACCTTCTTGCTCATGAACCGGTCGGAGTACTCGCGCAGCTTCTCCACCCCGATAAAGCCGACCATGCAGCCTGCAAACACTGCCAAGTTGGTGGGGAGCGAGAAGTACTCGAGCACCGGCATCAGGCTTGTGCCGATCAGACCGCACAGGATCCCTTCAAGGATAACCTTGCGGCGACCACCTCCACCGTAGATAACCCGGCACATAGCAACAGCAGCAGCCGTTCCACCGGTGTAAAGCTGCGGCTGGTGCGCGACCAACCAGGCAAGCACTGCGGCCCAAAGGCCGGGATCCTTCTCGGGCATGTGGGCCATCTCGGTTCCTCCCATTGCGGGGAGCACAAATGAAAAAGCCCGGACAAGGCCAGGGCTAAGAAACGAAAAAGCCCGACTCAATGGCCGGGCTTTGTGTTTTGTGCCGCGCTGTAACAGCTGTGCACCCTGCCATGAAAACAGAGTTATTCCGCGCGGAAAAGCACTTTCTGAAATTCCTGCCACCGCGGATAATGCGGCACGAACGCCGAACTCAGTATCCACCAGTACCCTGCGCCCTCTCAGGCGCTAGCTTGAAATGATTTAGGACGAATATGAGCACGAAAGGACCAACTCAGGACGACAATGTCACCGACTTCCCTGGTAGAGACAAGGGCGACACCGAGGAAAACCATCAAAGCACCGTGGAGGCGGCCCCTAGCGCTGCGGAGATCGAAAGACGGAACCGTCTCTACGAGCTAGACCGAAAAGAATACCAAGCTCGTGAAGCACTTCGAAAAAAGAGCTTTATGGACAGACTAACTATCGTCAGTGCCGTGGGATTTGTATTCACTGTTTTTTATTTTCTGTCACTTCAAAACCCCGAAATCTACTCCATCGACAAAGACACTCTTAAAACAATTAACCAAGCAATCAATGCTTTAGTATTGCTCACGGTTCCTTTTGTCCTTGGAGCTATAGGTGCCGCCGCAAGGATTCTAATATCTGATATAACGCCCGAGCACAAAGGAGGACTGATCGTTTCATCGGGACTCATGGGAGTATTTTCTTGGATAAGCATCAAAAGCGGAGTACTAGTTGCCCTTTTAGCTCCACATCTCGAGAAAGCCAACCTAACCCCAGACAACGTTACCTCAAGCCAAAGTGACTTTTACACGCTGGCCCTCGTAGCCATCGCAGTGGGCATGTTTTCGACGAACGTTTACTTGATGATTTCTCAAAGGGTTGAGCAACTTACGCTGCAGTCAAAGACTGCTAAACCTTAGAACAGCGAAGAGGCTGCCCATCCATTCAGCAAATAAATTATGCAGCCTCTACAGAACTTGTTAGAACGCAGTCAACCCAGGCAGTTGCGGCTCTAGCAAGTTCTCTTGTCTTACCCTCGCTCAATCCATAATATTTTCCGACCCTAGCCATTGGCCATTTGACCCCGTAATACAACCAGAGGATATCTCCCATCTGCTGATCCCTTCGACACAGCCTGGCAATAGCGCCGTCGACGGCTATGGCGAGCTCGTCGGTAATCGAATAAGACTTTGATGCGGATGGAATCAAATCGCGCATCAATGCGAAGGCCGTTGACGTGTAGCCGGGAACGCCCCTCCCATCCATACGCCACCAGCCCCACTGTTCCAACATGTACTCGGTATCGCCCAACGGACGGTGCAGCGGCTTTCTCGTGTTCATCCTTCAGTCCCCGGTGTAGTTGGTGCCGCCGGCGCCACGCCGGTTGCTTCCCTGATATCCAGCCTCAGGCCCGCGGGCCTCAGGTTTTCTCAACTGCTCGATCCGCCGTCGCGCGGACTGCAGCCTCATGCTGAGCTGGGTCACTAGTTCATCTAGGGCCAAGGCCTCCCCAGCTGCAGCCACCACCCAGCCCGAGGCGTTGCAGTGGTCGCATGGCAGTTCGTAGAACACACCCTTGGTGACCGTTCTCCCACGGCACAAAGGGCATTCTTCCAGTTCGATCACGGCCTTCTTGAAGGCTGGGCCGTGTCTCTTCCTCATGCGTTGGACGCCTTTACCCAGCGCCTCACCGACAGCTCGCACCCCATCTTCAAGCAGACCCCGTTGGCCATTCCCCGATGGGTTGCCCGGCGCCCGCAGCCGCATTTGCAGCGCCGTCGCGACGTCGAATCAACCTGTTCCTGATAACAGATCTGCCCAGGCAGCCCGCCGATAAAACCCCAACCCTCCATCCCGCCGCGCATTGCCGCCGAGCGGGCCGCTGGAGACATCATGTTCAAGTCGGCCATGGCTGGCCCGGAGTGCTTTCCAGTCATTTCGAATCCTCGCTAATTACAAATGCGGTAAGGTCGTTCGGCGCCCCGGCTGCTGTGGCCTCTGGCGAACTCTGCGAAATTTCAAATAAGGCCTTGGTAAGGCCGTGGATGGCTGCAAAGCCGATCCGATCAAGCCAGGCGTGCCACTTCTCAAGCGCGGCGCGGCGCTGCTGCATGGCCTGGGTGTGGATGTAGGTGCTGGCAATCTTGCCCAGCTTGTGGTTCAGCAGCATCTCGCCGATGTGGCCGTCAATGCCGAGATCGGTCCAGGTGCTGCGGGATACCTTGCGTAGGTCGTGGCTGGTCCACTCGCCCTGCCCCAAGCGCTTGAACACGTTGCTGGCCTGCGTCTCGCTCAGGCACAGGCCACGGCGATTCGGGAACAGGTACACACCCTCGTAGCCCTCGGCCTGCTGGATAGCCCGGTACCGGGTCAGCAGCGCCTGCGCCTGGGCGGTCAGCGGCAAGCGATGCTCGGTGCGGGTCTTGGCGTTGGCGGCGGGGATGAACCACTCGGCCGCCGCTAGGGAGATCTCGTTCCAGCGGGCCATGCGGGTCTCACCGATCCGAGTGCCGTGGGCCAGCATCATCAGGGCCAGCATGGCGTCACCCGGATCCTGCTGGAATGCCTGGGCCAGCTGCTGCATCAGCTCCGGCAACTGCACGTCACGCAGGCGGGCTGCCTTGGGCAGGATCTTGGCCTTGGTGAAGTCGTTGAAGCGCATCCCGGCCATGGGATTTCTGTCGATCAGGCCCAGTTGCAGGGCCTGGCGGAAGGCGGTCAGAAGCAGCGCGAACATCTGCCGCAGGTAGGACAGCGACACTTCGGCCTGGCACGGCCATATCAGGTGCTTGTCCAGCGCATCCGCAGTCACGTCAGCCAAGGCCAGGTCATCCAGGCGCGGCTTGAGGTGCTGGGCAATGGCGGACTTGGCGCCAGCCTTGCGCTTCGCTGACAGCGAGCGGTCACGGGCCATGCGGTCACCGTACCAGTCCAGCAGCTGCCCCACGGTGGCCATTCCTGAAACCACCGGCGCCGTGACCGGGTCGCGCAGCAGGCGTTGGCGCAGCGCCGGCAGCTCGGCAATCACCGCCGCCACGCTCAGGTCAGGCCAGCGGGCGACCGGCACCCACTTCTTGCCGCGCACCAGGTGCCAAGTCCCGCGCTCGCGGTTGCTCCAGAAACGCAGGTACAGACCTGGGTGACGCGGGTCGCGCAGATCGCGCACCGACTTGTCGGCGGCCTGCCGGCGCACCTCGGCCTCGCTCAGCTTCACTTCACGGGTCGCACTCATGCGGCCACCGTCGCGGGCAGCAGCAGATAAGCGCGGATGGCTTCGACGGCGTCGATGTTGCCCCGGCACACGATGGCCAGGTAGCCCTGGCCCGCCAGCGCCTGCAGGTAGGCGTCCTGGCTGGGCGATACCGGCGCGTCATAGGGCGGCATGGCCTTGAACTCGATGTAAAGGCCGAAATATCCGCCGCGCGCCATCGGCAGCACCAAGTCTGGTACGCCGGCCTTCACGCCCTGCCCCTTCAGCTTGGCGGCCACGGCCTTGACCCGATGCCCGCCATTCGGCACGTGGTAGATCAATTTGTAGGCCTGCGGGTAGCGCAGCTGCAACTCCTGCATAAGCGCGGCCTGCTCCTGCCCCTCCCTGTCGACGGGCTTGGCGCGAGCCGCTTTGGCCTTGAACGGGCGAAGAGCGGGTGCTGTCATGCGACTTCCTTGCGTGCGTAGCGGGCCGACAACGGCCGCTCGGGTTGGCTTGGGGCCTTCACCGGCGGCTGCCAGCTGGCCGAGAGGGTTTCGAAACGGTTGTATTGGCCAAGGAAGGCAGCCCGGACGGTGCCGGTCTCGATGTCACGGCCCTTGCCGACGATGATCTCGGCAACGCCCTTGAACTCGCTGTTTTCGTGGTAGACCTCGTCCCGGTACACGAACAGGATCACGTCGGCGTCCTGCTCGATGGCGCCCGATTCGCGAAGGTCGGACTGCACAGGGCGCTTGTTCGGGCGCTCTTCGCACTTGCGGGAAAGCTGGCTCAGCAGAATGACCGGGATGCCCAGCTCGCGAGCCAGCAACTTGCAGCCGCGGCTGATGCTGCTTACCGCTTCGGTGCGGTTTCCGCCCTCGCCGTCCATCAGCTGCAGGTAGTCGATCATCAGGATGTCCAGGCCGTAGCGCATCTTGTGCCGGCGAGCCAGCGAACGGATGCGGCCCACGGTTGCGGCGGCACGGTCGGCGATGAACAGGTTGGCGTGCTTCAGCTTGGCCGCTGCAGCGCACAACTCGGCGCCATGCGACTCACAGGCTGAGCCGTTCTTGATCAGGTTGAGTGGAATCCGACCTTCGGCGGCAACGGCGCGGTCGATCAGCTGGCCTTTGCTCATCTCCAGGCTGATGACCAGGCCGGACTTCTTCTGGCGCACCACGGCGTCCAGCACGAAGCCCATGGCCAAGGTGGTTTTGCCCATGGCCGGGCGGCCGGCCACGATGATCAGCTGCTCGGGCTGCAGGCCACCCAGCTTCTCGTCCAGATCCGCCAAACCGGTCGACAGGCCGATCAGCGTCTCACCGTGTGACAGCCGGTCGTGACGCTCCTGCCACACTTCCAGCTGGTCAGCCATCAGGTCGGCAGCCTTAACCACCTCTTCACCGTCACTGCCGGCGTCGATGCCCATGGCCGCCGCCTGCACGGCCGCGATCTTGTCCTGGATGTCGCCGCTGCCCTGCACGATCTCCAGGGTTCGGTCGCTCAGTTCGTACAGGGCGCGCTCAATCGCCCGCTCCCGAACGATGCCGGCGTAGGTGCCAGCGCTTGCCACGCTCGGGGTGTTGGCCACCAGAGAGGCGCAGTGGCCAAGGGCCCGGTCGCCGTTGTCCAGCATGCCGATGTGGTCGGCAACGGTCAGCAGATCCACAGATTTGCCGGCGGCCCGCACAGCCAGAATCCCGCGGAACACCTCGGCGTTCTCGGCGAAGTAGAACGACTCTGGCGACAGGTCGTCGGACAGGGTGTCGATCAGTTCCGGGCGCTGCAGCATGGCACCCAGCAGGCCGTGTTCAGCCTCGGCGTTGTAGGGCTCATGCATGGTAGTTGCCCTCCACCACCTTGACGAAGTTGGATGGAGCGATCAGCCAGTCGAACGTGGCCCGGAACGGCTTCGAGCCGAAGCGGCCATCAACCTTGCCCATCAGGAACTGCGAGCTGCTGACCTGGGCGAAGTAATCAGCCCAAAAGCTCAGGTCGCGATGGACGTCGCTTTCGCGCCAGCGGGCCTGCAGGGTGCGTTTGCGGCCTTCGTTCAGGATCGCCACAGCGGGAAGCTCAGGCAAAGCCAGGTGGTACAGGTCGACAATCGCCTGGTACGGACATGCCTCCATCGCTGGTTTCTGTCGTGGGGTTTTGCCCTTCGCTGGTTGGCCCCGGGCGTCACCGACTACTCCGTCAGGAGTAGTATTTGTATTTCTGTCTTTATTGTGTGGTAGAAACGCCACATTGGACGTGTCGGAAACGCCACACTGTGGCGCTTCTTTTGGCTTGCTCGGGTGAGGGTTTTTCTTGTCAATTTTCCACTGGGCGACAGCGGCAAAACCGATCGGACTGCGGCTACCTCCTTCACGGTAAATCACGCCCTGCCGAAGCAGCTCGCTGATGGCTCGGGACACGTCTTCACGACGGATGCCCGACATCTGGGCGATGTATGACGCCGCGATGGTCGCGCTCTCCAGGTTGTATCCGGCGGTCTGGCGGTGGATTGCCAGGGCGACACGAAGCTCGCGGCCTGAAAGTTCAGCCCCGATCAGGGCCTCGTACAGGTCGTTATCCATTCGGGTGAACCCGCTCTTGGGTTGGATTGTGGTGACGGTCGTCACAGTCCACCTCCACACAACGATGCCCGCAGATGCTCGACACACTCACGGCGGAGTGCGGCTTTCGAGGCTGCTGCGTACTGGTGGCGAATCATTCGCGCGGCATTGAGTGCGGCGGACTGGTGAAAGGATTTCAGGTGTGAAGCGAACAATGGTGCGGTGTTGCTAGCATCCGTTGCTGAGTGCATAATCAACCTCGTTACTTGCTGTAGAGAAAGCCGCCCTGCCAGGCGGTTTTTTTTCGTCTGTGATTCAGCTACTGGATGGATTCGCAGGTGTTTCGGTCATCTACTGGCGCAACGCCAGCCTTGTCAGACTTAGCGCACTCCTCAGCACACGGCTTTGCATCCGCCATCAGCGCTCCGCCTGAGAGAATCTGAAGTTGGTACTGGCGAGAGATCGGGACGACCTCCCCCCACATGGTTACTGCGCTTGGCTGGATACCCAGCGCTTCGGCAAGCTTCTTCTTGCTGCCGAAATGTTTAGCGGCGTCACGCGTCTTCATTGCGCTTCCTCGATGGTGCGTTCGTGAATTTCAGCATGCTGAAGGTTATGAGTCAACGACACCGTTAGGCTAGCTGCATACTTAAATTCAGTTAACTTAAACTCAGCGCATGGAAAGACACGAGCGAATAGCCAAGGCCATTGCGGTCAGCGGCATGAAAAAGGGCGAAATTGCGGCCGCTTGCGGCGTCGCAAACTCAGCCGTAACCCAATGGATTTCAGGCGAAAGCAAAAGCCTAAGGCCTGAAAATCTCTACGCCCTCGCCAAAGCGACTGGGTTCCGTGCGGAGTGGCTTGCCATTGGAGAGGGGCCGGAGGTCGAGGAAAGCAACGTCGAGGCCATAACGCAGCCAAAGATGTCGTTTCGCTACCCTGTAATCAGCTGGGTAGCAGCAGGGTCTTGGGCGGAGGCTGTTGAGCCATTTCCTCCAGGGTTCTCGGATCGGTATGAGGTGTCCGACTACGATTCGAAAGGCGTTGCATTCTGGCTTGAAGTGAAAGGTGACTCAATGACGTCACCGGTGGGAACCAGCATCACCGAAGGAATGATGATTCTTGTTGATACCGAGGCAGATGCCATCCCTGGAAAGCTGGTCGTGGCAAAGCTCGCTGACAGCAATGAAGCCACGTTCAAGAAGCTGGTTGAAGATGGAGGGAGACGATTCCTCAAACCACTGAACCCTGCATACCCAACTGAGATGTGTGCGGAAGGTTGTCGGATAGTCGGCGTAGTTGTACGCGCCATGATGAAGCTCTGACCCATTAAATAAACTGGAGCCCGGCCTTGTAGCCGGGCTTTTTTGTGCCTGGAGAAAAGTCGATATGTGCCAATTGTTTACAGGTCCCGGCGAACGATGCGTCCAGAAGCTTGAAAAATCGTCCGACTCAGGATAACTGTATGCACATACAGTACAAGGAGTTACAAAGATGTTGCCGCTCGCGTTCTCGCATTCCCCCTCCCGGTCGTATGAGCGCCTTGGATATCGAATCCAGCAAGCCGTTGCGTCGCCTCATGTGCAGAAGCGGCAGTTCGTTGAACTCATGCCAGCGCCTGATGAGTCGACAGCGGATTGGTCCAGGATACTTAACGACTTAGAGGATACGACGGGAATTCGGGTCGAACGCCTAGCGTCCGGTCGAATCCGGATCGGATGGCACGAATTCAGCGAGATTTGACTACCTGCCCGCCTGTGTGCGGGCTTTTTTTTGCCCTCGAATTTCAGGTTACTGAAAATATTTATTCAGCATGCTTGACCAATTAATTTCAGATTGCTTAAATTCACTCAACGCCGGGCTCGCTCGGCATGCAGCTACGGCCGCTATCGCTCTTTACACAACCAGACGTGACCACCTCGACGCACCCAGGCCATCACCTGGGTCGGGACAAGCTAAGTCGTCGACCACGCAGCCTCTGGATAGCTGCCGGACTCCCACATGGAGGACGCCAGACCATGCGAGCCACCTGATGCGTAGCCAGTAGCTGCAGCAGGCAGTGGTGGGGAAACCCGGCGACGAGCTTGGCGAGGATCAAAAACCATAGGAGGAACCTGCCAATGAAGCATTAAGCCCAGCCGACAAAACGGGTCGGCAATCCGCGCATACGTGCCCTACTAAGCCGGCCAAAGGGCTGCACTCAAGCGCGGAGCAACATGATCCCCAACGACCATCCCCGTATTCAGATTGAAGGCGATGCGAGGGAAGCCCAAGGCCAATGCACTGAGAGCAGAGCTGCCATCTGAGGCGGTGACGCCAGACGATTCCCCGGTGTGCCTCAAGTGGGGCACATCAGGGGGAATCCACTGGAGCAATCAGCGATGACCACGATTATCCAAGACCGCTTCGATAGCGGTGCCCAAGTGAGCCTGGAGATGGACAAGAGCGAGGGCGAGCTGTTCGTCTTCCACTGCCCGGCAGGCCAAGGCTGCAAGGTCAGCAAATGGCCGCTGGATAGCTATCACATGCCAATCGCGATGGCTCATTACGAGCAATGTCTCGAGCTGGAACGGGCTGCCTTTGAAGCCTCCTCCACGTCAGCCTGAAGTTAACTGCCCGGCGCCCTGCTACCCATCGCAGGCTGCATCGGTGTGTGATCTGAGTACCGTCACCCAGCGCGAGAGCAATGGGCGGAAAACGTCATGTAGATCACACCCCGATGCAGTTTTCACCGGTTTAAAGCGCATCACCTTTGGCCTTATGCAAGTTAAGGCTCACCACAATAAAGATTAATCGACGTACACGCAGGCGAATCCGGGGCCTACCCGGCCAGGCCAGATGCATGTGAGGTAGCGCTCACCGCCTGCACCCCTTCCCTTCACATACGACCGTATTGGCAGGCGCCAGGCCACCTTCACGGTGGGTTTGGTCACCCGCGCTTGGCGCCTGACCAATGCGGTTGCTGAGGACAATCATGGAAACGATCACTTGCGGTTCATGGATCGGCCAGCTCGGCAAGGCGCTGGCTCCACGTGAGCTCGAAGCACTGCTGTGGGTGGCTCAAGGCCTCACCACCAAGGAGATCGCCCGCCAGATGTCGGTCAGCCCGGGCACCGTGGCCAACCGGATCGAGGCAGCGCTGTTCAAGCTGGAAGCCGGCCGGCGCATCGAGGCGGTCACTAAGGCCATGCGCCAACAGATCATCAGCCCGCTCTGCATCGCCCTCGCCTGCCTCATCGCCATGCATGCGGTGATCAACGACAGCGACCCCATGCGCCGGGACCGCCGTGCGCCGGAGCGCCGCACCGCCCAAGTTCGAATCGTTCGCAAGGCCGAAGCCTTCGCATACCACGCCTGACAAACCCGAGGATCACCCCATGCAGACAGCAATGCATCCTGCTTTCGAGCAGAAGCTTGCCGTGCTCGCGGCCCTGCTCGAGCGCAGCAAGTCAGTGAGGGCCGAGGCCCATGCCAAGATCGGCCAGACCGCCCCCCGCTACCAGGCATCTGGCAAGGGTGCGACGTGGGATGTGATTGAGATCGCAACCGGGGCCAAGCAGGGCTTCGCGTATAGCTACCGGACAGCCATGCGGTTTGTGGATGCGATGGAGGCAGGCGCAGCCAGCAAACAAGGCGGCCTGCAATGATTGGGCAATCGAACAGCCGCGACCAAATTCTGGCCCAGCTCACCGCCAGCATCGACAGCTTCTTTGGCGACGGTGGTTCCGTCGAAACCCTGCCCGGGTTCGAGTACGTGCCACACCGACCTCATCGCGACCTTGAGCCAATGCGCGCATCGGTCGCCGCCCCAGTCAACAAGCGGGTGGCTGCTCGGCTGAAGCAGCTTGATGAGCTTCGCGAGCTGGCGAAGACCATGACTTACAAAGAGGCAATGGCTCACACCGGCCTCGCCCAAGCAACGCTCGGGCGGGCTGCCGCACAAGGCAAGTTCAAGTTCCAGCGCGATCCGAACTACGGCATGAGCAACTTGGGCAAGAAACTAAGCGACCCCGTCGAAGACCTGGCGAAGGCAGAAAAGATCATTGCTTACCGCAACGTCGGGATGTCCAGGGCAGACGTTGTGCGCGAGCTGAAGATCTCCTTCAAGCAGCTGGGCCGACTGCTCCGAGAGTTTGAAATCGACTTCCCGACCACTGCCGAGAAGCGAGCGACGAGAAAAGCATGACACGCATCACCTCGCGCGTCCGGCACGGCCGGCGCCAGCAGCACATCACTCTGCCGCCAAGCGGCATCGTCCTTCAGGAGACGCAGCAATGTCCAAACCCACTGACACCACCGAGTTCCTGCAGGAGCTCAACGGCGGCGCCTTCGCCAGCCAAATTGGTCACGCCCTTTCGGAAGTAGCCGCTGGGGTTGTCGACCATGGCAAGGCCGGCAAGGTCACCATAACCCTGGACTTCAGCCAGATCGGCGACTCCCACCAGGTAAAGATCAAGCACAAGCTCGACTACAAAGTGCCAACCAAGCGCGGGACGCGCAGCGAGAACACCAGCCTCGACACGCCGATGTACGTCGGCACCGGCGGGAACATCTCCCTTTTCCCCGAAAAGCACGACCAGCTCTTCAACCGTGAACAAGCACCTGTACACCCACGCACCTAACTCACAGCCTCTACAAGGAAAAGCGCATGTCCCTCAGCAAAGAAGCTCTCGAACTTATTCAAGAAAATGCCGTAGCTGCAGCTGGCATCCAACTGCCGGCCCTCGGCAAAGTTGCCGTTGTTCCGCAGAACTTCAACGTGGTTGATCTGGAACGCTACCAGGCCGGCCGTAACCGCTTCCGTGGCACCTACTCCACCCACTCTCTGGCCGACTACAGTGCCTACGTCGTCGAGCGCGCCGTGCCAGCCGCCCGCGGCTTCATCGACCAGGACAGCATGAGCTGCATCGTGCTGTTCAATATCGGTACTGCTGAGGTGCCGGGCCACGCTGATGACCGCGCGGTACTGCGCCTCAAGGCTTCGGCTGCGTTCGCCGCTGTTCAGGCGGTGTGCGGCCAGAGCCTGGTGCAGAAGGCCATGAGCGACTGGATCGAAGACTGGAACCAGCACTTGTCGGCCACCGATGAGAATGGCCAGACCATGACCATCGCCAAAGCGATCGCCGCAGTGCGCACCATCACCGTGAAGGCATCGTCCGAGAGCGACCACGCCGTGGGTGAAACCCGCGCCAGTCGCAGCACCATGGACCAGATCGAAGCCAGCAGTAAAGAAACCCTGCCGGCCTGGCTGGACTTCAAGGTCATCCCGTTCGAGGGATTGGGCGAGCAAGTGATCCGACTGCGCGTGTCGGTCATCACCGGCGGCGCGCAACCGGTGCTGAAACTGCGTTGGATAGGCGAGGAAGCCCAGCGCGAAGCTATCGCTCAGGAATTCAAGGCTGTTCTCGACGACAAGGTCGGTAGCGCCGCGAAGCTTTCCTTGGGTACCTTCGACGCGAAGTAGTGAGGCATCCGCGCCACGAAATCACGGTTTCACCAGCTGTGGCGCGGAAGCTTGAGATCGCTTACCGGCGGGAAGGACTGCGGATCAGCAGTGACAACTGATCAAATCTTCCAAGTGGTTTCCAGGTGCTCGAGGTATGAGCGAGCCTCGGTTTTGTACTCATTCCCGCTCGCGTTTTTCTCGCTCATTACCGACGTTTTAGCATCATCGAAAAGCTCGGCTGTTGAGAGCGCGGTTCTATTTTTTTTGATCAGCGTCAGCACCAGGTGTTCCAGAGCGTCAATTTGTGCCTGTTGACTCATTTTTACTCCTTGTATCCGGCCCCATGCCGGTCACCCGTAATACCCCATCCCAAACCAAATTGCCACCATGCCAAATTCGGCCACGAAGGGCGGCGCATGCGTTCAGGCAATGAACTGCTGTCGAAGCAGGTCAATCGATACATCGTGATTCTGTACGCTCACCTCAGCATTCCAGCCTTTGGTCGCGTTCCAGTAGGTACATGAGCCCTCCAAACCATCAGACCAGCACATCACGTCGCCCTGTTCAATGTGCGCAGGTGACCGCAGTCTGATGATCGTGTAGCTGCCCTGCTCCTCCACCCAGATTGCAACGCGATCGACATTGATCTTTTCCACTACCCCGACGATCAGCACCTTGGTTCTCCCTTAGAACGCCGGTGCAGATCAAACACCATGTGACATCAAATTGCCACCTCTTGTAACGATTACAGAAGGCGGCGCATGCATGGAGAAAGCCATGAACGTCGAGACATCGACCGTCACCAAGCTGCTGATCACCGAGACGCCGAACCTCGATCCGATCAGCGTGTACCTCGAAGACCTGGCGCCGTGCAAAGGCAAGATCACCGTCAGCTGCTACGACAAGACCTGGCACGCCTACTGGGGCGGCATGTGGGATGGCCTGAACATTGCCCAGTTCTTCTGCAAGCTGCACGACGCTTACATCATCGACTACTTCGACCGGGCGCTGAGCTCTCGCCGGTTCTGTGCTGAGGCCCTGGCCGACAAAGCGCGGAAGGTGATCGTGCAAATGCGGCGTGACCGGGACTTGGACGCAGAAGATGCCCGAAGCCTGATCGACGAGGCCGAGGATGTGCGACATACCAGCTCGCTCGATGAGTGCGGCGGTGCCCACCGCGAGTTTATGCACCGAGTGTTCGGTGACGACTGGTGGAACCTGCCGGCCGACGCCATGGAGCGCAACCCTGACTGGGACTACCTCTGCCGCATCATCGGGACAGTTCAGCAGGCCCTGGCCAAGCAGTTCCCAATCGCCGCCTGACCCTCCGCCGCTGCCCGATGACTAGTGACTCTGTATTCAACCTCCATATTCTTCCGGATACAGGATCTTTAGCATCTGTGGAACGAATTTGGACTGAATCTCCTCAACGCTCTGGAATTCATGGGTAGAGAGCTCTAGGGATAACAGAATAAAAGCTGCAACTTTTTCTCTTAACTCATCAGCTCGCTGCCTATAAGACGCTTCGGCAGAGATATCGTCGAGAATACCGCGACCGCCTGATTTAGCTTTTTCAGCAGCAGCTAATAACTCATTTGCCTCATCCCTGAATTCAGCGCTGAATTTATCCAAAGTATTTAGAATTGTAGTCTGATACGCCTGAACGCGAACCCTGTTTGCTTCAGATTTCGCTTGGACCAGCTGTTCATCTTGCTTCGCTGCTGCGACTCTCTGAAGCTCAATCATCGCCTCAAACTCAGCCCTTTGTGTATCCAGCATCTCCCTCTGCATATAAACTGTTTTCAACACGGCAAACAATGTCACCAGTGAAACCAGCGGGCCTAACACTCCGCCAATGTAGCTTCCAAAGTTAGACCATTCGCTGGACTTAACCGCGAGCGCTCCACCAAACTGATATCTATATAGCGCAATTGAAATCAGCATCACCAAAACAACCGCAACCACCAATAAAGTCAGCCAACCCAAGTCGCTATATTTGAAACCGACGCCCAGTTTTTTCATACGCTTTCTAATTTAATTAATCAAAACTTCATGATCACCCATTTCGAATAACCACGCCACCCCGGCGAGGGTGGTGCCTGCACGTAAGGACCACAACATGACCGAACAGCAGCACGACGAAAGCAAGCTCGAGCGGGTCATCCGCAAGATCAAGCGCTGCCTGGCCCTTTCCAAAAGCTCGAACGAGCACGAAGCCGCCACCGCAATGCGACAAGCCCAGGCACTCATGCGTGAGTATCGCCTCACCGAGCTGGATGTGCGGCTGAGCGATGTGAATGAGGTACAGTCGGACAAGTCCAGAGCGAACCGCCGGCCGACCTGGGATCGTCACCTAAGTGGGATCGTGTCCAGGGTGTTTGGTTGCCGACCGCTCTCCTACCGCCACTGGTGCGACGCCTCCGGGCGCATGGTTGAACGTGCCTTGTTCGTCGGAGTTACGCCAGCGCCACAAATCGCGATCTACGCCTATGAGGCTTTGCTCGCCAAGCTCACGCATGCCAGACGCGAATACGTGACCCAAGTCAGATCCGGCAAGCGCCGAAGCGCTTACTCGCCTGAGACTGCCGGCGATCACTTCGCCATTGCATGGGTTTCAGTGGTGCACGGCAAGATTCACGAGCTGGTTCCTCGGGGTGAAGAGGATCCTGCCATCGAACAGCGCTCCAGTGGGCGCGACCTTGTACAGGTGGAAAGCCAGGACAAGGCCTTAATCGAGCAGTACCTGGCAGGTCGGGAGATCGGTAAGCAGCGTAAGGCGCGCCCGCTAGAGCTCGACATGGCAGCCCAGATCGCAGGGATGCTGGCCGGCCAGAAAGTCAAACTGAATCCTGGTCTGGCAACGGGCGGCGAGACGCAGCTCCAACTGACTGGCGCGTGAGACCACAAAATGACCACAGCTATCGACCTGTTCGCCGGCCTCGGCGGATGGAGCACCGGCGCGCGCGCCGCAGGCGTCCAGGTTCTCTGGGCGGCAAACCACTGGCCCGAAGCCGTGAAGTGGCATGCAGCCAATCACCAAGATACCGGCCACGTATGCCAGGACTTACATCAGGCCAACTGGGCGGCAGTGCCGCGCACCGATATCGGAATCGCCTCTCCTTGCTGCCAAGGCCACGCAAAGGCCCGCGGCAAGAAGAACGGCAATCCTGAGCACGACGCGTCGAGATCCACCGCGTGGGCTGTGCCATCAGCGGCCGAAGTGCTGCAGCAGGATGCCTGGGTGGTCGAGAACGTGCCCGAATTCGTCAACTGGGTGCTCTACCCCAGCTGGGTGGATGCCATGCAGCGCCTTGGGTACCAGGTCGCGCCGCACATCGTGGACTGCGCGGACCTCGGCGTGCCGCAACACCGGGTACGTCTGTTCCTTATCTGCACCAAAAGCAAGGCGCCGATTCAGCTGCAGCTACAACAGTGCGAGCACGTACCGGCC
>Ga0213828_1002023_pt1 | contig 15531 bp, 5 predicted proteins | sample MC6MC0897MG_FD_180664 | JGI IMG/M metagenome (GOLD analysis project Ga0213828, IMG submission 180664) | Enriched soil aggregate microbial communities from Iowa State University, Ames, United States - MC6-MC0897-MG | ecosystem: Environmental > Terrestrial > Soil > Unclassified | place: USA: Iowa...
ACCCCACTGCGACAGCCGCTTCAACACGAAGTCCGACACTGTTTCCATACATTTCTCCCGGCGGTCGTCGTTGAAAGCGACTGCATTCAGCAACCGCCGTTCCTGGCCCCGATGGGAATTTGGGGGTCGTGCGCAGATAAAAATTACAAAGCGCTCGGGCGATAGGCGTTGCGCGCGCCGCCTGTCCATCATTTGGATGACAGGTATTTCTGCTGCATTGCGCAATTTTTAGTGCGGGCCATGGTTTGGGCACAGCGCTTGCGTAAGGAGAGGCCTCGGCGTAATCGCGATCGAGTCGCAACTGTCTCGACCGGCCTATCAACTGGAGCAAGCATGGCAAAGACGAGAATCCTGATCGTGGCGGGAGAAGCTTTCCCTCTGGCCAAAACAGGCGGCCTGGGAGATGCGATAACGGGGATGGCGCGCGCGCTGATCGAGGCGCGAATGCCCCTGAGCGTGATGTTGCCCGGGTATCGGGGCGTCAAAGCCAAGCTGAACCGCGTCCGCCAGGTTGCCACGCTGCAGGACCTGCCGGGCGGCCCGGCCGCGCTGCTGGAAGGCAAGTGCCCGCAGTCCGGCATCGACTACCTGATTCTGGAAAACGATGCCCTGTATGACCGCGGCGGCCTGTATGTCGACGAGCACGGCAAGGAACATCCGGACAATGGACTGCGCTACGCGGCGCTGGCGCACGCTGCCGTGCGCGTGGCGGCCGGCCTGCCGGGCGTCATGCGCCCCACACTGGTGCACGCGCACGATTGGCACGCCGGTCTGGTGCCGCTGCTGCTGCGCGCCGCAGACCTGCCGGACGTCAAAAGCGTGATGACCATTCACAACCTCGCGTTCCAGGGCCTGTTCCCGATGGCCCACGCGGACGAATTCGGGGTGCCGGAATGGGCCCGCAACGATGACGGCGCGCAGGCCTGGGGCCAGCTCAATTTCCTGAAGGCTGGCATCCGCTACGCCGACCGCGTGACGACGGTCAGCCACACGTACGCCCGCGAGATCATGACCCCCGCGTTCGGCTGCGGCCTGGACGAGCTGTTGCGCAGCCGTGCGGACGACCTGTTGCCGATTCCGAACGGCATCGACGACGTGCTGTGGAATCCTGCGCGTGATCCGTACCTGCGCAGCCATCGCTATTCCGTCCGCGACCTGACCAACAAGATCCACTGCAAGGCCGCGCTGCAGCGCGAATTCGGCTTGCGCCCGGATCCGGGCGCGACGCTGATGGGCATGGGCAACCGCCTGACCGAACAGAAAATGGCAGACGTCGCGGTGCATGCGCTGCCGGAAGCGCTGGACCGCCACCCCAACCTGCAGATTGCAATCCTGGGCCAGGGTGACCATCGGCTTGAAGAAGCGTTGCAGGACATCGCCCGGCGCTACCCGGGGCGCTGCAGCACCCACATCGGCTACGACGAGGGCATCGCCCATCGCCTGCACGCGGGGTCCGACATCTTGCTGCACGCCAGCCGCTTCGAGCCATTCGGCCTGACGCCGCTCTACGCCATGCGCTATGGCACGCTGCCCATCGGGTCGCGCGTCGGCGGCATGGCTGACACCATCCAGGACCCGGGCCCGCGCGCGCCGCTGTCGGCCATGTCATCGGCCACCGGCCTGCTCTTCGAAGGCGACTCGCCGCAGGCCATGAGCGCCGCCATCGAGCGCGCGATCGATCTGCGCGCGCACGGCATTCTGTGGCGGCTGATGCAGCGCAACGCGATGAACACCGACTTCGGCTGGCGCGCCGCCGTCAGCCTGTACGCCAGCCTGTACCGGTCGCTGGTGGAGCCGAACTACCGCGATGCGGCGCCCGCCCCTGCCTTGCAGCCGGCCAGCGTTTCCGCCGTCAACCGCCGCCAGCCGCGCACAGGTGGCGCCATGCCAGCCGCCATCTAAGGAGCGACACCGGTGTCCCATCCCGCCGTCCCCGCGCTGTCCCGCGCCCCGATACGTCTTTATCACGCCCGCAGCGGCCTGCCGGACGGCGAAGCCGCCGTCCAGGCGCTGAGCAAACGGCTTGCCCAACGCGGCTTCAACGCCGTGCTGGTGCCGGCACCCTGGCTGACTGGGCCGCAGCCGGGTTCGCTGGCCGCGCAGGACGCCGACACGGCGATGCGGGATGGGCAGGCAACGCCGATCATCGAGTGGTACACGCAGGCCTCGGCGCAATTGTCGGCGCACGGATTGGCGCTGTTCGTGGATGTGATTCTGGACCGCAGCGCACGCAACGCCGTGGCGGCAACCGCCGCGCCGGGCTGGTACCGCTCGCTGCATGAAGAACCCGCGCGCGATCCGCGGCTGACGCAGGAAGAGCGGGGGGTGCTGCATTTGCCCGAAGGCGCCCTGCCCCCCGGATTTCTGACCGCGTGGACGGAACGTCTGCTGGGCTGGGCCCGTAGCGGCGTGAAGGGGCTGGTTTTCCAGGCGCCCCACCGCTTGCCGGCAGAGGCTTGGCGTGAGTTGGGCGGCGCGCTGCGCGCACGGAATCCCGACGTGCGGCTGCTGGCGTGGACCCCCGGTCTGTCGCCCGCGGACCTGGCGGACTTGCGCGACGCGGCGTTCGACGCGGCGTTCTCGTCGCTGCCGTGGTGGGACTTCAAGTCCTCATGGCTGGCCGAAGAAGACGCGCGGCTGCGCGCCATCGGCGAGGTCATCGCGGCGCCGCCGCAGTCCGGTGCCCTGAGGCCCTCGGAGGACGGCAGACGCGCCATCTGGAGCGCGGCCGTCACCGGCGATGGCTTGATGCTGACGGACGAGGACGAACGGCGGCTGCCGGATGTGGAAACGGTGAACGCCTGGTTTGCCGGACCGCGGCTGAAGGGGCCACTGTGCATGCTGGGCGGCCGCGATGGCAGTTGCACGGCGCTGCTGCGCGACGCGGGCGACGGCGCCACGCTGGCGCTGGCGATCAACCCCTCGGCCACCCAGGATGCGGCGATGGACTGGGACGCGCTGGCGCCTATGCTGCCGCCGGCAGATCTCGTGCCGTTCACCCCGCCCACCGGTCTGCAGAATCAGGCCAATGATCTGGCGGGCGGCGAGTGCGCGATGCTGATGTTCCAGCCGACGCAGCCGGTGCGCGACGCCGTGCGCCATCACCGCACCCGGGCCGATGATCTGGCCAACCAGCGCGTCGCGCTGGAGAACATCAGTCCGGCCGTCGATGGCGGGGCCTATCCCGTCAAGACCATTCCGCACGCGCGCATCGTCGTGCAGGCCGACATCTTCATGGACGGCCACGATCAGCTGGCCGCTGAAGTGCGCTGGCGCGCCAAGGACGAGGCCCGTTGGCACACCGTGCCCATGACGCGCGGCCTGAACGACCGCTGGGAGGCCGCCTTCCGGCCGCGCCGCATCGGCGCGCATGAATTCGTCGTCGCCGCCTGGTTCGACGCGTGGCACACATTCACGCATGACATCGAGGTCAAGCACCAGGCCGGCCGCGACCTGAGCCTGGAAGTGCACGAGGGCCTGGCGCTGCTGCGGGATGCCCTGGCGCGGGCGCAGGCGGGCTCACCCGCCGGCGCTGACGCAGAGCCGGTGCGCGAGGCGCTGGCCGCCTTTGCGGACGCCGACCTGGGCAACCCCGTTCCGCCGACGGCCGAGCAAGTCGCCGTGCTGCTCGATCCCGCGCTGGCGCGGGCGATGCACGAACTGGACGACCATCCGTTTGAAGCCGTCACCGCCATTGCCTACCCGGTCTGGGTGGACCGCGTCCAGGCTTGCCATTCAAGCTGGTACGAGCTGTTTCCGCGATCGCAAGCCGCCGAACCCGGGCGCCACGGCACCTTCGACGACGTGATCGCGCGGCTGCCCGACGTGCGCGAGATGGGCTTCGACGTGCTGTACATGCCGCCCATCCATCCGATCGGCCAGCGCAACCGCAAGGGGCGCAACAACAGCCTGCGCGCCGAGCCCGGCGACGTGGGCAGTCCTTACGCCATCGGCGCGCAAAGTGGCGGGCACGACGCGATCGAGCCCGCGCTGGGTACGCTCACGGAGTTCCTGAACCTGGTGGATGCCGCCGCGCAGCACGGCATGGAGATCGCGCTGGACTTTGCCATCCAATGCTCGCCGGACCACCCGTGGCTGGCCCAGCATCCGGACTGGTTCTCGTGGCGGCCCGACGGATCGCTGCGCTACGCCGAGAATCCGCCCAAAAAGTACGAGGACATTGTCAACGTGTCCTTCTATGGCGGGCAGAATCGCCGCGGACGCAAGCTGGGCCTGTGGCGCGCGCTGCGCGACGTGGTGCTGTTCTGGGTGAACCATGGCGTTCGCATCTTCCGCGTCGACAATCCCCACACCAAGCCGCTGCCGTTCTGGCAGTGGCTGATCTGCGAGGTCCAGGCCAAGCACCCGGACGTCATCTTTCTGTCCGAGGCCTTCACGCGCCCGAAGATGATGTACCGCCTGGCGAAGATCGGCTTCACGCAGTCGTACACCTACTTCACGTGGCGCAACGAGCGGGCCGAACTGGAAGCCTATCTGCAGGAGATCTCGTCGCCGCCCGCGGCCGACTTCTTCCGGCCGCATTTCTTTGTGAACACGCCGGACATCAACCCGTTCTTCCTGCAGACCTCGGGACGCCCAGGCTTTCTGATCCGCTCGGCGCTGGCCGCGCTGGGGTCGGGCCTGTGGGGCGTCTATAGCGGCTTCGAGCTTTGCGAAGGCGCGGCGCTGCCGGGCAAGGAAGAGTATCTGGACTCCGAAAAATACGAATTGCGCCAACGCGACTGGCACGCGCCGGGCAACATCCGCGCCGAGATCACACGCCTGAACCAGATCCGCCGCGCCAATCCGGCGTTGCAGACGCATCGCGGCCTGACGCTGACCACCAGCACCAACAACCGTGTGCTCGCGTTCTACAAGTCCACGCCGGGCCACGGCAACGTGGTGCTGGCCGTCATCAGCCTGGATCCGTTCCAGGCGCAGCAGACGCGGGTCGAGGCGCCGTTCTGGCTGTTCGGCGAGGCCGATGCCGGCCAGCTGTCCGCCGAAGACCTGCTGACTGAAACCCGCGAGACCTGGCACGAGAAGCACCGCACGCTGACGCTGACCCCCGACCAACCTTATCGCGTGTGGCGGCTTTCGCTGCACGGATGAAGCCCGCGCCCAACGCCATGATGAGTAAATCCCAACCCATTCAGGACGATCCCCTCTGGTACAAGGACGCCGTCATCTACCAGTTGCACGTCAAATCCTTTTTTGACTCGAACGGCGACGGCGTCGGCGACCTGCCAGGCCTGATCTCCAAGCTGGACTACATCGCCAGCCTGGGGGTCAACACCATCTGGCTGTTGCCCTTCTACCCCTCGCCGCGCCGCGACGACGGCTACGACATCGCCGACTACCGCGGCGTGCATCCGGACTACGGCACCATTGCCGACGTGCGCAAGCTGATCCGGGCCGCGCACGCGCGCGGCCTGCGCATCATCACCGAGCTCGTGGTCAACCATACGTCGGACCAGCACCCGTGGTTTCAACGGGCGCGCGCGGCCAAGCCCGGTTCGGCGGCGCGCAATTTCTATGTGTGGTCCGACAACGACAAGGCTTATGCCGGCACGCGCATCATCTTCTGCGACACCGAAAAGTCGAACTGGACCTGGGACCCGGTGGCCAACGCCTATTTCTGGCACCGCTTCTATTCGCATCAGCCTGACCTGAACTACGACAACCCGCAGGTGCTCAAGGAAGTGCTGTCCGTCATGCGCTATTGGCTGGACATGGGCGTGGATGGTTTGCGCCTGGACGCGGTGCCCTACCTGGTCGAGCGCGAAGGCACCAACAACGAGAACCTGCCCGAGACGCATGACGTGCTCAAGCAGATCCGCGCGGTGATCGAAGCCGAGTATCCGGGCCGCCTGCTGCTGGCCGAAGCCAACCAGTGGCCCGAAGACGCGCAAGAGTATTTCGGCGCGGGCGACGAATGCCACATGTCCTTCCACTTTCCGCTGATGCCGCGGATGTACATGGCGATCGCACAGGAAGACCGCTTTCCGATCACCGACATCATCCGCCAGACGCCCGACATTCCGCCCACCTGCCAATGGGCCATCTTCCTGCGCAACCACGACGAATTGACGCTGGAAATGGTGACCAGCCGCGAACGCGATTACCTGTGGAATGTCTATGCCGCCGAGCCGCGCGCCCGGATCAACCTGGGCATCCGCCGCCGCCTCGCGCCGCTGCTCGAGCGTGACCGCCGCCGCGTCGAGCTGATGAACAGCCTGCTGCTGTCGATGCCCGGCACGCCGGTGCTGTACTACGGCGACGAACTGGGCATGGGCGACAACGTGCATCTGGGCGACCGCGACGGTGTACGCACGCCGATGCAATGGTCGCCGGACCGCAATGGCGGTTTCTCTCGCGCCGATCCGGAGCGCCTGCCGCTGCCGGTGTTGATGGGACCCTTGTACGGTTACGAGGCCGTCAACGTCGAGGCGCAGCAGCGCGACCCGCATTCACTGCTGAACTGGACGCGCCGCCTGCTGGCGCAACGCGGCCAAAGCCATGCCTTCGGGCGCGGCACGCTGCGTTTCATCTTTGCCGGTAACCGCAAAATTTTGGCCTACCTGCGGCAATGGGAAGACACCACGATCCTGTGCGTCGCCAACCTGTCGAACGCGGCGCAGCCGGTCGAGCTTCACATGCAGGAGTTCAATGGCCGGGTGCCGGTGGAGATGCTGGGCGGCACGCCCTTCCCCGCCATCGGTGAACTGCCTTACCTGCTGACGTTGCCGCCCTACGGCTTTTACTGGATGGACCTCAGCCAGGACGCCGCGCCGCCCGGATGGCATGCGACGGCGCCCGAACAGATGCCCGAACTGATCACGCTGGTGCTCAAGACGCGCGGTGGCGCGGCGCTGACCGATGCGTCGCGCGCCACGCTGGAACGTGAAATCCTGCCGCAGTATCTGGCGCGCCAGCGCTGGTTTCCCGGCTCCGAACCGCCCTCTCGTGCGCGCCTGGCCTACGCCACCCCGTTCGAATCGGCGGACGGCGAATACTACTGGGCCGAGATCGAGCCCGAGGACGGCGCCAAGGGTATCCGTGCGCAGGCGCCCTTCGTGCTGGTCTGGGACGAAACCGCCGTCATCCAGTACGCGATTGCCCGCGTGCGCCGCGGCGCCGAGGTCGGTGTGCTGGCCGACGCCTTCCTGCAGCCGGGGTTCGTGCGCAGCACGCTCAAGGCCATGCAGGCCGGTGCGGAGCTGGACGGACGCAGCGGCGGCAAGCCGGGCGACAAGCCGGGCGTGATCCGCTTCCTGCCCGAGGCCGGCCTGAAAGACATGGACTTCGATGGCGACGTGGACATGCATTGGTTGTCGGGCGAACAGTCCAACAGCTCGGTCATCGTCGGCAACCAAGTCATCCTGAAGATCATCCGCAGCGTGCAGCCGGGCCTGTCTCCGGAATCGGAAATGACGCGCTACCTGACCCGCGCGGGCTACGGCAACATTCCGCCGCTGCTGGGCGAAGTGCAGCGCATGGACGCCGACGGGATCGTGCATACCTTGGCGGTGGCGCACGGCTACGTGCCCAACGAGGGCGATGCCTGGAGCTGGACGCTGGACTTCCTGAAGCGCACGCTGGCCAACGCGCTGCTGGTGGGGACGTCGCCCGAGGAGTACGAGGAAACGCTGCAGGGCTACGCGGTGATGGCCGCAACCATCGGCGAGCGCCTGGGCCAGATGCACACGGTGCTGGCGGCGCCCACCGATGACGCCGGCTTCCAGTCGCGCCCGGCCAGCGAAGCCGACGCCGAGGCCCGGGCCGAACAGGTGCGCGCGCTGCTGGACCGCGCCGAAAAGAACCTGCGGACTGCGCTCGACAAGCTGGAAGAGCCGTCGCGCGCCTGCGCCGAATGGTTCTTCGAGCATCACGCGCGCCTGGCCGAGCGGGTGTCCGCCATGGCGCAGGCCGAAGCCGGGTCGCCCTGGCTGCGCATCCATGGCGACTTCCACCTGGGCCAGGTGCTGGTCGCGCAGACGGACGCGTACCTCATCGACTTCGAGGGCGAACCGATCAGCAGCCTGGAGGCGCGGCGCGCGCTGGCCTCGCCGTACAAGGACGTGGCCGGCATGCTGCGCTCGTTCGACTACGCGGCGGCATCCATTGCGCGCACCGACCTCATCGGCGGCGCGCATCTGGACGCCAACGCGGGCGCGGACGAGGTGCCGGCGCCGACCGTTGCGCCGGCCGAACAACGCGACGCACTTTTGTCGCGGTTCCGGCAGCAGGCGTGCGCCGCCTTCCTGCAGGGTTACCGCGGCGCGCGCGGTGGAGACCTGGCCGACGGCGCGGACCGCGAGAACACGCTGCTGACGCTGGCGCAGCTTGAAAAGGCCGCCTACGAAGTCAGCTACGAAGCCGCCCACCGTCCGGACTGGATCTCGATTCCGCTGTGCGCCCTGACCGAACTGGCGCGCAGCGTCCTGCTTTCCGCCGCCATCGACGCTGAAGGAAAAACGCCATGAGCGGAGCTCAAACCTCTTCGCCCTCCGCCGATGTGGCGGAGGGTCATATCAACCCGCAGGAACTCACCGCGCTGGCCCACGGGCTGCATGACAATCCGTTCGGCGTGCTGGGCCCGCAGAACGGCTGGCTGCGCGTCTTCGTGCCCGGCGCCTCAAAGGTGGCGGTCCTGGATCCGGACGGCGAACGCACGGCATTGACGGAGCAGGCGCAAGGTCTGTTCATCGGCCGCGTGCCCTACGCGCAGGCGGGTGACGGGTCGTCGTACCGCCTGGCGATCCAATGGCCGGCGGCCGAGCAGATCACCGCGGACCCGTACGCCTTCGGCGCGCTGCTCGACGACACCACGCTGCAACGGCTGGCGCAAGGCGCCTGGCGCGAGGCTGGCGAGGCGCTCGGCGCGCATCTGGTCGAGGTCGACGGCGTCAGCGGCCTGCGCTGCGCGGTCTGGGCGCCCAACGCCCGACGCGTCGCCGTGGCGGGCGACTTCAACGGCTGGGACGCCCGCCGCCATGGCATGCGGCTGCGCCATGCGGCAGGCGTCTGGGAGATCTTCATTCCGGGCGTGCGGCCTGGCGAACGCTACAAGTTCGCCATCACCGACCGCAACGGCAACCAGTTCATGAAGGCCGATCCGATGGCGCGGCGCAGCGAGATGGCGCCCGCCACAGCTTCGATCGTGGACGATCCCGCGCCCTACACCTGGTCCGATGAAAACTGGATGCAGGGACGCGGCGCGCGTCAGTCGCCCGATGCCCCCATCTCCATTTACGAAGTTCACGCCGGGTCCTGGGCAGGCTGCGAGTCTGGCGTCTGCGGCTGGGACCAGATGGCCGACAAGCTGCCCGGCTACGCCCGCGCCATGGGGTTCACGCATCTTGAACTGATGCCGATCATGGAGCATCCGTTCGGCGGCTCGTGGGGCTATCAGCCCCTGGGCATGTTTGCGCCGACCGCGCGCTACGGCCCGCCCGAGGCCTTCGCGCGTTTCATCGACCGCTGCCACGCGGCAGGCATCGGCGTCATTCTGGATTGGGTGCCCGCCCACTTCCCGGACGATGCGCACGGGCTGGCCGCCTTCGACGGCACCTCGCTCTATGAATACGAGGACCCGCGCGAAGGCTATCACCCCGACTGGCACACCATGGTCTACAACCTGGGCCGCAACGAGGTGAAGGCCTTCATGATCGCCAGCGCGATGCATTGGCTGCGGCGTTTTCATATCGACGGGCTGCGGGTGGACGCCGTGGCGTCGATGCTCTACCGCGACTACAGCCGTCAGCCTGGTGAATGGATCCCCAACCGCTATGGCGGCCGCGAAAACCTGGAAGCCGTCCAATTCCTGCAGGAGTTGAACGACACGGTGCGCGCCGAGGTGCCGGACGCGATCATGGTGGCCGAGGAATCGACCGCGTGGCCGGGCGTGACCGCGCCCGTGTCGGAAGGCGGCCTGGGGTTTCACTACAAATGGAACATGGGCTGGATGCACGACACGCTGCGCTATCTGTCGCAGGATCCCATCCATCGCCGCTACCACCACCACGACATCACGTTCGGCATGGTGTATGCCTTCAGCGAGCGCTTCATCCTGCCGCTGTCGCATGACGAAGTGGTGCACGGCAAGGGTTCGCTGCTGGGCAAGATGCCCGGCGACACGCAGACCCGGCTGGCCAATCTGCGCGCGTACTACGGCTTCATGTGGGCGCACCCCGGCAAGAAGCTGCTGTTCATGGGCGGCGAACTGGCCCAGCCCGCCGAATGGAACCACGACGCCACGCTGAACTGGAACCTGCTGGATCACGCAGGCCACCTGGGCATTCAGCGCCTGGTGGCCGACCTGAACCGGCTGTATCGCGACGTGCCGGCGCTGCACGCGCGGGATGCGGACCCGTCAGGTTTCGCGTGGACGATCCTGGACGATCAGGACAACAGCGTCGTCGCCTTCCTGCGCACCGACGGCCAGCAGCAGATGCTGGTGGTGTCGAACTTCACGCCGGTCACCCGGCACGATTACCGCATTGGCGTTCCGCGCGCCGGCCGCTGGGCCGAACGGCTGAACACCGATGCGTCCCACTACGGCGGGTCCGGCCAGGGCAACCAGGGCGGGGCTCACACCGGCGACATGGCTGCCCATGGGCAGCCGCAGGCCCTGTCGCTCACCCTGCCGCCTCTCTCGACCCTCTTCCTGATGCACGAAGGCTGAATCCATGGATCCGTCCCAACTGACCCGTATCACCGGCGGCCAGCCGACACCGCTGGGCGCCACCAGCGACGGCCTCGGCGTGAACTTCGCCGTGTTCTCCGCGCACGCCACCCGCATCGAGCTGTGCATCTTCGACCCCAAGGGCCGCAAGGAATTGCGGCGCTTCGACCTGCCCGAATGCACGGACGAAATCTGGCATGGCTACCTGCCGGATGCGCAGCCCGGCCTGCTGTATGGCTACCGGGCCCACGGCCCGTACGATCCGCAGAACGGGCACCGCTTCAATCCCCACAAGCTGCTGCTGGACCCGTACGCGCGCCAGTTGAGCGGGCCGCTGCACTGGAGCCCCGCCCTGTTCGGCTACCGCATGAATCATTCGCGGGCGGACATGAGCTTTGACCGCCGCGACAGTGCGCCCGCCATGCCCAAGGCCATCGTGGCCGATGAAGTCCCGTTCAACTGGGGCAACAGCAAGGCGCCGTGCACCTCGTGGAACGACACCACCATCTACGAGGTCCACGTGCGCGGGGCCTCGATGCAGCGCGAAGACCTGCGCCAGCCGCTGCGCGGCACCTGCGCCGCCCTGGCCGATCCGCATTTCATCGAACACCTGCAACGGCTCGGCGTGACGGCGGTGGAGCTGCTGCCCGTCTATGCCTTCCTGCAGGACCACTTCCTGACCGAGCGCGGCCTGCGCAATTACTGGGGCTACAGCACCCTGTCGTACTTTGCGCCCGAGCCCGGCTACCTGATGCAGCACCCCAACGAGCTGCGGCTCGCCATCCGCCGCCTGCACGCGGCGGGCATCGAGGTCATCCTGGACGTGGTCTACAACCACACCTGCGAAGGCAACGAGATGGGGCCGACCTTGTCCTGGCGCGGCCTGGACAACGCCAGTTATTACCGCCTGATGCCGGGCGAAGAGCGCTACTACATCAACGACACCGGCTGCGGCAACACGGTCAACATGTCGCACCCTCGCGTGCTGCAGATGGTGACCGACTCGCTGCGCTATTGGGCCACGTCCTACGGCGTGGACGGCTTCCGCTTCGACCTGGGCGTGACGCTAGGTCGCGAGGGCAACGGCTACGACCCCGGTTCGGGATTCTTTGACGTCATCCTGCAGGACCCGGTCCTCTCCAAGCTCAAGCTCATTTCCGAGCCGTGGGACATCGGCCCGGATGGCTACCAGCTGGGCAACCATCCGCCCGGGTTCGCGGAGTGGAACGACAAGTTCCGCGACACCACCCGCCGCTTCTGGCGCGGTGACGAGGGCATGCGCGGCGATATGGCGGCCCGGCTGTGCGGGTCGCGCGACATCTTCGATCGCCGCCATCGCCGCCCCTGGTCGACCGTCAACTACGTGGCCTCGCACGACGGCTTCACGCTGGCAGACATCGTCAGCTACGACGGCCGCCATAACGAGGCCAACGGCGAGGACGGCAACGACGGCCATTCCGAGAACTTCAGCCACAACTGGGGCGCCGAAGGGCCCACCGACGATCCGCAGATCCTGGAGACGCGCGGCCGCGTGCAGCGCGCGCTGCTGGGATCGGCCATGCTGTCCGACGGCACGCCGATGCTGCTGGCCGGCGACGAATTCGGCAACAGCCAGGAAGGCAACAACAACGCCTACTGCCAGGACAACCCGATTTCGTGGCTGGACTGGACGCAGGCGCAGAGCGACGCCGGCCGCGCGCTCAGCCGCTATGTCGGCCGCCTGACCGCGCTGCGCCGCGCGCATCCCAGCGTGCGCAGCGCCCGCTACGGCGATGCCGGCCAAGAGATCCTGCCGGGCATCCCCGCGATTTCCTGGTTCGACGCTTCCGGCGCGCAGCTGGACGGTCCGGCCTGGGAAGCGGAGCAGGAACGCGTGATGGGCTTGCGGCGCGCCGCGCAGCGCCCCGAAGGCGGCGCCGACGTGACGCTGTTGCTGATGAACCCTACCCACGAAGCGGTCACCTTCACGCTGCCGGAGCCCGCGATCGCCTGGTCGCTGGAGCTGGATTCGGACAAGCCCGCCGGGCCCGCGCCGTGGGACGAGCCGACCGTGACGGTGGCCCCGCATAGCCTGGTCCTGCTGGCCCAGCGTGCGGAACCCGGAGAAGCGCCATGACGCATTCGTATTCCTATGGCGCGATTCCGCTGGAAAGCGGCGTCACGCGCTTCCGGCTGTGGGCGCCCAGCGCCCCGCCCGGTCTCGCGTTGGAGGTCGAGGGCCATCCGCCCATTCCGATGCGCCCCGGCCCGGACGGCTACGCGCAGGCCGACGTGGACTGCGCGCCGGGCACGCGCTACCACTATCGGCTGGACGAGAACACCGTCATGCCCGATCCCGCCTCCCGCCTTCAGGACGGCGACGTGCATGGCGACAGCATCGTCGTGGAGCCTGGCGCCTACCGCTGGCGCCATCCGGAGTGGACTGGCAGGCCGTGGGAAGAAACGGTCATCTACGAGGTCCACGCGGGTCTGGCCGGCGGCTACGCAGGCCTGATCGCGCGGTTGCCTGAACTGGCGGCCATGGGCATCACCATGCTGGAACTCATGCCCATCGCCGATTTTCCCGGCGAACGGAACTGGGGCTACGACGGCGTGCTGCCGTATGCGCCCGACACCGCATACGGCTCGCCGGACGACCTGAAACAGCTCATCGACGCAGCGCATGGCCACGGCATGGGCGTGATGCTGGACGTGGTCTACAACCACTTCGGGCCGGACGGCAATTATCTGTCCGGCTACGCCGCGCCCTTCTTCCGAACCGACATCGACACGCCGTGGGGCGCCGCCATCGACTTCCGCCAGGAAGCCGTCAGCACGTACTTCAAGGAGAACGCGCTGTACTGGCTGACCGAATACCGCTTCGACGGCCTGCGTCTGGACGCCGTCCACGCCATCGCCGGACACGAGTGGCTGCACGAGCTGGCCCGCTTCGTGCGCGATGGCGTATCGGCCGAGCGCAACGTGCATCTGGTCGTTGAAAACGACGACAACCGCGCCAGCCTGCTGCGCGGCGACTTCGAGGCGCAATGGAACGACGATGCGCACCATGTGCTGCACCATCTGCTGACCGGCGAATCGCGCGGCTATTACGCCGACTACGCCGAGGCGCCCGCGCAGGCGCTGGCCCGCTGCCTGGCCGAGGGCTGGGTGTACCAAGGCCAGCCGTCGCCCTATCGCGGCGGCCAGCCACGGGGCGAGCGCAGCGCGGACCTGTCGCCCACCGCCTTCGTGCTGTTCCTGCAAAACCATGACCAGACCGGTAACCGCGCACGCGGCGAACGGCTGACCGCCCTGGTCGACAACACCCAGCGGCTGCGGGCGGCCGTAGCGCTGCAACTGCTGGCGCCGCAAATCCCCTTGATCTTCATGGGCGAGGAACGGGGATCGCGCGCGCCGTTCCTGTACTTCACGAGCCATACCGACTCGGAACTGGCGCAGGCCGTGCGAGACGGCCGACAGCGCGAGTTCTCGGCCTTTCCGGAGTTTGCGGGCGACTCGCCCACCGCGCAGCTGCCCGACCCGAACGACGAATCCACCTACCACGCCAGTTCGCCCTGGCAGGACGAGCCGGATTCGGCCGAGTGGATGCGCGACTATTCCGCGCTACTGCAACTGCGGGCGCGGTCGATTGCGCCACGCCTGGCGGGTGCGGTCAGCCTGGGGGCCGCGGCGGTGGGCGATCGCAGCGTGTTCGCGCGTTGGGAACTGGCCGACGGCGCCCGCCTGACGGTCTACACCAACCTGGGTCCCATGCCTCAGACCGTCCCGGAATCGCTCATGCCCGGCCCGGATGTGTTCACGACGTTGCTCTTCGAATCACCCGCCGGCGGGCGCGACCGCCTCTCACAAGGCGAGCTGTGCCCGGACTGCACAGTGTGGCTGCTGGAGGAGCCAGCATGAAGCGCGCCAAGGCCGAGCCGGACGGCTTATCCGCATTGGCCCATGACGCCGGCATCGCGGAACACTGGTCGGATGCTCGGCAGCGGCCGCAACAGGTGTCGCCCGATACGTTGCGTGCGCTGCTGGCCGCCATGGACCTGCCGGCCGCCACGGCGCGCGACATCGAGGACAGCCGCCGCCGGCTGGCGGAGCAGGCCGCGGACGCCCTGCCGCCCATGGTGGTGACGCGCTGCAACGCCCGCACCGCATTGCCCAAGACGGCGCGCGGTCCGTATCGCATCCTGTGCGAGTCTGGCCGCATCCTGGACGGCCACCTACAGGCGGGCGCGGACGGCGTGCCCTGCCTGGTTGCGCCTGACGAGCCCGGCTACCACCGGCTGCTGCTGACATCCGCCGAGGCGACGCTGGCGGTTGCCCCGCAAAAGGCGCCCAGCCTGGCCGACCTGACCGGCGCGGCCAGCCCGCGCTGCTGGGGTCTGGCCGCGCAGGTCTACAGCCTGCGCCAGGATGCCCATGCCGCCGTGCCGCGCACGCACGGCTTCGGCGATTTCGGCGCGCTGCGCGAACTGGCGGTGGCCGCCGCGGAGCAAGGCGCCGACATGCTGGCCATCAGCCCCGTCCACGCGATGTACACGGCACAACCCGAGCGCTCCAGCCCGTATTCGCCGTCCAACCGCCTCTTCCTGAACGTGCTGTACGCGGCGCCCGCCTCGGTGCTCGGGCAGGACGCGATGATGCGCGCGCTGTCCGGTGTGGAACCGGCCGAACTCACCGCGTTGGATGGGCTGGATCTCATCGATTGGCCGGCAGCCGCAGCGATCCGGTTGCGGGTGCTGCGCGCGCTGCATGCGGAGTTTGGGCGCAGCGGCGCCGTCAGCCAGCGGGCGCGCTACGCGCAGTTCTGCGAAGACCGCGGCCAGGCGCTGCGCGATCACGCGACCTTC
>Ga0213828_1002026_pt1 | contig 15506 bp, 16 predicted proteins | sample MC6MC0897MG_FD_180664 | JGI IMG/M metagenome (GOLD analysis project Ga0213828, IMG submission 180664) | Enriched soil aggregate microbial communities from Iowa State University, Ames, United States - MC6-MC0897-MG | ecosystem: Environmental > Terrestrial > Soil > Unclassified | place: USA: Iowa...
GAAAGCATTCTGCCCGAATTCACGCCGCCGCTTGGAGGCGAAAAACAGGGCGAAAGCCGCGTATCTCAAGCTATTGCTGCACTGCCCGCATCCGTTGCCGGACACGGGCCGCCGGATCATTAAGCGAACGTGTCGACCAATGCGTTGGCGTTGCGCGACGCCGTCACTGCGGGCTGCGCGGCATCTGCCCCGCTGTCCGCCACGGCGACGCCGCCGCCTTGCTGACGCTGCGAGCCGTTGCCGTTCTGTTGCGCGAATTCCTGCTGCGCGGCTTGTTCACCGACGCTGGTCTGGCCCAGCGAGATGCCGGCCTGGGCGAGCGCCTGCTGCAACTGCGGAATGGCGACTTCGATCGCCTGGCGTACCGACGCATGCGCCGACACGAACGAGGCGCTGGCCACGCCGTCCGCCAGGTTCAGGCTGACGCGCAGCGGACCGAGGTCCGGCGGATCCAGCCGCAGTTCGGCGGTCTGCATGCCCTGGCGCACGTTGTTGCTCATCATGACCATCTGCTGGCCAAGTTCGGTGCCCCAGTGGGTGGCGCCGACCGGCGTGGCCACTTGCATGACGACGGGAACGATGGGCTGTGCGATGGCGGCCTGATTGACGACCGGCAGCGCCTGGCGCTGCGTGGCGGCGGCCAGCGCGTGGGCCAGCGCTTCCTGCGGATTGGCGCCATGCTGCGGCGCCTGGAATTGCGGGGCCGAGCCGGCCAGCAGGTCGGGCTGCTCTTCGTCGGCAACGTGGGCGGGCAGCGCCGGAGCGGCTTCCTTCTGGTCGGCGGGCACGTCGCGCGCGACGCGCGGCAGCGGCAGGTCCAGGGCGGCCTTCGGGGCGTCGGCCTTGACCGTTGCCTTGGCGTCGACGGGCGCCTGGGCAACCGGCGCGGAGCCCGGCTTGACGGCGGCAGTGACGACCGGCAGCGCGGCTTCGGCTTCGCGGGCGATCTGCGCGGCGGCGGCCTGCGCCTGACCGGCGGTCGCGGCTGCCGGTGTCTGCTGAGCGGCCTGCGGCACCAGCGTGTCGGCGGCGTTCAGCGCGGCCGTCAGCACGGCGGCGCCCTGAGTCATGGCGGTGGCGGTGGCAGCCGCATTGCCGCGCGCGAGCTGCACCTGCTCGGCGGCCTGGGCCGCAATCTCCAATGCCTGTTGCGGCAGGTCAGAGGCGGCCACCGGCTGTTGTGCGGCGACGGCGAGCGCGCCGGCTTCGGCCTGGGCGGCGGTCTGCACCGCATCATTGATGGCGCCGGCGGCTGCGCCTTCGGCCGTGCTGGCCGGATCGCTGGCTTTGCCGTCCTTGGACGGCGTCTTGCTGTTGCCGTTCGCGGGCCGTGCGTCGGCGGACTGGTTGGGCTGCTGCTGCGCTGGACGCTTTTGCGCCAGCACGTCCGAAAACGAGGGGCCTTTATCTTTCTTGTCCGCGGCAGCCGGTTTGGCGCCGAGCGCGTCGTTGGGCGACGTCGGGGCGGCCGGTGCGAGCAAGGTCAAGGGCAGGGGAGCGGTCATCTGGGGCTTCCTGTGAGGAACTGCTTAATGCATGCCGCTGGTCTGGCGCTGGACCAGGCGGGCGGAGTATTCGTCGTTGGCGCGCTGTTCGCGGCGCGATTCCACGAGGGCCTGGGCGCGCTGCTCGCGCTGCGCCAGGGCATCGTAGGAGTTGAGCTTGCGCTTTTCCTGCTGCCAGTAGAGTTGGCCCTTGGACAGGTTTTCCTCGGCCTGGCGCAGCACGCCTTGCTGCTGGCCGATCGCGTCGTCCAGCGTGCCGATGAAGCGCTGATAGTTGTGGCAGTCGCTGGCCGCCATGCCGCTCGTCATCGCCGTCTGAAGGCGCTCGAGGTAGTCCTGGCGGTAGTCGTGCAGCATGGAAAGCTGGCGCTGCGCATTGCTGCGTTCGGCGGTCAGCCGGCCCAGCAGGCGCGCGGCTTCGTCCGTGCTCTCCTTGGCCAGGTTGATCAGCATGTCCAGAGGCAGTTGGCTAGGCATAGGTGTCCCGTGATTCGAAACTGGCTCGCAATTGATTGACGGCGTCTTCGTAGCCGACGTTCTCGCCGATGTCCTGCTGCAGGAAGGCTTCCAGGCGCGGGTAGCGCGCGATGGCGTCGTCCAGCTGCGGGTCGTTGCCGGCGGCGTAGGCGCCGACGGCGATGAGGTCGCGATTGCGCTGGTAGCGCGACAGGCTTTGCTTGAAGCGGCGCACGATCGAGAACTGCTGCGGCGTGATGAGCGAAGTCATTGCCCGCGAGATCGACGCTTCGATGTCGATGGCGGGGTAGTGACCCGATTCGGCCAGGTGCCGCGACAGCACGACGTGACCGTCCAGAATGGCGCGCGCCGAGTCGGCGATCGGGTCCTGCTGGTCGTCGCCTTCGGCCAGCACGGTATAGAACGCCGTGATGGACCCGGCCTTGCCGGACGGACCGGGCGCGCCCATGCCCGCGCGTTCCACCAGCGTGGGCAGCTTGGCAAACACCGACGGCGGATAGCCCTTGGTGGCGGGCGGTTCGCCGATGGCCAGCGCGATTTCCCGTTGCGCCATTGCGTAGCGGGTCAGCGAGTCCATGATCAGCAGCACGTCCAGGCCCTGGTCACGGAAATGCTCGGCCAGGCGCGTCGCATAGGCGGCGCCCTGCAGGCGCAGCAGCGCCGACACGTCGGCCGGTGCGGCCACGACGACCGAGCGCGCCAGGCCTTCGGGACCCAGGTTGTGCTCGATGAATTCCTTGACTTCGCGGCCCCGCTCGCCGATCAGTCCGACGACGATGACGTCGGCCTTGGTGTAGCGGGCCATCATGCCCAGCAGCACCGATTTACCCACGCCGGATCCTGCGAACAGACCCATGCGCTGGCCGCGGCCGACGGTCAGCAGACCGTTGATGGCGCGCACGCCGGTGTCCAGCACCGTATCGATGGGCGCGCGCGACAGCGGGTTGATCGGCTGGGCGGACAGGGGGGCCAGTTCGGCGCCCGTCAGCGGACCCAGTCCGTCCAGCGGGCGGCCGGCGCCATCCAGCACGCGGCCAAGCAGCGCGTTGCCGACGGGCAGGTGGCGGCCAAGCTGGGGCTTGGCGTTGCCGTTCAGTTCGGCCTTGCGCGGCAGCGGAATCTGGCGCTGCACGGGCGGTTCGCCGGGCACGACGCGCGCGCCGGGCGGCAGGCCGGAAATATCGGCCTGCGGCATCAGGTACAGCGTGTGGCCGTCAAAACCCACGACTTCGGCGTCGGCCCAATGGTCATGGCCGCGCGCGATCTCGATACGGGCGGCGGCGCCGACGGGCAGGCGCAGGCCGGTGGCGTGCAGCACCAGGCCCGTGGCCCGCGTGATCTTGCCGCTGACCAGCCACGGATCGGTGGACGCCGCGCGGATCGAGCCGATCTCAAGCTGCGTCTGCCAGCGGTCGAGCACGGGCGCGGTCGGCTTGGCCGCCGCGGAAGCGGCTGCGGCGCCCGCGAGGGGCGCCTGGCCGGATTGCTCGGAGGCCGGATTGCCGTTCACACCGGCTCCTCCCAGGTTGCGTTGCGGCCGAGCGAGGCGGCCACGCGGCGCCAGCGGGTCTGCAGGGTGGCGTCGATGTCGCCGAACGGCGTCTCGGCACGGCAGCCGCCGCGCAGGATGGATTCATCGGCCAGCACGCGCCAATGGCCTTCTTTCAGTTCGTCGGCCAGGTGCAGGCGGATCAGTTCGATATCCTCCGGATTGGCCCACAGGCGCATCTGGCCGCCGGCCGTCGGATTGATGTGCAGAACGTCGCGAACTGCGTTCACCACTGTCTCGGGCTGTTCCGCGAGGGTGGTGCGGACCACTTGCTGGGCGATGTCCAGGGCCAGCGTCAAGAGGCTCTGGCCCATCTTTTCTTCCAGCGCGCCAATCGACACCGCGCAGGCTTCGACCAGCGTGTGCAGGCGTTGCGCTTCGGCGGCGCCCTGTTCGCGACCCTGGGCTAGGCCTTCCGCATGACCGGCTTCGCGGCCGGCGGCAAGGCCGGCCTCGTAGCCCGCCTGCTGGCCGGCTTCCATGCCCGCGGCGTGACCGCGCGCCAAGCCTTCTTCGTGACCTTCCGCGATGGCCTGGGCGCGCAACTGCGCCATCACCACGGCGGGATCGGGACCCGGATCGGGTTCGGGCTCGGGTTCGACTTCGACGGGCGCCGGCTCGTCGAACGACAGCATCTGCCAGCGACGCCAGGCGGCGCTGCGCGAGATGAGCGTCGCCGCGCCGTTGTCCGCTTCAGACATACGCGTCGTCTCCGGAATTGCCCAGCACGATCTGGCCGCTTTCCGCGAGGCGGCGCGCGATCTGCAGGATCTTCTTCTGTTCGGTCTCGACCTTCGACATGCGGATCGGACCCTGGGCTTCCAGGTCCTCGCGCAGCATTTCGGCCGCACGGCTGGACATGTTGCGCAGGAACTTGGCGCGCAGCTCTTCCTGGGCGCCCTTGAGCGCGACCATGAGCGTGTCGTTGTCGATTTCCTTGAGGATGAGCTGGATGGCGCGGTCCTCGACGTCGAGCAGGTTGTCGAAGACGAACATCTCGTCGATGATCTTCTGCGCCAGGTCGTTGTCGCGTTCGCGCAGGCTGGCGACCACGGTCTCTTCCTGCGTCGAGTTCATCATGTTCAGGATCTCGGCCGCGGTGCGCACGCCGCCCATCTTGCTGCGCTTGGCGCCCTGGCCGGCCAGCACGGAATTCAGCACTTCCGTCAGCTCGGACAGCGCCGCCGGCTGCACGCCGCCGAACGTGGCGATACGCAGCATCACGTCGTTGCGCAAGCGGTCGGTCAGCAGGGCCAGCACGCCGGCCGCGCGGTCGCGCTCCAGGTGAACCAGGATGGTCGCGATGATCTGCGGGTGCTCGTCGCCGATCAGTTCGGCCACGGTGTTCGGATCCAGCCAGTTCAGCGCATCGATGCCGCTGCCGCCGTCGCCGGCTTCCAGAATGTCTTCGATCAGGCCGGCGGCGCGATCGCTGCCCAGCGCCTTGGTCAGCACGCTGCGGATGTAGTCGTCCGAGCCCAGCGTCACGGCCATGAACTGGTCGGCTTCCAGGCGGAACTCCTCCAGCACGACGGCGACGTCGTTGCGCGTGACCTGTTTCAGGCTGGCCATCGCGGCGCCGACCTGCTGGACTTCTCGGGCGCTCAGGTACTTGAACACTTCAGCCGCGGCGTCTTCGCCCAGCGACATCATCAGGACGGCGCTGCGCGTCATGCCGTCCATCGGCAGGGAATCATTTTTCATCTTTGGTCATCCAGGTGCGCAGGACCATCGCGACGGCGCGCGGATCCTTGTTGGCCATGGTGCGTGCGCGCTCAAGGTTGTCCTGATAGCGGTCGGTTTCCTTGGCGCGGGCCAGGTCCTGCGCTTCGCGGGCGGCTTCGGCGCGCTCGGCTTCGGCCTGCTCCGGATCCACCGGCGGGTACAGGTACTCGGTGACCGAGCGGCGAATCTTGCGGTACAGCCACAGGGCCAGGACGCCACCGACCAGCCAGAGCAGGATCGTCTTGAACAGCGAGATCATTTCCGGATCGCGCCACATCGGCAGGGGCGGCGGGCCGTCGTTGAACTGGCTGTTGACCAGGTTGAGCGAGTCGCCGCGGCCTTCGGAATAGCCCATGGCTTCGCGCACCAGGTTGGTCAGCTTGTTCAGTTCCTCGGGCGGCAGGGCCTGCAATTCGCCGTCCTTGTCGCGCACGTAGTTCACGACCACGGCCACCGACATGCGCTTGAGGTTGCCCGTCGGCTGCTTGATGTGGCTGATGGTGCGGTCGACTTCGTAGTTCGTCGTCGCGTCGCGGCGTTCGTTCAGGTTGGCGGCGGCAGCCTGGGTGCCGGTCTGTTGCTGCTGTTGTTGCTGCTGCTGCGCGTTGGCCTGCGGCGGCTGGCCGGGACGGGGCGGCTGTTGCTGCGGCGGATTGGCGATGGGCGCCTGCGCGTTGGCGGGGGCCTGGTTCGACAGCGCGCCGGGCACGCCCTGAGCGGGGCCGACGCCGCGCTGCGTGGAATCGCTGGTCTGCTGGCTGCGCACGGCGGCCTGGCCAGGTTCCTGGTTGGGACGATAGACCTCGGACGTTTCCTCGCGGCGCGAGAAGTCGACGTCCGCCGTGGCCTGGGCGTGCACGTTGCCGGGGCCGACCAGGGGATTCAGGATGGTGAGGATGCGTTCGACGGTACGCTGCTCGATCTCGCGCACGAAGCGAAGCTGATCGGCGTCCATGCCGCGGCCTTCACCCAGCGGGGAGGACAGCAGGCGGCCGTTCTGGTCGACGATGGACACGCTTTCGGCGGTCAGTTCCGGCACGCTGGAAGCCACCAGCCACGAGATCGCGGAGACCTGGGCGTCGCTCAGGCTGCGGCCCGGGTACAGGTTCAGCAGCACGGAGGCGGTGGGCGCCTGGCGCTCGCGCACGAACAGCGACTGGCGCGGCATGGCCAGGTGGACGCGGGCGTGCTGCACGGTGTGCATGGCTTCGATCGAACGGGCCAGCTCGCCCTCCAGACCGCGCTGGTAGTTGATCTGTTCGGCAAACTGGCTGGCGCCGAAGCGGGCGTTGTCCATCAGCTCGAAGCCGACGGAACCGCCGCGCGGCAGGCCTTGCGACGCAAGCTGCAGCCGGGCGTCATAGACGCGGTCGGCCGGCACGAGCAGCGCGGTGCCATTTTCGTTGTAGCGGTAGGGCACGTTCATCGAGCCCAGGGCGGTCACGATGGCGCCGCCATCGCGGTCGTCCAGGTTCGAGAACAGCACCTTGTATTTCGGTTCGCTGCTCCACATGGCCACGGCGACGATCACCGCGACGAGGGCTGCGGCGGCGCCGATCAGGACGGGCTTGGGAAGCGCACGGACCCGTTCCAGCACGGGGAACTTGGCCAGAAGCGACGAGCTCAGGGTAGCCTGCTGATTCATTGACGGCTCCCGCTGGCTTCGCGGAGCAGGGAAAATGACTTCATGTCTGGGTAGGGCCGATTACACATGCAACGTGCTTCTGGTCTGGGGAGAGCGTGGATTATTGCCCCTGAGACAGCAATCCCAATCGATGAAAACAGCCGTTTTTTGGCGTTACTTAAGCCCTATGTCGATGACGAGGCGCAAAGCGGGGCCGTATCCCCGGCAAGGGGTGTCCGCATTCGTTGAAATGTCGGGTTTTTTGGCGGTTCTTGTCGGCTATGGACCGGTCCGATCGGCGTTACGCTGCGTGTGCACTTTGGCGTAATCCCCCACCAGCAAGGAATAGGTAATGGCTGTATCAGGCTTGTCCGGCATCGAAGGCATGCTCCAGCAGATGCGCGCGGTCGTGAGCAAGGCGGAGACCGGTAATCTGGGCGCCGGCGACGCCGTGGCGCAACCCGACGGTTTTGCCGCGGAACTGCAGCGCTCCATCCGTCGCGTGACCGCCGCGCAGAACGCGGCCAGCAATCAGGCCAAGGCCTTCGAGCTGGGCGCTCCCGATATTTCCTTGAACGACGTCATGATCGACCTGCAGAAGGCAAGCCTCGGCTTCCAGACGGCGGTCCAGGTGCGCAACAAGCTGGTGGCGGCCTACAAGGAAATCTCGTCGATGGCCGTGTAAGGCCCACGACTTGTACAAAGGCCTTCCCGCGGGAAGGCCTTTTGCGTTTCAGTCGCGTCCTTTGGGTTGCGCCTTCCGGCAGCCCGCCTTCAGTTGCGCTGCGCGCCTTTCTCCAGGCGCCACACCACTTGCTGCAGCCAGTTCTCCTGGCGCGCGTTCAGGTTCATGAACAGCGCGCCCACATGGCTGACCGGCGGCTCGCCCGTCAGCGACACGTGCTTGGGCGCCTCGCCGTCGCTGCTGCCTTCGGCCGAGGCCATCGGCTGCCCCGATACCGGATAGATGTTGCGCACTTCCAGGTCGGCGCTCAGTTTGCCAAGTTCGCCGAAATCCAGCTCAACGTCTTCCATCACCGCGCCGCGCTCGGGCAGTTCGCCCACCGCCAGGCCCACGCGCAAGCCCACGCCGTCCACCGAGATGTCGCGCACGGTAAAGCCCACGGGCTTGTCCGCGGGCGCCGGTTGCCACGTGGCCAGACAGCGGCTGGCGCTGGAGATCATCGAGGCGCGGAACATCTTGCGGCGCTGGATGCGAGCAAGACGATCGGGGAAGGGCGACATCAGCGCCGCGCTGCCGTCATCGAAATGGATGACTTCCGGGCGCTGGATGCGGAAGCGGATCTGCACGCCGCCATAGGCGGTGGCATTGAAGTGGAAGGTCGTGCCGCTGAGCAGACCCATGCTGTCGGACTGTTCAAAGTCCGCGCCGTCGTAGTCGCGCGGCCGCCAGAAGAACTGGCGGGTCTGCTTGTCGGCGCCCAGGATCAGCACGGCGATCTCCCGGTCCGCGGCGTCGCGCACCAGGATGTGGCTGTCGGGGTGCGTCAGCTCGAAGAGCGCTGAGCGCATGTCTTCCGGCCGGGTCAGCAGGAATTCCGGATCGGCGGCATCCAACACGGTGATCGTCCTTAGGTAGAGATTTCGGGCCGCGCGGCCTGGGGGATGTCGCGCGATTCCAGGCGGTACAGCCAGGCGAGCAATTCTGCCACCGCGACATAGAGTTGGGGAGGAATATGTGCGTCCAGGTCGACCTGCATGAGCAGACCCACCAGTTCGCGCGATTCGTGCACGTACAGCCCGTTTTCCTCGGCCGCCCGGACGATCGTGTCCGCCAACTGGCCATAGCCCTTGGCGACCACGCGCGGCGCGCCGTCGCTTTCGTCGTACGAAATGGCGACCGCCGCGTTACGGTTGGCGTTCGGGCCGGCGTCCGCGGGGGAGGGAGGGGTGTTCATCAGAAATCGTTGGGGATGACGAGACGGGGTTCAACCACGTTCACGGTCAGATTGCTCAGGGTCAGCCCGGCGGCCAACAGGCGCGAGCGTAGCATGTCCGACGAATCGTTGATCTCGGCCGCGCTGTGCGGCGCAATCAGCTGCAGCACGATCTGGTCTCCGGCCAGGTTCAGGCGGGCGTCGACCAGGCCCAGGCGCGGCAGGTCCAGCTTCACGCGCGTGGCCCAGGTCGGCACGGCCGATTCGCGGTCCTCGCCGTAGGGGTCGCGCTCGACTTCCCACTCCATCGGGGTGCCGGGCCAGGCTTCGCCTTGCCAGTTCAGTGTCTGGTTGGCCAGCACGTCCAGTTGCTGGCGCACCAGCACGGTCAGATCCTGATGGATGCCGGTGATCGGCGCGCCGGGCGTGGATGATGAAGACGACGTTCCCGAGGCCGAGGGCGCATCCGCGCCGGCACCCGAGCGGCTGGCGCCGGCGGCTTCGCCGCGGCTGCGCGCCTGGGTGCTGGCGTGCGCGGCGGTGTCGCGCGACATCCTGGCCTGGGGTTCGTTTTCCAGTGTGGCCGGGTTCTTGCGCCCGAAGACCATGTCGGTCAGGTGCGATTCGTAAAAGAGCCCGCTGGTCTGCAGGGCAGTGCGCAACGCCTGGCCCAGCGCGCGGGCGGACGGGCCGCCTGCGGCCAGCGAGGCATGCGTTGCGGCTTCGGCCCCTTTCGCGGCACCGGCCTGGCCCGCCGGGTGCCCGGCGCCCGGCTTGGCGTTGGCGGCGTCGGCGGCTGCGGTGGCCGACGGCGCGGCGGCTGGGGCGCCAGCCGGCAGGGCGGTCGAAGCCGGAAGCGGGGTGGTCGTCGCCGCGGCGGGCTGGCCTGCCTGCGCGGGCTGACCCGATTGGGCCGGGGCGGGTTGGCCGCCGGGGGCTGCACCGCCCGCCTGCTGTCCGCCCTGCGCGTCGGCGCTCCACAGCGGCGCGCGCCCTTGCACGGCCGGGGCCGCTTCGGGGTACTGCGCGAGCAGGGCAAGGATGGTGCGTGCGGTCGTGCCCAACGTGGTCGGCGCCGAGGCCGTGGTGTCGCTGCTGGTGACCAGCCCGCGCGCGGCCAGCGCCAGCGCGGCGGCGGTTTTGGGGTCGACAACAGTATTCTGGCGGTCGCCTCGGGCGCCGCCAGTCTGTATGCCTTGCCGGGTATCGCGCGCGGAGCCGTCCGACGGCCCGGCCTTCTCCGGGCTGCCAGGCTGGCTGACCGCGTCCGGCCGCGCGCCGGAAATCTGGTTGGCGTTCGCGGCGGACATCGTCGTGCCCAGCACGGCGTCCAACCGCTGCACCAGGACGTTGCCAAGCGCGGCGGGACCGATGCTCATTGGTCAGACGCCTGGTTGCCGTAAGCCGACAGCAGGGTCTGCTGGCGCTTCATGCGTCCCAGCAGTTCGCCCAGCCGCGCCAACTGGGGCAGCGCCAGATCACGCGTCATGGCATCGTTTTCAAGAATGCGCACAAGCAGGTCGTATTTCATGCTGCGGCCGGCCTCGTCCAGCGGACTGGACGGCTCGGCATGCCGCAGGCGTTCGACCTGTTCACAGTAGAGCTGACCGTGCACAAGCGCGGTGTCCCAGTCGCCGGCCTGGGCGGCCGTCAACATCTCGCCCGTTGATTGGGCGATCTCCTGATACTGTTCCAGGATGGCGGAGTACTGGGTGAGCGACGTCATAGAAATCTCGGGCGAGCGATGGCTGGCAATAGTCGTTGTGGGGGCCATCAAAGCGTTGCGTCCGGGGCAGGCCGATCGATGGAGGTCTGCCAGGCGTCGGAAAGGTCCGCCAGCAGGCGGTCTGCGATGTCGAGCTGCTCGACGTCCGCTTTAAGGTTTGCCATGAGCAGCGTGCGGACGATGTAGTCGTACAACCGGCTCAGGTTGGCGGCGATGTCGCCGCCGGCTTCCATGTTCAGGCCCATCTTCAGGCCCTCGTCGACGATCTTGATTGCCTTGGTGATAGCTGTCCCGCGTTCGGCGACGCGACCTTCCTGCATGTGCAGGCGCGCTTGTCCGATTGCCGCGCGCGCACCCTGGTAAAGCAGGGTGATCAGCCTTTCCGGCGTGGCGCTCATCACTTGGGTCTCCAGGCCGATATCGGCGTAGGAGCGGGCAGAGTATGAGCCTGTGGGGCGGCGCGCGGCGTACGTCATTTAATGCATCTTCTCGGTTATCACTTCGACGACTTGTTCATGGCCGCGAATTGCTGCGTCAGATAGTTGGCCGTGACCGATTGCTGCGCAACGAATTTGTCCAATTGGACGAACTGGGCGCGCATCAGCTCGAGCTGGGCTTCACCGGCTGCCTTGGCGCGCGTGTACTGGTCTTTCACGGTGGCGATCGATTTGGCCAGGCCGTCGGTCTTGGTCTTGATCGAACCGGTGTCGCTCAGGATGTCCTTCGTGGCCTTTTCGAAATTGGCGGCCAGGCCGTTCGTGCCGGTCAGCAAGCGCGAGACGTCGGCGCCGTTCGTGGACAGTGCCTTGTCCAGCTTGGTCTGGTCCAGCGTGAGCTGGCGCGTCTGCGGGTTGGTCGTGATGCCCAGGTCGGCCAGCGAACGCAGGGAGCCTTCGCCCGACAGCACCTGCAGCGCACCCGCCAGGGACGACTGGATGGCGCGCGTCGTGCCGTCGCCGGTCAGCGGCTGATTGGTGGCGGCGGCGGCGTCGAAGGCCGTCAGGTTCTTGATCGTCGTCTGCAGCGTGTTGTAGGCGGTGACGAAGCTCTGGATGGCTTTGCTGGCCACCGAGGGGTCGCTTTCCAGCTTCAGCTTGATCGGCTTGCCGTCTTCCGTCTTCGAGGACAGGTTGAGCGTGACGCCGTCGATGGCGGTCGAAATGTTGTTCGTGCCGCTCTTGATCGTGATGCCGTTGATGTCGATTTCGGCGTCGACGGCGGCCGTGGCCGTCATCTTGCTGTTGGCGGCGTCGGTGCTGCTATAGGACAGGACGTCCTTGAGCGACTGGTCGCCCGTCACCGTGATGGACTTGACCGAGGCCTGAACGCCCGTGTTCTTGGCGGTCATCATCAGGTAGCTCTTGCCGTCGCCGTCGGTGATGACGGTGGCGCGCACGCCCAGCGTATCGTCGGCGTTGACCGCCTTGACGATGCCGTTCAGCGAGGTGTCGCCCTTCAGGTCGACGGTCTTCTTGGTGCCGTCGGCCAGTTCGATTTCAAACGAACCCGTGGCGCCGTTGGATGCCTTGCGGTCCGCAACTGCACCCGATTGCAGGGTCTGGGAAGTGGCAACGTTCTTCACGTTGATCGTGTACTCGCCGGCCACGGCGCCTTCGGCGGCCACGGTCGCGGTCAGGGCGTCGCCGCCGGTCACGCTGCCTTTCACGGCGCCCAGCGTCTCGGGCTTGCCGAGCGCGGCGGCAGCCTTCTGCACGGCTTCCACGGCGCTCTTGAGCTGGCCGAACGCCGTAACGCGGGTCTCGAAGCTGGTCTGCCGTACGGTGTACTGCTGCAGCCTCTTTTCCTCGGCGGCTTCCAGCTTCGAGAGGATGTCCTCGAGGGGCAAGCCTGAATTCGAACCGAGGTTGGTAATGGTGGCCATGTGAAATTCCTTCCTAGCGATGCAATTCTGACAAAAATGTGATCCCGGCTATTGGCCGGGTAAAGGCATAAGGCGGGCCTAATTCGGCGGTTCTCTCACCGGGCCGCGCGTCAATCTTGGCGAACGGTGTTTTAAGTGCCGGATCAGGCCGACGTCTTGATACCGTTCCCTTGCATGTTCACGATCATCTTGGCGATCTTCAGCACCGCTTCGCTGGGGATGGTGCGCAGGACGTCTCCCGACTCCGCATCGATCACCGACACCACCACCTGGTGCACGTTCGGGTCGATTTCGAACTGAAGCTGGGTCGACCAGGCCTTCATCTGTTCGTTGATCTCGTCCAGCGCCTTATCCAGGGGCATTTTTTGCGAATTCGCCTGGTCGGACGTGGCGCCGCCGGAGGCGCTGCTGTCGGTGGTCGCGGGCGCCGGCGTGGCGGTGGCAGCAGGGTCGGGCGTGGCGATAACGGTCGAAACCGGTAACGACGCGAACGCTGCGGGGGCTAACGGGGTTACGGCCATGATCACTCCAACGGCGAGGGGGGCGTCTCGGAGAACGCGCTGTTTTCAGGAAATTCTCAGTTACCATAACGGCACCCTCGCAGGGAACTTTAGCCTTGCGCAAATGGATGGTTCACGTGCTAAGAGTCTGGATCGGGCAATGAGTGTCAAGACGGCGTTGCGAGTTATCGAAATCATCGAAACCTTCGCCCGCGAGAAACGCGCGCTGCCCTTGTCGGAATTGGCCCGGTTGCTCGATGTGCCCGTGTCCAGTTGCCTGGCGCTGATCCGCACGCTGACCAGCCTGGGCTACCTCTATGAAACGGGCCGCCGCCAGGGCTATTACCCGACAGGCCGGCTGCTCGCCATGGCCCAGCGCATCGCCCGGGCAGATCCCGTTCTGGATCGCGTCTATCCCAGTCTTGTCGAATTAAGGGACGCCACCCGCGAAACCGTGGTCTTCGCCAAGCTGTCGCCGGATGGCCGCGTTGTCTATCTGGATGTGCTGGATTCGCCGCATACGATCCGATACGCGCCTGTTGCAGGCGAGTTCAAGGATGTTCACGCAAATTCGCTGGGAAAGGCGCTGCTGTCGCTGCTGGACGAGCCGGCCCGTGACGCCTTGCTGGCGGATATCCCCATGACCCGCTACAACGACCGGACCCTCGTCACCCGCGAGGCGCTGCTGGCGGACCTGGACGCCGCGCGGCAGCGGGGGTGGTTCATGAACAGCGGCGAGTCCATTGCCGACGTGGGCGCGATTGCCTGGCCGGTCACGCTGTCCGGCGAGCACTACGCCATTTCGGTGGGCGGCCCGATCTACCGGATCGAGCCTGAACAGGAAACCTACGCCCGCATCCTGCGGGCGGCGTGCACGGGACTGGAGCAGCAGGCCTGAACCGCGCCTGCCGCCGTCCGCTCAATACGACTTGGGCAGCCCCAGCACCTTTTCCGCGATGAAGCACATGATGAGCTGCGGGCTGACCGGCGCGATGCGCGGGATGAAGCTTTCGCGCAGCAGCCGCTCCACGTGGTACTCCTTGGCATACCCCATGCCGCCCAGCGTCATCACTGCCGTCTGGCAGGCGTTGTAGCCGGCCTCGGCTGCCAGGTACTTTGCCGAATTGGCGGCGGGTCCGCACGGCTTGCCCGCGTCGTACAGGCTGGCTGCCTTGAACACCATCAGGTCCGCGGCCTCAAGCTGCATCCAGGCCTGGGCGAGCGGATGCTGGATGCCCTGGTTCTTGCCGATGGGGCGGCCGAACACGGTGCGTTCGCCAGCGTACTTGACGGCCCGGTCCAGCGCGGCGCGTCCGATCCCCACCGCTTCGGCGGCGATCAGGATGCGCTCGGGGTTCAGGCCGTGCAGGATGTATTCAAAGCCACGGCCTTCCTCGCCGATGCGGTCGGCGACCGGAATCCGCAGGCCGTCGATGAACAGCATGTTCGAATCCACGGCCTTGCGGCCCATCTTCTCGATCTCCCGCACCTCGATCTTTTCGCGGTCCAGGTCGGTGTAGAAGAGCGACAGGCCCTGCGTGGGCTTTTCCACCTCGGACAGCGGGGTGGTGCGCGCCAGCAGCAGCATCTTGCTGGCCACCTGCGCGGTCGAAATCCAGATCTTGCGGCCATGCACGATGTATTCGTCGCCCTGGCGCACGGCGCGGGTGCTCAGCTTGGTCGTGTCCAGCCCCGCGTCCGGCTCGGTGACCGCAAAGCAGGCTTTTTCCCGGCCGGCGATCAGCGGTTCAAGCCAGCGGCCGCGCTGCTCGTCGGTGCCAAACACCACCACCGGATTCAGCCCGAAGATGTTCATGTGGACGGCCGAGGCGCCCGTGAAGCCGGCGCCCGACGCCGCGATGGTCTGCATCATCAGCGCGGCTTCGGTCATGCCCAGGCCCGCGCCGCCGTATTCCTGCGGCATGGCGATGCCCAGCCAGCCGTCGCGCGCCAGGTCGGCGTGCAGCGGTTCCGGAAAGCCGCCTTCGCGGTCGCGTTCCAGCCAGTATTCGTCGGGATAGCGTTCGCAGATGCGGGATACGGCGTCGCGCAACGCCAGTTGTTCCGGGGTGAATTCAAAGTCCATCGTTGTTTCCGTCCTGGGTAATGCCACGGGCAAGCATGGCGTCGATCTGTTCCTGTCCATAGCCCGCTTCGGCCAGCACCTCGCGGCTGTGCTCGCCCAGCCGCGGGGCGGGGCGGCGTATCGAGGTCGGCGTGCCGGCGTAGCGGCCGAGTGTCCCGGTGGTGCGGATGCGGCCTTCCGAGGGGTGGTCCATTTCCTGGATGAAGCCGGTCGCGGTCAGGTGCTCGTCCTGGATCAGGCCGTCGATGGTGTAGAGCTGCGAGGCTGGAATATCGGCGCGCGCCAGCTCGCGTAGCCAGTCGTCGCTGGCGCGGGTGGCGATCACCTCGGCCACGAAGGCATAGACCTCGCTGATGTGCGCGGCGCGGGCGCCATGGGTGCTGAAACGCGGGTCCTGCGACAGCTCGGGCCGCCCGATCAGTTCAAAGAAATTGCGCCAGTGCTTGTCGTTGTAGATCAGCAGGCAGATGTAGCCGTCCGCCGTCGCGTACGGCCGGCGATGCGGCGCCAAGAGGCGCGCGTAACCGGTGGGTC
>Ga0213828_1002030_pt1 | contig 15470 bp, 18 predicted proteins | sample MC6MC0897MG_FD_180664 | JGI IMG/M metagenome (GOLD analysis project Ga0213828, IMG submission 180664) | Enriched soil aggregate microbial communities from Iowa State University, Ames, United States - MC6-MC0897-MG | ecosystem: Environmental > Terrestrial > Soil > Unclassified | place: USA: Iowa...
AGGTGTTGTGGTGCTTGTCGTGGTGATACTCCAGGGTTTCCTTGGAGATGTGCGGCTGCAGGGCATCGTGGGCGTACGGCAGCGGCGGCAATTCAAAAGCCATGGTGGATCTCCTGATTCAGGTCTATTTGCGGTTTGCGCAAGGCCGATCACGGGCGGCCCGATAAGCGTCGGCGAGTTTGTACTCTTTGCGACGCAAGGGCTGGATCATAGCACCGGGCCCGGCGCATAACCACGCAACAAACATAGGGAATAGAGGTTCCAGAGCGGTTGGGCGCTGCCGACCAATGGTGTTCGCCGCAGCCCTCGCATCGCTTGTGAGAACGAGCGCCGCCCGCGCGGCGCATCGCGAGCCAGCTCGCTCCTACATTTGTTTCGGGCCAGTGAGGCCTGTGGCATTTGCGCGCGACCGCCTTGTTTGTCCGACGCGAGATTGAGACGGGCACCACGGGGCCGCGCGCCATGCCTCAGGAATAATTGGCCCGAAACAAATGTAGGAGCGGCCTTGCGTCGCGATGCGCCGCGCGGGCGGCGCACGATCTCACAAGCGACAAACCTGCTGTGACAAGCTCCCCAAAACTCAACTAAAGATCAACTGCGCCGCCACCGCGAACATCATCACCGCCACCATCAGGTCGAGCATCCGCCAGGTCGCTGGCCGTGCCAGCCACGGTGCCAGCCAGGCCGCGCCGATCGCCAGGCTCGAGAACCACAGCAACGACGCACTGGCCGCCCCTGCCACGTAGGCCCCAGGCACCGTCTGCTGGGCACCGAGCGAGCCGATCAACAGCACCGTGTCGAGGTACACATGGGGGTTGAGCAAGGTCACCGCCAGGGCACTGAGCAGCACCGCGCGGCGCGAACGCACGCCCTGGCCTTGCTGATGCTGCAGGCTCTGCTTGGAACAGGCGCTGCGCAAGGCCTTGGCGCCATACCACAAGAGGAACAGCGCGCCGCCCCAGCGAGCGATGGCCAGCAGTGTCGGGTTGTGCGCCAGTACCGTGGCCAGGCCGAATACCCCGGCAGCCACCAGCAGGGCGTCGCAGACGATGCACAGGGCGGCCACTGGCAAGTGATGCTCGCGGCGCAGGCTCTGGGCGAGGACGAAGGCGTTCTGCGCGCCAATGGCCATGATCAGGCCGAAGGCCACCAGCATGCCGTTCAAATAACTTTGCCACATGGCGGGATACTCCACTGACGCCACGGGACACGGGCGTTGTTCAACGAAAGAAGATGCTGGCCATTGTGGATAAAGCCGCTGTATAAGAAAAACAAATAAAGCTGATCCGGCATTAGGGAAATCGATGTTCGACTACAAGCTGCTAGCCGCCCTTGCGGCGGTGATCGAGCAAGGCGGCTTCGAGCGCGCGGCGCAGGTGCTGGGGCTGTCGCAATCGGCGATTTCCCAGCGCATCAAGCTGCTTGAAGCACGGGTCGGCCAGCCGGTGCTGGTGCGTGCCACGCCACCTAGCCCGACCGAGGTCGGGCGCCAGTTGCTCAACCATGTGCAGCAGGTGCGCCTGCTCGAACGCGACTTGCAACGCCAGGTGCCGGCGCTGGACGAGGAGGGCATGCCCGAGCGTTTGCGCATTGCCCTGAACGCCGACAGCCTGGCCACCTGGTGGGCGGGCGCGGTAGGCGCGTTTTGCGCTGAGCACAACCTGCTCACCGACCTGGTGGTAGAAGATCAGGAAGTGGGCCTTAAACGCATGCGGGCGGGCGAAGTGGCGGCCTGCCTGTGTGGCAGCGAACGGCCGGTGGCCGGCGCGCGCAGCCTGCCTTTGGGCGCGATGCGTTATCGCGCGTTGGCCAGCCCGGTGTTCATGGCGCGGCACTTCCCGCAGGGTTTCGAGGGCAGGCGCCTGGCCCGCACGCCGGCGATCGTGTATGGCCCGGACGACTTTCTGCAACACCGCTACCTGGCATCGCTGGGTATCGAAGGCGGTTTCCTGCATCACCTGTGCCCGTCGTCCGAAGGTTTTCTGCGCATGACCGAAGCGGGGCTTGGCTGGGGGCTGGTGCCTGAGTTGCAGGCACGCGAACAACTGTCCAGCGGGCAATTGGTGGAAATATGCGCCGATACTCCCATCGATGTGCCGCTGTACTGGCATCATTGGCGCAATGGCGGGCACTTGCTCGCGCAACTGACCGATCACCTGCGGCACACGGCACGGCAATGGCTGGTGCCGTTGTAGCCACGGCTGGCGTCAGTTGCATCTGAAATCTGGCAAGGCGGAGTCTTACATGCGAATTCTGGTCACTGGCGCGAGCGGCTTCATCGGCGGGCGCTTTGCGCGCCTGGCCCTGGAGCAGGGCCTGGACGTGCGGGTCAGCGGCCGACGTGCCGAAGGTGTCGAGCACCTGGTCAAGCGCGGTGCGCAGTTCATCCCTGGCGACCTGGGTGATGCCGAACTGGCCCGGCGCCTGTGCCAGGGCGTCGAAGCGGTGGTGCATTGCGCGGGTGCAGTGGGTAACTGGGGGCGCTTCCAGGACTTTCACCAGGGCAACGTGGTGGTCACCGAAAACGTGGTCGAAGGTTGCCTGAAGGAGCATGTGCGGCGTCTGGTGCACCTGTCGTCGCCGTCGATCTACTTCAATGGCCGCTCGCGCCTGGACATCCGTGAAGACCAGGTGCCGCGGCGCTTTCATGATCACTACGCACTGACCAAGCACCTGGCCGAGCAGAAGGTGTTCGGTGCCCAGGAGTTTGGCCTGGAGGTGCTGGCGCTGCGCCCGCGCTTTGTCACCGGTGCCGGCGATGCCAGCATCTTCCCGCGGCTGATGCAGATGCAGCGCAAGGGCCGTGTGGCAATCATCGGCAATGGCCTGAACAAGGTCGATTTCACCAGCGTGCACAACCTCAACGAAGCATTGCTCAGTGCCTTGTTCGCCGACGACCGCGCGCTGGGCCAGGCCTACAACATCAGCAATGGGCAGCCATTGCCACTGTGGGATGTGGTCAATTACGTGATGCGCCAGATGCAACTGCCGCAGGTTACCCGTTACCGCTCCTATGGCCTGGCCTACAGCCTGGCCGCGTTGAACGAGGCGGCCTGCATGCTGTGGCCGGGGCGCCCGCAGCCGACCTTGTCGCGCCTGGGCATGCAGGTGATGAGCCGTGATTTCACCCTGGACATCAGCCGCGCCCGGCAATACCTGGACTACCAGCCCAAGGTCAGCCTGTGGACGGCACTGGACGAGTTCTGCGCCTGGTGGAAGCACCAGCCCGAAGGCCTGAAGTTCGGCTGAGGCTGATGATGGTCATCAACGTGCCGCGCTTGCAGTTTATACTCGTGCCTCTTTGCGACTACTGCGGTTGAATGTATCCATGCGTAACCATGCTCACGACGATTACGATGATGTGCCTACCCTGAGGGCCGGCACCCCCGACGATGACGAACTGATGCCAGCGCACGTGGTGCGCAATCGCCAGAAAGCCGAGCGTGGGGCCAGCACCGCGCCTCTGTGGGCGCTGCTGGGGGCGTCGTTCATCGCCTTGGTGGGGTTGGGCTGGTGGAGCTTTCAGCAGATATCGCTGATGGAGCAGCAACTGGTCGCGACCCAGGAAAGCTTTGCCCGCATCAGCGAAGAGGCGGCCGGGCGGCTGCAGGCCATCAGCGGCAAAGTGGCGGCCAGCGAATCGACGGTCACGACCGGCAGCGAGGCCTTGAAACTGCAGATCCGTCAGTTGCAGCAAGGGGTGGCCGGGCAGACCGGTGACCTGGGCAAGCGCCTGGAGCAGGTGCTGGCCGATACCCGTGAACAGCAAAAAGCCGTGACTGAGCTGCAGACCCAGTTGCAGGCGCAGTTGAAGCTGGTGAATGGCGAACTGGCTGCGCTGAAGTCCAGCCAGGTCGATGGCGGCAAGCTGGATGCCCAGTTCAAGACCTTGACCACGGATGTGGCCGCCTTGAAAGCGGCGCAGGTGGATGGCGGCAAGCTGGATACTCAGCTCAAGAGCCTGGGCAGCGATGTGGCGGCGCTGAAGAAGCAGGGCAACCCGAGTGCGGCGATCCAGAACCTGGAGCAGGACATGCTGGTGTTGAAGAGTCAGATCGACAATCGCCCGGCTGCTGCGCCGTCATCGAGCGGTGCTTCGGTGCAGGAGTTCGATGCGTTCCGTGGGCAGATGACCCGCAGCCTGAATACGTTGCAAAGCCAGGTCCAGAACCTGCAACAGCAGATCAACGCGCGGCCTTGAGCCTAACCGCCGGGGCAACGCGCCCCGGCGGCCGATCCGCTTACAAGCGCGGGTAATCGATGTACCCCACCGGCCCCTTGCCGTAGAACGTTTCCGGGTGTGCCGGGTTCAAGGGGGCATCTGCCGCCAGGCGCGCCGGCAGGTCTGGGTTGGCGATGAATGGCACGCCGAACGCCACGGCGTCGGCTTTGCCGCTGGCCAACGCGGCATTGGCACTGGCCTTGTCAAAACGCTCGTTGACGATGTAGGGGCCGCCGAACGCTTGCTTGATCAGTGGGCCGATGCTGTCGTCGGCGTCTTTCTCCCGCGAGCAGATGAAGGCGATGCCGCGCTTGCCCAGTTCACGGGCGACGTAGGTGAAGGTCTCGGCCCGGTCGGCGTCGCCCATGTCGTGTGAGTCGGCACGCGGCGCCAGGTGCACGCCCACGCGGTTTGCCCCCCACACTTCAATGGCGGCGTCGGTCACCTCAAGCAGCAAACGTGCGCGGTTTTCCAGCGAACCACCGTAGCGGTCGGTGCGCTGGTTGGTGCTGCTTTGCAGGAACTGGTCGAGCAGGTAGCCATTGGCGCCATGCACCTCGACACCATCGAAACCGGCGGCCTTGGCATTTTCGGCGCCGCTGCGGTATGCCTCGACAATGTCGACGATCTCTTCGGTTTCCAGTGCGCGCGGTGTGGGGTAGTCGGTGAGCGGACGCACCAGGCTGAGATGGCCCTTGGGCTTGATTGCGCTGGGTGCCACGGGCAGCTCGCCGTTCAGGTAGCTGGGGTGGGAAATGCGGCCGACATGCCACAGTTGCAGGAATATGCGCCCGCCGGCGCCATGCACGGCCTTGGTGACGTTGTTCCAGCCGCGCACCTGTTCATCGTTCCAGATGCCTGGGGTGTCGGGGTAGCCGACCCCCATCGGCGTGACCGAAGTCGCTTCGCTGAGGATCAGCCCGGCGCTGGCGCGCTGCACGTAGTATTCGGCCATCAATGCGTTTGGCACCCGGCCTTCATCGGCGCGGCAGCGGGTCAGCGGGGCCATGATGATGCGGTTGGGCAGTTGCAGGTCGCCCAGCGTGATCGGGTCGAAGAGCGTAGTCATGCGGTTTCCTTTTCAGAGCGCTCGGCTCAACTGGGCGAGGAAGGCCTGAACGGTCTCCTCATTGCGTTTGAAGAAGTGCCATTGGCCGATCTTCTGGCTGTTGATCAGGCCGGCGCGCTGCAAGATGGCCAGGTGCGCAGAAACGGTCGACTGCGACAGGCCGCAGCGTTGGTCGATCTGCCCGGCACAGACGCCGTGTTCGGTGCTGTGGTGCTGGTCAGGAAACTGCGTTGCCGGGTCCTTCAGCCAGTCGAGGATTTGTCGCCGTACCGGGTGGGCCAGGGCTTTTATTATTTCGTCCAGATCGAGGGGCATGGGGTGGGGCTCGTGGTGAAGCGGTAAATCGCGGTAGGGCGAAATTTAAATCGGTATTTCGCGATATACAAATATGAAGTCGTTCTGAGCTGAGCACCAATCGCTATATCGTGTGATGACGATATAGGCCTGGGCGGTGCTAGACTTGCGCCATGAACTACCTCGCACACCTGCACCTGGGCGGCCCTGCGCCGCAGCAATTGCTCGGCAGCCTGTATGGCGATTTCGTCAAGGGCACGCTGGAGGGGCGCTTTCCGCCGGCACTGGAAGCGGCGATCCGCCTGCACCGGCACATCGACAGTTATACCGACCGCCATCCCGTGGTACTGGCAGCGTTGGCACGTTTCCCCGCACAGCGACGGCGCTTTGCCGGCATTGTCCTCGATGTGTTTTTCGACCACTGCCTGGCGCAGCATTGGGCGGATTATGCCGAGCAGCCGTTGGCGCAGTTCACCGGCAATTTTTATCGGGTGCTGCTGGCTGAGCCTGAGTTGCCGGGGCGCCTGGCGCGCATTGCGCCGTTCATGGCGGCGGATGACTGGCTAGGGGCGTATGGCGATTTTGCGACGCTGGAGCAGGTGTTCAACGGCATTGCGCGGCGGCTGTCGCGGCCGGCGGGGATGAGCGGGGTGATGCCGGAGCTGGAGCGCTTGTATGAGCCGTTGCTGGCGGACTTTCGTGAGTTCTATCCACAGTTGCAGGCGTTTGCGGCGGTGGGGCGGGTGTCGGGCAGTTAGTCATGTATTGCCTGCCCCGGCCTCTTCGCGGGTACAGGCAGCCCAAGCCAATCAGGCAGCCCGCGCCTGCCGCTGTGGCACCCTCACTGCCTCTTCAACCCCGAACAACGCCCCATGAATGGCCTGCTGCGCCTGCAAGGCCAGTACCGCTCGCTCTTTCTGCGCGCTGGCAATCGGTTGCAGCAGGTGAATGCACACCTCGCCACGCGGCTGGGCAAACAGACGCAGCAGGTGCGACACCAGGTCATCATCGCCAATGAAAGGCGCAATCGGGTCGATCACGCCATCGCGCAAGTACTGGATCGCCACGGGTTGAACGGCCACGCCCTGGTCGATGGCGCCTGCCAGTAGCCGGCCGTGGAACGTTCGCAGGCCATGGCCGTTGGTGGTAGTACCCTCCGGGAAGATCAACAGTGGCCGGGCTTCGCCCAGTTGCGTGCTGATCTGCTCGCGCAGACGCTGGCTGTCGCCACCGCCGCGGCGGATGAACAGCGTGCCGGCTTTCTCTGCCAGCCAGCCGGCCACCGGCCAGTGACGGACTTCGGCCTTGGACAGGAAAGACAGCGGCTGCAGCATGCCGAGCAGTGGGATGTCGGCCCAGGAGACGTGGTTGCTGACCCACAACATCGGCCGCTGCGGCAGCTGGCCGATTACCCGCACCTTGAACGGCAAGGCGGCCACCAGGCGCTTCATGAACAGGCAGCTCCAACGTTGCCGGCGCTCGATGGAGGCTTTGAGGCCCAGGCGTTCGCCAAGTGCGATCACGCTGGCCATCAGCATGCCCAGCAGCAGGACCAGAAGCAGCCGTGTCAGGCGGGCCAGTACCCGCAGTTGGGGCATCAGACCGCCGCCTTGAAGTGGCGGGCGTAGCGCGGGCAGAGGTCGTCGCGCTTGAGCAGGATGAACACGTCGGCAACCTGGAAGTCTTCGTCCCAGCACGGCTCGCCGCAGATCTTCGCACCCAGGCGCATGTAGGCCTTGAGCAGCGGTGGCATTTCGGCGATGACGTTGTTGGGCAGGGCCAGGCTTGGCAGGGGTTTTTTCGGCTCGGCACGTAGGTGTTCGGTGCACAGGTAACGCTCGCGCAGGCGCTGCATGACCGCATGGGCCTGCACGCCACCGTCCTGCATGGGGATGCTGGCGCAGCCCATCAGGTAGCTGTAGCGCCCTTCGTTGAGTACTTCGGCGAGCTCGCCCCAGAGCACGGCGATGGTGCCGCCGTTGCGGTAGTCGGCGGCCACGCAGGTGCGCCCCAGCTCCAGGATCGGCCCTTGCAACTGCACCAGGCCGTGCAGGCTGAACTCTTCTTCGCTGTAGAAACGGCCCAGGCTGCTGGCCGCCTGGTGGTCGAGCAACCGGGTGGTGGCTACCAGCTCGCCGGTGCTCAGGTCGCGCACACCGATATGGCGGCAGTGCGGGTCGTAGTCGTCCATGTCCAGGCCGTGTTCGGCACCTTTGAGCTTGGCCTTGAATTCTGCACTGAACACGTTGTAGCGCAGGGCCTGGGCTTCCTGCAGGGCCGTGGCGCCGACCAGGCGTTCGGCTTGCAGACGGCGTGCAGTGCTGGTGTCGCCAGCGTGAGCGATCCGAGTCATTACGAGTCTCCATAAGCCAGCCATGAAGGGTTGCGGCCGGTCGGCTTTGTTGTGCAAAGTCAGCCTAGGTAGACGGGGTGTCACCCCTGTGAATCTTTGGTGATGCTTGCGTGACACCCTCCCACACGCCCCAGCAAGGAGCATCCTGCGATGGCTTGGCTACAACGACTCAACGACCCGCTGCGCCTCCCTATGGCCGGCACCCTGGGTGAAACCTACGCCGCGCTGCTCGAGCGCCTTGGCCAGGTAGCCCCGTTCGAACTGGCGGTGCTTGGCGGGCGCGCCATGCCCACGCCGGGCCTGGCGTTTCTGGTCGGCTACCAGGCCGCCTTGCGGGTGCTCTGGCCCAGTGCGCCACCCAGCCTCGGCGCACTGTGCGCGACCGAACGGCGCAGCGTGCGGCCGGCAGACATGCGCACCCGTCTCGACGGTTTGCGCCTTGGCGGCAGCAAGGATTTCGTCACCGCCGGCCTTGAGGCGGAGTGGCTGCTGGTGGCCGCGCGCAGCGAAGCGCCAGGCGAGGCAGTGCGGCTGAACCTGGCGGTGGTGTACCCGGGGGAGCCGGGCGTGACGCTGGAAGCGTTGCCGACCTTGCCGCTGATGCCCGAAGTCGGCCATGGCCGCCTGCACCTGGAGCAGGCGGCTTGCGAGTTGCTGGCAGGCGATGGCTGGGATGCTTACGTCAAACCGTTCCGCTCGCTGGAGGACCTGTACGTGCTCGCCGCGTTGACGGCCTGGCTGTATGGCGTCGGCCAGGAATGTGCGTGGCCGCAGGCGTTGCGTCTGCGTTTGCTGAGCGTGCTGGCCGGCTGTGCCGAGGGTAGCCGCCAGTGTGCCGACAGTGTCGGTTGCCATTTGCTGCTGGCGGGGTTGTTTGGCCAGTTCCAGGCGCTGCGCGCCGACATCGATGAGGCGTTGCTGGCGGGGCCTGCGCAGTGGGCGCAGCTCTGGCAGCGTGATCAGGGGGTGTTGGCGTTGGCGGCGGCGGCGCGGGATAAGCGTTTGGCCAAGGCCTGGGCGGCTGCGGGATTGTCATGAAGGGCAGGCAGACTCGGTGAACCATTGAATGCTGGGGCCGCAAAGCGGCCCCATGGCGCCGAGGCCCAAGTGCTCGATACCCTGAAAGCCCTACTGGCAACCCTCAGCCTGGCAGTGGCCCCAGCCTGGGCCGAAGACTGGCCGGCCCCCGACTGGCAAACCGACCCCACCCCCATCGACTGGCAAGCCGTCGACGCCTATGCCTTCCCCCCTGACGGCAGCCTGCGCACCGACGCCCTGCTGATCATCCGCGACGGCCGCATCCTGCATGAACGCTACGCCGCGCCCACCACCGCCAGCACCGCGCACCTCACCTGGTCGGTGAGCAAGAGCGTGCTGGCCACGCTACTGGGCGTGGCCCAAGGCGAAGGGCGTTTCCAGCTGCAGGACCCGGTAGCCCGCTTCTACCCCCCGATGCAGGCACACCCACAGGTGCGCCTGGGAGACCTGCTGCACTGGGCCAGCGGCCTGGCCTGGCAGGAAGACTACGAATACGCACCATTGCACTCCTCGGTGGTGGCCATGCTCTACACCCGTGGTCGTGAGGACATGGCGGCCTATACCGCAGCGCGGCCTGCGGCGCAGCTACCGGGGCAGCGCTTTCTCTACTCCAGCGGCGATAGCAACCTGTTGGCAGCGGCCCTGCGCGGCATGCTCGATGCCGGGGAGTATGCCGACTACCCGTGGCAGGCGCTGTTCACGCCGCTGGGCATCAACAGCGCGGTGTGGGAACGCGATGGCGCGGGGAGCTATGTCGGGTCTTCGTACCTGTACCTCACTGCCCGTGACCTGGCGCGCATCGGCCTGCTGATGCAGCGCGACGGGCGCTGGCGCGAGCGCCAGCTGGTGCCTGCGACATGGGTGGCGTTCAACCGCACGCCGTTTGCCCTGGCCGAGGCTGTACCCGGCGAGGCCAACCCAGGCGGCCACTGGTGGCTCAACACCGCGTCGCCAGGCGGGGCTCGTCCCTGGCCGCATGCGCCGGCTGACACCTACGCCGCGCTCGGTCATTGGGGCCAGGCGCTGTACGTGTTGCCGACGCAGAAGCTGGTGATCGTTCGCTATGCCGATGACCGAGGCGACAGTTACCAGCATGACCAACTGCTCGAACGGGTACTGGCGGCGCTGGCCGGGGAGGGCGCATGAGGCGGGTGCTGCTGGTGCTGCTGGTGCTGTTGGCGCTGCTTGGCGTGTCGTTGGGATGGAGCGGTTGGCAGGCACGTCAGGCGTTGGCGGACTTCCCGGGCATTCTTTCGGCCTACTCGGCCAAGGAGTACTGCTCATGCCGCTTCGTCATGGGGTTTGACCCGGCGTATTGCCGGGGGTACGTGAAGCAATGGCTGCCCCTTGGCCTGCTGGCGGAAAACAGTGCGCAGCGCCTGGTCACGGCCGAGGGCCTGGGCCGGCGTAACCAGGCCGCATGGCAGGGCGCACGCGTGGGCTGCCGCTTGCTGCCATGATGGCGGGCGGGTAAGGTTGCGGTCTTGTTTCACGAGATCTGTCATGTTCAAGTTGCCCCGCCTGCTGCCCGCCTTGTTGCTGGCTCTATGCCTGCCCGCCCACGCCAACTGGCACCTCGATGGCGAGTCATCGCGCCTGTCGTTCATTACCGGCAAGAACGGTGATACCGCCGAAGTCCATCGCTTCCTGGTGCTGCATGGCACGGTAGACCGCAAGGGCGCGGCCGGCCTGCGCATCGAGATGGACTCGGTGAGCAGCGGTATCCCCTTGCGCGACGAACGCATGCGCGACGGTCTGTTCGAGGTCGAGCGTTTTGCCGAGGCGACGGTGAAGGCGCAACTGGACCTGCGCCCGATCAACGACCTGGCCAGCGGTGCGCAAATCGAACTGCGCCTGCCGCTGACCGTTACCCTGCATGGCCAATCCCACCGCTACAACGCCTTGCTGCTGGCCACGCGGCTGGACGAGCGGCGCTTCCAGGTGGTGACCCTGGAGCCCCTGGTACTGCGCGCCGAGGATTTCGGCCTGATGCCGGGGCTGGAGAGCCTGCGCAAGTTTGCCGGGCTCAAGTCCATCAACCCATCGGTACCGGTCAATGCGGTGCTGATCTTCACCGCCCGCTGACATGCCGGGGCCGGTCTTCCCCTGGCGGGATGGCAACCAGTTCGAACTGCTGATCGACGGCCCCGAATTCTTCCCTCGCATGCTTGAGGCGATCACGCGCGCCGAGTTCCAGGTCGACCTCGAACTGTATCTGGTCGAGGCTGGCGCCTGCGCCGAAGCGGTCGTCGCAGCGCTGGAACACGCCGCCCGGCGCGGTGTGCGGGTGCGCTGCCTGTTCGATGACTATGGCTCGCTGGCCTTCAACAGTGCCCTGCGCCAGCGGCTGCTGGAAGCAGGCGTGTACCTGCGCTGGTACAACCGCCTGCGCTGGAAGCGTGGCTTGCGCAACCTGTATCGCGATCACCGCAAGCTGCTACTGGTGGACGAGCGCTGGGCAGTGGTGGGGGGCACGGGCGTCACCGACGAGTTCTGGACGCCGGCCAGCGCTACCAGCGAATGGCACGAGGTAATGGTGCAGATGCAGGGGCCGGTGGTCAGCGACTGGCAGTTGTTGTTCGACCGCCAATGGCACGCCAACAACCGGCGCACCGCCTGGCGCCCAGCCGAAGGTTTCGGCCTGCCGCGCCTGCCCAAGGTGCCTGCGCAGGGGCAAGGCATGGGCCGGGTAGCGTATGCCGACGCCCGTCAGCATCAGGACATCCTGCATTCGCTGGTGCGCGCGCTCAACAGCGGCAAGCAGCGGGTGTGGCTGGCGACGCCTTATTTCTTGCCGACTTGGAGTGTGCGCCGCTCGTTGCGCCGCGCGGCCAGCAAGGGCCTGGACGTGCGCCTGCTGCTGACCGGGCCGCGCACCGATCACCCCTCGGTGCGCTATGCCGGGCATCGTTACTACCCGCGCCTGCTGCGCGCCGGGGTGAGGATTTTCGAGTACCAGCCGTGTTTTCTGCACTTGAAGATGGCCGTGGTGGACGACTGGGTGAGCGTTGGTTCGTGCAACTTCGACCACTGGAACCTGCGTTTCAACCTCGAGGCCAATGTCGAGGCCCTGGACCCGCCGCTGACCGCTGCCGTGGTGGCCAGTTTCGAGCGTGACTTCGCCTTGAGCGAAGAGGTCGACCTCGACCACTGGAACGCCAGGCCGCTGTGGCGACGGGTGAAGCAGCGGGTATGGGGTTGGCTCGACCGTCTGGTGGTCAACCTGCTCGACCGGCGTGACTGAGAGCGACTATCGTGCAGTGACTGTTCACAAGCAATGGAAGGAGTGGATGCGATGACGGCGAAGAAAATTCTCATGCTGGTTGGCGACTACGTCGAGGATTACGAAGCGATGGTGCCGTTCCAGGCCCTGAGCATGGTTGGTCATACGGTGCACGCTGTCTGCCCCGAGAAGCTTGCGGGCCAGACCGTGCGCACCGCGATCCATGATTTCGAGGGTGAGCAGACGTACAGCGAAAAGCCGGGGCACAACTTTGCCCTGAACTATGACTTTGTGCGGGTGCGTGCCGAAAGCTATGACGCCTTGCTGATCCCCGGTGGCCGTGCCCCGGAATACTTGCGCCTGGATGAGCGGGTGCTGGAGCTGGTCAAGGCGTTCGACCAGGCAGGCAAACCGATTGCGGCGGTGTGCCATGGCGCGCAGTTGCTGGCAGCGGCGGGTGTGCTGGAAGGGCGCGAATGCAGTGCCTACCCTGCCTGTGCGCCGGAGGTGCGTTTGGCGGGCGGGACGTTCATTGATATCGCGGTGGACCAGGCGCATGTGGAAGGCAACCTGGTGACCGCGCCGGCATGGCCTGCGCACCCGGCCTGGCTGGCGGCTTTCCTCAAGGTGCTGGGTACACGTATCGCCTGATCTACACGGCCGCTCCTACAAAAGCGTAAGCAGATTCAGCCGACCTGCTCGACCCAGTCATTGAGGTTGTAATAGTTGGTCACCCGGGCAATCTTGCCGCAGTGGATATAGAAGAACGCCCCCGCCGACAGCACATAGGTCTGCCCGTTGGCCGCGGGCAGGCCTTCGTCATCGGCGATGTACTCGCCATGCACGGTGAACTCCGCGGCTGCGCGGCTGCCGTCGGCATTCTGCATGACCACGATATCGGCCAGGCGCTCGCGGTAGCAGCGGTTCATCTTGTCCATGAACGCGGCAAACCTGGCCTTGCCCATCTGCCGCTCGCCCTGGTTGATGTCGTGGATCACATCTTCGTTCAGCAGTGCGAGAAAGCCGGGCATGTCACCGGCATTGAAGGCGGCGTAGTAGGCATTTACCAGTTCGGTAGCGGTCATGGAACAATTCCTGTCGTGTTGGGAAAAGGCGGTGCGTTGGCTTGGATGATAGGGTTTCCCCTCAAGCCCGGCTTAGCCGAGCGCGTCATCCACATCGACAAAACGACCGCCAAGCATGGAAATCCGCCTGTTGCACGGCGCCGCTATCGCGCCTTACATCGATGACCTCGCTCGCCTGCGCTTGACCGTGTTCCGCGAGTTTCCCTACCTGTACGACGGTACGCCGGAGTACGAGGCCGACTACTTATCTACCTATGCCCGCTCCGGGCGCAGCCTGGTGGTACTGGCGCTGGACGCCGGCCGGGTGGTGGGTGCCGCCACCAGCCTGCCGCTGGTGGACGTTGCCGCCGAGTTCCAGAAGCCGTTCCTGGCCCAGGGGCGTGACCCGGCCAGCGTGTACTACTTCGGTGAGTCGGTGGTGCTGCCGGAGTACCGTGGCCAAGGGCTGGGGGTGCGTTTTTTCATCGAGCGCGAGTCCTACGCCCACAAACTCGCCGAGTTCGATTATTGCGCTTTCTGTGCCGTGGAACGGCCGGGCGTGCACCCGCTGCGCCCGGCGCACTACAAGCCCTTGCAGGGGTTCTGGCGCAATCGTGGGTTCCTGCACGACCCCTCGTTGCGCACCCACTATGCCTGGCGCGACCTTGATGAACAGGAATCGTCGGAAAAGATCATGTCGTTCTGGCTCAAGGAACTGCCGATATGACCCGCCTCGCGGCCTGCCAGTATGCCATCGAGCTGCACAAGACCTGGGATGCCTACGTCGATCATCTGCAGGGTCTGTGCGCCGAAGCGGCCGAGGCCGGCGCTCAGCTGCTGCTGTTGCCGGAATACGCGGGCCTGGTACTCAGCGGGCTGTTACCTGTGCAGCAGCGGGGTGATTTGAAGGCTTCTATCGCCGGTATCCAGCCCTTGATCGAACCTTGGAAAGCGCTGTGCGAGCGCATTGCTCGCCGCTGGGGCGTCTACCTGCAGCCCGGCAGCCTGCCGGTGCAGGACAGCGATGGCCGCTATCGCAACCGTGCCTGGCTGTTTGGCCCCGAGGGTGAACTGGGACATCAGGACAAGCTGATGATGACGCGCTTCGAGCGGGAACAATGGGACATTGCCCCGGGCGATGGCCTGAAGGTGTTCGATACCCAGCTGGGGCGGCTGGGCATTCTGATCTGCTACGACAACGAATTCCCGATGCTGGCACGGCGCCTGGCAGAAGGGGGCGCCGACCTGATTCTGGCACCGAGCTGCACCGATACCGAAGCCGGTTACCACCGGGTACGCATTGGTGCCCAGGCGCGGGCCCTGGAGAACCAGATTGCCGTGTTGCAGAGCCCCACGGTGGGGTTGGCCGCGTGGTCGCAGGCGCTGGATGAGAACATTGGGCGGGCCGGGTTGTTTGTGCCGCCGGACCATGGCATGCCGAAGGACGGAGTGGTGGCCCTGAGTCCCGAGCTTGACCCGGCCGGCAGCCAGTGGCTGATCTGTGACGTGGACCTGGCGGCGGTGCGGCGGGTAAGGGAGCAGGGGCAGGTGTTTACCCGGCGCGATTGGCCAGAGCAGTTCGAGCGCAGCCTGTAAATGAAAACGCCCGGCAGATGCCGGGCGTTTTCGATCAGGCCGGAGGGTGAATCACTTCACTTCAACCGCCAGGCTTTCGGCGATCTTGCTCTGCCACAGCGCGGGGCCGGTGATGTGCACCGACTCACCGTTGCTGTCCACCGCGACAGTGACCGGCATGTCCTTCACTTCGAACTCGTAGATCGCTTCCATGCCCAGCTCGGCGAACGCCAGGACCTTGGACTTGCGGATCGCCTGAGCCACCAGGTAGGCGGCGCCGCCGACGGCCATCAGGTACACGGCCTTGTTGTCCTTGATCGCTTCGATAGCGGTCGGGCCACGCTCGGACTTGCCGATCATGCCCAGCAGGCCAGTCTGCTCGAGGATCTGGCGGGTGAACTTGTCCATGCGGGTAGCAGTGGTCGGGCCGGCTGGGCCTACCACTTCGTCACCGACCGGGTCGACCGGGCCGACGTAGTAGATGAAGCGGCCTTTCAGGTCGACCGGCAGTTCTTCGCCACGGTTGAGCATCTCGACCATGCGCTTGTGCGCGGCGTCGCGGCCGGTGAGCATCTTGCCGTTGAGCAGGATGGTCTCGCCTGGCTTCCAGCTGGCGACTTCTTCCGGGGTGA
>Ga0213828_1002037_pt1 | contig 15419 bp, 12 predicted proteins | sample MC6MC0897MG_FD_180664 | JGI IMG/M metagenome (GOLD analysis project Ga0213828, IMG submission 180664) | Enriched soil aggregate microbial communities from Iowa State University, Ames, United States - MC6-MC0897-MG | ecosystem: Environmental > Terrestrial > Soil > Unclassified | place: USA: Iowa...
CTGGAAAAACTCAAGATTGGTATCAAATCGGTATCAGCTGAAAGCCCAGCGTCGTAAGTTACTGATAGGTAAGCCCTTTGATCTCCACCGCTAACATCACCATGCAGTTCGGCTCCAAGCCGCTGTTTGAAAACGTTTCCGTCAAATTCAACAACGGCAACCGCTACGGCCTGATCGGCGCCAACGGTTGCGGCAAGTCGACCTTCATGAAAATCCTCGGCGGCGACCTCGAGCCGTCCGGTGGCCAGGTCATGCTCGAGCCGAACACCCGCCTCGGCAAGCTGCGCCAGGACCAGTTCGCCTACGAGCAATTCACCGTGATCGACACCGTGATCATGGGCCACGGCCAGCTGTGGAAGGTCAAGGCCGAGCGCGATCGCATCTACTCGCTGCCGGAAATGACCGAGGAAGACGGCATGGCCGTCGCCGAGCTGGAAACCGAATTCGCCGAGATGGACGGCTACACCGCCGAATCCCGCGCCGGTGAACTGCTGCTGGGCCTGGGTATTCCACTGGAACAGCACTTCGGCCCGATGAGCGAAGTGGCGCCGGGCTGGAAGCTGCGTGTGCTGCTGGCCCAGGCACTGTTCTCGGACCCGGACGTGCTGCTGCTCGACGAACCGACTAACCACCTGGACATCAACACCATCCGCTGGCTGGAAACGATCCTCACGGCGCGTAACAGCACCATGATCATCATTTCCCACGACCGGCACTTCCTGAACAGCGTCTGCACCCACATGGCCGACCTGGACTACGGTGAACTGCGCCTGTTCCCAGGCAACTACGACGAGTACATGACCGCAGCGACCCAGTCGCGCGAGCAACTGCTGTCGGACAACGCCAAGAAGAAAGCGCAGATTGCCGAGCTGCAGACCTTCGTCAGCCGCTTCTCGGCCAACGCCTCCAAGGCCAAGCAGGCCACCTCGCGGGCCAAGCAGATCGACAAGATCCAGCTGGCCGAGGTCAAGCCGTCGAGCCGGGTCAGCCCGTTCATTCGCTTCGAGCAGACCAAGAAGCTGCACCGCCAGGCCGTCGTGGTCGAGAAGATGGCCAAGGCCTTCGACGACAAAGTGCTGTTCAAGAACTTCGACATCACCGTCGAAGCCGGCGAACGCGTTGCGATCATCGGCCCCAACGGTATCGGCAAAACCACCCTGCTGCGCACCCTGGTAGGCGAGATGACGCCGGACGCAGGCTCGGTGAAGTGGACCGACAGCGCCGAAGTGGGCTACTACGCCCAAGACCACGCCCACGACTTCGAAGACGACCTGAGCCTGTTCGACTGGATGGGCCAGTGGACCTCCGGTGAGCAGGTGATCCGCGGCACCCTCGGGCGCATGCTGTTCTCCAACGACGAGATCCTCAAGTCGGTGAAGGTGATTTCCGGTGGTGAGCAAGGCCGCATGCTGTTCGGCAAGCTGATCCTGCAAAAGCCCAACGTGCTGGTGATGGACGAACCGACCAACCACCTGGACATGGAGTCGATCGAGGCGCTGAACCTGGCGCTGGAAAACTACCCAGGCACGCTGCTGTTCGTCAGCCACGACCGTGAGTTCGTGTCGTCGCTGGCCACCCGAATCATCGAGCTGTCGCCGGACGGTGTCGTCGACTTCAGCGGCACCTATGACGACTACCTGCGTAGCCAGGGCGTCGTGGTCTGAGGTAGCTGAGATGGCCTGGCCCTTTTGAGCTGGCCAGCCCGGTCTCTTCGCGGGTGAACCCGCTGCCACGATGTGGAAGCGGGTTTCCCAGCGCTCGATACACTCAACGAATAATTCGTTAGCCTGCTTTCATTTCCTTCGCGCAGCGGCCATGATGAAACAACGCCCCACCGCCTGCCCGCGAACGAGCCCATGACCGCGCAACAACCCGCCCCCGCCAGCAACACCTTCAACATCACCCTGCAGATCCTGTCGATCGTCTTCTATACGTTCATTGCCTTCCTCTGCATCGGCCTGCCGATCGCGGTGCTGCCCAGCTATGTGCATGACCAGCTCGGCTTTGGCGCGGTGATCGCGGGGGTGACGATTGGCCTGCAATACCTGGCCACCCTGCTCAGCCGCCCGTTCGCCGGGCGGGTGGCGGATACCCTTGGCGGCAAGCAGGCAATCCGCTTCGGCTTGCTGGGCATCGCCAGTTGCGGGGTGCTGACCCTGCTATCGGCATGGACGCTGACGATGCCGCTGCTGAGCCTGGCGCTGTTGCTGGGCGGTCGCTTGCTGTTGGGCATCGCCCAGGGGCTGATCGGTGTGGCCACCTTGAGCTGGGGCATCAGCCAGGTCGGCCCGGAGCACACTGCCCGGGTGATCTCGTGGAACGGTATCGCATCATATGGCGCCATTGCCATTGGCGCGCCGGTGGGTGTGCTGGCCGTGGATGGCTTGGACTTCAGCGTGCTGGGGCCGACCTTGCTGGTGCTGGCGCTATTTGCCCTGCTGGTGCTGCGCAAACGGCCAGACGTGGTGGTGGTGCGTGGCGAGCGGCTGGCGTTCTGGTCGGCATTCAGCCGGGTTGCGCCCTGCGGCCTGGGCCTCACCCTGGCGTCGATCGGCTACGGCACACTGACCACGTTCGTCACCCTTTATTACCTGGAGCGCGGTTGGGCCGGTGCGGCTTGGTGCCTGAGTGCCTTTGGGGTGTGCTTCATCATTTCGCGGCTGATGTTCGTCAACGCGGTCAACCGGTTTGGCGGCTACAACGTGGCGGTGGTGTGCATGGCCACCGAGGTGGTCGGCTTGGGCCTGCTGTGGCTGGCGCCCTCGCCGCCTTGGGCACTGGCAGGCGCCGGGCTCACGGGCTTCGGCCTGTCGCTGGTGTACCCGGCGCTGGGCGTCGAGGCCATCAAGCAGGTGCCCAGCAGCAGCCGCGGCGCAGGGCTGGGTGCCTATGCGGTGTTTTTCGACATGGCCTTGGCCATCGCTGGCCCGGTAATGGGTGCGGTGGCCGTGCACCTGGGCTATGCCTCGATCTTCTGCGTCGCAGCCCTGCTCGCCCTGGTAGGCGTCGGCTTAACGCTGCTGTTGGCGCGGCGCAGCCGACGCGGCTGAGCGCTGGTCCAGCGCTGGCGCGCCCAAGGTCTGGCTGAAGAAGGCTGCGGTGTCGCGTTGCAGCGAGTGGTGAATATGCCGGCGGTCGACGCCGTCCGCGTCCTTGCACAGTGCCGGCATGCGCGCGCGCTGTTCATCGTCACAGCGCGCCATGAACACAAAATGCCCGGCGCCGGCCAGCAGGCGGTAATCCGGTGTGATGGGCAGCTTGCGGGCCAAGGCTTCGGCGTTGCGGTCCACAGCCACCAACTGGTCACTGTCACCGCTGTAGATCAATGCCGGAATATGCACCCCGGCCAGCGCATGACGGCCGAACAGCAGGCTCAGGGGCGCCATCAGCATCACCGCCCCCACCCGTGAGTCGGCCTCGGGCGCCAGCTCGCTGCGGTCGGCAATCAGCACGCCATGGGTCTTGCAGGCGTCGGCATCGCCGGGGCGCTCCAGGCAGTACTGGCGCAAACGGTCCAGGTCGGGTTGCGCCCCCGACACGATCAGCGCCGTTTCGCCCCCCGCCGAATAACCGATCACACCGACCTTGCCATCGTTCAGGTAGGGCCCCAGCAGCGCATCGTCACGGGCCGCCGTGATCGCGGCGCTGACCTGCAGCGGCCGGCCATACAGGTTGCTGAGGGTACCCAGCCGGCTGTGATCGCGCGCGTTGTCACCCGGGTGCACGACCGCCACCACCACGAACCCCTGGCGCGCCAGAGCGGTGGCCAGGTAATGCAAGGCCAGCGGGCTGCCGGTATTGCCGTGGGAGAGCACCAGCAAAGGGAACTGCCCCAGCGCTACCGGGGCTTCTTCGGCGACATCGACCGGGTAGCCGTCGATACGGCTGCTGCGGGTGGCGCCAGTGGCAGGGTAAAACGCCAGCGCCTGCATGGGCTGGTCATCGACGGGGTCGGTCAGGGTCATGTGGTGCAGGCCGGCGACCCACGGCGCGGCTTCGGCCTGGGCCAACAGGCCGCCGAGCAGGACCAGCGCCAGCAAGCAGCGAGGGATGTTCATCGGCCGGCTGTTCCGTGCAGGGCGAAGGGATAGCGCCAGCATAAGGCTGCTGCCGGCAATGACAGATGAAAACTGGATGAAAAACGCGCCATGCAGCCAGCGCCAGCGCCCTATGCAATTGCGCTTTTCCACGAACCCGTGGCATAGATGCAGGTCAACGTCTTTAGCTGACCCTTTCGCGGCATTCAAGGAGCACCCCATGAGCAAGCCCCCTTACGCCCCACCCAAGGTCTGGCGCAATGACGCGGCCTCCGGTGGCCAATTCGCCAGCATCAACCGCCCGGTTGCAGGGCCAACCCACGACAAGGCGCTGCCAGTGGGCAAGCACCCTTTGCAGCTGTACTCCCTGGCCACGCCCAATGGCGTGAAGGTCAACATAGCCCTTGAAGAGCTGCTCGCCCTGGGCCACAGCGGCGCCGAATATGACGCTTGGCTGATCCGCATCGGCGAGGGCGACCAGTTCTCCAGCGGCTTCGTCGAGGTAAACCCCAACTCGAAGATCCCCGCCCTGCTCGACCGCAGCGTCGAGCCACCGGTGCGGGTGTTCGAGTCGGGGGCGATCCTGCTGTACCTCGCAGAAAAGTTCGGCGAACTGTTGCCCAAGACCCCAGCTGCACGTACCGAAAGCCTGAACTGGCTGTTCTGGCAGATGGGCGCTGCGCCGTACCTGGGTGGCGGCTTTGGCCACTTCTATGTCTACGCACCGGAAAAGTTCGAGTACGCCATCAACCGCTTCACCATGGAAGCGAAGCGCCAACTGGACGTACTCGACCGCCGCCTGGCCGAAAGCCGCTACCTGGGCGGTGATGAGTACAGCATCGCTGATATCGCCGTGTGGCCGTGGTACGGCGAACTGGTGCGCGGCAATCTTTACGGCGCGGCGGAGTTTCTAGCGGTGCACGAGTACACCCATGTGCAACGCTGGGCCGAAGCGATCGCCCAACGCCCCGCAGTGCAACGCGGGACACGGGTCAATCGCACCTGGGGTGACGAGGCCAACCAGGTGCCTGAGCGGCACTCGGCGGCAGACCTGGATTGACTGCCCGGGGCCGCCGTGCGGCCCCGACAATGCCTGCCTGCATAAAACCATTTGCCCCTGCGCAAACCTGCGTACACCAATGCCTTCTTGTACACTCCTCGCACTAGCCCCCACCTGCAAAAATTTTTGGTGAAAGCATGATCGAGGTAACCGAGGTTTCCATTGCCGAGCTGCGCGACGCGCTCGAGTCGGGCCGCACCACAGCGGTCGAGCTGGTCAAGGCCTACCAGGCGCGTATCGACGCCTACGATGGCGCCAATACGCCGACCGCGCTCAACGCTGTGGTGGTACGCAACCCAGACGCACTCAAGGAGGCCGAAGCCTCCGATGCCCGCCGCGCCAAAGGCCAGCCGCTGAGCCCGCTGGACGGCATCCCCTACACCGCCAAGGACAGCTACCTGGTCAAAGGCCTCACCGCCGCCTCCGGCAGCCCCGCCTTCAAGGACCTGGTAGCCCAGCGCGACGCCTTCACCATCGAGCGCCTGCGGGCCGCCGGTGCCGTGTGCTTGGGCAAGACCAACATGCCGCCCATGGCCAACGGGGGCATGCAGCGGGGTGTGTATGGTCGGGCCGAGAGCCCCTACAACGCCAACTACCTGACCGCCCCCTTCGCCTCGGGCTCGTCCAACGGTGCCGGTACTGCCACCGCCGCCAGCTTCAGCGCCTTCGGCCTGGCCGAAGAAACCTGGTCGAGCGGCCGCGGCCCTGCGTCCAACAACGGCCTGTGCGCCTATACCCCTTCGCGCGGGGTGATTTCGGTACGTGGCAACTGGCCGCTGACGCCGACCATGGACGTGGTGGTGCCGTATGCCCGTACCATGGCCGACCTGCTGGAAATCCTCGAGGTCGTGGTGGCCGATGACGCCGACAAGCGCGGCGACCTGTGGCGCCTGCAGCCGTGGGTTGCGATCCCGGCCGCCTCCTCCGTGCGCCCGGCCTCGTACCTGGACCTGGCAGTGGATGCCAGCGCACTCAAGGGCAAGCGCTTCGGCGTGCCGCGCATGTACATCAATGCCGACCCCGAGGCCGGCACCTCCGAGAAGCCAGGTATCGGCGGCCCGACCGGCCAGCGCATCAACACCCGCGACAGCGTCATCGAGCTGTGGCAACAGGCCCGCCAATCCTTGGAAGCGGCAGGCGCCGAAGTGCTCGAAGTGGACTTCCCGCTGGTCTCCAACTGCGAAGGCGATCGCCCTGGCGCCCCAACCGTGTACAACCGCGGCATCGTCAGCAAAGCGTTCCTGCATGACGAATTATGGGAACTGTCGGGCTGGGCCTTCGATGACTTCCTGCGCGCCAACGACGACCCCAAGCTCAACCGCCTGGCCGATGTCGAAGGGCTGAAGATCTTCCCCCACGACCCAGGCACCCTGCCCAACCGTGAGGACGACCTGGCCGCCGGCATGGACGAATACGTCAACATGGCCAAGCGCGGCCTGAAGACCTGGGACCAGATCGAGACCTTGCCCGATGGCCTGCGCGGGCTGGAAAAAACCCGCAAGCTGGACCTGGAAGACTGGATGGACGAGCTGGGCCTGGACGCGGTGCTGTTCCCGACCGTGGCCGACGTGGGGCCAGCAGATGCCGACGTCAACCCGGCTTCGGCGGACATTGCCTGGAGCAACGGCATCTGGGTGGCCAACGGCAACCTTGCTATCCGCCATCTGGGTGTACCGACAGTGACCGTGCCGATGGGCGTGATGGCCGATATCGGCATGCCGGTGGGGCTGACCTTCGCTGGCCGTGCCTATAGCGACAACAACCTGCTGAGCTTTGGCGCGGCGTTCGAGGCAACCGGCTCGCGCCGTATGATCCCGCCGCGTACGCCAGCACTGGGCGCGTAAATTCGCACCTGCATCGCCAATTTCAACTTTGTGTGTAAAAATGCACAAACCGTTGAAATTGGTGATGCTTTCATGCCGCTTTCCCCGCCCGAAGAACGCCAGCTAACCCTCACCATCCTCAAAGCTGCCATCCAGGCCCTGGGCAGTGTTGCCGCCCGCAACATGGAAATCCTCCTGCACGACCTCGACCACCCGGAGCGCTCCGTCGTGGCGATCGTCAACGGCCACCTTTCCGGCCGCGTCGTCGGCAGCCCGATTCTCGCCGCCCCCGAACAGGATCAAGGCTTCAAGGCACTGATGCAAGCCAGCGCCGAACGGCACGGCTGCGACCCTGTGGTGCTGCCCGACTACCCCACCACGCTCAAGGGCCGCACCCTGCGAAGCGCCACGGCCATCTTCCGCGACAGCAGCGGCCACCCCTTTGCCAGCCTGTGCATCAACACCGACGTCACTGGCCTCGACACCGCCCTGAGCTTCTTGCAGCAGTTGCAGCCAGTGGGCGCTTCGCCTGCATCGACCACCCCCCAGGAACCTGCAGACATGGAACTGTTGATGAGCGAGATCATCCAGAACTCGCTGTTGCGCAGTGGCCAGGGCCGGATGAACAAGCAAGCCAAGGTCGAGGCCGTGCGGGTGATGCAGGAGCGCGGCCTGTTCATCGTCAAGGGCGGCGTGGAAAAGGCCGCCAACGCCCTCGGCGTGACCCGTTACACCGTTTACAACTACCTGGAGCAACTGCGCGGCGAGAGCCCTTCGGTTGCCCGTGAAGACTGACCTGTGGAGCACGCCATGACCTTGCATATCCAGACCCCCCTGATCGAATCCCGCCCCCTGTCGCTGGCCGCTGGCCGTACGGTCTGGCTCAAGCTGGACGCCCTGCAGCCTTGCGGCTCGTTCAAGCTGCGCGGCGTGGGCCATGCCTGCGAAGTTCACCATGCCCGGGGCGCACGCCATTTCGTCTCGTCGTCCGGCGGTAACGCCGGGCTGGCGGTGGCCTATGCCGGCCGCAAACTGGGGGTGCCGGTGACGGTGGTGGTGCCCGAGACCACCACCGAGCGCGCCAAGGAACTGCTGCGCCTGGAAGACGCCAATGTGGTGGTGCACGGCAGCTCCTGGCAGGAGGCCAACGAGCTGGCGCAGACCTTGCTCGGCACCGGCGATGCCTTTATTCACCCCTTCGACGACCCCCTGCTGTGGGCCGGGCATGCCAGCCTGATCGACGAAGTGGCCGCCAGCAGGGTCAAGCCCGATGCGGTGGTGTTATCGGTCGGTGGCGGCGGCTTGCTCAGTGGTGTGGTCGAAGGCCTCAAGCGCAATGGCTGGGATGATGTGCCGGTGCTGGCGGTAGAAACCACGGGCGCTGCCTCGCTGCATGCAGCCGTGCAGGCAGGCCACCCGGTTGAACTCGAGCGCCTCGCATCGGTGGCAACGTCCCTGGGCGCCAAGCGCGTAGCCGACCAAGCGTTGGAGTGCGTGCGCAGCCACCCGGTGCACAGCCACCTGGTCAGCGACCGTGCGGCACTTGAAGCCTGTGAACGCTTCTTGCTCGACCACCGGGTACTGGTAGAGCCCGCTTGTGGCGCTGCGCTGGCACTGGCTTATGAGGCCGATACCCTGGCCCGCTACAGCAACGTACTGGTGGTGGTCTGTGGCGGTGCGACCGCAACGCTGGAGCAGATTCACACCTGGTTGCAACAGGCCGATTAAGGCCTGCCTCTCCCCCCTGGCCGTGACCGTTTTGTACCGGCAATGATTACGACGGTCACATGAGCCTGATCTACTGAGCCTGCCGCAACCGGAAAAAACCCTGCGCAACGTCTGCAACAGTGACGAAATGCATGCCTTACCCTTTCGGTCTGCGGCAAGTGAAGGCACAATGCGTGTCCTTTTTTTGGCCGGCCTTGCCGGGGGCCTTTAAATGATCAAGACGCCGTACTACCTCATCGATAAAACCAAGCTGCTGAGCAACATGGAGAAGATCGCCTACGTGCGTGAACACTCCGGTGCCAAGGCGCTGCTCGCCCTCAAATGTTTTGCCACCTGGTCGGTGTTCGACCTGATGCAGCAATACATGGACGGCACCACCTCTTCGTCGCTTTTCGAACTCAAGCTCGGCCGCCAGAAGTTTGCCGGCGAGACCCACGCCTACAGCGTGGCCTGGGCCGACGACGAGGTCGAGGAAATGCTCGAAAACTGCGACAAGATCATCTTCAACTCGATCGGCCAGCTGCAGCGCTTTGCCGAACAGTCCGAAGGCAAGGTCCGTGGCCTGCGCGTCAACCCGCAAGTCAGCAGCTCCGACTACCTGCTGGCCGACCCGGCCCGCCCGTTCAGCCGCCTCGGGGAGTGGGACCCGGAGAAGATCGAGAAGGTCATCGAGCAAATCTCCGGCTTCATGTTCCACAACAACTGTGAGAACGGTGACTTCGGCCTGTTCGACAAGATGCTCAGCCACATCGAAGAGCGCTTCGGCCACCTGTTGCACAAGGTGCAGTGGGTCAGCCTCGGTGGCGGCATCCACTTCACCGGTGAAGACTATGCGGTCGATGCGTTCTGCGCGCGTCTCAAGGCCTTCTCGGAAAAATACGGCGTGCAGGTTTACCTGGAGCCGGGCGAAGCCGCCATCACCAACAGCGCCTCGCTGGAAGTGACCGTGCTCGACACCCTGTACAACGGCAAGCACCTGGCCGTGGTCGACAGCTCGATCGAAGCGCACCTGCTCGACCTGCTGATCTACCGCCTCAACGCCAAGATGGCCCCCAACGATGGCGAGCACACCTACATGGTCTGCGGTAAATCGTGCCTGGCCGGTGACATCTTCGGCGAGTACCAATTCGATCGTCCATTGGCCATCGGCGATCGCCTGTCGTTCATCGACACGGCGGGTTACACCATGGTCAAGAAAAACTGGTTCAACGGTCTGAAAATGCCCTCCATCGCGGTCAAGCAGCTCGACGGCAGCGTCGAAGTGGTGCGCGAGTTCGGTTTTGAAGACTACGTTTCCAGCCTGTCGTAAGACCGGCATTCAGTAAGGAGCAAGGGATAAATTGAAGAAGAACGTTCTTATCATTGGTGCAGGAGGTGTCGCCAAGGTGGTGGCCCACAAGTGCGCGCAGCATAACGACGAACTCGGTCGTATTGCTATTGCGTCACGGAACATCTCCAAATGCCAGGCCATCATCGACAGCGTCAAGGCCAAGGGTAGCCTCAAGGTACCCGCCGACATCCAGGCCTTCTCGCTCAACGCCCTCGATGTCGAGGCGACCAAGGCACTGATCCGCGAGACCGAATCGCAGATCGTGATCAACGTGGGCTCTGCCTTCCTCAACATGTCGGTGCTGCGTGCCTGCATCGATACCGGTGTCGCCTACCTGGACACCGCGATTCACGAAGAACCAGGCAAGATCTGCGAAACACCGCCCTGGTACGGCAACTACGAGTGGAAACACCTCGAAGAGTGCCAAGAAAAGAACATCACCGCCATTCTCGGCGTCGGTTTCGACCCGGGTGTGGTGAACAGCTACGCAAAACTTGCGCAGCAGCAATACTTCGACCGCATTGATTCGATCGACATCCTCGACGTCAATGCTGGTTCGCATGGCAAATACTTCGCCACCAACTTCGACCCGGAAATCAACTTCCGCGAGTTCACCGGGCAAGTGTGGAGCTGGCAGAACAGCCAGTGGACCAGCAACACCATGTTCGAGGTCAAGCGTACCGACGACCTGCCGGTCGTAGGTTCGCAAAACCTGTACCTGACCGGCCACGATGAAGTGCATTCGATTTCGAAGAACCTCAACGTGCCGAACGTGCGCTTCTGGATGAGCTTCGGCGAGCACTACATCAATGTGTTCACCGTGCTGAAAAACCTTGGCCTGCTCTCCGAGCAACCGGTCAAGACTGCCGAAGGCCTGGAAGTGGTCCCGCTGAAAGTGGTCAAGGCCGTGCTGCCTGACCCGGCCTCCCTGGCCCCGGGCTACACCGGCAAGACCTGCATCGGTGACCTGGTCAAGGGCACCAAGGACGGCCAGCCACGCGAAGTGTTCATCTACAACGTGGCGGATCACGAAGAAGCCTACGCCGAGACCGACAGCCAGGGTATTTCCTACACCGCCGGTGTACCGCCAGTGGCTGCCGCCCTGCTGGTCGCCCGTGGCGAATGGGATGCCAAGCGCATGGTCAACGTCGAAGAACTGCCAGCCGAGCCGTTCCTCAAGGCGCTGGACGTGATGGGCCTGCCGACCCGCGTCAAAGATGAGAAAGGCGATCGTCCGTGGGACGCTGAAGCCTAAGCAACACCAGGAAGGGCGCCAACAGGCGCCCTTCTTTTTATCCTGCATTCGCCACTGCCCATGGCTCGACCCCTGCCGTTTGCTCGCGTAGGCTTGCCGTTTTCCTTCCGTCGCAAGGCAAACGTTCCCATGGCAAATACAGACATCACCTACACCCCCGACCCGGATGCCGATTCCATTTCGTCCGACGTCGCCGAGTACAACGGCGTATTGGTCACCACCCAGATCCCAACCCACGCCGATGGCAGCCTTGAGCTGGGCGATATCGTTGCGCAAAGCGAATGTACCCTGCAGGCGCTGAAAGTGGCCCTGGAGAAAGCCGGCAGCGGCATGGACCGCGTGCTGCACCTGACCATCTACCTCACCGACATGGCCGACCGCGCTGCGTTCAACGAGGTGTACCAGCGCTTCTTCAGCAACCCGTGGCCGGTACGCGCTGCCGTTGGCGTGGCATCGCTGGCGTTCGACGGCATGCGCGTGGAAGTGACCGCGATGGCGGCCAAGCGCTGATCCCTTTGTGAACGGCCTAGCCGGGGCGCCGGCCAGGCCGCTCACACACAGGTTGCGCAAGCAGGGTATGCAGCGCAGGGATGCCACCAACCCGTTTCACCGCTACAATGCCCGCCTAAACCGTGACCGCCCGAAAATATAACGACATGTCCCTTCCAAAGAATCACCTGGAACTGCTCAGCCCTGCCCGTGACGTGGTCATCGCTCGCGAAGCGATCCTGCACGGCGCTGACGCCATCTATATCGGCGGCCCGAGCTTCGGCGCGCGCCATAACGCCTGCAACGAAGTCAGCGAAATTGCCGAACTCGTCGAGTTTGCCCGTCGCTACCATGCACGCGTGTTCACCACCATCAACACCATCCTCCACGACAACGAGCTGGAGCCCGCGCGCAAGCTGATCCATCAGCTTTACGACGCCGGCGTCGATGCCCTGATCGTGCAGGACCTGGGGGTGATGGAGCTGGATATCCCGCCGATCGAGCTGCACGCCAGCACCCAGACCGACATCCGCACCCTGGAACGGGCCAAGTTCCTCGACCAGGCGGGTTTCTCGCAGCTGGTACTGGCCCGCGAGCTGAACCTGCAGCAGATTCGCGCCATTGCCGCCGAAACCGATGCAGCCATCGAATTCTTCATCCATGGCGCGCTGTGCGTGGCCTTCTCCGGCCAGTGCAACATCTCCCACGCCCAGACAGGCCGCAGCGCCAACCGTGGCGACTGTTCGCAAGCCTGCCGCCTGCCCTACACCCTCAAGGATGACCAGGGCCGCGTGGTTGCCTTCGAAAAACACCTGCTATCGATGAAGGACAACAACCAGACCGCCAACCTGCGCGACCTGGTCGACGCCGGCGTGCGCTCGTTCAAGATCGAAGGCCGCTACAAGGACATGGGCTATGTGAAGAACATCACTGCCCACTACCGCAAAGAGCTGGACGCCATCCTCGAAGACCGCCCGGCGCTGGCCCGTGCCTCGAGCGGCCGCACCGAACACTTCTTCGTCCCAGACCCGGACAAGACCTTCCACCGCGGCAGCACCGACTACTTCGTCAGCGACCGCAAGATCGACATCGGCGCCTTCGACTCGCCGACCTTCACCGGCTTGCCGGTGGGTGTGGTGGAAAAGGTCAACAAGCGCGACATGCTGGTCATCACCGATGTGCCGCTGACCAACGGCGACGGCCTCAACGTGCTGGTCAAGCGTGAGGTGGTGGGTTTTCGCGCCAACATCGCCGAACCCCGCGGCGAATTCGAGGAAGACGGCCAGAAGCGCTACCGCTACCGCGTCGAACCCAACGAGATGCCCGACGGCCTGTACAAGCTGCGGCCGAACCACCCGCTGTCGCGCAACCTCGACCACAACTGGCAGCAAGCCTTGCAGCGCACCTCGGCCGAGCGCCGGGTGGGCGTCGAGTGGCACGCAGTACTGCGTGAGCAGCGCCTGATGCTGACCGTCAGCAGTGAAGAAGGCGTCAGCGTGCAAGTCGCCCTGGACGGCCCGTTCGGCGCGGCCAACAAGCCGCAACAGGCACTGGAGCAGTTGCACGACCTGCTGGGCCAATTGGGCACAACCCAGTACCACGCCAACGCCATCGAGCTGGATGCACCGCAGGCGTACTTCATCCCCAACTCGCAGCTCAAGGCCCTGCGCCGTGAGGCCATCGAGGCGCTGACCGCTGCCCGGGTCAAGGCGCACCCGCGTGGCGGGCGCAAGGCCGAGACCACACCACCACCGGTGTACCCGGAGTCGCACCTGTCGTTCCTGGCCAACGTGTACAACCAGAAGGCCCGCGACTTCTACCACCGTCACGGCGTGCAACTGATCGACGCGGCCTACGAGGCCCATGAAGAGCACGGCGAAGTGCCGGTGATGATCACCAAGCACTGCCTGCGCTTCTCGTTCAACCTGTGCCCCAAGCAGGCCAAGGGCGTGACCGGCGTGCGCACCAAGGTCGCGCCGATGCAGCTGATTCAGGGTGACGAAGTACTGACCCTGAAGTTCGACTGCAAGCCGTGCGAGATGCACGTGGTCGGCAAGATGAAGAGCCACATCATCGACCTGCCGACCCCCGGCAGCGCGGTGGCCCAGGTAGTGGGGCATATCAGCCCGGAAGACCTGCTCAAGACCATCCACCGCGCCCCGCACTGATCGATCGGGGTATCAGGAAACTGTGGGGGCGGGTTTACCCCCCCACAAGGTCGGCAGCTATGCACAGCCTAAGGCCTGTTGTCAGCGGATCTGGTGCTTGTGCAACAGCCGATAGAACGTCGGGCGTGAGACCCCCAGCACCTTCGCCGCGATGCTCAAATTGTCGCTGTGCCGGTTAAGCACATCACACAAAGCCTGGCGCTCCGCCCGGTGCTTGTACTCCTCCAGCGTCCCCAGCGGCTGCTGTTCCTGCTCGATCTGCAAGCCCAGGTCCGGCGCTTCAATCTGCCGCCCTTCAGCCAACACCAACCCGCGTCGCACCCGGTTGGCCAGTTCGCGCACGTTGCCGGGCCAATCATGCCGCCCCATGGCTGCCAAGGCATGGTCACTGAACGAGCGCGGCCTGCGCCCAGTTTCAAGGCTGTAGAAATGCGCAAAATGGCTGGCCAGCATCGACAGGTCGCCATGCCTGTCACGTAGCGGCGCGGTCACCACCTGCAACACATTGAGCCGGTAATACAGGTCCTCGCGAAAGCGCCCCTGTTCGATGGCCTTTTCCAGGTCCACGTGAGTGGCCGCAAGCACCCGCACATCCACCGGGATCGGCTGGCTGCCTCCGACCCGTTCGATGTGCTTCTCCTGCAGAAACCGCAGCAGGTTGGCCTGCAGCTCCAAGGGCAAGTCACCGACCTCGTCCAGAAACAGGGTGCCGCCATGGGCCGCTTCGATTCGCCCGGCCTTGCGCTGATGGGCGCCGGTAAACGCGCCCTTTTCGTGCCCGAACAACTCGGACTGAATCAGGTGTTCGGGTATCGCCCCGCAGTTGATGGCAATAAACGGCTGATCGCGCCGCTGTGACTGGCGATGCAGGGTGCGCGCCACCAGTTCCTTGCCTGTGCCGCTCTCACCGCGTATCAGCACCGGCGATTCGGTGGGCGCCAGCTTGCCCAGCAATTTGCGCAGTTCGCGAATAGGGCGGCTTTCACCCAACAGCTCATGCGTCGCCTCGTCCACCCGCGCCGTGCCCTTGCCGCGCAGGCGTGCCATGCCAAAGGCACGCCCGAGGGTGACCTGCACACGGGAAACATCGAACGGCAAGGTATGGAAGTCGAAAAACCATTCGCAGACAAAATCACCCACGTTCTGCATGCGCAACTGCTCGGCGCTGAGCACGGCAATCCACTCGGTATTGCTGCGCTTGATCATGTCCTTCACGGCGTCGGGATGGCGCAGGTGCGATGCCTGCAGGCGCAGCAGGCCAACATCGCAGGTGTGCTCCAGCGCGGCGCCGAGGATACAACTGTCCACGTCCCAGCCGGCACTGCGCAGGCCCGGCAGCAATTGGTGGCAGTCGTCGCAGGGGTCGACGATGAGCAAACGGCGTTGGGAAGCGGGTTGCTGCATGACCGTTCCTTGGCGCCAGAGTTTGGTTTTGTGAAGTAAAACAGCAAGTTGTGGCGCCCAATTAACAGTAGCAACGAACTTGACGGTGCCCAGTACCGTCTGTCTGCCGAATCATTTTTTTACAA
>Ga0213828_1002038_pt1 | contig 15417 bp, 10 predicted proteins | sample MC6MC0897MG_FD_180664 | JGI IMG/M metagenome (GOLD analysis project Ga0213828, IMG submission 180664) | Enriched soil aggregate microbial communities from Iowa State University, Ames, United States - MC6-MC0897-MG | ecosystem: Environmental > Terrestrial > Soil > Unclassified | place: USA: Iowa...
TATTATACTATTAATTATTTTTTTGTATACGATTCCGAAAATTACTAGTTCATTAGTTGTGTTGTTTATTAAAGGTTCAAAATATTTATGCTGATTAAGGGTCTTTATTCCTTGTTTGTTATTTGTGTTCACGGACCAAAAGTAACGAATAGTATCTGGTTATAGCGTGTTTAATATATTTTGAAGTACTTTTTCTAAAATGGAGGCAAAAAGGAGCGATTAAGCAAAGGAAGATTCGACAATATGCAAATAGGAAGTGAGTAACATTACGTAGAAATAATTTTAAAAATAGCTTTAGGTAATCGTTATTTGCATCTTATTCGCCAAACTCTTTCAAAAGTTTACACGCATTTTCTCAGACACCGAGCAACGCACAGACCTACGTAAGAAATACCGTCGCAACAATCTCAATCACAATTCAAGTGGTAACTACTTTAGCAAACAATGTGACTCTACAAATAATTGCAGAGAATACAGTTTTAAAAAAACACTGGTACGACTGGAAATGAGAAAAGTTGGTATCCTGCCTTCAAAGACTTGCATAGGGTCCTAAATTGAATAATTGTCAGATTTTTTCACTAAAAATAATTATCAAAGTCTATATCAAATATTTTGATGGGAAGGGTGCATTGGATTAAATGAAAAATATGTTGAAAGTTTTTATTTTTTTTAATATTCTTGCATTTATGTTGTTTTTTGTATCTTATGAAAAAGCACAGGGAGCTTATTATGTTGCACCTGATGGGGATGACGAATCAGAAGGTACGTTTAGTTCGCCTTGGCAATCCATTCAACATGCTGTAAATCAGGCGGAATCTGGGGATGTTATAAACGTTCGAGAAGGGATTTACAAAGAGATGGTTATTATTTCAGAAAAAGAGGCTCTAAACGACCAATGGATCACAATCAAAAATTATCCGAATGAAAAACCGATAATTGATGCGGAAGGTTTAGACATTACGTCATCAAAACGTGCAGGAATTGAAATTATTGACTCTGAAGGTATTCGAATAAAGGGCTTTGAAATACGTAATCTGAAAGCAGATTCCCACGAGTCTTTTCCTGCAGGTATTTTAGTTCGGGGAAAGACTAAAAATATTGAACTAGTAGGAAATGACATTCATCATATTGCCAACTACTCAAGCAATGGGAACGCACATGGTATTCTTGTGTACGGTAATCAACCACAGCCGATTCAGAATATCAAAATTTTAAAAAATCTGTTGCATGATTTAACACTCGGTAGTAGTGAATCCTTAACGTTAAGTGGTAATGTTGAGCATTTCACAATCGATGAAAATATTGTTTCTCGCAATAATAATATTGGCATTGATATAGCGGGTCGTTACGGCGCTTGTACGAGCGATGGATGCACGGATTATGCTCGAGATGGTGTAGTTTCAAATAATATCGTTTCCTATATTTCTTCTGGTGAAAATCCTTCCTATGAAGGGTCTGCGTCTGCTCCAGGTATATATGTCGATGGCGGTCAAAACGTCGTTGTGAAAAACAATCATGTTAACAAAAATGACTATGGAATCTCGGTATCAAGTGAACAAGAGGGCTTTTCCTCCAAAAATATTACGATAAAAGAAAACTATATTGCCCAAAATACAAAGGCGGGTCTTGTCATAGGTGGTGCAAGTCTTGATAACGGTGGTACCGAGAATAGCTCCATTACAGATAATTTGTTCTTGTTTAACGATCGTTCTAAAAAAGGATATAGGGAAATTACGATTCAGCATCATACGCGCGGCAATGAATTTTTAGGCAATATTTATTATGTTTGCGGTTCTAAAGAGTACATCAATATCCCGGAAAAAGTAAGTGCTGATAATCGCTTCATGGATGAGTCGGTTTATCAACAGGCTTTCTGTAAAAAGTAAGATTGAGAGAGGGTTTTTATGAAGGTACTAATAACTGGTGGTTATGGTTTTATCGGTTCACATGTGGCGGATCGATTTTATAAGGAAGGTTACGAAGTGCATATTATTGATAATTTAGTAACGGGTAAAAAGGAAAATATTACTTTTAAGCATAAGTTTTACCACCTATCTATAGATGACCCAAAATGCCGAAAAGTATTTGCGGCTTATAACTTCGATATTGTCGTTCATTTAGCCGCCCAAGCAAGTGTTGCGACTTCGATGCATAATCCAACCTATGATGCACAGAGCAATATAGTTGGTCTTGTTCAAATGCTAAAATTCGCGACGGAATATAAGGTAAAGAAATTCATCTTTGCTTCTTCGGCTGCGGTGTATGGTGAGCAGTCTGAGCTCCCTATAACGGAGGGCGTGCATACAGATCCGATTTCACCTTATGGCTTGAGCAAGCTTATGGGGGAAAAATATTGTAACAATTGGGCAGCAAGTCAAGGGTTGTCGTCCATTTGTTTCCGTTTTTCGAATGTTTATGGTCCACGCCAAACGCATGAAGGAGAAGGTGGCGTCGTTTCTATTTTTTTGAATCGCCTTTTGACGAATCACAAGCTCTATATTCACGGGGACGGCAACCAAACAAGGGATTTTATTTATGTAGAAGACGTAGCATTTGCCATTTATCGAGCTTCACAAAGTACGCTTACAGGTATTTATAACTTGTCTACGAATACAGAGGCAAGTGTAAATGATCTAATTCACCATTACGAAAGTTTTCATGGAGCTGTTGAAACGGTTCAAGTGGCGTCACGCGAAGGAGACATTCAGCGCTCTGTTTTAAACAATGCGCGAATCATTCAAGATTTGGACTGGGCGCCGTTATATACGTTTGAAGAAGGACTCCAAAAAACATATGAATGGGGTGCTTCTAGTAAACCGGTGGAGCAAGCAGTTGTCAAAGAAAAGAAAGTTGTCCCTAATTGGTATACGAATATCAAGCCTTATTTAGAAAATTTTATATTATTCTTCGTTTTAAGTGTGATTGTAATGAGTGTGGATATCCCTATTTTCTCAGTTTTTGAGGTTGGTATTTTCTATATTATTACGCTCGGTGCGATTTATGGTAATAGACAAGCGTTCTTTGCTGTTTGTTTATCCATTAGTTTGTTGCTTGTTGATTACTTCCGTCAAGGACGAGAAATCGTTTCGTTGCTGTATGATACGACGTTCTTTTTCCAAATTGCCATCTTTTTATTTATTGGTTTAGTCGTTGGTTACTCTGTACAACGGAAAAATATTAAAATAGCGGAACAACAAGAAACACTTGATGATCTTCAAACGCGCCATGACTTTTTAGAAACAATTCATGAAGAACTACGCGACGTAAAAGATGAGCTGCAATTGCGCGTACTAAATAACGAGGATAGCTTTGGGAAAATTTATTCGATTACAAAAGAGCTGAATGAGGTCGAACCTGAAAAGATTTTTACGCATACGATAGAGGTTGTACAAAAGACGATGCGTTGTGAAAATGTCTCAATTTATTTATTAAACGAGGATCAAACATACCTTCGACTCGTAGCAAGTTCGTATTTACTGGGTGAAAAGCCGCGTACGAGCTCATTAAAAGTAGCGGATACACGCTATATCCAACAAATTATTAGCACTAAGACAATTTTTGCTAATCGAAACTTGCTCGCAAATGTGCCGGAAATGGCTGCACCAATATTCTATGATAATAAAATTAAAGCGATACTTACGATCAATGACTTACCATTCTCTAGCTTTTCGAATTATCATGAAAACTTATTTAAAGTCATTTCAGGTCTAATTGAAACATCATTAAACCGTGCTTTTGAGTATATACGCCTTACTGAGGAAAGTCGTTATATTGGTCAATCGATCATACTACAACCTGATGTATTCCATGAAATATTGAATAGTAAAATGCTGGCGAAAGAAAAATATAATATGCCTTATGCGCTGTTAAAAATCCAAGTAGATGCAGGTGTTTTACAGCAAGTAGCGGGAAAAGCGCACCAATTATTGAGGGAAACGGATTATATCGGTTATATAGAAGACAAACTTTTTGTTTTACTGTCAAATACAACAAAAGAGGATGTTTCTTTTATAGTAAATCGTTTTAACAATGCAGGAATTGAAACTGAGGATTATCATGGGGTGCTCGTATGACGAATATGACCGTAATGTTTATTTTTATCCTCTATATTGTCATTTCTGCTATTGTTTTATGGTTTTTTACACTCGGTAATTTTCAGGATTGGTTATTTAGATGTACGCTTGTTATTTTTTTACCAATTATCGGTTGGTTTATCCCGAGTGTTTGGCCGAAAAAAATACTTAGAAATGAAGGCGAACAATTCGAAGACTATATGAATGCCCAAACAGATGATATCCCAATTGAGCTGCGTTCCTCAAAATTGGCTCTCGAAAGAGATCGTGAATTAGCAGTTGTTTCGATTGAAGAGGTTCTAATTATTAGTGATTTCACGACTCGTCGTCGCGTCATGTTGGATCTATTAAAACAAGATGCTATGAAGTATTTAGATATTTTACAAACGGCTGTTATGAATGATGATACTGAAACGTCTCATTATGCCGTAACCGCGGTAATAGAAGTAAAACGTGAACTATCCCTACTACTGCAAAAATTATCGGTGGAATTTAGTCAGAACCCACAGGATCCACATGTCGCACGTACGTACGTTCAAGTGATTAAGGAATATTTACGCAGTGGTTTTCTAGATAAGCAGTCCACTAAAAATTATCGTATGACCTATATTCAAGTCATACAAACAATCATTGAAAATAATCAGGAGACAGAAGAGTTATTCAACGAAAAAATAGATATGGAAATGACACTTGGCGAGCTACAGGCTGCAGAGCAAACGGCGCTCTTATTTAAAGAGCGCTATCCACTTTCTGAAAAGCCGTATTTACAATTGTTAGCCATTTATTGTGAATTAAAATCAGCTTCTAAATTTAGAACCGTATTAAACAATTTAAAAAATGCACCTATTACATTAACAAATGATGCGTTAGTAACGGTACGCTATTGGTCGACTGGAGTGAATAATACAGATGAAATGGTTTTGGAATAATCAAAAGTTTATCTTTGTCGCCGTACTACTTTTATTCTGTGGGGTGATTTTGCAAATAACAAGATCTCAGATGGTATTAAAAATGGTCGATAATGAAGACGTTTTGGAAATGAAGGATCTAGTCGTTTCGGCAAATATGAATAAAGAGAAAACGGATGATACGAACAATCCAGCGTATTGTATCGTATATGATGAATCATCCGTCGCTCTTAAAAATAATGCAGAAAAGACGCTTGAATATATGCAAAAAAGCACGCGGTCGTATGATGTAACAAAAGAGAAGGTAGATTACGATCGTTGTCCTACGATTATGTTAAGTACAGCGTATTTAAAAGACCTGGGGACAGTGGAGGACATTGAAAACTATGTGTCAGCTGGCGGAAGGTTGTTTATAATGCGTGTACTTGAAATGGATGCCCACTTCGATATTTTGTATCGTAAATTAGGCATTGTAGATTTTAATGACTTCGTTAAAACAAATGGTGTGCATATGGTATCGAATCTTTTAATTGGCACAACAGGGAGAACCTATTTTGAAGAATCATTAAATGATGATAGTTTAGCGGTTTCATTAAATAGCGATGCGACCATTTATATGGAAAGTACAACGAAAAATCCACTGCTGTGGAAAGCGGACTACGGGCAAGGGACGTTCATGGTATTTAATGGCGGTTTACTATTTGAAAAAACGTCGCGCGGACTAATTGCGGGCGCGGTTAGCTTAATGGAACCAGACTATGTATATCCAATATTTAATACAAAAGTCTTTTTCATAGATGACTTCCCATCCCCGATAGCAAAGGGGCGAAATGACCTCATTTATAAGGAATACAAGAAAGATCTTGCCTCCTTCTATCAATCGGTTTGGTGGCCAAATATGCTGAAATCCGCAGCAAATGAGGATATTCGATATACCGGCGCCATCATTGAGTCTTATTTAGATAATGTTAGACCACCATTCGATAATGTGGAGGACAAAGAATTTGTGTATTTAATTTCCTTTGGGCGAGAGTTGATTCAAAGTGGTGGGGAAATCGGCTTCCATGGTTACAATCACCAATCTCTTACGATGGATCAAACTATTTCTTCTTCGTTCGGTTATAACGCATGGGAAAGTAGCGAAGATATGGAGAAATCGATACAAGAGCTACAAAATTATACGAAACAAGCGTTTCCATCCTATAAAGCAACGACGTATGTTCCACCTTCCAATGTGTTATCAGAGGAAGGACGCCAAGCTTTAATCAACAGCTGGCCTGAATTAACGACGATATCATCCTTGTATGTGGAAGATATTACAAATAGGTCGTACATTCAAGAGTTCGAAGTCGCAGAGGACGGTATTATTGAAATGCCACGTATTTCATCTGGCTATGATCGCAATGCATCAGATGATTGGGCCATTGCCAATACGTTAACGAGCATTGGTGTATTTTCACACTTTGTTCATCCTGATGATGTTATTAGTACGGACCGATCTGGTGGTAGTTGGGCGGAAATGTATAACGAGTTCGATAGCTTTATGAAAGACATTCATCATACTTACCCGTGGCTCCGTGCAATGAACGCATCGGAAGCGGCGATGGCCATTGCTTCTACTTTGCAAACAACTAGTACGATAGAAAAAAGTAATAATATCGTGAAAGGGAGCATTGAAAATTATATGAATGAACAACATTTTATTTTACGAACAGATAAAAAAATTGGCAGTCTAGATAATTGTGAGGTTACTAAAATTGATGACGGTACTTATTTAATCAAGGCTTTAGCTGCTCAATTTGAAGTGACATTAAAGGAGTAAATGCATATGAGAATTTGTTTAATCGCAGAAGGCTCCTATCCTTATGTAACGGGTGGTGTTTCTAGCTGGATACATAGCTTGATGAATGCTATGCCAGAACATGAATTCATAATTTATGCTATTGCTGCTGAACGTAAGCAGCAAGGGCAATTTAAATATACATTGCCTCCAAACTTAATTGACGTGTACGAAATTTTTTTAGACGAGTATTTAAATGAAGAAGGAAAGTGGGGGAAACGCTATCATTTAACTGAAGTTCAAAGAAACAGTTTGATTTCATTAGTCGATGGGTCTAATAATGTGGATTGGGAAGCATTGTTTCTACTTATTCGGAGTGATAATTTCACAAATGTTGGGGAATTTTTATCGAGCAAAGATTATTATGAATTAGTGGAACATTTGGCAAAAACGAAGTATACACATGTTCCATATACAGAACTATTTTGGACTGTAGGCTCGATGATTTTACCTTTATTCATGTTAGTGCGAGACGACATTCCTAAGGCCGATATTTATCATACAGTTTCCACGGGCTATGCTGGAGTAGTAGGTGCCTTAGCGAAAGTTATTTATAATAAGCCACTCATCTTAACTGAACATGGGATCTATTCTCGAGAACGAGAAGAAGAAATTATTAAAGCCAATTGGGTAAAGGGTTATTTCAAAGATCTATGGATAAACTATTTTTACACATTATCTAATTCTATTTATTCATTAGCAGACGAAATTATTACATTATTCGGGCGGAATAAGGAGATTCAAATTGAACTCGGCTGTGACCCTGAACGCATACGAATCATACCAAATGGAATTGATATCAATGATTACAACCAAGTTGTTCGAACAGTCCAGGACGATATTATACGCATTGGCGCTATTGTGCGTCTTGTTCCAATTAAGGATATTAAGATGATGATTCAAGCATTTGCATTAGTGGAAAAACAATTGCCGCATGTTGAACTATTTATTATGGGACCTGCTGAGGAAAACGAGGAATACTATGAGGAATGTGTGCAGCTTGTGAAACTACTAAACATTGAAAAGATTACATTTACAGGAATGGTCAATATTAAAGAGTATTTAGGCAATCTTGATTTTCTATTACTGTCAAGTATTAGTGAAGGACAACCTTTAGCCATATTAGAAGGCTTTGCGTGTAGTAGGCCATTCATTTCAACAAATGTAGGGAGCTGTCGAGAATTAATCGAAGGCGGTCCGAATGATTTTTTCGGTCCTGCTGGATTTATCGTACCTGTCATGCACTATGAAGAGATGGCGAATTGCATCATAAAGCTCTGTTTAGATGAACCGCTACGCCTCGAGTTGGGGAGAAATGCTTTTAACCGTGTTGCGAGTAATTACACACGCGAAGCATTTATTACGAGTTACAAAGAAATATATAACGAGTTAGGGACGGTGATGTAAATGGCTGGAATCGGTTTTGAACTGCGCAAGTTGTATAGACAACAGGGGCTAGTTCAAAATATTAAAGCGTATAGCTATTCAACGATGACGACAGTCGGTCCTATGATTCTTTGTTTAATACTCGTATTCGCCCAGCAAATGATGATGCGTGAAAATAATAGTTCCTTTCTACAGAATGAATTATTTATAGCGACCATCGTCTATTCCTTCGTGTTTTCGGTCATCGTTACTTCCGGTTTGTCAATGCTCGTAACAAGATTCATCGCGGATAAAATTTATGAACGCAAATACGAGCAAATTATTACGGCATATTACGGGAGTTTAATTGTGATTGTACCGATTGGTGCCATTATTGCCGCGTTGTTTTTATGGGGCGTTAATGAGCAAATTGGCTATAAAGTTGTTGCGTATATATATTTTATTGAACTCATTGTCATCTGGATGCAAAATGTTTTCTTATCTGCATTAAAGGATTATAAACGCATATTCAGAGGGTTTGCAATTGCTATGTTACTTTCCGTCGTGACGAGCTATTTGCTGTTTAATTTAACGACGTGGGACCCAGTTATCATTGCGCTGCTCGGGATGAATATAGGGTTTGCAAGTATTATTATTTTGTCGTCCATCCATTTTGAACATGTTTTTCCGCGCAATGAGCAACGTGATTACTTTAAATTTTTGCGGACTTTAAAAACATATCCTGGAGCATTGTTTACGGGGTTATTCGTCTATTCTGGTGTTTATATTCACAATATTGTTTATTGGTTATTTGCGGACAATAACACTCAAGTTTCAGATCAGTTTTTACTTATGCCACTTTATGATGTATCGGTATTCTATGCGTATTTATCGGTTTTGCCGTCCTTAATATTCTTTGTTGTCATAATAGAAACTGATTTTTATGAGAAGTTTTTGAATTACTACAAAAATATTCTTGATGAGGGAACATATGAGAGTATCCAGCAAGCGAAACAGCGTATGCAAAAAGTAATTGTCCATAAAACAGGTTTCTTAGCAGAAATTCAATTGCTCTTTACAACATTATCAATCGCGCTCGGCATTTTATTTTTGCCGAAAATTGGATTCTCTATGGAACAAATAGATTTATTTATTGTTTTATCTATCGCGTACTTTTTCTTTATTATGATGTTTTTATTACTTCATATACTTATGTACTTTGATGATCGAAAAGGTATTTTAGTAATCAGCGCGAGCTTTGTCGTTTTGAATGCTATTTTAACGTATATCACAATGGTTTTAAACTTACACGGTATGGGGATGTTTATGGCGTCGTTTATCGGGCTTTGTCTTACATTTTTCCGCTTGCATTACATAGCAGAAAATATAGATTACTTTACCTTCTGTCCACAGCCATTAATGACGATCGGATCTAAAATGAAATTGGGTGAAACTTTGAAAAAAAAATCTTCAGCACTTACATTACTTTTATTACTAACATTAACTTTAGCCGGTTGTGTTGAAAAACCGACCAAGGATGATGCATCAAAGGATGTGGCGCAGACAACAGCACCATTGACTAACGACATTCAAATTGACGATAAAAGACTTTATGAACGAGATCAAGATGACTCTATCAAAACACTTTATGTGACGGTTTTACCAAATGAAAATAACCCTGAACTTGATTGGTACGGGTTAAATCGGATTTCAGAACGATATAGTGAAGAAAAATTAGATATTATCGTTGCAGAAGGTGAAGCAAATGGTGCCGGTCCAAAAGCCGACATGTTTGGGGCAAATGAAACAACAGCTAATGGTAAAATTAGCATCCGAGGAAACTCATCGCGTAATCAACCGCAAAAATCATATAAAATTAATTTAATGGAGAGCGCGGGCACTTGGAATGATCAAAGAACGATTAATTTAAATAAACATGTTTCAGATGGAAGTCGATTATTAAATAAATTAAGTTTTGATTTGATGGAACCAATACCGAACGTTTCAAGTTTGCGCACACAATTCGTTCATCTTTATGTGAAAGATACAACCGCTGGATCAACAAGCTATGTTGATTACGGGTTGTATACACATACCGAACAACCAAACAAACAATTCTTACGGAATCATCTTTATGACCCGAACGGCTATTTGTATAAAGTGACGTTTTTTGAATTTAACCGATATCCCGATCAAATACGTGCACATACAGATGAAAAATATGATAAAAAAGCTTTCGAATCCATTTTAGAAATTAAAGGACGGGAAGAGCATGATAAGTTAATTGCGATGCTAGATGATGTCAATGATTACAGTATACCGATTGATGAAGTCGTAGAACGTCATTTTGATGAAGAAAACCTCCTTACGTGGACAGCAATTAACATCTTAATGGACAATATGGATACAGACGCCAATAACTTCTATCTCTATTCACCTTTGAATTTGGACACATGGCTCATCTTACCTTGGGATTATGATGGTGGTTGGGAATTACAACGTAACGCAGAATCCATAAGACCGTATCAAGCGGGTATAAGCAATTTCTGGGGGAATCGTTTATTTAATCGTTATTTCCGAGTACAAGAAAATGTCGATAAATTAACAGCCAAAGTGGAAGAATTAAACGCAACGTATATCAATGAGACAACGGTAAAAAATCAATTAGATTTATATACACCTTTAGTAAAACCGTATGTCCAACGCTTTCCGGATAATCAATATTTACCTATTGTTAGTGAAAACTACGATCAAATAGTAGGTAAGATCGTAGAAACACCTAAAAATTCTGTGAAGCGATATTATGAAGACCTCGAAAAACCTAAGCCGTTCTATATGTATCAAGAAATTCCGATAGAAGGTAATGAACATGTCTTTGGCTGGGATATATCCTTTGATTTACAAGGGGATGATCTTTACTATGATGTAACAATTGCACGTGATCCTGAAATGCAGCAAGTGCTCTATTCAGAAAAGGGGTTGCGTTTGAATGAATATCGCGTACCAAAACTTGATAAAGGTGTTTATTATTGGGAAGTAACGGTAACTGACTCACAAGGAAATACACAAAATTCCTTCGAGCTATATATTGATGAAGACACAAAGATTAGTTACTATGGGATTTTACGATTTGAGGTGGAATAATGGAAATTGACAATAAAAATTTTCGTCACGAACTAAAATATTATATTACGTATTTTGAAATGATCGCGCTACGAAAAAAGGTTTCTAGCTTTCTATCTCTAGATAAGAATGCAACGAGTCCGGAAGGCTATAATATTCGTAGTTTGTACTTTGATGGGATTCATAACCATAGTATTTTCGATAAAAATGATGGGATTTTTGGACGTGAAAAATATCGAATTCGTATTTATAACGAAAATGATGCGATTATCAAATTGGAGAGAAAAAGTAAATACGGCGATTATATTAATAAAGAGTCTGCGCCATTAACTCGTTTGGAATATGATGCAATTTTACGTGGGGAATATGACTGCCTAAAAGGGCGGACTGATACACTCGTTCAAGATTTTTACCGGGCGCTAGAGTTCCGGCAGTTTCAACCGCGTGTAATTGTTGATTATACGCGTGAGGCCTATGTTTATGAGCCAGGGAATGTCCGCATTACCTTCGATAAAGAATTGCGTGCAGGCATTAGTGGCATCGACTTATTCGATAGAAATATTGTCTATCAAGAAATTCTTTACCCAGAACAAGTGATATTAGAAGTAAAATTTGATGATTTTTTACCAGATGTCATTAGACAATTATTACAGCCAGAGCGCTTAACACGCTCTGCCATTTCAAAATATGTCCTTTGTCGAGAAAGAACTATCCAATATTTCAAATTATAATTACCAGGATACATTCTTTATCACATTGATGCTATTAAAGGAGCTCTTTTCATGAACGATTCATTAAATTTTCAAAACATCATTAAAAAAAGTGTACTTGATTCTTTTGCTAGTTTTTCTTATATAGAGATTATTATCGGCTTACTATGTTCGTTCGGTATAGGTATGTTTATTTATTGGGTGTATAAGCGCTGTTTCCGTGGTGTTGTATACAGCTATAACTATAATGTTTCATTCGTGTTGATGACGATGATTACAACGCTTATTATTATGACAATCAGCACAAATATCGTATTATCTCTAGGGATGGTAGGGGCACTAAGTATTGTTCGCTTCCGTACAGCTGTGAAAGATCCATTAGATATTGTGTATATGTTTTGGGCGATAGCAGCAGGTATTGCGATTGGTGCACAAATGTACCCTCTGGCGATTATAGGATCTCTTGCATTCGGCGCAACACTAGCTTGGTTATCGAAGAAAAAAGTACGTGGCGAAACGTATTTATTAATTCTCCAACATAATGAGGAAGCTGGAGACGAGGTGCGTAAAACATTGCAAAAATTAAACACGAAGCTAAAATCAAAAACAATACGCAATGCTTTTATTGAAATGACGGTAGAAATCCGCTTAGTAGATGATAATACGGCCTTTATGAATGTATTAAATAAAATTGAAGGTGTGCATTCTTGTTCACTTGTAAACTATACTGGTGATTATGCCCAGTAATTAGGTGAAGTATATTCAGGTCCAATGGGCCAACATTGTGGGTACTAGGTGTGAAAACGTAGAGGAGCACAGATGACTTCAGGAAAGCTGGATAGATCTGTGCTCTTATTTGAATTATAAATAGGAACACGGTTATAATGTGTATCCTAGATTTATCTAATTATTACTCGTTATTAACAATGAAAGTGAAGCAGAAGACATTTTATTATCTCTAGTATGCTATCGGAATGATAATATCTCGAATGCTTTGTCTGAGCTTATGGAGCGCGGCTTGTTTCATAATCCGATTGTTTTTAAAGATGCACCACAAGATATTTAAGATCAGCTTTTGGAGTGTCAAATGCAGCCGCCAAAATGGGCGAAGCAGTTGTATGTAACTCCTGAAACATACGCTCTTGATGGAGGATGGGAGCTTACCCCTGACGGAGAGAAGCGTGACCTAATTAACCATTTATGCAATGCAATCAGGCAAGCAGAACAACTGAATGATGATTTAAATGAAGTACATCATGCCCGTTTTCTTAGGATAAGCCCCAAACTACTCCTTCTTAACTTCTCTACAAATATATTAATTTCTAGGATCTACATAATCTGGATAATCAGAAATTATTGCATCTACCTTCATTTCGAATAGAAAGTCTGCAGCTTCTTGACTACGTACCGTCCATGATCCAATTTTCATACCATTAGAGTGAACTTGATCCACTAACTCTTTTGTTACAATTCCATAGCTTGGGTTAAACCAATCCGCATAGGTAGAAAATTCTTTTAAAGCATCCATAGTTGTATGTGCACGATTAGAAGTTAATACACCAATTTGAACTTGAGGAAGAAGCTGATTCATTTTTTTCATTGACTCAAAGTTAAAAGATTGAATGATGATTTTTTTATTTTGTGGTTTATCGAGATTTCGTTCTTTTATTAAATCTGCCACTTGTTGTTCAATACCAGGGTAATACTCAGGAGCTTTTAATTCTATTAAAATTCCAACCTTCCCATGGTAACGATCAAGAATCTCTTCAAATGTTGGAATTTGTTCGCCTGTAAATTGTTCCCCTTTCCAACTACCTGCATCAAGACTTTTAAGCTGTTCAAGTGTTAAATCCCCTACTTTTCCTGTTCCATCTGTTGTACGATCTACTGTTGTATCATGAATCGATACTAATTCCCCATCTTTACTTCTTTGAACGTCTATTTCAATATAATCGGCTTTCATATCAACTGCTAAATCATAAGCAGCAATCGTATTTTCAGGTGCATAACCTGCTGCACCACGGTGTGCTACATTTTCTACCTGTTTTCTTTCGCCTACTGTTGGTTTTTCTGCAAACGCTTGATTGAACGGGGTGAATAACAATGAAAATGCCAGCCCTGCACCTATTAATAACTTTTTACTCATTTTCTCCATCTCCTATCTAAAAATATGTATTCAACTATATTTTAGAAAAGGGATGTTGAACTAGTATGTAGATATTTTTAAAGCTTAATAAAGACTGTGTAAACAAAAATTCGATCTTTTCTCTTAGATTTTTTTACAAAGCTACTAATGTAATTAATAGAATAGATATACTCTACTACTCTCAATGCATAACAAAATTTCTTGTTCACGATTAAAAGCATTTTCAACCAAATTCAAATCATAAAACTACTTTGAAAAACAGGTTTTTAACGTTACCTGTAATTCATATATATAGAGTAAAAGCTAATAGGAGTAGAAATCATTGGACAAACAAAATAGCAGATATAGATGGGTTGTATTTGTTTCTGTATTATTTACTTATTTGTTAATGGCGAGTCAACGAACCGCCCCAGGATTGATTACAGACCAATTGATGCGAGATTTTAATGTAACAGCATCAACGATTGGGTTATTGACGAGTATACAATTTTTTGTATACACGAGTTTGCAAATTCCGATGGGGATTTTAGCTGATCGATTTGGGCCAAATTTTTTTCTTATTATTGGTGCTACTTTTACAGGTTTAGGTACTATTATTTATAGTCTAAGTACACATGAATTCGTCCTGTTTTTTGCCAGAATACTAACTGGGGTAGGGGATGCGACCATATGGGTTAATATGGTGCTAATTTTGGCCCAATGGTTTCAACCAAAGGAATTTGTTCGATTAATTGGACTGGCGGGCATGACAGGAAGTCTTGGTTTCTTATTGGCGACAGTACCTTACTCCACGTGGATACTTTTATTTGGTTGGAGGGTAACATTTTTCTCTGTAGGACTACTATTATGTTTATGTGGTTTTCTCCTTTATTTTGTACTTGTAAAAAAAACAAAACAAATTTTGGGGGATGAGCAAGTAGTTGATACAGCAGAAGTGCAACGTGAAAAAACACCAGTTTTACTACGAAGAATATTTTCAAATCCACAAGCGTGGGCTCTATTCTTTTGCCATTTTGGGGTAGTCGGCGGTTATGTAGGGTTTATCAGTTCGTGGGCAGTACCATATGGGATGAATGTGTATGAAATGACTCGTTCTGATGCCAGCCAGCTGATTATGATCGGTCTTATCGGGGCACTTATTGGAGCACCTCTAGCTAGTTGGATTTCAAGTCGATTAGAAACAATTAAAAGACCGTATATTGTCGTTCATATCATTGTTTTATTAGGGTGGTTTTCTTTCCTTTTATGTAAT
>Ga0213828_1002042_pt1 | contig 15409 bp, 15 predicted proteins | sample MC6MC0897MG_FD_180664 | JGI IMG/M metagenome (GOLD analysis project Ga0213828, IMG submission 180664) | Enriched soil aggregate microbial communities from Iowa State University, Ames, United States - MC6-MC0897-MG | ecosystem: Environmental > Terrestrial > Soil > Unclassified | place: USA: Iowa...
GCTTTCGGCCTTTTCAATAAGGGAAAGAATATCGCCCATTCCAAGGATTCTGGAAGCCATACGGTCCGGATAAAACTGTTCCAAATCGGAAAGCTTTTCTCCCATACCTACATAAAGAACCGGTTTTCCAGTTACTGCACGGATTGAGAGAGCGGCTCCGCCCCTGGTATCACCGTCCAGCTTGGTAATGATAACGCCGTCAATGCCGATTTTGTCGTTGAACATTCCTGCTACATTTACCGCATCTTGTCCTGTCATGGCATCGACTACCAGTATTGTCTGATGAACATCTACCGCATCTTTAATTTCGATCAGCTCGCTCATCATATCTTCATCAATGTGAAGACGGCCCGCCGTATCCAAAATGATCACATTCTGGTCATTCTTTGCCGCATAGGCAACAGCGGCTTTTGCAATATCTGCCGGTTTATGATTTTCTCCCATGGAGAAAACGGGAACACCCTGCTTTTCCCCATTGATCTGCAGCTGCTTGATAGCAGCCGGACGATAAACGTCACAGGCAACGAGAAGCGGCTTCCTGCCCTTTGCCTTAAGCTTACCGGCAATCTTGGCAGTGGTTGTCGTTTTACCGGCACCCTGAAGACCGGCCATCATGATGATGGTCATATCGCTGGCTGGCTTTAACGAAATCTCAGTTGTTTCCGATCCCATCAGCTTTACCAGCTCTTCATTTACAATCTTTATTACCATCTGTCCGGGAGTCAGACTGTTCTGGACGTCCTGTCCAATTGCCCGCTCCTGTACAGCACTTATAAACTGTTTAACAACCTTAAAACTTACATCGGCTTCCAGTAAAGCCATCTTCACTTCTTTAAGGGCTGTTTTCACATCGGCTTCGGACAAGCGTCCTTTGCCTCTTAAATTCTTAAATACATTCTGTAATTTATCGGATAAGCTCTCAAAAGCCATCTAACGCCCTCCTAATGAGCTTCCAGCTCGATGATTTCGCCCGATATCTCCTCAATGCGATGGATCAGATTCATATCTGAACTGCCGGCAAACTCCTTTGTCAGACTCTGGATTTCTCTGGCCAGTTTTTTTGTCTGCTCAAACTTTTTTACCAAATGAAGTTTTTCTTCATAATCTTCCAGAATCTTATTACACCGTTTAATGAGGTCATGGACACCTTGACGGCTGATTCCCTGTTCTTCTGCAATCTCACTTAAAGAAAGGTCGTAAAGAACCACATCTTCGTAGATATGCCTTTGATGCTCTGTTAAAAGAGCGCCGTAGAAATCATATAACAAGCCCTGTCTTGCAATCCTCTCCATATCATCACCTGGGATATCATACAATATTTTTTATAAGGTGTCAAGTGTTTTTTCTTTACACCCCTGTTTTATTTGAAATATATTTTTCTATGGGAATCGGTCTTTCAAGAAACTTCTTCATAAAATAATAAAGTTTTCTGCTGTGTACGATATAACTGCCATGCCCTTCTCCGGGAAGGATTTTAAGACAGCTGCCTTTGATTTTTGAGGCAAGATAACGGGTGTGGGATTCACGGACCATATCTCGTTCTCCAGCCAAAAGAAGGACCGGAACAGGAATGCTCTCCAGCTCTTTAACCGTTATCTTAGGTTCTCGAAGTATCATCCGAAGCTTTGGATCATGATTTATGGATTCCATCAAAGCGAAAATTTTAAGCCAGTACCATTTTAAACCCTGAGGATAGGCGTTGGAACCGCAAAACACCAGCTTTGAAAACAGCTCCGGATACCGGGCGGCAGCCAGAATCCCAATGATTCCGCCGTCACTGAATCCGCAGTAACAGGGTTTTTCAAGTTTCAGCTTCCTGACAAATTCTGCCACGTCTTCCGCCATCACCTCATATCCCAGCATTTTAACTCTGGAACTTTTTCCATGATCTCTGGAATCCAGGGCGTATACAGTATAATCTTTACTTAAAAGCTCCGCTGTCTCATTAAAAATACTGTGATCCTCTCCATTCCCATGGACAAGAAGGATAGCCGGGCCGCTCCCTGATACCTCATAGTATAACGAAACTCCATTTACTTCAATATACACGGCTTCTCCTTATCTGGCGGGAACAATCTCGATCCAATAGCCGTCAGGATCACTGATGAAATAAATGCCCATGGCAGGGTTTTCATAACAGATAACGCCCATTTCCTTATGCTTCTCATAGAAGCTCTCATATTCATCGGTTTTAAACGCCAGATGAAATTCACATTCACCCAGGTTGTAAGGCTCTTTTCGTTCGGTTAAGTAAGTCAGTTCCAGAGTAAAATCACTTTTTCCATCACCTAAATATATCAGTTTAAAGGAACCGTCTGACGCTGTTTTTTCACGCACAGGGTTAAGGCCCAGTGCATCCTTATAGAATGTTAAGCTCTTTTCCAGATCAAGTACATTAAAATTAAAATGGTTAAATGTAATCATACCGCCGTCACTCCTTTTCATTTTTCATGCCAGCTGCGTTTTCCCTATTACCGGTTACGCACCTGTCTTAATCATATCCATCATACCATACCTATGATCCCACTTGTCAACTGCAACCGTATATCTTGTGTGGGAGATGTTAAAAGGTCCGGCCTTTCAAAAAAAGCCGGACCTTATTATGATTCTTATTTTTTAGGCATAAGTGCTTTCGTGCCTCCCATATAGGGCTGTAAAGCCTCAGGAATCTTCACGGTTCCATCCGCCTGTAAATTGTTTTCCAGGAAAGCGATCAGCATTCTTGGAGGAGCAGCAACGGTGTTATTTAACGTATGGGCAAAATACTTTCTTCCATCGTCTCCAGAAACACGGATTTTAAGCCTTCTTGCCTGAGCATCACCTAAATTAGAGCAGCTTCCCACTTCAAAATACTTTTTCTGTCTTGGGGACCATGCCTCCACATCCACTGATTTTACCTTTAAATCCGCCAAATCTCCGGAACAGCATTCCAGAGTTCTTACCGGGATATCCAGGGAACGGAATAAGTCAACCGTATTCTGCCATAATTTATCATACCAATCCATACTTTCTTCCGGCTTGCAGACAACGATCATCTCCTGCTTTTCAAACTGATGGATCCGGTACACTCCACGTTCTTCCAAACCATGAGCGCCTTTCTCCTTACGGAAACAAGGAGAATAGCTGGTTAAAGTCTGAGGAAGCTTTTCTTCCGGAAGAATGGTATCAATGAATTTTCCAATCATGGAATGCTCACTGGTACCGATCAGATATAAATCCTCTCCTTCAATCTTATACATCATGGCATCCATTTCAGCAAAGCTCATAACGCCGGTAACCACTTCACTGCGGATCATGAAGGGCGGAATGCAATAGGTAAAACCACGGTTGATCATGAAATCCCTTGCATAGGAAAGCACGGAAGAATGAAGCCTTGCAATATCGCCCATGAGGTAATAAAAGCCATTGCCTGCCACTTTTCTTGCGCTGTCAAGGTCAATGCCGTCAAAGCTTTCCATGATGTCCGTGTGATAGGGAATCTCGAATTCAGGAACAACCGGCTCGCCGTAACGCTCTACCTCTACGTTCTCGCTGTCATCCTTACCGATGGGTACGCTGGGATCAATGATATTTGGAATGGTCATCATGATCTTTTTGATTTTTTCTTCCAGCTCACGTTCCTTTTCTTCCAGCTGAGCCAGATGATCAGAAGCATCGGTAACTTTCTTCTTCATTTCCTCTGCTTCTTCCTTTTTTCCCTGTCCCATCAAGGCACCGATCTGTTTGGAAAGTTTGTTACGTTCAGCTCTTAAAGCATCCCCTTCCTGCTTTGCTGTACGGTTCTGCTCATCAAGTTCAATGACCTCATCAACTAATGACAGCTTACTATCCTGAAATTTATTTTTAATGTTTTCCTTTACAATTTCAGGATTTTCTCTTACAAACTTTAAATCTAACATGGTATTCCTCCTGGTTTTTCCTCAATATTTTCTGCGAAAGTTGTCCGCATGATAGTCTGCCGTTGATTATACTACAAAAAAAGGGCAAAGAAAAGCCCCTTTCCTAAAATTCCCCATCCTTCGCTTCATTCTTATCCCCGAATCAGCAATGAAAGGATTTCTTCAAAGCACACTCCGTTTTTTATCGGGACATGCAGCTCATCGGATTTTATAATACTGGCCTTTACAAAACCGGCCGCTTTTTTCACTGATTCTGTTAATGGAGTCCCTTTCACGGTCTGGGCTGCGAGGATGCTTGAAAACACATCTCCGGTCCCCGGACGTTCACTTCCCACATGAAGAGAGCGCAAAAAGCGGGGCTCCCGGTTCTTCTCTGCCACGACATTGGTCACATAGTTGCCTTCCCTTACTCCCGTGATCACCACGGAATCCGGTCCCATATCCCATATCTCTGCGGCCATGGAAAGAAGCTCTGAACGCTTCCAACCTGTCGACCGGTATTTTCTGCCGGTTAGGATACAGGCCTCTGTCAAATTTGGGGTTACAATGTCACCAAAGCCCACCAGTTCCTTCATACGGCTGCACATCCGTTCCGTATAGGTCTGATAAGCCTTGCCGTGATCTCCCATAATGGGATCTACCAAAACCGTTGTTTCCGTTGTTCTAAACTCCTTAATCATGTCAATGACAATTCCAATCTGTTCCTCGGAACCTAAAAACCCGCTGTAAATCCCGTCAAAGGATAAATCCAGTTTCTTCCACTGTTCAATATATAAGGGCATTTTCTCCGTATAATCGTCAAAAAAGTAGGTGGGAAATCCGGTATGGCTGGATAGAATGGAGGTGGGAACCGGACAACACTGTACCTTTAAGGCGGAAAGAATAGGAAGAGCCACTGTTAAGGAACAGCGGCCATATCCCGACAGATCATGAATAACAGCAATTTTTTTCTGATGTTTTTCTGATGTCATAAGAGCTCCTAACAAATTTTTGTAAATAAACCGGACTTAATCAGGGAATTTCTAAGAGGCATATAGATGATGACGGAAACAATGGCGGAGGTAATTGCATTAATCGAAGTGGCTGCAACGTTCCACGCCAGTGTAAGCTCTGCCGCCGGTTTCCCCAGAATCAGAAGCTTGTAATAATAACCGACCAGCGGATCAAAAATTACATTGAACAATAGTCCCCCTGCAACTGCCGTGATGGTCCAGGTCAGAATATGCTTTTTGTCAGAGGATTCATTGATCTTACCGATTCTATGGGCCAGAAATCCTGTAATAAGGCCGATACACAATTTTAATACAAATGTCTTTGGCGCATATACCACATAAACCGGATCAAAGAGGTCTCCTATGGTCATACCGATCGCGCCGCCTAATCCGCCGTACAGCCCGCCTAATAAAAGTGCTCCCAAAACACAGACCGCATTTCCTAAGTGAATGGAAGTAGCATCACCTCCCGGAAGTGTGATCTTAAATTGCAGGAATGTAAATACTACGTAGGACATAGCGGCAAACAGTCCTGTCAGTGCGGTTTTATAAATTCTGTTGTCTGTTTTACTCATTGGTAATTCCTCCCTTGCTGCTCTTGTTGTTCTTTATCTTAGCACGCAAGTGGAGTGATATAAATATCCAGTTCCGATATATTAAACCATGCCAGTCTAGTCATGGGATTGGATACAGATTAAGGTACCGGAAGTAAATTCGATTGTACCCTCTTCACCGGTCAGTTCATTGCTGATGCACAAGCTGGTTCCTAAGTCAATGTCCTTTTCATAAAGAGGATACTTAAAACCGGTCAGTGTGATTTTCTTCACTTCCCCGCACAGGGGAAGAAAGGAGATATATTTTCCCCATAATGTTTCAGCCAGAAACGTTCTCCCTTTATCAATCACTGTGATCCAGTTCTTTTCATCAACAATGGCAGCTTCCACACCCCTTTTTAAGCAGGCATAAAGAAGATGGAGATTGCCGATAAAATGATCCATCCTTCCTCCTGTTGCCCCAAGCAGGACCAGCTTTGAACAGCCGAGTCCTATGGCGGTATTTAAGGCAAGCTCTGTATCTGTTTCATCCTTTTCCGGTTTGTGTATTTCCCAGGTAATATTGTCTGAACTGTTTTTATACTCTGCCAGGACATCTTCTGCTACCGAATCAAAATCTCCAACAATGGCATCCGGCTTTAACTGAAGTCTGGAAAGAGCTGCCAGTCCCCCATCTACTGCGATGATTTTATCAAACGTTCTGTTTTCTAAGAAGCTGCCGGCAAATTCATAATCTATGATTCCCCCGGTAACGATTAAACCTGTAGTTTCTTCTTTCACCCTTCATATTCCTCAAATATTTTTAAGAATGCCTTTGTATTCTCAGCCGCATTTCCTTTAAATACAGCGGAACCAGCTACAAATACATTGGCGCCTGCTTCGATCAGTTCTCTCACGTTATCACAGGTAACGCCACCGTCAACCTGGATATCTGTCTCTAAATTCCGCTCCTTACAGATGCGCCTTAAGGCCCTGACCTTATCCAGTGTATAAGGAATAAATTTTTGTCCGCCAAAGCCTGGGTTTACCGTCATGATTAATACCATGTCCACTTCCGGCAAAATGAAATCCAGGACAGATAAGGAGGTTGCCGGATTAAGGGCCACTCCGGCTTTTAGCCCTGCTTCCTTGATCTGGTTTATGGTACGGTCTAAGTGGGTGCAGGCTTCCGCATGAACACAGATGAGATCAGCTCCCGCTTCTTTGATATCATTGATATATCTTCCAGGTTCTTCAACCATCATGTGGACATCGAACACCCGGTCAGAGCAGCTTCGCAGGCTTCCGATAACCGGCATTCCAAATGAAATACTGGGCACAAATGCACCATCCATCACATCCAGATGAATGTACTGAGCTCCTGCCTCCGACACTTCAGCTACCTGCTGTCCAAGATTTTTAAAGTCTGCCGCTAATATGGAAGGGGCAAGTTTAAGCATATTAATATCTCCTTTTCTCTTTTAGATCCTGATATAAAAGCCGGTAATTTTCATATCGGCCCCGGTTTATTTTTCCTTCTTCTACCGCAGCTTTTATGCCGCAGGTTTTTTCTCCTATGTGCACACAGCCCAGAAACCGGCACCCGTCTTCATAGGGTTCAAACTCCGGAAAATAATCCTTCAGTTGACCGCACTCCAAGTCTTCCAAGTACATGGAACTAAATCCAGGCGTGTCCATAAGATACGTATCCCGTCCAATGCCAAAAAGCTCCGAATGCCTGGTCGTATGCTTTCCTCTCTGGATTTTCTCACTGATATTTGCAGTTTCCATCTCAGCCTGAGGATAGAGGAGGTTGGTTAAGGAGGACTTTCCCACTCCGGAAGGTCCAGCCAGAACCGTGGTTTTCCCACGCACCAGATCTCTGATCTCCTCAATTCCCTGATCGTCATAGGTACTGGTAAAATATACGGGATAGCCAGCTGCCTCATAGATTGCTCCAAGAGCCAGCTTTTCTTCTTTATTTGTTAAATCAGTTTTATTAAAACAGATTTTTACTGGGACCTCCTGAACTTCCATCATAACCAGAAAACGATCCAGCAGATTTAAGTTGGGTTCCGGATGGGTGATGGCAAATAACACCAGCGCCTGATCCACATTGGCTACGGCAGGACGAACCAGGGTATTTTTCCTTGGGAGGATTTGATCGATGTTTCCTTTCATTTCCAAACTGTCCAGAATTGAAAATTCCACATCATCCCCAACCAGAGGTTTCACATTTTTATTGCGAAAAATACCCTTTGCTTTGCATTCATAGATGTTTTCGTCCGTGCCGTGCACATAGTAAAAGCCTGCAATTCCTTTCAAAATTTTTCCTGTCATATATTTTCCTTTTTTCCTGATACCCGAAGGGTGTGTTCCTTACGATTGAGGTACCGGAATAAACGTGACGTAATAAGAATTAATTATATCACCTGTCTCCACATTCACGATTTCTACCGTCCCGCCGGAGATGCCGTAAACGCCTTCTATATTTTTAAACGATACGGGAAGCGACTGGTCGCCTGCCATGGTAACAGGTCCCATAAGCTCTCTGATTTCGTCCCTTCCATTCACCGACTGTCTCAGCTGAATCTTTAAGGTGAGCTGGGTGCTGCCGGAGCCTGGTCCGATAATATTTTGCAGTGAATAAGACTTTTCAATGGAAGCCAGATATTTATATTTAGCCTGTTGGGCGGTCCCGCTGCTGAGTACAAAATCCACGGCAGTTCCTGCTTCTACCTGGCTGTTTTCAGTTAAGGACTGACTAATGACGCAACCTCGGGGAACCGTCTCAGAGGCGGCTTCTGTAACCGTTCCCTGAACCAGCCCTGCATCCGCCAGCATCTCCACAGCGATCTCCTGGGTCTGGCCGACAATATTCGGAACCGTGGTCGGATTGACAAGAGCCGGACCGGTGCTTAATACCAGCGTTACGGTTTCTCCTTCTTTTGCCTTTTCGGGACTGTAGCTTATTACATATCCAGATGCTACGGTTTCGCTGTTCTTCTGCTCCACATTGACTGTCAGGCCATTGCCCTCCAGCGCTGTTTTGGCAGAAACACCATCCATCTTTTCTAAGCCCAGCTTTGTTAAATCAATGGTCTCATGCTCTGGTCCCTTGCTGACCACTACATAAACAGCAGAATATTTATCAATTACTGTACCCTCTGCCGGGTCCTGGGACACAATATCACCTTTGTCTACGGTGTCATCAAATACATAATCACTTACCTTCATGTACAGACCGCCGTTATCTTTTAACTTCTGCTCTGCAATATCCGTAGCCAATCCTACAACGCTTGTCATTTTCACTTTTTTATCGCTTAACGTTTCTTCCGTAGAAATCTCCGCAGTTGGTTCGGTTTCCTTGGGAGAACCGGAACGGAATAATCCGCCCACTTTAGAGAACACAATAACCAGTACGATCACAATGAGAATGGCAACAACAACACCTGCCGCAGTGAGCAGCCTTTCGATTTTAGGATTGATGTCATCCTCTGTATCCTGTTTTCTGGCTTTGCTGCTTCCTTGCTGCCCGCCCGCATTTTTTTCCGGACGGCGTTCCGGCCGCTGCTCCTGATTCCTGTTTCCATTCCGGCCGGCAATGGGATCTGCCTGGATCTTCCGGCCGGAACGGATCTGTTCTAACTCCGGTTTTCCGATAATAACCGTCTGGGAATCATCCACCTGGGAATTATATTGTACAAAATCTCCGTCAGGATTCACAAGAGCCTTCCGTAAGTCGGATATGACCTCATGCATGCTTCCATAACGGTACTCCGGTTTCTTTTCGGTACATTTTAAAATAATATTTTCAAGACCTACCGGAATGTTCTCATTATAATAACTGGGCGGGGTGATAGGGTCTTCCAAATGGGCCAGGGCTACCGTCACAGTGTTATCGCCCTGAAACGGGACTCTGCCAGCCACCATTTCGTACATGGTGATTCCCAGAGAATAAACATCGCTTCTCACATCACTATAACCGCCTCTTGCCTGTTCCGGAGATATGTAATGAACAGAACCTACCGCGGTAGCGCTTAAGGTCTGGGAAGAAGCAGCCCGTGCGATTCCAAAATCAGCTACCTTTACTTTTCCATCCCTGGCAATGATAATATTCTGCGGCTTAATATCCCGATGTATGATCCCTTGATCATGAGCCGCTTCGATTCCCTGTGCAACGGAAATAGCAACACCGATGGCCTCTTTCACATCAAGACAGCCTTTTTTATTAATATAATTTTTTAATGTAATTCCTTCAATCAGTTCCATAACAATGTAATGGAGATTCCCTTCATCCACTACATCATAGATATTTACGATGTTGGGATGGGAAAGGCGGGCAGCCGCCTGGGCTTCCATTTTAAACTTGCTGACAAAACCGCTGTCAGAACTGAATTCTTCCTTCAAGACCTTTATGGCAACAGGGCGGTTTAATTTATGGCACAGGGCCTTATACACATCTGACATCCCGCCGGAACCAATCTGCTCCAGTATTTCATATCTGTCCTGTAAAAATGTCCCCGGTCTTAAGATCATAAGCTTACCTCCCTGCCAATTTGCGGATCTATTAAAACAACAGCTATATTGTCTTTTCCGCCATTATCATTGGCTATTGTAATCAACTTCTCTGCCTTTTCCGGCAGTTCCAGTTCCGAGCATATAATTTCTTCTATCTCAGCGTCCTCAAGCATATTACTGAGTCCATCGGAACACATGAGCACATAATCCCCTGGTTCCAGGCTGACTTCAAAAAAATCAATCTCCAGCTTATCCTCTGTACCAACCGCTCTTGTAATAATATTCTTCTTTTCCCGGTAATCCCGGCTTCCCCGTTCCAGTTGGCCTAAAGATACCAGTTCTTCCACGTAGGAATGGTCCTTTGTAATCTGCTGCAGGCGATTCCTTACCAGATACAGACGGCTGTCTCCTACGTTAGCCACATACATCGTAGTGTCTTCGATCACTGCCGCCACAAGGGTTGTTCCCATGCCGTTTAATTCTGTGCTTTTCATAGATTCCTGGTAAAGCATTCCGTTGACCTTCAAGATTTCCTCCCGAAGAAGCGGAACAATCCCCAGCGAATCCGCCTGTTTTAAATGAGCCACCAGACTTTCGGCAATATATCTGGAGGCATAATCTCCGGCCTGATGACCGCCCATACCGTCTGCAACCAAAAAAAGATTGGGCAGAGTGCCCAAGGGCTCCGTCTGGGCATAGACATAATCCTGATTGGCCGTACGAACCCTTCCGGTATCCGTCATAGCGCAAGCCTTCATCGTTTTATTCTCACTTCCTCTTGATTTCTATAGGCAACGAGCCAGGCGCAGTATCTGACTCTTGATTTAAAAAGCTTTTCCTCAGCTGTCCGCAGGCGCCGTTAATATCCCGTCCCATTTCTCTTCTTATAGTAACATTTATTCCGTTTTTTTCAAGAAGATTTTTAAATGCTTCTATAGCCTTTCGGTCTGACTGCACATAATTACGCTCTTTAATAGGATTTACCGGAATCAGATTCACATGCCCATGTTGTCCTTTTAAAAGAGCGGTAAGTGCGGATGCTTCCTTTAAATTGTCGTTGACTCCGCTCACCAGGCTGTATTCAAAGGTAAGCCTTCTCCCGGTTTTTTCAAAATACGTCTGGCAGGCATCCAGTACTTCTTTTAGAGGGAAGCGATTGGCAACGGGCATCAGGGTTTTCCTCACTTCATCGTTTGGTGCATGAAGAGACAATGCCAGGGTAATCTGTAAATCCTCTTCAGCCAAACGAAGAATTCCCGGAACAATGCCGCAGGTGGATACCGTTATGTTACGCTGGCTGATATTCAGCCCATTTTCATCCGTAAGAAGACGGATGAATTGAACCAGATTATCATAATTGTCTAGAGGTTCTCCGGAACCCATGACAACCACATTGGAAACCCGTTCTCCGGTAATTCTTTGAATCCGGTATATCTGATCAAGCATTTCAGAAGGAGTTAGGTTTCTTTCCAGCCCGTCAAGTGTGGAAGCGCAGAACCGGCAGCCCATGCGGCAACCCACCTGAGATGAAATGCAGACTGAATTTCCATGCTTGTACTTCATTAAAACGCTTTCAATCACATTTCCATCGGAAAGGGCAAATAAGTATTTTCTTGTTTCATCTATTTTTGAAATCTTTTCCTCAACAACTGTAAGGCATGTAAATTCTGTCAGCTGCAAAAGCTTTTCCTTCAGTGCATTAGGAAGATTGGTCATTTCATTAAAATCAGAAGCCAGCTTCTGGTGCATCCATTCATAAAGCTGCTTTGCACGGAAGGGCTTTTCTCCGATGGACACCATATAGGAGGTTAAGTGCTCCATATCAAGAGATTTAATATCTATCTTATCCATTATCCATTTCCTCTATTCTGCCCATGCTTTTTTGGGCATAAAGGTATGCCCGCAGGGCGTTCCTCTATTCTGCCCATGCTCTATGGGCAGCCCCCCCCCGCTTTATCGGGTGTAAAGGCTCTACCTTTTCTGAAATGCAGCAATAAAAAATCCGTCACAGGGATGAATTCCCGGCAAAAGCTGTATAAAATCCCGGTTTGCAGCGGCCGAATCCAGCTTCTCTCCGAGTTTTCCTTTAAGACTAATACAGTCAAAAGGAAATTGCTCAAGAAACCACCGAGCATTTTCTTCATTTTCTTTTCGGTTTATGGTACATGTACTGAAAATCAGACGTCCGCCCGGTTTTACATATGCCTGGGCAACCGTAAGGATATTCCGCTGAAGCGCGGCCAAAGATTCCATGGTTTCCGGCGTCATGCGGTATTTGATGTCCGGCTTTCGTCCGATGATACCGAGTCCGGAACATGGCAGGTCGGCAATAACAATATCCGCCTTTTCCACAGAATCCGGGTCAGTGACAAGCGCATCCTGGACTTTTGTACGGATATTTAAAAATCCGCACCGCCGAATATTTTCTTCGACCATATTTATCTTAAGGAGACTTAAATCCCGGACTTCCACCATACCCGTCCCGTCAAGTTTATCTGCAATATGAATGCTCTTTCCTCCCGGCGCTCCGCAGACATCAATAACGTAATCTCCCTTTTTAGGGTCAGCTATCTCACCTACGAAACTGGAGCTTAGATCCTGAACCTGGATATATCCCTTTTGGAACGCCTCCAGTCCTTCCATATAATCATATTTTTCAATGCAAAGCACTGCTTCTGAAATTCCCGACTCACTTACTTCTGCCCCCTGGTTTTTAAGGCTTTGAATAATATCTTCTTTTGAAGCCTTTGCAAGATTACAGCGGACCGTTGTTTTTTTATTTTTTAAAAATGATTCCATCATGGTAACTGCTGTTTCTCTGCCATAGGATTCCTCCCACATGGATACGATCCATGCCGGCATGGAATAACGGACAGAATCATCGGGCCAGTTTAATCCTTCTTTATTTCTGGAAATATTTCTCAGCACTCCATTGACAAAGCCCTTTAATCCTGTAAATTTCCGTTTCACGGCAAGTTTCACCGCTTCGTTGCATACGGCTGAATCAGGAACACGGTCCATATAAATTAGCTGATAGACCGACATGCGTAAAATAGTTCGTATTACCGGTTTCATCTTTGAAACTTTCGTATTGGAAAAGGAATCAATGATATAATCGATCTGAAGCAGGTATTCTACAGTTCCTTCTGCGATTCTGGAAATGAAGGCCCGTTCCGATTTATCCAGATACTGATACTTATTTAAGGCCTGGCGCAGGATGATATGGCTGTAGCCTCCCCGCTCCAGAATCTCTAACAGGATATCCAGTGCGATTTCCCTGCTGTCTGTCTCTTTAGTCATCATTCCTTCTTCCTCCGAACAAGATAACCAGTCTTAGAAGCTGAAGTACGGTAGCAGCAAGCGCCGCCACATAGGTAAGGGCTGCCGCACCCAGCACTTTTCTGGTATAACCCAATTCCTGGTCACCTAAAATCCCTACCTGGCCTAAAAGAGTAACCGCCCGGCTGGAAGCATTGAATTCCACAGGCAGGGTGACCAACTGAAATAATACCGCCAGAGAAAACAGAATCAGGCCGATATTCACTAAGGGAGAACCCATTCCCCCGATTATAACACCGAGAATAATGAGAGGCAGTGCCGCCTTAGAGCCAATATTGGCCGCAGGAACGATAGCCGCCCGAAGTTTCAGAGGAATATAGCCTGTGCTGTCCTGCATCACATGACCGCATTCGTGTGCTGCGACACCGATTGCCGCCACTGATGTGGAACCATAAACAGAGTCGGAAAGATTAACAGTTTTGGTTCTGGGGTCATAATGATCCGTAAGCTGTCCGCCTACAGACCTTACCTGAACATCATAAATGCCCTGGGAATTTAAAAGGCGTTGCGCCGCTTCTGCCCCAGTCATTCCGGACATGCTTCTTACTTTTGAATATTTATTGAAAGTGCTGTTTACTCTTGCAGATGCCACCATGGACAGAACTGCTCCGATGATGACTAAGATCCAGGTCGGATCCCAATAATATCCCATCATTCCGCCATAATACATAATCAGACTCCCCTTTCTTCTTTCTTGCCAGCGTTAGTGCTTGAAGGTATGTCTGCAAGGCGCTCCAAAATGGTGCCTTCCGCAATGGGATATCCGCGAAGAAATGCGTCGATATCCATGCATTTTTTCCCTTGCAGCTGAAGTTTTCGAATGGAAAGGCCGCCTTTTCCGGTTTTTATGACCAGAGAATTCCGGCTAACCTCTGCCACCTGGCCATAAGCCCCTTCATACTCCTTATCTACCACATCTGCTTCCCATAGTTTCATCACTTTTCCATTCCAGACTGTATAAGCGCTGGGCCATGGGTTTAATCCACGAATCAAGCGCTCTATGGATACAGCATCCAAGGACCAGTCAATATCTCCCATAGACTTTTTTATCATCCCTACGTAGCAGGACTTGGAATCATCCTGGGGGATACGGATAGCCGTTCCATCTTCCAGTTTGTTTATGGTTTTTAATATAAGGCCGCCGCCCAATCTGCTCAGTTTATCATGAAGGCTGCCGAAGGTTTCCTTTTCATCCAAAGAAGTGGCTTCCTGATCCAGCATATCTCCGGTATCCAGAAGCTCCGCCATCATCATGGTCGTGACTCCGCTTTCTTTTTCCCCGTTAATGACCGCATACTGTAAGGGAGATGCACCGCGGTACTTAGGAAGCAGAGAAGCATGGATATTCACACAACCGTATTTAGGAATATCCAGAATGGACTTTGGCAGGAGCTGTCCGAAAGCGATCACTATGATCAGATCCGGTTCCATATCTGAAAGAATTTTTACAAACTCCGGATCCCTTGCTTTGACCGGCTGGTAAACAGGGAGGTTGTATTCCAATGCTTTCTCCTTTACCGGAGTCATCTGGACTTCCTTCCCTCTTCCCTTGGGTTTATCCGGCTGGGTAACTACCGCAAGGATCTCATGTCCGGCCTCTTGTATCGCCTCAAGAGCAGGAACGGAAAAATCAGGTGTTCCCATAAAAATGATACGCATAATTATTCTTCTACCTCTCCTTCTTCTTCCTCATCCAGGGAGACATCCTCTAGCTCGCCTTCCACCTTATCTACGTATAAATCACCGTTTAAATGATCGCATTCATGGCAGATTGCACGAGCTAAAAATCCTTCCCCTTCCAGTTCAAACGGTTCCATGGAAGCATCAAAAGCTTTTATCTTTACGTATTCGGGCCTTGTAACCGTTCCGGATTTTCCCGGCACGCTTAAGCAGCCTTCCGGCCCGGTTTGGCTTCCCCTTGTCTCCACGATTTCCGGATTAATTAGTACATACTGGTTCCCGTCATCTACATCTATAACTACGATCTGTTTTAAAATCCCCACCTGGGAAGCTGCAAGGCCAACTCCGTTTGTTTCATACATGGTCTCAAACATATCTACGATCAGTTCGGTAATCCTTGGTGTGATCTCTTTTACAGGTTTACAGTGCTTTCTTAAAATTTCAT
>Ga0213828_1002050_pt1 | contig 15380 bp, 12 predicted proteins | sample MC6MC0897MG_FD_180664 | JGI IMG/M metagenome (GOLD analysis project Ga0213828, IMG submission 180664) | Enriched soil aggregate microbial communities from Iowa State University, Ames, United States - MC6-MC0897-MG | ecosystem: Environmental > Terrestrial > Soil > Unclassified | place: USA: Iowa...
TTCGGCCCGGCCTACAAGGGCATTCCGCTGGCCACCGCAATGGCCTGCGAGCTGGCCCAGCGTGGCCGCGACCTGCCGCTGTCGTTCAACCGCAAGGAAGTGAAGGACCATGGTGAAGGCGGCCAGCTGATCGGCGCCGACATGACCGGCAAGCGCGTGCTGATCGTCGACGACGTGATCACCGCCGGCACCGCCATCCGCGAGGCGCTGGCGATCATCCGCGCTGCGGGCGGTATGCCGGCCGGCATCGTGGTGGCCCTGGACCGCCAGGAGATCGCCTCGGACAGCGACCATCGCTCCGCCGCACAGGCCGTGGCCGAAGAAGCCGGCATCCCGGTGATCGCCGTGGCGACGCTGGCCGACCTGCTTGATTTCGCTTCCGGAAATCCGGAACTTGTAGGGTACCGGCAGCCGCTGGAGGCCTATCGCGCCCAGTACGGCGTCCGTTCCACGCGCTGACCACCAGGGGGAAGGTCGCATGTTCCGAGTTCCTGCCATCGTTGCTGCCAGCCTGCTGCTGGTGATGCCGCAGACGCTGCTGGCACAGTCCGGCGGCAAGGCCGCAGACAAGAAGCTGTACTGCTGGAACGAGGGCAAGGAGCGGATCTGCAGCGATGCGCTGCCGGCCGATGCGGTCAACCACGCCCGCGATGAGTTCAGCGCCAACAGCGGCCTGCGCAACGCGCAGGTGCAGCGCGCGTTGAGCGATGAGGAACGCGCTGCCGCCAGCACGGCGGCGGCGCAGGTCCAGCTGGACCAGATGGCCAAAGAGACCCGGCAGCGTACCGAACAGGCGATGCTGACCACCTATGGTGATGAGAATGCGCTGCGGCGCGTGTTCGCCGAGCGCCAGGAGGTGCTCGACAACAACCTCAAGACCGCCCAGTACAACGTGGCCAGCCTGCGCGAATCGCTGGTGGCCCTGCTTGCTGCCGCCGGCGACCGTGAACTGGCGGGCGGCAAGGTGGCCGACAAGCAGGCCCAGGCGATCGCCCAGCGCCATGCGCAGCTGCAGTCGCAGCAACGGCTGCTGGCCAGTTTCGAACAGCAGCAGCAGGCATTGAAAGTCGAGATCGAAAGCAGCCTGCAACGCTATCGGCAGCTGAAGGGATTGGCGCCGGTGGACGTGCCGGCACAGACCCCGGCGGGTTGAGCGGCGCGCTGCTCGCCGGGCATGGCCCGGCGCTACCGCATGCCGGGTTACGGCCTGGACCCTGAAATTTATGCACTCTTTACGCGTCGGCCCTGTCCGGCGCGTAGTGCGTTTATGGGGGTGGGGACGACGATGACGCCCTGAGGTGGAGGGGTTCCACCAGGTCTCAATTCCATGTCCCCCTGGCTGTCGTTGCTGTGTGGCGTGCTGGTGCTGGTTGCCGCCGCCTATCTTCTTTATGTCGTGCTGCGGCCCGAGTCGTTCTGAGCGGAGCCTGCCATGACTGAAATTCTTGCCATTCTTGCCGCCAGCCTGCTGCTGGCCTGGCCCCTGGGCCTGTACCTTGCCCGGGTGATGCGCGGCACACCGATGAAGGTCGACGTGCTGTTCCACTGGATCGAAAAGCCGCTGTACAAGGTGCTCGGCGTTGATCCGTCACGTTCGATGTCCTGGCGGGGTTACGTGCTGGCGTTCGTGCTCAGCAACGTGGTGATCGCGGTGCTGACCCAGGCCGTGTTCATGACCCAGGCGTGGTTGCCGTTGAATCCGGACCAGATCCCGAACATGCGCTGGGATACGGCGCTGCACACGATGATCTCGTTCCTGACCAACACCAACCAGCAGCACTATTCCGGCCAGGCACAGCTGTCCTACTTCTCGCAGATGACCGGCATCACCGGCCTGCAGGTAGTGACGCCGATGATGGGCCTGGCGCTGGCCGTGGCCACGTTGCGTGCATTGTTCTCGCGTGCACCGAAGTCCGTCACCGCGCCCGCCGCGGGTGATGACCGCCAGGTGGCGGTGGGCAATTACTACGCGGACGTCGTGCGCCTGTGCGTGCGCTTCCTGCTGCCGCTGTGCCTGGTATGGACGCTGCTGCTGACCAGCCAGGGCGTGCCCTCCACGATGGCCGGTGGCCCGCAGGCCACGCCGATCGATGCCAGTGCCGGCATGGCGCAGCAGAAGCTGCCGCTGGGCCCGGTTGCGGCGATGGTCGCGGCCAAACAGCTGGGCGCCAACGGCGGCGGCTGGTATGGCCCGAACAGCAGCTTCCCGCTGGAGAACCCGACCCCGGTGTCGAACATGCTGGAGGTGATCGGCATCCTGCTGGTGCCGATGGCGGTGATCTTCATGATCGGCGCGTTCACCGGGCGCCGTCGTTTCGGCGCGCTGGTGTTCAGCTGCATGCTCGGCATGTCGCTGCTGTCCACCGGTGCGATGGTATGGAGCGAGGGCCATAGCGCCAGCGCGGCCACGCCGCTGCTGATGGAAGGCAAGGAAGTACGCTTCGGCGCCGATGGCACCGCGCTGTGGGCGGCGGTGACCACCCAGGTCTCCAACGGTTCGGTCAACGGCATGCACGATTCGCTGAGCCCGCTGTCTGGCGGCCTGGCGATGGTCAACATGCTGGTCAGCGCGATCTGGGGCGGCATCGGCTGCGGCCTGCAGCAGTTCATCGTGTACCTGCTGCTGGGTGTGTTCCTGGCCGGGCTGATGACCGGCCGTACACCGGAACTGTTCGGCCGCAAGCTGGAAACGCCGCAGGTGCGCCTGCTGGCACTGCTGGTGCTGCTGCAGCCGATCACCCTGCTGCTGTTCACCGCGATCACGCTGGCCGTGCCGGGTCTGGCGGACACCTCCAATCCCGGCTTCCATGGCATCAGCCAGGTGTTCTACGAGTACGTCTCGGCCTACGCCAACAACGGCTCGGGCTTCGAGGGACTGGGTGACGCCACGCCCTGGTGGAACCTGAGCTGCTCGCTGGTGCTGCTGCTGGGCCGCTTCCCGCTGCTGATCATCCCGCTGGTGGTGGCCGCACAGCTGGCCGCCAAGCGGCAGGCCCCTGAATCGGCCGGCAGCCTGCAGATCGAAACCCCGACGTTCGCCCTGACCCTGGTCTCGGTGATCGTCATCCTGACCGTGCTGCAGTTCATGCCGGCGCTGGTACTCGGCCCGATCGCCGACCACCTGAGCCTGGGACTGCACTGAGGACACCCCATGAGTAGTCACGCAACCGCAAACCGTTCCTCTTCCGTGGCTTCCCGCCCGGCCCTGCTCGATGCCGCCGGCCTGCGCCGCGCGCTCATCGAGGCCGTACGCAAGCTGTCGCCGATGCATCTGGTGCGCAGCCCGGTGATGGCGGTGGTGATGGCCGGCACGATCGTCGCCGCGATCATCACCCTGACCGGCAATGCACCACTGGGCTTCGGCCTGGCGGTGACCGCGATCCTGCTGGTCACCGTGCTGTTCGGCAATTTCGCCGAGGCCGTGGCCGAAGCACGTGGCCGTGGCCAGGCCGCCTCGCTGCGCCGCGCCCGCCAGGACCTGGTGGCGCGTCGTCTGGCGTCGGCGCAGGCCGGTGCCAGCGAAACCCAGGTGCCCGCTGCGGAACTGCGCCCCGGTGACCACGTGATCGTCAGTGCTGGCGAGCTGGTGCCGGCCGACGGCGAGATCGTGCAGGGCCTGGCCACCATCAACGAAGCGGCGGTGACCGGCGAGTCGGCACCGGTGCTGCGCGAGGCGGGTACTGATCGCTCCGGCGTGATCGGCGGCACCAAGGTGCTGTCCGACCAGATCGTCGTACGCATCACTGCCGAGCCGGGGCACAGCTTCCTGGACCGCATGATCGCGCTGGTGGAAGGCGCCAACCGTCAGAAGACCCCGAATGAAATCGCGCTGACCCTGCTGCTGGCGGCGATGACGCTGACCTTCCTGGTGGTGGTGGCGACGCTGCCGGCGATCGGTGCGTCGGTGGGCGTCAAGGTGGATCCGCTGCTGCTGATCGCGCTGCTGGTGTGCCTGATCCCGACCACCATTGGTGGCCTGCTGCCGGCCATCGGCATCGCCGGCATGAACCGTGCGCTGGCCGCCAACGTGCTGGCCAAGTCGGGCAAGGCGGTGGAAGTGGCTGGGGACGTCGACGTGCTGCTGCTCGACAAGACCGGCACCATCACCTACGGCGACCGCCAGGCCAGCCACTTCCATGCATTGGCCGGGATCGACGCCGACCAGCTGCGTGAGGCGGCACTGCTGTCATCGCTGGCCGACCCGACCCCGGAAGGCAAGTCGATCGTGCGCCTGGCCCGCGAGCAGGGCTGCACCACCGCCGAGCCGGACCAGGCCGACTACCTGGCCTTCAGTGCGCAGACCCGCATGTCCGGTGTCGACCTGATGCACGGCCGGCAGATCCGCAAGGGCGCTGCCGATGCGATCCGCGCCCATGTGCAGGCTCTTGGCGGCACCGTACCGGCCGAACTGGCCGGGCGCGTGGACCAGGTCGCACGCAACGGTGCTACGCCGCTGGTGGTGGCCGAGGGTCGCCATGTGCTGGGCGTGATCGAGCTGTCGGACGTGGTCAAGCACGGCATGCGCGAGAAGTTCGCACAGCTGCGGGCGATGGGCATCCGCACGGTGATGATCACCGGCGACAACCCACTGACGGCTGCCGCGATCGCCGCCGAAGCCGGCGTGGATGACTACATCGCCGAGGCACGGCCCGAGGACAAGCTGGCCCGCATCCGTGCCGAGCAGGCCGGCGGCCGCCTGGTGGCGATGGTCGGTGACGGTACCAACGATGCGCCGGCGCTGGCCCAGGCCGACATCGGCCTGGCGATGAATTCGGGTACGCAGGCGGCCAAGGAAGCCGGCAACATGGTCGATCTGGATTCGGATCCAGCCAAGCTGCTGGCGGTGGTGGAGGTGGGCAAGCAGCAGCTGATCACCCGCGGCGCGCTGACCACGTTCTCACTGGCCAACGATGTGTCCAAGTACTTCGCGATCCTGCCGGCGTTGTTTGCCGCCACCGTGCCTGCGATGGCCGCGCTGAACGTGATGCAGCTGTCGAGCCCGCGCAACGCGGTACTGGCGGCGCTGATCTTCAATGCCCTGGTGATTCCCGCCCTGATCCCGCTGGCACTGCGCGGTGTGCGCTTCCGCCCGGCCACGGCAACGGCGCTGCTGCGCCGGAACATGCTGGTGTACGGCCTGGGTGGCGTGCTGCTGCCGTTCGCGGCGATCAAATTGATCGACCTTCTTCTTGTCCTGGTATTCGGCGCATGAACCGTTCTGACTCCCCTTCCCTTTCCCGCGAGCTGAAGCGCGAGGCACGCGTGGCCACGCTGCAGGATGGCGCCAGCTGGCGCCCGGCCATCGGCCTGGGCGTGGCCACCCTGCTGCTGGCCGGTGCGGTCTACGCCGGCGTCGCCACCGGTTTTGCCGGCCTGTCCTTCCCGGCGCAGGCCGAAGGCAGCCTGCTGCGCGATGGCAGCGGTCAGGTGCGTGCGTCGGCATGGCTGTCGCAGCCCTTCACCGGCGATGGCTACTTCCAGGCGCGACCGTCGGCCGCCAACTACGACCCGATGGCGGCGGCCGGCTCCAACCTGGCCCGCAGCAACCCGGCGCTGGCCGAGCGTGTGGCGACGAGCACCGCAGCAGTGGCCGCGCGCGAAGGCGTAACGCCCGCGCAGGTGCCTGCCGATCTGGTCACCCAGTCCGGCGGCGGGCTGGATCCGCAGTTGTCGCCGGCGGCAGCGCAGCTGCAGGTGGCCCGGGTGGCGCGTGCGCGTGGCCTGCCCGTCGAGCAGGTGCAGGCACTGGTGAAGGCCAACACGCAGGGCCGGCAATGGGGCGTATTCGGCCAGCCACGGGTGAACGTGGTGACGCTGAACTTTGCACTGGACCACGCGGCACGCGCGCCGTGATGCAGGGCTGCACCCGCTGCGCGCACAATGGCGGCCATGACAGCGGCTCCCATGACTGATCTGCGGACCCGCCAGGCCAACGCCCTGGTGGAAGGACTGCAACGCGAAGCCGGTGGCAAGCTCACCGTGTTCCTGGGCGCTGCGCCCGGCGTCGGCAAGACCTACGCCATGCTGACCCGCGCGCAGGAACAGCTGCGCCGTGGCGTGGACCTGGTCGTCGGGCTGGTGGAGACCCACGGCCGTGCCGATACCCAGGCCCTGCTGGAAGGCCTGCCACGGCTGCCGCTGAAGGACGTGGCCTACCATGGCCACGACCTGCAGGAGATGGACCTGGACGCCGTGCTGGCGAGGAAACCAGCGCTGGTGCTGGTGGACGAGCTGGCCCATCGCAATGCGCCGGGCAGCCGCCACGAACGGCGCTGGCAGGACGTGATGGAACTACTGGACGCCGGCATCGACGTCTGGACCACGGTCAACATCCAGCATCTGGAAAGCCTCAACGATGTGGTGATGCGCATCACCGGCGTGCGTGTCAGCGAGACCGTGCCCGATGGCGTGCTCGACCGCCTGCATGACATCGTGCTGGTCGACCTGCCGCCGCGCGAACTGATCGCGCGCCTGCAGCAGGGCAAGGTGTACGTGCCCGAGCAGGCCGCGCAGGCGCTGCAGGCGTTCTTCTCGCCGGCCAACCTGACTGCATTGCGCGAGCTGGCGATGCAGGAAGCGGCCGACCGCGTTGACAGCAGCCTGCGCGAAGCACGCGCCGCGCGCGGTGAGAGCAACCTGCCGCTGCGGCGTGGCGTGCTGGTGGCAATCGATGGCGGTGGTCAGAGCGAATACCTGGTGCGGGTGGCCCGACGTATTGCCGAACGCCGCGATGCACCGTGGACGGTGGTGACGGTGCAGGGGCGCCGCCAGGACGAAGCGACCCGGCGCGAGATCGATGCTGCGTTCGCGCTGGCCCGCCGCCTGGGCGGCGAAGCCGAGCTGCTGCACGGTTCAAGCATCGCCGATGCATTGCTCGACCACGCCGCGCACAACGGCGTATCGACGCTGGTGCTGGGCCGTACCCGCGAACGGCCGCTGGCGCGGATGTTCAACCGCACCCTGACCCAGCAGCTGATCCAGCGCGGCGCGCACTACGAGATCACCATCATCAGCACGCCGCAGGCGCGTGCGCGTTCCCGTCGAGAGGGGCTGCTGCCACCGATGCGCGGGGTCAGCCACGAGCCGTTGCAGGCCCTGATCGCCACCGCCCTTGCCTGCGCGGTGGCGTGGCTGGTCGAACGCTGGGTGGGCATGGCCGATCTGTCGATGGTGTTCATCGTGGCCGTGGTGCTGGTGGCCGCGCGCACCCGCGCCAGCGTCGCGGTGATGGCGGCGATCCTGTGTTTCCTTGCCTACAACTTCCTGTTCATCGCGCCGCGCTTCACCTTCGCCATCGGCGCGCGACAGGGCGTGATCACCGTGTTCCTGTTCCTGGCGGCGGCGCTGGTGGCCGGACGCCTGGCATCGCGCCTGCGCATGCAGGTGATCGCACTGCGCGCGGCCAACCGCCATGCACGCGCACGCCAGCAGCTGGGCCGGCAGCTGGCCAGTGCCGCCGGCAATGGTGAAGTGGCACAGGCCGGTCGGCATGCGCTGGAACAGGCCATGGACGTACCGGCCTGGCTGCGGATCGGCGCCGATACCGCCGCCGGTGGCCGCAGCCTGCCTGGTGATACCGATCTGGCGGCGGCCGACTGGGCCCTGCGTCATGGCCAACCCAGTGGCCGCTTCACCGATACCCTGGCCGGCGCGCAATGGTGGTTCCTGCCGCTGCTGGACGGCGAAGACCGTGCGATCGGCGTGGCCGGCCTGTACCTGCCGGGTGCGCAGGCGCGGCTGCTGCCCGAACAACGCCAGCTGGCCGAAGCGATGGTCGACGACATCGCCCAGGCCGCGTTGCGCACCCGCCTGGTGGCCGAGCTGGAACAGGCACATGTGAGCAACGAGACCGAGCGGCTGCGCTCTGCCCTGCTCTCGTCGGTTTCTCACGACCTGCGTTCGCCGCTGGCAGCGATGATCGGCTCGGCCGACAGCCTGGCCAGCTACGGAGCGGCGATGGATCTGGCCGACCGCCGCGCGTTGCTGGACACCATCCTGGTCGAAGGCGAGCGCCTGGACCGCTACATCCAGAACCTGCTGGACATGACCCGGCTCGGCCACGAGGGCCTGAAGATCAACCGCGACTGGATAGGCGTGGACGAGCTGATCGGTTCAGCCGCCCGCCGCCTGCAGCGCTACCAGCCGAAGGTGCGGCTGGAGCTGGATATTCCGGCAACGCTGGCACCGATCTGGGTGCATCCGGCGCTGGTGGAACAGGCGGTGTTCAACGTGATGGAGAACGCCGCCAAGTTCTCGCCAGCCGATGCCGCCGTGCAGGTGCTGGCGCGCGAACTGGACGGTCAGCTGCGCATCGACGTGATCGATGCCGGCCCCGGCATTCCCGACGACGAGCGCGCGCGCATCTTCGACATGTTCTACAGCGTCGAACGCGGCGACCGCGGCCGCCACGGCACCGGCCTGGGCCTGACCATCTGCCAGGGGATGATCGGCGCACACGGCGGCAGCGTGCAGGCGCTGCCCGGGCGCGACGGTCGCGGTACCCTGATCCGCATGACCCTGCCCCTGCTCAAGCCAGCCTCCCACGATGAGTCCGACCCCGACTGATACCAGCGCGCCGGCCCCGCGCGTGCTGGTGATCGACGATGAAACCCAGATCCGCCGGTTCCTGGACATCAGCCTGCGCGCGCAGGGCTACCAGGTGCGCCAGGCCGCGACCGGCCAGGAAGGCCTGCAGATGGCTGCCAGCGAGGACATGGACCTGGTGATCCTGGACATCGGCCTGCCGGACATGGAAGGCCACGAGGTGCTGGAACAGCTGCGGCAGTGGAGCCAGGTGCCGGTGATCATGCTGACCGTGCGTGCCGGCGAAACCGAGAAGGTGCGTGCACTGGACAACGGCGCCAACGACTACGTGACCAAACCATTCGGTACCCAGGAGCTGATGGCGCGGGTGCGGGCGCTGCTGCGCACACGCAGTGTGCCGACCGATGGCACGCCGCCGGTGTTCGACGATGGCCACCTGCACGTGGACCTGGTGCGCCGCGAAGTGGCGATCGACGGCGAGCTGGTGGCGTTGACCCGCAAGGAGTACGCGCTGTTGTCGCTGCTGCTGCGCAATGCCGGGCGGGTGGTGACGCAACCGCAGATCCTGCAGGAAATCTGGGGACCCACCCACCAGCACGACACCCACTACCTGCGCATCCTGGTCGGCAAGCTGCGGCACAAGCTGGGCGACTCGGCACTGGATTCGCGCTACCTGTTCACCGAACCGGGCGTGGGGTTGCGGTTCAAGGGGTGAGGCGTGCCGACCAACGGTCGGCACCCACCAGACAAGTAGATCCACGCCATGCGTGGATGGACATCCATCGAAATCGAAAATTTCGTTAATTCATCGAAGAACATCCACGCATGGCGTGGATCTACCGGGTCGACCAAGGTCGACACCCACCAAGAGCAACCGAGCAGGGCGTGCCGGGCGCAGCCCGGCCTCACCTCAGAATCCCAGCGGGGTGTCGCCCAGCACCGGCTGCAGCTGGCTGCGGAACAATGCCTGGATGCGCTCCAGTGCGGCTTCGTCGTTGCCTTCGAAACGCAGCACCAGCACCGGCGTGGTGTTGGACGCGCGAACCAGGCCCCAGCCGTCGGCGAAGTCCACCCGCAGGCCGTCGATGGTCGACAGGCGACCGCCGACATACGGGTTGTCCGGCGACTGCGCAGCGGCCACCAGCATCGCCACCAACGCATGCGGGGTTCCCTCGGCCACCGGCACCTTCAGCTCCGGCGTGGCTACCATTTCCGGCAGCTCGGCCAGCACCTCGTCCGGCGTTTCCTCGCGCTGGGCGAGGATCTCCAGCAGGCGCGCAGCGGCGTACAGGCCATCGTCGAAGCCGAACCAGCGTTCCTTGAAGAAGAAGTGGCCGCTCATCTCGCCCGCCAGTTCGGCGTCGGTCTCGCGCATCTTGGCCTTCATCAGCGAGTGCCCGGTCTTCCACATCAACGGGCTGCCGCCATTGCGCAGCACGTGATCGGACAACTTGCCGGTGCACTTCACGTCGTAGATCACCATCGCGCCCGGGTTGCGCATCAGCACATCGGCGGCGAACAGCATCAGCAGGCGGTCGGCATAAATGATCTTTCCCTCACCGGTGACCACGCCAAGGCGATCGCCGTCACCATCGAACGCGACGCCGAGATCGGCGCCAAAGCGCTTGACCGTCTGCACCAGGTCTTCCAGGTTGGCCGGTTCGCTGGGATCGGGGTGATGGTTGGGGAAGGTGCCGTCGACATCGCAGTACAACGGAATGACTTCGGCGCCGATCGCTTCCAGCAGCTGCGGTGCGAAGGCACCCGCCACACCGTTGCCTGCATCGGCGACGACCTTCAGTGGGCGGTCCAGCTGCACGTCATCGGCAATACGCTGGATGTAGTCGGCGCTGACCTCGCGCTGCTGGTAGTCACCCGGTTCCGCAGCCTGCACCAGACGGCCTTCGACAATGCGCTGGTAGAGGTCGGTGATCGCATCACCAGACAAGGTCTCACCACCGATGACGATCTTGAAACCGTTGTAGTCCGGCGGATTGTGGCTGCCGGTGACCGCTACGCAGGTACCGGTGCGCAGATGGAAGGCGGCGAAATACACCACCGGGGTCGGCGCCAGGCCAATGTCGATGACCGCACAGCCGGCACGCCGCAGGCCTTCGGCCAGCCCGGCTGACAGCTCGGGACCAGACAGGCGGCCATCACGGCCGATCACCACCTCGCGCAGGCCCTGCTCAAGGGCGACGGTGCCGATCGCCTGGCCGATCAGCGCGGCGGTGCGCGCGGTCAGCTCACTGCCGACCACGCCGCGGATGTCATACGCGCGGAAGATGCCTGCAGCCAGCTCCTCGGCGGGGACAGGTGGCGGCGGAGGTGGCGCCGCCTCGGACAGCGCCTCGCTGGGCACCGTCGGCGGGACCATCTGCAGGCTTTCACGCAGGGTCGGGCCGTGATCGGCGTCGGTCACTGCGCTGCGGCGGCTGGGCAGCGGCAGCGACGTTGGCAATCGGCCACGGCCTACCACCAGCAGTACCGCGATGAAAGCCAGCAGCAGGGCGACAATCGCGCTGGCGAGGGCTCCCAGCCCCAGCGGACCGGGTTCCACGTTGGGTACCCCAGCGGTCAGTCGCAGCGGGGTGCCGGCCACCGGGCGCGCCATTGCCTCGGCGCTCTCGGACAGGCCGCTATCACCCTGCGCCACGATGTTGTGCGCTCCCTGGCGCAGCGCCAGGAAACCATTGCCGGGGGCGTGTACCTGATCCAGCGGCGCGGTCAACCGCAGCAGCGGCTGGCGGACATAGACCACCGCCGGTCCGACGCCAGCCAGCTGTACCGGCGCGGCCAGGCCCAGGCGGTTGCCGCCGCCATCGCGGATCACCCGCAGCGCCGGCTTGCCATCTGCCAGCGCCGATTCCAGCAGGGCCAGGCGTGCGTATCCAAAGGTGGCCGCATCGGCATAGCCTGCGGCCAGGTCAGCGCCCAGCACTTCCACTTGTTCGACGCCGGTCCAGCTTTCCCGCAGCGCCAGCGCGGCACCGGCCGCATCACCAGACTGCAGCGCCTGCTGGACGCGGTCGCCCTTCAACTGCTGCTGCAGCTGCTGCAGCTGGCCGGCGGCAGCCTGCTGCAGCCCTTGCACGGCCTGGTCGCGCGCCTGTTCCAGCGCGTCCCCGCTGGCCGCCTGCCGCCACTGCTGTACCGCGCTCCAGCCGAACCAAGCGGCCAGCAGTACCAACAGCACACCCAGCAATGGCGCGCTCCGTCCCAACGACTTTCCCCGCTGTGCTTCCCCGATGCCGCTCATCGATGTCCCCTGTCAACGCACCCCGGTATGGCCGAATCCACCCGTTCCCCGCACGCTGTCGGTGAAAGTATCCACCACCTGCAGGCTGACGCGGGCAATCGGCACGACCACCAACTGCGCGATGCGATCGCCCGGCTCGATGGTGAAGGCCTCGCGGCCACGGTTCCAGACACTGATCAGCAGCGGCCCCTGGTAGTCGGCGTCGATCAGGCCGGTGCCATTGCCAAGCACGATGCCATGGCGGTGGCCCAGGCCCGAACGCGGCAGGATCACCGCACACAGATGCGGGTCGGCGATATGGATGGCCAGCCCGCTGGGGGCCAGTGCGGTATCGCCCGGCTGCAGGGTCAGCGCGGTTTCCAGCGCCGCGCGCAGATCCATGCCGGCGCTGGCTTCGGTGGCATAGGCCGGCAGCGGCCAGCTGTCGCCGAAGCGCGGGTCGAGCAGCTTGACCTGCAACGGTTGCGGGGAGAATCCGTGGGTGTTGTTTGCCTCGGTCATGCCTGAAGTCTCCGCGCGATCAGCGCCAGCAGTTGTTCGGCCAGCTCACGCTTGGAAGTAGCCGGGAATACCTGTTCGCCATCCTGCCAGAAGGCCGTGGCGGCGTTGTTGTCGCTTTCGAAACCACCGCCGCTGATGCCCACCTGGTTGGCGATCACCAGATCCAGGCGCTTGTCGACCAGTTTGCCGCGCGCGTACTTCTCCACATCGTGGGTCTCGGCGGCAAAGCCGACCACCAGCTTCAACGACTGCGTCTGCGCGGCAACCTCGGCCAGGATGTCCGGGGTGCGCACCAGCTCGATCACCAGCGACTGGCTGTCGGCGGTCTTCTTCAGCTTCTGCGCGGCAACCTGGCGCGGGGTGTAGTCGGAAACGGCGGCAGCACCAATATAGATGTCGGCCGGCAGCGCATTCAGCACCGCTTCGCGCATCTGCGCGGCAGAGCGCACATCAATGCGTTGCACGCCGGCCGGCGTCGGCAACTGCACCGGGCCACTGACCAGCACCACCTGGGCACCCAGCCCGGCGGCGGCGGCGGCCAGGGCGTAACCCATCTTGCCGCTGCTGCGGTTGCCCACGTAACGCACAGGGTCGATGTCTTCATAGGTCGGGCCAGCGCTGATCAGCAGGCGCAGGCCCTGCAGGGCGCGCGTTTCCGGTGCCGCTCCAGCGGCAGCGGCAGCGCCGTTCGCGGCCAGGGCGGCGACGATGTCGCCCGGCTCGGCCAAACGACCGGGGCCGGATTCGCCTTCGGCCAGCGGCCCATCGACCGGACCGATCACCTGCGCGCCGCGCTGGCGCAACAGGGCGATATTGGCCTGGGTGGCCGGATGCAGCCACATCCGATGGTTCATCGCCGGGCACACGGTCAGCGGCGCGGTGCTGGCCAGGCACAAAGTGCTGACGAGGTCGTCGGCGTGGCCCTGGGCCAGGCGTGCCAGCAGATCGGCCGTGCCCGGCGCGATCACGATGCGATCGGCCCAGCGTGCCAGTTCAATGTGGCCCATGGCCTGTTCGGCAGCGCTGTCCCACAACGTGGTGCGGGTCGGCTGGCCGGAAAGGGCCTGGAAGCTGAGCGGCGTGACGAACTGCTGGGCGCCGGCCGTCATCGCCACCTGAACCAGCGCACCGGCATCACGCAGGCGCCGGACCAGTTCCAGGGCCTTGTACGCGGCGATCCCGCCGCCGACACACAAGAGCAGTTTCTGGCCTTCCAGCGCGCGGATCCGCGTCGGGGAAGCGTTGGGAGAATCAGCCACCTGGAATTCCTGTGCAAACGAGGGCGTTAGCTTACCCGAAGGCCAGCAACGTCCTGGTGCACGCAGCACATAGCGGGCGGCTATCAGCACATGGGCGGTGGTCCGGAGAGTTTTCCGCGTTTGCGGCACGCCGTTTCGGAACTTTCCTATACCTCTTCCCGTCCACGCTTTGCAGAATCGTCACTGGCCACCCTGGTGTGCCGTTCGATTTCCGAGGAGTTCCCCGTGCAACCGCGCATCATCATTGCCGACGACCATCCGGTCGTCCTGCACGGCATCCGAATCGTGCTTGAGCGTCACGAGATGGATGTGGCCGGAGCCGCCGCTGACGGCGCCGGGCTGCTGCAGCTGCTGGTACAGGAGCCCTGCCATGCCGTACTCACCGACCTGTCCATGCCCGGCCCCGGCCCGGATGGTCCCGAACTGCTGGCCGTGCTGCGCGAACGCCACCCCGGCCTTCCCGTGGTGGTGCTGACCGGGGCCAGGCACCCGGGGCTGCTCGATGGCCTGCTACGCGATGGCGTACACGGCCTGGTCGACAAGAGCGCCGACTTCCCCGAGCTGGCCCAGGCTCTGCATGCGGCCATGGCAGGCCAGGTATTCGTCTCCCATCACCTGCGGCGCCACCTGCAGGCGCGCGATCTGCTGTTTCCGCATCCGCCGGCCGCGTTGTCGACACGCGAACTGGAAGTGCTTCAACTGCTGACCGACGGCCTGAGCATCAATGCCATCGCCGACCGCAGCGGGCGCAGCCCGAAGACGATCAGCCGGCAGAAAGCCGAAGCCATGCGCAAACTGGGCCTGCAGACGAACCAGGAGCTCTACGACTACCTGCAGACCCGCAGCGACTGAAGACTTGACCGACCCACGGGCACGGCAAGGGCTTATGGGGCCGGCCGGCGAGGATCGCCATGATGGGAGCCATGCCCATCCATGAATGGCCCGAAGAAGAGCGCCCCCGCGAGAAGCTGCTGGCCCGGGGTCCCGCGTCACTGTCCGACGCCGAACTGCTGGCCCTGTTCCTGGGTTCCGGCATTGGCGGCCGAGACGCGGTACAGACTGCGCGCGACCTGTTGCTCGCCCACGGTCCACTGCGGGTGCTGCTGGACCGCCCCGCCCGCGAACTGTCGAGACTTCCCGGTTTGGGGCCGGCGCGCAGCTGTACGCTGGCTGCGGGGCTGGAACTGGCCCACCGCTATCTGGCCGCTGAACTGCAGCAGGGCGAAGCCGTCGGCGACAACCCTGCCGCCGTCGGCCGCTACCTGCAGCACCGCCTGCGCGGGCAGGCACGCGAACTGTTCGTGGTGCTGTTCCTGGACAACCGCCACCGCCTGATCGCCTGCGAGGAACTGTTCGCCGGAACGATAAACGCAGCCCCGGTCTATCCCCGCGAAGTGGTGCGCAGAGCGCTGCTGCACAACGCCGCCGCGGTCATCCTCAGCCATAACCATCCCTCCGGCGACCCGGAACCGTCGGCGGCCGACGCGCAGATCACCGAGGAGCTGCAACGGGCCCTCGCACTGGTCGACGTCCGCCTGCTGGACCACTTCGTGGTGGGCGAGGGGCGTCCCGTTTCGTTTGCTGAACGGGGTCTTCTACCGCCGCTTCGAGCCCGACCGATGCGATGAGCCCCGCAGCAGCACGCCGCGACGCGTGCCCTGGCAGGCAGGCCCCGGTCAGCGTTGAGGCCGGCATCTGCGCTAAAATGGGCGATTCCGCCGCTCATTCTCACAGCAGGCCTCGTGAAAAATCTCCTCCGCGCCCTGATCAGCCAAGGCATCGAAGCCTTGCGCGCCAATGGCACCCTGCCCGTCGAC
>Ga0213828_1002054_pt1 | contig 15336 bp, 9 predicted proteins | sample MC6MC0897MG_FD_180664 | JGI IMG/M metagenome (GOLD analysis project Ga0213828, IMG submission 180664) | Enriched soil aggregate microbial communities from Iowa State University, Ames, United States - MC6-MC0897-MG | ecosystem: Environmental > Terrestrial > Soil > Unclassified | place: USA: Iowa...
TAGCCTGTATGCTTATGGAACGTACGAGAAAAATGCTCTGGACTTACTTGTGCTTTTTCAGCCATCTGCTCTCTTGTTAATTCTTCACGGAAATATAGATTAATATAATGAAGTACTTTATCAATCCATAGTCCTTCTTGTGGTTGTTTATTATCACGTAAATGGCTGTACAGCACTTCTAGCAATTCACCAAATAATTTTTGTAAACGAAACGGATTATTGCCTTCAGCGTTCGCTTCTTTTTCTACTTCTTTAGCTAAATTCATAAGTCGATAGGAGCATTGCTCAATTAAGATAGCATCTTGTAATAAACGATCCGTTTTGCAGCCATATACACGATATTGAATGACGATTCCTTTACTTTCGCATGTTTCAAGTAGATGAAAATCGTCAGTATCATCTAAAAGCATAACAGAATTTGGAATAAGCTGAACGTACCTACCTTGAAGCGTACACTCTAAATATCCCTCATACACTATGACCATAAATGGGTGGGTGGATTGTGTTCCTATGCCACTTAACATTTCATTTAATTTCACTATTTGTATAGGTTGATAAAATATATGGGACAGTAACTGATTGTCTTTGTACATTTTAGTTCTATCTCCTAAACATCAAATTGATATTGATTATCATTTTCATTATAATGAAATAGAATGATAGAAATCAATTGAAATAGGAGGCTAATAGCTTTGAAAAAATTTATAAAAAAGAATGCCTTTTTAACAGGCATTTTAATTATTTCCATCCTTTTGGCTGCATGTGGAACTCAATCTTCTTCCACAACAGAGAAAGCAAAGGAAGAAAGCTCCAATCGAGTCTTAACAGATTCAATAGCTCATGAAGTGACCATTCCTAAAAATCCCCAACGTATCATAGCTCCCTATCTAGAAGATCACCTTGTAGCATTAGGTTTAAAGCCCGTTGCACAGTGGTCCGTAAAGGGCGGGACATCTATCCAAGACTATCTTCAGGATTCATTAAAAGATATTCCAACGATTGAATTTGATCTTCCCTATGAAGCTGTTACAAGCTTTACTCCAGATTTAATTGTAATCGGTTCTCCTGAAATTGCTGAAGGTGAAAAATATGAGCAATATAGCAAAATTGCACCTACTTATGTAATGGGAGCGGAGGATAATAATTGGCGTAATAAACTATTAAAAATGGGGGAAATTTTTGGACAAACAGATAAGGCAAAGGAAGTCCTAGCAGATTATGATCAATTCGCTAAAGAAGCAAAAGAAGAAATTCACAACAAAGTCGGGAATCTTTCAGCCACTGTGATCTGGAATATCAAAAATTCAATCTACATGGTAAGTGACACAGCTTCTAGTGGTGTTGTTCTTTATGAGGATCTTGGGTTACAAACTCCAAGCCTTGTGAAAGAGGTGTCAGCATCTGCTGCAGGTGATTGGTCACAGGTTTCTTTAGAAAAATTCGTTCAAATAGATGCTGACTATCTTTTTGTTATTAACAGTGATAGTGCAGGTAGCTCTGAATTGCTAAGCGATCCTCTTCTAGCTAATATACCTGCCATTAAAAATGGTCATGTTTACGAATTCGACTCAAACTCGAGTTGGTTATATTCAGGTGCTATTGCCAATCGCCAAATTATTGAAAATGTATTGGATAGCATAGTGAAGTAAAAAAACCCTTCAGCTTTTGGACAAAGTTGAAGGGACATGTTTTTGAAAAAAGATGATGTCAGCGGCAGAAAAAGCAACTTTGCAAGGTGAGGGGTTGATTTCCGTTCCGCCAGCGTCCTTTCCAGGGGGCGTCCGATGAGCCGCTTCACTCACTTACGTTCGCTCCAGGGTCTCCTCTATGACGCTAAATCCCCTAGGAGTGAAGCTGGCTCCACTCCAATCAACCATGTGCAAAAGTGTCTTTTTCTTATCTTTCATACTAGCCGTAACGATCAAAATAGCCCATGATTTGTATAATTAGATAGGCTCTTATTTTCAATGTGTAGTGACAACACCTCTTCATAAAGAGCGGTGAACACCCTCACTTTAGCTGAAAACCTTTGCAAAAAAGTTAACATTTTTATGGGTTGGAGTGGAAGGCTAATTGACTCCCGTGGGATAGCGAGACAGGCAAAACTCTAAACGGAGCGGTAGCGGAGGAAGCGATTCGGCGCTCGCCCACAGAAAAGCAAGTAGCCTGCAACGGAAATTCATTTTCATTTTTCACAAGAATTCTATTGATTGTTTTGTTTTTTAACACTATGACCCTTCAGCTTTTGGACAAAGCTGAAGGGTTTTATTGTGATCTGTATCTGACAAAGTCTCGCGGATTCAGCCCATATTTCTCCTTAAAAACCTCTGCAAAATGACTCGGATTAGAATACCCAACAGCATTCGCTACTTCCATAATATTCATTGTCCCGCTTTGTAATAAATAACATGCCTTCTCCAAACGTTTTTCACGCAAATAACCAAATACTGTTGTACCATACATTTCTTTAAAACCCTTTTTCAATTTATAATCATTTAATCCAACTAAACGAGAAAGCTCCATTAACGATGGAGGATTCAGCATATTTTCTGCCATAATGATGCGTGCTTGAAATAGTTTTGCTCTATCATCCCGTGAGAATTCCATTGGGTTTGTTGAATGAGGAAAAAAGGTTTGGCATGTTCTTGTTAAAAGCTGTAAAGCCGTACTTTCTAGCTCCAAATTAGTCAATCGATTAGCTGCTAGCGCTTCTAACAATTGTTTTACCATAAGCATGTCTAGTGGATTAATATTCTCCTGAAAGAAACGAAAAGGAGATCCACCCAGAACCGTTGAAAACTTGGTAGAGGTACCATCATTTCCATTAATTTTTTCCATGTAATGATTAAAAGTTGTTACAGGGATACCAATGCCAACCATCTGATAAGACTCATCTTTATTAAATATAAAGTTTGCCTCTACTTGCTCCATCAATTGCATTGTACATGTCCCAGCCGTTACTTCATACTCACAATTGGAAATATGTACACCTCGCGTCCCTTGCAAGCAATAGCTAATTTCCACCATTGGCTTCGCTGTGGAGACATTCATTCGATGTTCCTGATGAAAGGAATAATCCGATACAACTACCTCTAAATCTGTACGAGGTATAAAACGATGTATTGCCCCTTCCTTCAAAGTTGATTGGAATGACATATATTGTGTTGATTTTTCCTGCGGTTCTAGTATGTCAAGCGCATGAAAAAAATGAGCAAAATTTTGATGAAAATCCACACTCACAGCGTTCACCATCCTTCAGCACTTTATTGAGAATAATTATCAATAATAAACTAAAGTATAGCAAAGAGACATCCTTTCCGCTATGAAAATTGGCTTTCTTCTGTAGTCAGCGAAAATGCTAACAAGATACATAAAAAGAAAACTGTCGCTCCAAAGCCATAAGCAACTGAAAATCCTCCAGCATGTTCAATTAACCAGCCTGCTAATCCCGGCCCCATCATTTGACCTACTGCATAAAAAATTGAAATAAACCCGATAGCCGATGCAACATATTGAGGCGATACTTGCTGACTGGCTTTCATCTGTATCAGGACAAGAACACCACCAAGTGAAGAGCCCCAAATAATAGAGGATAGTATAAACCCTCCAATGTTTTCAAACATAATTGGCAATAAATCGCCGACAACTGATAGTAGTAATGCCGTTGTTAATGCTTTTTTAACACCCATTCTATCTGCTAACATTCCCCAGAATGGAGCGCCTCCAATCGACACAATTCCAGCAATGGCATAAATGGAGCCTGCTAGCCCATTGGATAGTCCAAGACTTTTCATATAACTTGTTTGGTATAGATTAGGAATAAGATAGACTAAACCAACGGCAAAATAAATACCTGCAATGATATACAGCTGCTTACTGCGCCATGTTGTTGTTTTTTCCTGTACGGTATCCTTCTCGACAAAATTTGGTTGCTTTATCGCCCAAGATGCTAGCAACACGACGATCAGTGTCAAAATCGCAAAAACTAACCAAGCTCCACGCCATCCTAGCGTAGGAAATCGTTGCAGCATAAAGGGTACAAGTAAACCTGATAATAGCATCCCTATCCCTGCTCCACTCATTAACAGCCCCATGACCGTACCTCGTTTCTTAGGATACAGATTAATGGCTATCGATAGTAACGGCGTATAGACAAGTGCACTCCCTGACCCTGCAAGGAACAGTGTGATGGCAGCCCACGAGAAATTTGTGACGAACACCAGTCCCATTAACCCTAAAATGACACAGGCTCCCCCTACTAACAGAACATTTTTTGCACCAATACGTGTTGTAAGTACTCCGGTAAGCCCTACTGTTAGTAAATAGCCTAAAAACAGCATTGTTCCTAAGTAACCAGATTGAGAGGTTGTAAAACTCAATCCCTCCTGCATAAATGGCAAAATAATTCCATATGCCATACGACCAAAACCTGTAGTTGTAACGATTAATAGCATACCTGTTATGACAAACATCCAAAAATTCTTCATCTTTAAACCCCTTTCATTACACGAATCTTAATTCAATGAAAGGTCAATTCTCCACCAATGGAAGGATGCTGATACGGTAAAACGGATTTTATTTTAAAGATACAGTTAGATTTTTGGATAAACCTTAATGACCCCTTTTCAGTTTGTCCATTGTCCTTGGCCACTGACTAATTTATGCTAGCCTATATCGATAATGATTATCATTTACGGAGGAAGAGACATGAAAAAATTAAATCGAAATATGCTCATTTGTAGCCTATTATTACTGGTTGGGATCATGCTTGCTGCTTGTGGTTCAACCAATGAAGAGACCAAGAAGGAAGAAACGAAGAAGGAAGAGACAACAACGTCAGAATCAACAACTCGTGTTTATAAAGATTATTTAGGTCATGAGGTTGAAATTCCAGTAAATCCTGAGAGAGTGGTTTATCATGGAGAAGGATACGGTGATTTACTTGCATTAAATATCAAAACAGTTGGTGCTGGCTTCTCTTGGATTACAAATTATGCTTGGGAAGATCGCGTAAAAGAAGTGGAGGACGTTGGTTTTCCTATTAATGTTGAAAAAACATTGTCATTAAAGCCAGACCTTATCATTATTGGTACTTCTGATGATAAGAAATATTCACAGCTTTCTAAAATCGCTCCAACTATCGTGTTTGATACTTTTGCGCCATTAAACCAACGTTTAACAGAGCTGGGCGATATACTTAATAAAAAAGAAGAAGCAACTCAGTGGATGGATGCTTATACAGAAAAAGCGGATAAAATGTGGGAGTCACTTGTAGCTGATGACATCATTAAACCAGATGAAACGGCATCGGTTTTAACCTATTATCCAGGAGATCGATTATTTGTCATGGCACGTGCTGGACTTTCTCAAGTTTTATACGATTCAAATGTTCTTAAGCCTGGTGACAAAATACAAAAAATACTTGATGATGGAACAGGCTTTGCTGAAATCTCCACAGAACTTCTTCCTGAATATGCTGGTGATCGAATTTTCATCCTAACACCAGTCGATGATGAAGCAAAACAATCGACAAAAGAAATGATGGAAAGTCCAATTTGGAAGAACCTACCTGCAGTGAGGAACGGTCATGTCTACACGATTGATATTGAAAAAAGTGATAGCGATGCCTCGACAAGAGAATGGCTGTTATCACAATTACCTACCATGTTAAAAAAATAACTAACAAGAGACATTTCATCTTTGTTGAAATGTCTCTTTACTTTTTATACAATACAGTTAATTGATAATCATTTTCATTTACTAAGGAAGTGAACAGATGGAAGACAACAAATCAGCTTCTATTAACAATGATTTACTATTTCATTTAGAAGATATTGACTGTATTTCGCAGAGCTATCCGTTTATCTCGACTTCTCATCATACGATGATACTTTTTACAGATGGCTGTGGGACGTTGACGATTGATGATATACCCTACTTGGTGACGAAAGGAAAAATATTTCTTGTACAGCCCCATTCTATGATTGATTTATCGGATATAAATAATGGTTACCGTTTCTATAAAATTGCTTTTTCAGCCTTTCAGCTAAAACATAAGCACCCTTCTCCACATTTAGGGTCTATTTTCTCTGATGAAGTGGAATATACAATTTATCCTTATACACGATTAATTCGTCTTAGCGAAGATCTGTATAATTTAAATCCTAAATTGGATTTTCTTAAACAACAAGGAGTCTTGTATGAACTATTAAACTTATTATTTGAACATCAGCTTCATATGAACTACCAATTGACAATGACAAAGGCAGTTGAAGAAACTATCGACTATATACATAACTATTTTCAACAGCCTTTAACAGTGAAAAAGCTAGCGGAACTCGCTCATATAGCTCAATGGCAATATAGTACGATCTTCCAAACCTTAACTGGGAAGAAACCGCTAGATTATATTACAGATTTACGTCTTACAAATGCCAAAGAATTATTACTACAAACAAATGAGCCATTAAAAGATATTGCGCAGCAAGTCGGATTTGATGATGAATATTACTTTAATCGCCGCTTCCGACAGGTAATGGGGATTCCTCCAAAACAGTTTGCACGACAATATAAACAAAAAACAGTTGTAAAAGATTGGACTGGACATGAGGTAGCCATTCCTTGCTCACCTCATCGTATTATTTATCATGGAGAAACGTTTGGAGATATGTTGATTTTTGATGTGCAGCCAATAGGTGGTGACAAAAACTCTATTAGTAAATCCTTCTATAAAAACCATGTTCCCTATATTCAAGATGTTGCCTTTCCAATCAATCTTGAAAAATCTTCAAAGCTGAATCCTGATTTAATTATCTTTACCAATAGTGACGAGCAGCAATATCAAGCGCTATCATCTATTGCACCAACGATTACTCTCAATTCCTGGGATTCATTAGAAGAACGTGTTCTTTTATTAGGACAGTGGCTTAGCCAACAACAGCGTGCAGAAGATTGGCTAGAACATTTTAAAATCCAAGAAAAAACTATGTGGCAGCAGCTACATACAGTTGTAGAACCTGGTGAAACGGCATCTGTTTTGACTTTTGATCATGGCAAACGCCTTTATATTATGGGCTGTACAGGTCTGTCCCCTGCCCTTTTTCATCCAGATGGATTTCAGCCTCACCCACAAGTCAAAAAACTATTTCAATCAGGCGAGGGGTATAGAGAAATACCAACAGATCACTTACCTCAGTATGCTGGTGACCGCATCTTTATGTTGTTATCTGATAAACCAGAATCGCAAATGGCTACAATGGAATTGATTAATAGCGCTGTTTGGAAGGGACTCCCTGCTGTACAAAATAATCATGCTTATTTAGTGGATGCAACAAAGTGGAATTATGGAGATGCCTTTACAAGAGAGAAGTTACTCGGAGCTTTACCAAAGCTATTGGTTACTACAAAGTAATTCTCACACTTATAATAAGGGGTGACAATAAGATATGAAAACGGAAAGTATGACAGATATGACAACCCAAATACCATTAAAGGATATTCGAGATTATATTGCTAAAAACCATCACCAACCTCTCACAATTGAGCATCTAGCACTCATTTCTGGACTGAGTTCCAGCTACTTTGGAGAGGCATTTAAAAAGGCATTTGGTCAAAGTGCCACAGATTACTTAACAGGGCTTCGTATCGGACATGCCAAGCAATTACTGCGTGATACCGATTTATTACTTCGTGAGATTGCTAGAAAAGTTGGTTACAGTGACGAATTTTATTTTAGTCGAAAATTTAAAAAGGAAGTTGGAATTTCACCTTCTGCTTATAGTAAAATTGCTCGCCAGCGAATTTCTACTTTTTCGGTCTCCGCTACCGGAAATTTATTAGCGCTTGGTATCATACCAGTTGCAGCACCGCTGAATGCTAAATGGAGTCCTTATTATTACAATCATTACCAAGAAAAAATTCCCGTGCATGTTAATATATTTGATGCAGAATCAGAGGACAACTTCAAAAAATTAGTCTCTGCTAAGCCAGACATTCATGTTTTTCAAGAGGAGCCCTCCCTCTCCATGCTTGATTGGCTTCAAACAATCGGCATCAAAAATGTCTATATACAAGCAAAGGATTGGCGAACACAGCTGAGAGAAATAGCTGTAGCTGTCAAAAAGCAGAGCGTGGGTGAGCATTTCATTCAAACATATGAACAAAAGGTATTACAGGCAAGGTTAGAAATTAATCAAATTACTGGAAACGATTCTTTTGTCGTTCTTCGTTTATGCGGCGATCAATTGTTTTTGTATTGTAATAAAGGGATTCAGGATGTACTGTTTACAGATTTGCAGCTGCGTCCTGTCGATGCGCACCAACAAACATATAACGAGCTTATTACACTTGATCAGCTAGTCAATTTAAACCCTGACCGTTTGCTATTTATCATTTGTCCAGATTCGCCAACTCGAAATTATTGGCTTACTTTACAATACCTCGATCGTTGGAAAGAGCTCCGTGCCGTAAAAAATGGACATGTCTATGTTTTGCCTTCGAATCCTTGGTTTGAATACTCAGCTATTGCAATAAACCGAATGCTAGATGAAATGTTGCTTATGCTAACCGGAAAAAATCCAAATCCTTTTCCTGTTCCCGTCCATGGTAACGTATCTGACAGTGATTTATAATTCCATTTGAGAATGATTATCAACGGGAGGAGACTTTGATGAACTATGAAACAAAATGGTCGTAATCAATGTCAAACAATTATAAAATCTACCTATTTATTAGCGATGTTTTTGCTAACAATCGGCGTACTTTCCGCCTGCAATACCCAATCAAGCAATAAAGAGGTAGAGGTAGAAAAGCAGGCAACCTCAGAAAGTACAAAGGAGCAAACTGTTTATCCGTTAACACTAAAAGATGAGGCTGGTAATGAGGTAACACTACCAGCTAAGCCTACTAAAATTTTTGCACCTGTCATGGAGGATTCGTTATTAGCTCTTGGTATCAAGCCTACTATGCAATGGTCTAATGGTGTTAAGCCACAGCTTTATTTACAAGATCAGCTACAGGGTATACCTGAAATTAGCTTCGCAAGCGGTCCCCCATCACCCGAAGCAATTATGGCAGATAAACCAGACTTAATTATTTTGCACAATTCATTTTATGTGGAAAATGGCACATATGAAAAATATGCAAAAATCGCACCAACCTATGTTTTCAATAATGCCGCAAGTGATTTAGAAGGCTCTATTAAAGTTTTAGGGCAACTACTTGATGAAACAGACAAAGCTGAGCAAGCTTTACAGGGTTATCAAGAAAAGGTGGATGCAGCAAAAACAAAGCTAGCTTCCATAACAGAAGGTAAAAAGGTTGCGTTAATTCGCTTTAATGCAAAAGGTATGTTTTTTATGACGGATGAGTATTTTAGTGGGTATGTCTTAACACATGATTTAGGATTTGAACAAAGCAGCTACGTGAAAAATGGTGCCTTCGAGGTATCATTGGAGATTCTACCTGAACTAGATGCAGATTATATTTTCTTAATTAATGATGGTAATCTTGGGGATGAATTTTTAAATGAGTTGAAGAACAGTCAAATATGGCAAAGTACAGCGGCCTTCAAAAAAAATCAAGTATTTGAAACATCTGAGGATTACTGGCTAAATGGTGGTATTCATGCACAAGGTAGAGTAATAGAAGATGTATTGGAGTTTCTAGCGCCATGACAATAATGACAAAGAAACCATATACATCCGAAAACTACTTTGAATATGCCATGACGTCTCGCCAACAGCTAGACTATCGCATTTTAATTGCAGCCCCAACAGATGAACCACCAGCAGATGGTTATACTGTTATTTACGCCTTAGATGGAGATGCCCTTTTTCCAACGCTTGCAGAGGCAGTGAAATTACAAACACGTAAACCAAAAGGTTATGATCCCATTCTTGTTATTGGCATCGGCTATCCCTCAAAGGAACCTTTTGATATGGAGCGACGCTGTCACGATTTTACACTACCTGTTAGTGAAGAACATCTGCCACCACGTCCAGATGGAACGCCTTGGCCTCCAAACGGCAAGGCCAATGAGTTTCTAGACTTTATTGAAGATGAGCTCATGCCTGCTGTCGCAAAGGAATGGCCTATTAATAAAAAGAAACAAGCGATTGTTGGTCATTCCTTAGGTGGTCTTTTCACACTATATGCTCTATGTGCAAGACCCCATTTATTTAGTCATGTAGTAGTTGGAAGTCCCTCTGTTTGGTGGGCTAACAATGCCGTACTAAAAGAAATAGATCGATTTTCTGAAGCTTGGAAAAGTCAGCATACTATTAATCTCCTACTTACAATCGGCGCTAATGAGCTGCCAGATATGCTCGAAGGAGCTGATCAAGCGGCGGAACAAATGAAGCGTTTAAGCAACCAAAACATTCATACTAATTATGTGAAGTTTGATGAGGAGGACCATGTGAGCGTCCTACCTTGTATGCTTGGCCGCCTTCCTCGGTTTTTGGATACGTAAAAGTCTAAAGGGGAAAATTATCAAGAAGTTTCCTATAGCCTTCCATTCTTAAAAAGTCTAAGAATTTGGTTGCTTGTCTTCGTTCAGGTATTGAGTACAGTTATTTTTTAGTCAGTAGAATATATTGTATAGAACTTTAAGAAAATCTCTATACTCGCTTTTGCTACGGCTAGCCCATTCACATTTAGACTCTTGCTACTCAGATGCCTTCCTTGATTACAATCATAGGTTTATTTCCATCTAAATAAAATTGGACCGCTAGAACTCATTGGTCTATATTGCTTTTAAAAAAAAGCCCCGTAAAGGTTAGGTTTATAACTAACTTTTACGAGGCTGTTCATTTATGATGGTTGGTTTTTATGGTGATACATAACCAACTTTAGCATATATCTTTTTCAAGTTACCATACTTATCTTCTAATACTATCGTCAGCCAGTCCCCATCAACAAATCCAACTGAATGTTCCAATATTGCTTTAGTACGCCCTCCATCAGTTTCAACAATGCCGATACCTTTAGCCAAACTAGTATCAGTGCTCTTAGTAACAATATTAATTACATCGGCTGGTGTGCGTTTATTAATATCAGTTTCGTCATTTAATTTTGATTCTGATAAATAATAGTACTTTAAAACTTCACCAGGTTCATACTCTTGACCAACAGAAGATTTTAAATCGAACATAGCCTCCACTTGTTTAGCATTTGGTTGTAGTCGTATATGAAGGAATGCTGATTCTAATTTTCTGTACTTGTATTCACCAATATTAATAAATTTATGTGCCTTATCCTTATAGTCAGAGATAACAAAGTCTTTAGTTTCATCTTTCATTGTCACTGTAATAGTTTGGTTTGCATCAATTGGATCTATTGCTTTAATAATAAGTTGGCTATTTTGGGTAGAATCTGAACCTACTGTATATTTTACAGGCTCATATTTATCAGTTACATCTTTACCACTACTATCAGTAATCGTTAGAATCTTATCTAGCTCAACACTAACTGTATCCCCTGTACTTACGATCGTTGATTTACCATCGACTTCACGCATGATAGTTTCACTTGATGTGATAGTAAACGTATCATCACTGTTACGGTAAATTAGACCAGGATAATAGGTTGGCTTTAGTTTTGGATCATTCGGTTTTGAATTTGGATCCTTGCCCACAGGTGATACCATCCCAATCTTAGGAGGTGTACCATCCGAATAGAAATTCTGCTTCATCAAACCACCTGATGTTCTATCATGGTCATTATATGAATCATTCGCCTTATAGATTGTAAAATTACCAGGAGTGTCCTCTGCTCCAACATAAACCACATATTCAGTATGTGGCTTTAAAGTAACGCCTCTGGCATCAACCGTCCCTGACAGACCTTTTCCAATCTTTTCAACAGATGGACTACTTTTGAGTTTTGTTTCTAAATATTTTTCATCTGCTGGAGCGGTTAAATTAGCATCAGGATTATCAATTAATATACCATCCTTATCTTTAATTCTTTTTTCCACAAACCAGTAATGAACTTTTGCTGTTTCATTTGTCTCAAAGCTAATAGTTGCTTTTGTATCATCATTCTCTTTTGGCTTAATCTCTAAATTACGAATTAAAGGTGCCTTAGTATCTTCGAATACTGTCTTAGGACCTGCGATTTTAGAAAGTTCTCCTCCACGATCTCTTAGTACCATATAAATAGAATAGCTATTAAACGGATCGAGTTTATTTTGTTCCACAGATACAGGGAATTTTTGCGTAGCTGTTTCTAAATCCGCCGTACCTGAACCACGTTGAATATATATATCTTTTCCACCAATTTGGAAATATCCAGATTTACCAGTGTCACCTGCAAATTCATTAATGAAATCTCGTTCAGTAATTTTATGATCTGTTAAATATTGTTGGAAGGTCTTCGTTTCGCCATTATCTATTACTGTATTAGGTAGTATCATATAGTAATACGTTCCCGCTTTATTAGGCTCAAATTCGATTTCAGCTCTACGGAAACCATCAGATTCATCCGCTTTATTCACTGGATCTTTTATTGTTATCTTTGGTTCCACAGTGTCTTCATGTTTATACTCAGCATAGTTACGAACCGGGTCACCTGGCTTCACTGTGCCAGTATTTTCAAACGCATTATCCGCTAAATCTTTAACACCTGGTAATACTGTTACACGCAACGTATCACCATTAACAAACCCCGTATCAGATGGTATTGTTAATAAAACTTTTTTATCTCCTGCTTTATACTCTACAGCTGATGGTTTGATTCCTTTTTCTCCAGTTACGTTAACAATAACTGTACCCGTTAATAAATAATTGTTAATATCGTTCGCACTTTCTGGATCTAATGCTTCACTAACAGTAAGTTCAAACTGATTATTGCTTTTCCTTACTAACTTTCCTTGTTCTACATATGGATGAACACTATCAAGCGCACCAGTTTTAAAATCTTTTACCGCAGGAGGGTCTATCGAAAAGTTACCTGAATTATCTTTCATCACAACGTAAAGCTGATATTCTGTTTCTGCATCTAATCCCGTTAGAATGCCTTTTATGCCAAGTTCACTAGCTTTTGCTTCGCCTTTTCCTGTTGGGTTAGCAACGATGTCAGCCGTTGTTGGATCAGTTGCTGTTGTTTTCTTACGTATATAATAGTAATAGTCTCCTGGTTCACTGGCTGTAAAAGTAAATTCAGCACGTGTTCCTCCATGTAATGGCGTAACTTGGAGGGATTTCACTACTGGTGGTGAAGCATCTTTCATTTGGAACTCTTGAGAAACTATATCCGATGCATTTTTCGAGCCATCCACAACCATGATGTAGATAACATATTCTTTTTTCTCACCTAAATTAGAAACCTTAATTGAGTTTGTTCCTTTGATGGCTGCCGCAGTTCCATGTGCTACGTTCTTATTTGAGAGACGGTTAACCATTTCACTTTTATTTGGTGCCTCTGCGCCCTTTTCACGCACAATATAATAGTACGTACCGACTTCATCAGAAGTGAAATCTGCTTGAATTTCGCTGCCATTTAGGACTTTTACATTCGTAATACTAATGATTGGTTTTGTTTTATCATCAGGATTTTGATTCTCATTTTCCTCTTTATCAATTGGTTTGCCATCTGGATCAGTAATATTGCCTATATTATCTTTATCATCGAGGAAATCGTCGAAGATATTATTTGGTGATCCGTCCTTAGGTAAGATGACCTTATCAATATACGTATAATCTCCAATATCAATTTTGCCATATGAATTATCAACAAATAATGTGCCAATTCGTCCATCAATATACAGCTCTAGATCTGTGTAGCTATTGTAATTGATCCAATCGATATTTCCTGAACCATAAATTGTAAGCTTTGTTTCAGTATTTAAATTTAACGTGCCAATATTGCCTTGAATTTCAAACTCTCGGACATTCCCAATGATGTCTACACGTGGTAGTTTTGTATTTGTTTCAATTTTTGTACCAGTTTGAGAAACTACTAGCCGAGCAACACTGCTGTTATAGAATTCTAAATACTTCTCAACATTTTTCATTTCCTCTTTTTCTTTAGACCAGTTAACAAATGGCTTGTCATTTTCAGTATTTGGTTTTGTCCAATTTTGAAGATCGTTCGAATTGTTATTTGACGAATCATCGCCTTTATTGTTATCTGGGTTTGACCAATTAATAAATGAAATATTGTTACTTGCCACACGACCAAGAGCTAATGGTTGATTGTAAGTAGCCCCTAAATGCAATGGTGGGCGAACGGTTTCGTTGACAAACATTGTCCCTGTCAGCGTCATATTCGAGAATTCTATATAATTACCATTTACTACAATCGTTGCACCAAAAGAACCGTAATTTCCATCAAAATCTAGAGAACGTGTGCTTGTCCCACTTGCATTAAGGGTCAATTTTGAAATGGAGCGAATTCCCTTACTCGATAAATCTCCCTCAATGAATGCACCTTTTAACACCGGAGCATTATATTCGTTAAAAATATGAGCAAGACTCTCTGGAATTGTATATGACTGGCCATTTATATAAACTGCGTCATCATCCACATTTGTGATTTTGTAAGATGTTTCATTATTTTTCTTCTCTTGTGAACCCACTACAAACGAGGCAAACTGTCCGCGAGTAACAGGATCAAATGGAGAAAATGTAACAGGAGTTGTGCCCTTTGTAATATTCAAATCGATTAAAGTTTGAATATAGATGGCATTGTTTGTTTTGCTATTCACATCTTTGAAAATATTATTGTATGTAGGGGATACCTCTAGATGGAATCCAACTACAACCATTTTGGCTAGTTCCCCTCTAGTCAACACTTCATTCGGCATAAACATGCCATTTGAATAGCCCGACATAATACCTGCATTTTGCAATGCCGCTACGTATTTATAATATTGATTGCCCTTTGGAACATCCTTATAGTAAGGATCTTGGATATTTTTTGTATCCAATTTTAACGCAGTTGCCAGCATTTTCGCTGCCTCTCCACGAGTTACACTGACATCAGGACGGAAAGTATTATCCGCAAAACCGCTCATTACGCCCTGAGAATATAGTTTTAATATTTCATTATAATTATCCGAGTATTGGTTAATATCCGTAAAGGGAGAAGTAGCCGCTGCTGCTTTTGGTGGTGATACTACTGCAGCAATCCCACTTGAAGCAAATACTGTTGCAATCAAGGCTTTATTTACTTTTTGGATTTTAGATTTATCCATTCCACTCTTCCTTTCGTTTATGTATTTTGATACGTACAAATATCATTTGCTCATATCCTTTATATCGACCAAAGACTAGTGAACCTTCATAGATAAATCTAAAATAGTAGGGTAAATTTCTTCTAGAGTTAGAGATTAAA
>Ga0213828_1002064_pt1 | contig 15296 bp, 10 predicted proteins | sample MC6MC0897MG_FD_180664 | JGI IMG/M metagenome (GOLD analysis project Ga0213828, IMG submission 180664) | Enriched soil aggregate microbial communities from Iowa State University, Ames, United States - MC6-MC0897-MG | ecosystem: Environmental > Terrestrial > Soil > Unclassified | place: USA: Iowa...
GTTCAACATATTTCCAAGCAATGGCAGTGAAATGTTCATCTGATAGTGCGTGGAACATAATGATATCATCCATACGATTCAACAGCTCTGGTTTAAAGTGCTGACGCAATGCTGCCATCACTAAATCTTCAACTGTTGCATCTCCTTCTTGCGCCTCCATTAAATAATTAGACCCAATATTAGATGTTAAAATCACTACAGTGTTTGTAAAGTTAACTATACGACCCTGGCTATCCGTAATGCGACCATCATCTAAAATTTGCAATAAAATATTTGCTACATCTGGGTGTGCTTTTTCAATTTCATCTAGAAGGACAACAGAATACGGATTACGACGAACAGCCTCTGTTAATTGTCCCCCTTCCTCATAGCCAACATAACCTGGGGGTGCACCTACAAGACGTGATACGCTATGTTTCTCCATGTATTCACTCATATCAATACGAATAAAGTGATCCTCTGAATCAAACAACTGAGCAGCTAAAGCTTTGGCAAGCTCAGTTTTACCAACACCTGTTGGTCCAAGGAATAAAAAGCTACCAATTGGACGATGCGGATCCTTGATACCCGCTCTTGCACGCCATACAGCTTCTGTAACAAGCTGAACAGCATTATCTTGTCCAACGACACGCTCATGCAATGTGTCCTTTAAGCGCAATAACTTTTCACGCTCACCCTCCACTAATTTCGTTACGGGTATCCCTGTCCAACGAGAAACAATGGAAGCAATTTCTTCAGCAGTTACTTCTTCACGCAAGATGCGTGATTCCGTACCACTCTCTAATTGTTTCTCCATTTCCTGAATTTCCTTTTCCAAAGTAGGTATTTTCCCATGACGTAATTCAGCAGCTTTATTTAAATCATATTTGCTTTCCGCCTCATCTAAATCACGGCGATATTTGTCTAGTGTTTCACGCTTCTTTTGAATACCATGTAAAGCTTCTTTTTCTGCTTCCCATTGTTTGCGCATGCCTTCTGAGGATTCCTTGAGCTTTGTTAACTCCCCGCGCAATTGCTCTAAACGTTTTTTACTTGCCTCATCTTTTTCTTTACGCAGTGCCTGCTCCTCAATTTCTAGCTGCATAATACGACGTGTCACAGCATCCAATTCCTGTGGCATAGAATCTATTTCAGTTCGGATCATGGCACATGCTTCATCGATTAAATCAATAGCTTTATCTGGTAGAAAACGCTCTGTGATATAACGATTTGAAAGTTCCGCCGCCGCTACAATAGCACGATCATGGATACGTACCGCATGATGTAGCTCAAACCGCTCCTTAAGGCCACGTAAAATAGAAACTGTATCTTCTATTGAAGGCTCACGCACAAGTACTTGCTGGAAGCGTCGCTCTAAAGCTGGATCTTTTTCAATATACATTCGATATTCATCTAATGTTGTGGCACCAATACAATGAAGCTCCCCACGTGCAAGCATTGGTTTCAGCATATTTCCTGCATCCATTGCTCCATCTGTTTTTCCTGCACCTACAATGGTATGAATTTCATCAATAAATAAAATAATCCGTCCTTCAGATTCCTTTACTTCCTTTAAGACGCCCTTTAAGCGCTCTTCAAATTGACCTCGATAGCTTGCTCCAGCAATGAGAGCACTCATATCAAGCTCATACAAGACGCATTCTTTTAAACCCTCAGGGACATCCCCTTTTACAATACGTTGTGCTAATCCCTCAACAATAGCTGTCTTACCGACACCAGGCTCTCCGATTAACACAGGATTATTTTTTGTTTTACGTGTTAAAATACGAATAACATTGCGAATTTCCTCATCACGCCCAATAACAGGGTCCATTTTGCCATTTTTAACTTCTTCAATTAAATTTCGTCCAAATTGCTCTAAGGGCTTTTGGTTATCTGTTTGTTGAAACTGCATAATTAGCACTCCTTTTCAATAATGTTTAGCATAATTTCTATACCCATTCTTTTAACCTTAAAAATGTTTGACCTTTTTTGACTAACTTTATTTTACATGAACCTATAAAATATGACAAAGAAAAAGCACTAAAAATTTACACTTAAAAATTGAAACTACGTTATAATAATAGTATGTTTCTTCGTTTTTATATCGAAATCCACCATTCTTTTGTGATAATAGCCAATTATTACAAAAAGAAAGCGATGTGTAGAAGATATGGTATTAATGGATAATATGCATGAGAAAATTCATGATCTTTTTCAAAAGCACGGAATATTTATTAAAGTAAATAAAGGGAATAAAATTTTTTTAGAGGGTGAACGGGCAAAGGAAATCTACTATATTAAAACGGGTGTTGTGTCAATTAGCCAAGAAACGGAGAGCGGTAAGGAATTAACCATCCGGATATGTGGACCAGACAGCATTATTGGAGAGGGTTCATTATTTTGTAATCTTTCTTATAATTCTATGACTGCAAAGGTTTTAGAGTCTTCTACGCTATATGTTTTAAGCCGCCAATCGTTAGAGCTCTTATTAGTAGAACAACCTACTCTTATGGTGGAGTATATGAAGTGGCTACAGGCAGAAAATTTAAAGCATCAAAGTCGTTTACGCGATTTAGTGTTAAATGGTAAAAAAGGCGCTTTATTTTCAACCCTAATTCGACTTTCAAATACCTATGGCAAACTTTTAGAAAATAACACTATTTTTATCGATTGCCCTTTAACCAATACAGAAATTGCAAATTTGTGTGGAACGAGCCGAGAAATGATTAATCGCATGCTCAATGATTTAAAAAAGCATCATATTTTATCTTTTGATAAAGGCTATATTACCATTCACGATTTACAATTTTTAAAGGATGAAATTGCCTGTGAGAATTGTCCATTGCAAATATGCCGTATCGATTAAATGTTACAAGTTAAATCCCCGCTTACCGTTATAAGCGGGGATTTATTTATCTTCATTCATTTCAGTAGGTGTCCAAACAACTACTGAAATAGCGGAACTCAGTCTAAAAACGCAACGTCCTGTGGCAATTTATCTGTGCGAAAGCGAAGCGACAGCTACAAATGTTTTCTGTAGCGAAAGCAAAGCGACAGCTACAATTACGCCAAGGCGAAATTGATTTATCGAACACCTAACGCCATTTTGGCATAGCGTGACATTTTATCCTTTGACCATGGTGGGTTCCATACAATGTTGACATTTGTTGATTTTACTTCTGGAAGTTCACCTAGAGCTGTATTAACTTGGTCCACAATGACTGGTCCGAGCGGGCACCCCATAGATGTTAATGTCATAGTAACAGTCGCCACACCCTCATCATCTAAATCCACATCATATACTAAACCTAAGTTGACTATATCAATACCAAGCTCAGGGTCAATTACATTCTCTAATGCACCTAACATGCTATCTTTCATATCTTGATCCATTTTATTTCTCCTTTCGGCGTAGTGTTAACCTTATCATAGCAGATGCATCTTATTATGCCAAATGCTGTGCAAGCCATTCAGTCGCTGCTAACATGCCCTCTCGTGACACAGCATGTCCTGCTTTTTTATCTGCAATAAATTTTAGGTCCTCAGGGTTTGTCTCATAGTATTTGCATAAAGTTAAATAAAAATCATACGTTTCTTTAAAAGGGACGGTTTTATCCTTTTCTCCATGCCAAAAAAGTACTGGGCGACGCGCAAATTTTTCTGGTGTTAGAGTGATATCATAAGTGGCAAGAAGCTCATTCGCCTGCTGTATTTCTTCCTCTGACATTGGCCATTGCACCCCGTTTTTCGCAAACTGCTGTAGCTGGTATTCACCTAATTTTACAAAGCCGGGTGCCCCCATACATACTGCCGCGGTTTGTATCCACTCATAGCGCTTTAAGCAACCAGACGTGATAATTCCTCCCATCGACGTACCAGCAATACCAATTTTATCATGCACTAATAAATGTTTATTCTTTAATCCATTATATAATTGTTCAATCTCATGGATAGAATTTAAAACAATATCCCAGAAATGTATGTTCATTTGCATCTCACTTAGACCCTCACTACGTTCACCATGGAATTTTGCATCCGGTAAAAGGACACGCACCCCTTTTTCGACTAATTGATATGCATAATGTAAGTTATGTTCTTTCGCACTCATAAAGCCATGTAAGAAAATTACAACGGGGGTTTCTTCATTCATATCATCATTATGTATATGCAATAACGGAATATTTCCCCACACTTCTTTTTCTACAATCATTTTTGTCACTCCCAACTTTTGTCTCCTCTTTATGTTAGCAAACTTTTTTCACTGTGACAAAATTTTGACGAATGGATAACAAAGAGATACTATTCAAACTATAGGAAAGGGGCAACGAGCTATGAAACCTCATTTAATCGTTTTAGATTTAGACGGTACTTTATTAACTGATCAACAGCAAATTTCAGCAAAAACAAAAAAAACATTATTCCAGGCTAAGGAACAGGGTCACCAGATTATGATAGCTACTGGTCGACCATATCGTGCAAGTGATATTTACTATCATGAGCTTGGCCTTACAACACCTATCGTAAATTTTAATGGTGCTTACGTTCATCATCCAAAAAATGCTGCATGGCAGACTGTGCATACACCAATCGATTTAGGGGTTGTACATGATGTCGTCGATTCAATTAATACCTATGAATACGAAAATATTATTGCTGAAGTAAAGGATGATATTTATGTGCATACAGAGGATGAGCGGATATTAAATATATTTAATATGGGGAATCCAAAAATTACGCTTGGCGATCTTTATACACACTTATTAGAAAATCCAACAAGCCTTCTGATTCAAGCAAATGAGGTAAACTCAATGATTATACGTGATCATTTGCAGGCTGTACATGCAGAGGTTATTGAGCACCGTCGCTGGGGTGCACCACTTCATATTATTGAGATTGTTCGACGCGGCTTAAATAAAGCAGTAGGAATTGCACATGTGGCTAAGGATTTAGGGATTCCACGTGATCGGATTATCGCATTCGGTGATGAAGATAATGACTTAGAAATGATTGAATATGCTGGAGTAGGTGTAGCAATGGGTAATGGGATTGCGTCCTTAAAAAATATCGCTAATGAAATTACAACATCCAATAATGATGACGGTATTGCTAAATTACTCATTGAACGCTTAAAATTATCATAGTTAGTAAGTTTTCACAAAAACATGTACTGTATAGACTTCATTTATTTGGGCAATGTTAATCTATTTATTAAAATGCTAGTGTTACTCAAATTAAAGTAAAAAAATGTATGTAGGGGGACAAAATGATGAAGATTTTTACTGATAGCGGATGTGATCTACCAAAGTCTTACTACAAAGAAAATGATATCGTTCTGCTACCATTACGAGTGCATTTGAACAACAATGAATATGATGATGTCATGTCGATTGATTCAAAAGAGATTTACAACGCTATTCGTCAAGGTGCTCGCCCAAAAACATCTCAAGTATCACCAGAGCTTTTCCTGAAGCACTTTGAAAATCTAGCAAAAAATGAGGAGGAAGGTATTTATATCGCCTTTTCATCAGAATTATCTGGCACCTATAGTACTGCGGTCATGATTCGCAATCAAGTACAAGAGCAATATCCATCACTTAAATTGGCGATTATTGACTCTAAATGTGCCTCATTGGGTCATGGGCTAGTGATCGAAGAAGCGGTTCGTCTTCGAGACCTAGGAGCTCCATTAGAGGACATCGAAGCTAGAATTACTGCCCTAGCCCCTCAAATAGAGCACCTTTTTACAGTTGAGGATTTAGACTATCTTGCCAAGGGTGGGCGTGTATCAAAGGCAAGTGCTTTTTTAGGTGGGCTTCTAAGTATTAAGCCTATTTTAAATGTAGAAGATGGTAAGCTTGTTCCTATTGAAAAATCGCGTGGGCGCAAAAAAGCAATTGCTCGCATGTTAGAATTAATGCAAGAGCGCGGTGGGAATTTCTCTGAGAAAGTTGTTGGTATTAGCCATAGTGATGATGCTGCCTTTGCAAGCGATGTAAAAGCCGCCATCCAAGAAAGATTTTCTCCTAAAGAAATACAAGTAACAATGATTGGTTCAGCTATCGGTTCCCATGTAGGACCAGGTACAATCGCTATCTTCTTTACGAATAAAAGCTATCATGCTTAAGACAAAAACCCCTTTACACCGAAAAGTTGTGTAGAGGGGGCTTTAATATTATGCATCTTGCTCCTGACGACGGACTTTACCTCGTTTAATGATTACAAAGACAAACCCTATAAATATTACCCATACTAACCCAAGTGCTATCATATAGGGTATATTGAATCCTTCATCATTTTTAACCTGATAAATCTCAACCATTTCACGATCTAAAATAACTGGATAAACATCCTTTTCATTAATACGGACTTTTTCCTCATGTAAAATACCATTTAGCATTTTACCTTCGCCTAGCTGGGTTGGTGTTAAATCCACACGCTGTGTTTTCCCCGTATTGTTGACCATGATGACCCACTTCTCTTTATCAGATGTACGTGTAAACACAAGTAAACCATTTTCATTCGTGATAACTTCAAAATCACCTTTACGTAATGTGGCAGATTTATTGCGCAATGATTGGACATTTTTAATATATTTGATTAGTTCTTCATCTGTTTTAAAGTTGAAGATTTGATGCGTATCTGGCTTTGCTTCACCGTTCATTGCAATTTCTGTACCGTATTGCACAATAGGAGTTCCTGGTAACATAAATATAGTACCCATTGCCATTTTTAATCGAGTTGGCGGGAACATATTTTCATTTGCAGAATCAAATGTAAAACGATGTGTTTCTAAAGAATCCACCATTATTTGTGTTGGTTTATCACCTGTAAAAGGCTCCATTAGCTTGGACGAATCCATATCAACATTTTTGAAAATATTACGATAAATATCGGCTGTTTCAGGTGAAAAACTTGCATCAAAATTGGCATCACTTGCTTCATTTGAAATGATATAGAGAGACTTTTTTGCATCTTTTAATGCTGCTATAACTTTATCAACGAATGCTGTATCAGCACCTGCAATATTTGTTAAACGAATTCCACCAATATCATATGTAGAGACAAAGTCTGTTGCTGATTTAATAAGCGCTTCTTGCACCTCTTTGTTCGTTAAGTCCCACTGTACTTGCCCATTATTTGTGGAAGCAATCCAATTTTGTTTCGCAGAATCTTTTGCCCACTCATGGTTGGGACTTACATTGTTGAGTGGAAAATCAACCATAATGGCCATATTTTTAGCTTTATAGGCTTCTACAACACTTTGAAATTCTTCCGAAGTTCCAAAATGTCGTTCGATTGTCGAGTAGCTTGTTGGCATTGAACCATCATATTTCTCCGTAGAAAAAATAGGACCAATAGAAACAATCGTATAGCCCATTTCGCCAATGAAATTCAGCTTATCTTGTAGACCTGTAAAATCGCCCCCTGCAAACTTCGAAGGGTCTTGCGTATTTGTATCAAAATCGTTAGTGCCCGAACCATTAAAGAAACGGTCAACGAGTAAATCATAGATGCTTTCTTCTGCAATTGTTCTTGTCGACACTTCATCAGCCTGTGCCACTGGTATTGCACTTATTAACGAAGTTGCTAGTAAAAGCGTTGCAGCTGTTGCACTTATCCACTTCTTGAATTTCACTTTCATTCCCTCTCTTTCAAACCAATCCATCGTCATTTTACCAAATAAAACAGTTACGTAGCTATCATTTCAAAATATTTTCCGAAAATGCAAAATGAATTACGACAAAAAGGTGTCAACTTTCCCTTATGAGATCCTTTAATGGGGAGCTAAGCAGTTTTCTTCCTAGCGGAGCAAATTTTTGGCATACCAAAGCTGTTCTTTATTCTACCCGAGCGCTTCTTGGATATACCTGAGCAGTTTTACAGTCTACCCGAGCTATTTTTCGATATACCTGAGCAGTTTCTCGTCCAACCCGAGCTATTTTTCGATATACCTGAGCAGTTTCTCGTCCAACCCGAGCAATTTTTCGATATACCTGAGCAGTTTCTCGTCCAACCCGAGCGATTTTTCGATATACCTGAGCAGTTTCTCGTCCAACCCGAGCGATTTTTCGATATACCTGAGCAGTTTCTCGTCCAACCCGAGCGATTTTTCTGCTAAAATTTCTATGATTTTTTACAAAAAATAAAAGTCGGGAAGCGAAAACTTCACGACTTTTCCAAAGATTATGCTAAGAAATCTTGACCCATTGGCAGCTTGAAGCCTAGGAACAATGTGATGAATAGGAATAATGCAAATAAAATCCAGAACATAACTGTTGATTTATTTTTCTTTTGGCGAACTAATACCATTTCCATCATACCGATAACTAAAATACCCCCTAGGAATTTAAAGCCATAAAGCATTCCCATGCCATAATTTCTTCCCTCATTAAAGAGTGCGATACCAGTAATGATAACTAAAATGTAGAATAAACGTAATGTCATATGTAAGCCCTTTGACTTATTGCCCGTAAATGAAGCAATTAAAAAGATGACAATAGCAATTACCCAAGTTGTAATATGCACATGTGTTTGGCTTGTTAAAAAACTCATTTTCTTTCACCTCATATTCTTTTTTCTATCAAATTCTATCCTATCATGTGATGGAAAGGGTTTCAAACATTACAATAGTGTTCACATAATATACTTAAAAATCCGCGGAGCAAAAACTCACGCGGATTAAAAAAATTATTCAAAATGATTTACTAATGTACCAATGCCCTGAATCGATACTTTTACAGTATCTCCTGCTTGTAAAAATTGAGGCGGATTCATGCCTTTGCCAACACCAGCTGGCGTACCTGTTAATATTACATCACCTGGCTCTAAAGTTACATGTTGAGATAAAATAGATACGAGCGATTCTACAGTGAACATCATATCCTTAGTGGAGCCATTTTGACGCACTTCATCATTTACTTTTGTGACAATTGTTAAATCTTGTGGATTTGGAATTTCATCTTTCGTCACAAGGTATGGTCCAAGTGGGCAAGTTCCATCTAAGCTTTTTCCTAAGAAAAATTGCTTATGTTTTTCTTGTAAATCACGAGCTGTAATATCGTTAGCAATTGTGTAGCCAAATACATAATCATATGCTAAGTTTTTCGGTATATTTTTACCACGTTTACCAATAACGACCGCAAGCTCACCTTCATAATCTAGTTTTGAAGAAAGACCTGCATGTATCGAAATTGTTTGACCATCAGCTGCAATTGCTGTTGGAGATTTTGTAAATACCATTAAATCTGTTGGAGCTGCCTCTGCACCCATTTCTTTTGCATGTTCATCATAGTTTTTACCAACACACATAATATTTTTTGGCGTACGCGGAATTGGTGATAACCATTCTATCACTGTGAATTCACGTTTAAAGCTATCTGCACGGTCTGATTTTTCAGCCGCTTCTACTAATTTACGAATCTGTTCAACAAAATCAAAGCCTAACGCGATACCATCCACGATTGAACTTGAAAAAGAAGGGAGAACTTGAAGTTCATTTTGAATAGCGAGTACATCCCATACCGCTTCTTCTTTTTTTACTTTCGGTCCAAAACTAACATGTCCACCTAATTTAAACGATAAAATTTTCATGATTTAAAGAGCTCCTTCTTTTTTCTACATAATACAACAATATGATAGAAATTGCCTTACTTTTGCGATAACAATTTTTATTGTTGTTAATTCTACATACTTTATGCTATTGAAGTAGAAAATACTTAACTTTCATTCAATTTTATTTTATATGTTAATTTACGCCAAATCGCTTCTAAAGGACCTTGCCTCCACTTTGTTAGCCAAATTTCCGCTAGTATCATTTGCACAATGATTATACCTAGTGCAATGAACACACCGGTTGCAGCACTTACTTTCCCATACCACCCAAATCCAAACTGATAAAATAAAATCGTTCCAATAATGGATTGAAGTATGTACATTGTTAACGACATTCGTCCAATTTTCGCAAAGGGAGTTAGAAGCTTTGGAACAACAGGGAGTAAGCAAAGTAATACAATAAGCCCTATATAACCGATAGATAAAACCGGGCCACCTATGTAAACCTTTAAGTAATCGAAAAGATACGTACGCGTAAGCATAACAGGTAAACTCTTCACAAAAATACCAATTGCCAACCCACCTATCGCTAACGCCATCCATAGCCACTTAAGTTCTCTTGCTCTTTCCACTAAACGCCATTTGGACGCTGCTGCACCTAATAGCATGTATGGTAAAATTGTAAATAAAGAGACAAACCACATGCCAATACTCATTTGGATCGATAAATCAGTTAAACGCTGCATAAAGGTATCTACCCAATTCCCCGTACCATAAGCCGTTATTGCCTTCTCAACGGATGTAATATCTAAATATTCATCCACCTTTGCATCAAAATGAATAAATCCTACAACGAGTAACATAAAGGCTTGGAAAACACCAAAAATGATCGCACTGATTGTTACTAACCAAACTGACTGAAGACGCAGTAATAGTAATAAAAATACGCCACAAAAAGCGTACATCATTAAAATATCGCCCCACCAAATTAACAAAGCATGCAGCAATCCAAATACAAATAGTACTGTTAGTCGTCGTAGCCCTATCGTATAAAAGTTTTGCTGACGACTCTGTGCTTTTTGCCATTGCATAGCGAGCCCATAACCAAATAGCATTGCAAATAGGGGATAAAAGCTACTTTGTACATATATATCTAAATTTTGCTGCCAAACGATATCTGATGGTGTTGTAAACCATGATGCCAGGTCGATATATGGCATCGGTAAATAAAAAGCAAACATATTAACGAGTAGGATCCCTAACAAGCTAATACCTCGTAAAATATCTAATGTTGCAATACGCTCCTGCAACATTGTCGGTTTGAAATCCACCACATAACCTCCTCTTTCTTTTTACCCTGTAGTGGAGCAGAGCCACTTCCTACTTGGAAAGCTCTGTTCACTGCAATGGCCATGTTTATGCATGTATGGATTGTTCAATATCAAATAAATACAATACTTTATCACTAATTTGAATCTGAAGAATGGATTCAATCGCTTCACTATAAACCTTTAGCTGAACGCCATATCGATCTAATAATTCCTTCGATAACGCAGGCTCATTTGCAAAATGTGCTTGAATTCGGTCTGTCTTATAATCTAATAAAACCCAATTCCCATTTTCATCCTCAAATAAGCAATCAATTATACCTTGTACAATTTGAGCATCACCATCTTCATCTACTCTACTAATGGTGAACGGCATTTCTCTTCTGAGCTGTCGTGCTTTTTTAAAGCGCTGTCCAATCTCTGTTGTAAAGAAATTAAAAATTTTCTCTGCAGAAACCACTTGTCCCTCAGACTCTGTCAGCAGCTGCCTTGTTACTAAATCAGCAACAAACCTTTGTACCTCTTGGATATTTAGAAAACCATTTTGAGGGATATGCTGCATAACCGTATGAATGGCGGTTCCTATTTCTGCACCTGTGAGCTGCTGATGCTGTAAAAAGGATGGTCTTGGTGCAACAGATGTCGATTTCTGCCTAGAAGGTGAAGTAAAATAATATTCAGGCTCATTTTGCCTTTGTAAATTTTCCAAACGTTTTATTTCACTGACAGATGTTTTCGAACGCTTCCTTGTGGATTTTTGAAAAGGATACTGTGCTTGAAAGCGTGTCGTAATTGTTGTCAGCATGGCTTCATCTTCTGGTGTTTCAAGTAATTGTTGTACCTCATTTTCTAGCGCATGTATATCGTACATATAATGGCTAGTTTTAATCGGACGAATCCACCAATGCGAGGCATCTTCCAATGGTTGATAGGGTGTTGTCGCAATCGTTGCAAAATCAGCATGTCTTGCAACTGCAGGACCTATCCAATCAAAGTAGCTATTTGCCCTTGCGCGTAAATACTCCTGCAGCGGAGCATCCAAGGATAGACTTTGTGCATCCTGCCAATTATCACGTATTTTATGCCAATTTTTCACTGAGCCTATTAAGATTAATCGCTCCTTTGCACGTGTCATCGCTACGTACAATACACGCATTTCCTCCGCACGCATTTCAAGCTCCTTTTTCTCCTTCAATGCTAAAAATGGTAAGGATGTATACATAATACGATTGTCTGGATCAATTGCTTTTACAGCAAGACCAAAATCCTGATCGAATAAATAAGGTAGATGGAAATCCATTTTGTTAAATGGTCTGCCCATCCCAGCAACAAACACTACTGGATACTCTAATCCCTTTGAAGAGTGAATCGTAACAAGACGTACAACATCATCTTTTTCTCCGATTGATTTGGCTGTTCCTAGGTCATCGCCACGTGTACGCATTCTATCAATAAAGCGTAAAAAACGAAATAGCCCTCTAAAAGAAGTTTGCTCATACATTAAAGCTCGATCATGTAAAATTCGTAGATTAGCCTGACGCTGTTTGCCATTTGGCATAGCACCTACCATCTCATAATAATGCGTATCTAAGTAAATCTTCCAAATTAGATCGGATAATGAGCCGCGGCGTGCTAAATCTCGCCAGTTTTCAAATGCCAGCATAAAACGTTGAAGCTTCTCAAATGTGACAGATTGTACACCATGCCCTTCACTGCGAATAAATTGCCTTAATGCATCATAAAATGGAGCCTTAGTATCCGCTAACCGAATTTTCGCCAGTTCATTTTCCGTTAAGCCAACAAAGGGGGCACGGAGTACAGAGGCTAAAGGAATATCCTGATAGGGATTATCGACCACCTTCAGTACATTTAGCATAATCATAACCTCTAACGCATCAAAATAACCTTTAGAGGACTCTGCATACAGCGGAATTCCAGCAAGCTTAAATTCCTCCACCAAGTCGGTTGACCAAGTCATGGAACGCATTAAAATCACAATATCACTATATTTTAATGGACGTTCAGTCTTTGTTTTGGTATCGTAAACAGTCGTTCCATCCTCCATCATCTGCCGAATTCGATCAATAATAAATCGAGCTTCATACTGTGAATTTTTTAATTCCTCAAGCTCTGTGGCTTCTTCTGTTGTAGTATCCTCTGACTCTTCATCCAGCTCCTCCTCCAGAGGGGGATGCATGATAACAAGCTCTACCGGCACCTCCCGATCATCATAAGGTGCCGCTGGTTTTAACGAGGCCTTTTCATCATATAAAATTTCTCCAACACGCTCACCCATAATCTGTGCAAAAATATAGTTTGTAGCGTTTAATACCTCTTTCCGACTTCGGAAGTTTGCATTTAAATCAATGCGCATGCCAGTTGTATCAGGAGTCTCCAAAAACTCCCCATATTTGCGCATAAAGAGCTTTGGCTCTGCTAAACGGAAGCGATATATACTTTGCTTAACGTCTCCCACCATAAAGAGATTTCCATCTTGTTCTTCACCTGTTTTCACAAGCTGTAAAATTGTTTCTTGCAGCATATTTGATATGGATAGGTAAGCATTTGAAGTAATCTCCTGCTTTTCCCCCCATTCACACCGTACGTGAGGGTTTCCCCTCATACGGCGTTCCATCAATTATGAATCTTTACACTAATACTTTATTTCCAGCTTTCACACGAAGTTTATTTACTTTGTCCAAACTTTGTTTTGTTAACTCTAACATTTGAAGGTATTTATTAATGATGTCTTCTGTTGTGGCATGAATCAGTTTATGGGCTTCTTTCGTTATAAAAACTAAGTTGTCATACTTATCGTTACCACCTTTTGCCTTCGGAACGATGTGATGTAATTCCATATTTTTCAGAATGAGTGCTTCTCCTGTGATATAGCAAACCCCTTTTTGAGCAATGTATTTAGAAATACGATTGTCGTTGTATTCAATACTACGATTGATTACAGGATTTTTCATGAGATACTTCACAACTTCTTCTGATACTGATTTTTGCTTTTTATGAATCAGACTTCTACCTTCAACTGTATAATTGTTGATTTCTTGCGTAAAGTTTGTTGGATTTTTGTGTTTGATTCCATCGATAGGGAATATCGCTACTTTTGCAACGAATGTCTTTTTCTTGCCAAGATAATCTTTGAAATGTTTCTTGTAGTACGTACTTGGCTCACCTTTATCCGATGAAACTTTCTTCAAGCTGTTATATAAGGTTCGTTTGACTGAAAATGCAATTTCACTAAAATCTTTCGTTACCATCGTTGCTTGCTGATAGAAGTTATGAAGTCCTAGAATTGTTGCATTGAGTTTGGACACTTCTGAAGCATTAGATTTCTTTTTAATTCGTTTGATGTTTTCTTTGATTTTGCTAATTGCGTTTTTCTTCGCCTTATTTGTCATGAATGATTTTACGGTATGCTTCTTTTTATTTCTAGCCACTTTCATTTTAAAGCCTAGAAATTCCGAGAAGTTTTTCCTTAAATTAATGACCTTTGATTTTTCTTTACTAATGTCGAGATGTAATCTTTCTTTTAACCATTTTTTCACACCTTCGAAAATCTTGAAGGCACTTTTATGGTCTCTACAAAAGATTTTAAAATCATCTGCATATCGCACAATGAACATTTCTTTCAAGCTTGTGGCTCTTTTTAAGGTACTATATTTCACTGACCTATCAAATCTAACCTTGCCACCAATAATTCTTTTACGCTCATAGTTTTTCTGTGTTTCAAACGTTTCCCACTGATTGCTTATCCACCAATCTAATTCGTTTAGCACAATATTAGATAGTAGCGGTGATAAAATACCACCTTGAGGAGTCCCTTTATTAGGTGTTCCTACTCCTACAATTTCTGCTTTCAGTAGTTTACTTATGATTGAGAGAACCTTTTTATCCTGGATACCCATTGACCACATTTGTTTAAGAAGTTTGCCATGATTGACATTATCGAAGAAGCCTTTGATGTCAATATCAACCACATAGTGCAGTTTGTTGATATTTGCTAATGTTACTGCTCTAGAATATGCATGTAAAGTTCCTCTGTTCGGTCGAAAACCGTAACTGTGATGATGGAATTTCGCTTCGCATATTGGCTCTAGAATTTGTTTAATACATTGTTGAATGATTCGGTCCTCGATTGTCGGGATGCCGAGTGGTCGAATTCCTCCATTAGCTTTTGGTATTTCTTTTCTTCTTATTTTGTGTGGTATGAAGTTTTCAAGTCTTTTTCTGACATAATCAATTAATGCGTTCGGGTCTTTTTCTCCGATAGTAACGATTGTCGATTCATTAATACCTTTGGTGAAAGAACCCTTGTTTTTCTTGATGTTTCGATATGCCAGTAAAATATTTTCTCTTCTAATAATCAATTCATACAGATTTTTAAAGCGTTTGTTCATTTGACTTGCTTTGTAAAGGTCATCT
>Ga0213828_1002065_pt1 | contig 15295 bp, 16 predicted proteins | sample MC6MC0897MG_FD_180664 | JGI IMG/M metagenome (GOLD analysis project Ga0213828, IMG submission 180664) | Enriched soil aggregate microbial communities from Iowa State University, Ames, United States - MC6-MC0897-MG | ecosystem: Environmental > Terrestrial > Soil > Unclassified | place: USA: Iowa...
CTTCCACTGGTCAACCTTGATGTTGGTGTGGTCGACTTCCTGACGGCTGTACTCGCCGAAAGCGTGGAAGTTCGGCAGGAAGCCGTAGGAACCCTTCACGCCCCAGCCATCAGCCTTGATGCCGTCAACGTCGGTCTTGGCGTAGTCGGCCTCGGCGTAGTTGTAGGACAGGTTCTCGGCGGCCGAAGCGGTGAACGGCAGGGCAGCGGCCAGAGCCAGAGCAATCAGCGAATTCTTCATGGGGGTACACCTTTACTTTCTTATGGTGTGCAGCAGCGCCAGGGCGCCATCGCATCGGGAATGTAAATTCTCCGTTATTCGCCACAACGCTCCCTGAAAACAGCGGTCTTCGCATTGCTGAATTTTTTGCATTGATTCAGCAAGGCTCAGGCATACGCGCGCGGTACGCGCACGCGCTTCGATATCAACGAGACGGCAGCCGATGTCGATTTGCCGCACCGTGAAGCGTCGACTCAATGAAGGCCGTGCACCTGGCACGGTCCATTCCGGAGGCAAGCGATGAGCTACATCGATGGTTTCGTACTGGCGGTGCCGACCGCCAACAAGGAGAAATTCCTCGCCCACGCCCGTACCGGCGACGTGGTGTTCCTGGAATATGGAGCACTGCGCGTGGTCGAGTGCTGGGGCGATGACGTGCCGCACGGCAAGACCACCGACTTCTTCGGCGCGGTGAAAGCCACGGCGGAGGAAACAGTGGTGTTTTCCTGGATCGAGTGGCCGGACAAGGCCACCCGCGATGCAGGCATGCAGAAAATGATGGACGACCCGCGGTTGGACCCGTCGAAGAATCCCATGCCGTTCGACGGTGCACGGATGATCTACGGTGGATTCGAACCGATCTTCGAACTCAAGCGCTGACCCGCGCGGGCGTCCTCAGCGGGCGCCCGCTTCATCCTCACCGGCCGCGTGACCGGCACCCAGCGCAGCACCTGCACCAACACCCAGCCCGCCCATTCCGGCACCCATGCCGCCGCCACCTCCACCGGTGCGACCGCCCTTGGCTTCGCCCTCGTTGCGGCCCTTGCCACTTCCGCCACCGCTGCCCGCAGGGCGGGTAGGCCCCTGGCGCGGGATCTCCAGGTCGCCCGGTACCGGCGCAAGGTCCAGCGCCTCGCGGACGAAGTCGCGCAGCGAGATCACCAGTTCGTGTGTGTGCACCGCACGCCCCTGTGCCAGTTCACTGGCAGCGCGCGCGGCCAGCCGTACCTGCTCGTCGGTGCCCAGCAGCAGGATGTCCGACAAGGCCGCTTCGACCGCATCGCGGATGCGCCGGGCCCGATCCGAGCCCGGCTCGGCGATGCCTTCTTCGTGGGCCCGCTGGCGCAGGTCGCGCAGGTGGGTTGGATCGACCCCCAGCTCACCGGTGAAGGAGCCGCCCAGCGTCTTGTAGGCAGCCATCAAGGTACGCAGCCGCTCGTTGATCTGGCGGTTCTCGCGTTCGCGGCGCTGCTGCAGGGTCTGCATCACCAGCAGGCGGATACCCACGCCGAGCAGGGTGATCAGGACCAACCCGGCCAGGGTGGACAGCACGCCCTGCCAGGAACTGAAATCGATACCGCGCATGGTCACAGCTCCTGCGGAAGACCTTCATCTTGCCCCAGCCTGCTGCCGCAGATCCACGTCAGGCGCGGATGAGCGCCCCCGAAAACGCAGAAGGCCCTCCCGCCCGATGCGCGGAAGGGCCTTCGAACCACGCGCGATTACTTGCGCTTGGCAGCCTTGCGCACGGCCTTCTTGGCCGGAGCCTTCTTGGCCACAGCCTTCTTCAGCGGTGCAGCCTTCTTGGCGACGGTCTTGCGGGTAGCGGCGACCTTCTTGCCGACAACCTTCTTGGCGACGGCGGTCTTCTTGCCGACAACCTTCTTGGCAGCGGCGGTCTTCTTGCCGACGACCTTCTTGGCAGCGACGGTCTTCTTGCCGACGACCTTCTTGGCAGCGACGGTCTTCTTGCCGACAACCTTCTTGGCAGCGACAGTCTTCTTGCCGACGACCTTCTTGGCAGCGACAGTCTTCTTGGCCACAGCCTTCTTGGCGGTAGCGACCTTCTTGCCGGCAACCTTCTTGGCGGCCACGGTCTTCTTGGCTACAGCCTTCTTGGCGGTAGCGACCTTCTTGCCGACAACCTTCTTGGCAGCAGCGGTCTTCTTGGCCACAGCCTTCTTGGCGGTCGCAACCTTCTTGGTGGCGGCCTTCTTCACGGTGGCGACCTTCTTGCCGGCGGTCTTCTTGGCAGCAGCAGCCTTCTTGGTCACGGTCTTGCCGGCAGCCGCCTTCTTCTTGGCCACTTCCTTCTTCAGGGCAGCAGCTTCGGCCTTGGCGTTCTTCTTGGCCGCTTCCAGCTTCTTCTTGGCGTTGGCGACGGTCTTGCCGACCGACTTGGCGGCCTTCTCGGCCTTCTTGGCAACGGTCTTCTCGACCTTGGCCACGACCTTCTTGGCCTTGGCGACGCGGGTGGTGGCAGCCTTGCGGGCGCGCTTGACGGTCTTCTTGACCGACTTCACTGCGTCTTCGGCGGCGTGGGCGATGGTCTCGCCGACGTTGGTGGCGGTTTCTTTCACGTTCTCGACGGCGTCGGTCACGACCGACACACCATTACCGTTGCTCATGTTGCCCTCCTAGGGGCCTGGATTGTCAAAACGGGGCGATGCTATACCGACAATGGCTATCGTGGAACGGGCACGCCTGGTCAATCGCATCCGGTGCGACGCAACTGATGTAAGCGATGGCGGCCGCTGACGCGCCCCGCAGTCAGGAAATCCCTTTTTTTAAGCAGTGTGCTGCACAGCCTGCCTGTTGCTGGGGTACCGATGCAGGCACTGGCAGCAGCCACACATCCGCGCAGCACTGAGCGTCATCGCAAGGTCGGGATGCGCGGAACTGCGCAAGTGTCACGGTGTATCAAGGCGCTGCCGGCATGCCTTGCGGCGCGCGATCGCGGCTGTCGCGAACAGCGTTGTGGTGCGCGCGTCGGCTTTCCGGCGCCTGCGGTGAGGGTCGGATTTTCATGGGGCATTTATCCAGATCGCGACACACTCATTCAGCTTGTTCTACCGTATGCGTCAACGGCCCCTACCTCAGCCTGCGAACCGACTCCCATGCGACCGCTTCCCACCCTGCTTACGCTCGCAATCGCCGCTGCCTTCGGCGGCTTCGTTGCCACCGGCCTCAATGCGCACCTGGACAACCGTGCCGACGCCGCTCCGCTGCCGGCGGTACTGCCCACCTCCGCAGCGCTGCCGGCTGCGGTCGCCGGGCAGGCGGTGCCTTCGCTTGCACCGATGCTGGAAAAGGCGATGCCGGCGGTGGTCAGCGTCAACACCAAGCAGGTGGTGCGGGTACGCAACCCGTTCTTCAACGACCCGTTCTTCCGCCGCCTGTTCCCGGACATCCCGCAGGAGCGGATCAACGAGTCACTCGGTTCGGGCGTCATCATCGACGCCACCGAAGGGCTGGTGCTGACCAACCACCATGTCATCGACAATGCCGATGACGTGCAGGTGACACTGGCAGATGGGCGCACGGTAAAGGCTGAGTTCCTCGGCTCGGACCGCGACACCGACATCGCGCTGATCCGCATTCCGGCGCAGAACCTGACCGACATCAAGCTGGGCAACAGCGACCAGCTGCGGGTGGGCGACTTCGTGGTTGCGATCGGCAATCCGTTCGGTTTCAGCCAGACGGTCACCTCGGGCATCGTCTCGGCGGTGGGCCGCAGTGGCATCCGCGGGCTGGGCTACCAGAACTTCATCCAGACCGATGCATCGATCAACCCGGGCAATTCCGGTGGCGCGCTGGTCAACCTGCAGGGCCAGCTGGTGGGCATCAACACCGCCAGCTTCAATCCGCAGGGCAGCATGGCCGGCAACATCGGCCTGGGCCTGGCCATTCCCTCGAACCTGGCCCGCAGCGTGGTGGACCAGCTGGTCAAGCATGGCGTGGTGGTGCGCGGCACACTGGGCATCGAAAGCCAGAACCTGAGCGCGCAGATCGCGCAGGGCCTGGGCCTGGGCGAAACCCGTGGCGCCCTGGTGACCCGCGTGCTGGCCGGTTCAGCCGGTGCCGCCGCAGGACTGAAGCCGGGCGACGTGGTGGTATCGGCCAACGGCCAGCGTGTGGACAGTGCCGAAGCACTGCACAACGTGGAAGGCCTGGCGGCGGTGGGCAGCGTGCTGATCCTGGACGTTCGCCGCGAAGGCAAGCCGCTGCAGATCAAGGCAACGCTGAAGGAACAGGCACGTGTGGTCAGTGGCGAGAGCCTGGACCCGCGCCTGACCGGTGCCAGCTTCGTCGACCTGCCCGAATCGCTGCGTCAGTCTGGCGTGGGCGGCGTGCTGGTCAGCGAGGTCAAGCGCGGCAGCCGCGCCGCGACCAATGGCCTGCAGCAGGGCGACATCATCACCGACGCCACGGTGGGCGAGTTCGCCGACCTGGCCAGCTGGCGCGCCAATTTCCAGCAGCGCCCGCCCACCCTGGTGCTGCGCGTGTTGCGCAACAATGGCCAGCAGCAGGGCCAGTTGGTGATGCGCTGATCGCCTGGCCGTAACGCCCCCTATACCCACGTGATGCTATTGCTGTACGTCCAGGTCGGCCAAGCGCCGATCGCCCGTTCCCCCATCGCAACAGGAGTGATTCGATGAGCCCCACCAATACCGAGAACCTGAAGGACCACCTGGGTGAAGCCGGTTCCCACCTGAAGCAGGCCGCCAGCGCTGCCGGCGGTGCGATCAAGGGCGCTACCGGCGCCGCGACCGATGAACTGCGCATCGGCAAGGCCAACGTCAAGGCTGAACTTTCCGACAGCGCGCTGTCGGGCCTGGCTGCTGCCGAGTTCGGTGGTGCCGCCGCCAAGGAACAGGTCGACGCGCTGATGGACAAGGGCAAGGACCTGATCGACAGCGCTGCTGAGCTGATCCGCGAACGTCCGCTGGCCTCGTTCGGCGTGGCCTTCGCTACCGGCTGGATCATCGCCAAGCTGGCCCGCGGCAGCGACAAGTAAGCTGCGGCGTGAGCGAAGACACCACGCAACGTCCTGATCCGGCGGCCACGCCGCCGTTGGACGAAAGCATCCGCCAGGTCGGCGCAGCCGGCCGGGCGACTGCCGATTCGGCCAAGCACTCACTGCGTTCGCTGCGCCGGTTGGCGTCGGCGGACTTCGCGCTGGCGCGCAGCGCATTCGGCCGCGCATTGGCTTGGGCCGGCGTCGCCATCGTGTTCGGTGCGTCGGCCTGGCTGTTGCTGGCCGCCACCCTCATCGCCCTGCTGCAGAGCTTCGGCCTGAGCTGGCTGCAGGCCCTGCTGATCACCTCGCTGCTGAGCCTGGCCGTCACCGGCTATGCGATCTGGCGCGTTTCCTACTTCTTCCACCACACCGGCATGCACGCCACCCGGCGTCAGTTGTCCCGGTTGGGCCTGTTCGATGAGCCCACCGATGATGATCCCGATGCCGGCGTGCAGATCCCGGAGGGCAAGCCATGAAGTTCGGTGCACTGCAGCGGCGTGTGAAACGTTGCGAACAGGTGATGGCCGTGCGCCTCGGCGAGACCCAGGACCACTGGAACGTGCTCAGCCAGGTCTGGCGACAGGGCTGGTCGCCACTGCGCATCGTGGTGGTGGGCCTGGCCGGCGGGTTCATCGCCGGCAAGCTGGAGGTTCCGGGCAAGGTCAACGGAGCGCGTTGGCTGCAGATGGTCGGTTCGGTGTCCAGCCTGTTCGCCAGCGCCCAGGCCGCGTTTGCTTCGGTGGTGGCGGCGCAGGCGGCGGAAACCGCAGACGATGCCGCCGACCAGGTGGATGAAGCGGCCGGGCCGCCCCCCGCCGCCGCAGCACGACCGGCAGCGCGCCCCCCGGTGGCCGAGCCCGAGCTGCGTGAGCCCCGTCCGGCCGAAGCGGCGACCGAGATGTCCGAACGTTGACGAACCTTACCCGCCGCGTTGATCGCGGCGGGCCGATAATGGGCTTCTCTTTCTGGTCGGTGCGTCGATGAGCGAGTCCCTGTTGTCCCCGTCGTCGCCTGCGCCGGACGAGTCCGCACCCCTGCCGCCGCCCTCGCGCCCACGTGGCCCGATGTCGCTGGTGATCCTGGCGACCCTGGCCGTGGCGTTCACCCTGTGGGCGGCGCAGGACATCATCCTGCCGGTCCTGCTGGCGATGTTCTTCGCCCTGGTCGGCAACCCCATCCTGCGCCTGCTGCAGAAGCTGTGGATTCCGCGCGCGCTCGGCGCCCTGCTGGTGCTGGGCGCCGGCCTGGGCGTGACCGGTGCGCTGGCGGTGCAGCTGATCGGCCCGGCGATGGACTGGGCACAGGAAGCACCGCAGCAGCTGCGCAAGGTTGCGCGCCAGGTGCAGGACCTGACCAAGCCGGTGCAGCAGGCCAACCAGGCCGCAGAGAATTTCGCGCGCGTGGCCGGCGGCGACGGCAACCGCAAGGTGCAGGTGATCCGCACCCAGCTGGACGACCCCTACCGCATGCTCACCCGTGCGCCGCGGCTGGCCGCCTCGGTGCTGGCCGTCGTGCTGCTGACGCTGTTCTTCATGATCTACGGCCAGAGCCTGCAGCGTGCAGCGATCGCCCTGTTCCCGAACCGGCAGCAGCAGCGTTTCACCAGTGACATCCTGCGCTCGATCGAGCATGAGGTGTCGCGCTACGTATTGACCATCAGCGTGATCAACACGGTGGTCGGCCTGCTGTTGGCCGGGGTGCTGATGCTGCTGGGCATCGGCCTGCAGGAGGCGCTGCTGTGGGGAACCGTGGCGGCGCTGCTGAATTTCGCGCCCTATGTCGGTCCGCTGCTCGGCGTCGCATTGATGCTGCTGATGGGCTTTGTCGAGTTCCGCGACCCGCTGCAGGCACTGCTGCCTGCGGCCGCCTACCTGGCCCTGCATACCCTAGAAGGGCAGCTGGTGACGCCGATCGTGCTTGGTCGGCAGATGAAACTGTCACCGCTGGTGCTGATCCTGGCGCTGATGGTGTTCGGCTGGGCCTGGGGCATGATCGGCCTGCTGCTGGCGGTGCCGCTGCTGGTCTGCATCAAGCTGGTGCTGGCGCGGCTGGACGGCATGCACGGCTGGGCGCGGCTGCTGGAGTGAGGCGCGCTCCATCGACGGGCGTGCGGGGAGAGGAACGGTGGGACGGCGAAGGTTGGCAGAATATGCGCCCGCTTTTTCCCAGGATGGAACCCTCCCCATGTTCTCTTTCGCGCGTCGATGCCTCGCCCTGACCTGCCTGGCCGCCCCCGCCTTCGCCGCCGCCCCGCCCAGTGCGGAAGTGGCCCGCACCCAGCTGGTGGAGGCCATCACCTGCCAGCGCCATCTCACGCCCGGACAGTTCGATGCCATGGCCAAGGTGCTGATGCCCGCCGGGGCCAAGACCAGGGACGAGTACGACGACGGCTACACACTGGCCTCGCCGCTGATGGTGCTTGGCCTGCCGGTGACCCATGTGACCTCCTACGACGGCTCCAGCGGCGAGGATGGCGTGGACAGTTACACGGCGTACTTCGGCAGCGCGGAAATCAGCAAGGTCGCCGCCTTGGCGAAGATGCCGCCGCCGGTGGCGGTGGCTACCGGCGCGAAGTGGGCAGGCATGACCTGAGCGTCGATCGCGTCGATGGCCAGACCGTCCTGTACTGCTCCTACGACCTGCGCAGCCACTGACGGCGGCGGCGCCTGCCCGCCGCGCGCATGAAAGCCCGCGCGGGCAGGCGTAGAATGGCGGGGTGAAATTCCCTGTCCTTGCCATCACCCTCGACCTCGACGATACGCTGTGGCCGTTCGCTCCGATCGGCGCCCGCATCGACCAGGTCCTGTTCGACTGGATGCGCGAACACAGCCCCGCCACCGCCGCGATGTATCCGGTGGCGGCCATGCGCGAACTGCGCGAGCGCTCGTTCCGCGACAACCCCCACCTGCATTTCGACCTGAGCGCGCTGCGCCGGCTGACGATCCAGGAGGCGCTGGAAAACAGTGGCGCCAGCCTGGATCTTCTGGAACCGGCGTATGAAGTGTTCTACGCCGCGCGCAACCAGGTGGAGTGCTACCCCGATGCGCTGGACGCACTGGCGCGTATCGCCGCGCGGGTGCCGGTGGCCGCGTTGAGCAACGGCAACGCCGATCTGGAACGGATCGGCCTGGCCCATCACTTCAGCTTCCAGCTGGGCGCGCGCGAGCATGGCGCGGCCAAGCCGGAAGCGAGCATTTTCCACGCTGCCTGCGACCGCCTGGGCGTCGCCCCGGCGCAGGTGCTGCACGTGGGCGACCACGTCGAGATGGACGTGGCCGGCGCGATGGCTGCCGGCCTGCGCGGCTGCTGGATCAACCGCGAAGCAGCCACCTGGAACCATCCGCAGCTGCAGCCTGACCTGCAGTTCGACACCCTCACCGGCCTGGCCGATTGGCTCGATGCCAACCTCGACGCCGCCGACGCTGACGCATCCCGGAGTACCTGACGCATGAGCGAGATCACTGGCTTCACCGCCGACACCACCGCCGCACTGCCGCTGCACGTGCTGGACCGCAGCCAGTTCGAGGCGTGGAAGAACAGCCAATCTGCTGCCACCCAGGCGTGGTTGAAGTCGCAGGGCTTCACTGCGGGCGCGCATTCGGTTGCGCTGCTGCCCGGCGCCGATGGCCTGGCTGGCGCGGTGATCGGCGTCGGTGATCGTGCCGATGCCTACAGCTACGCCCATGCACCGCATGCCCTGCCGGAAGGCAGCGTGTGGCAGCTGGCCAGCGAACTGCCGGCCGCCGAGCAGGCGCTGCTGCAGCTGGGCTGGGGCCTGGGCAGCTACCGCTTCGACCGCTACCGCAAGCGCAACCGCGCGCCGGCCCAGCTGGTGGCTGCACCGACCGGTGAAGTGGCCGACCTGATCGCCGCCAGCCTGCGCGTGCGTGACTGGGTCAACACGCCGACCGAAGACATGGGCCCGCAGCAGCTGGAAGACGCCGCGCGTGCCCTGGCTGAAGCGCATGGCGCGCAGGTGGAAGCCATCACCGGCGACGAACTGCTGGCGCAGAACTTCCCGGCCATCCATGCGGTGGGCCGTGCCTCGCACCGTGCGCCGCGGCTGATCGTGCTGCGCTGGGGCAAGGAGACCGACCCGGCGCTGGCACTGGTCGGCAAGGGCGTGTGCTTCGATACCGGCGGCCTAGACATCAAGCCGGCCGATGGCATGCGCAACATGAAGAAGGACATGGGCGGCGCCGCACACGCGCTGGCCCTGGCCGGGCTGGTGATGGCCCAGCAGCTGCCGGTGCGCCTGACCCTGCTGGTACCGGCGGTGGAAAATGCGATCGGCCCGGATGCCTTCCGTCCGGGCGAAGTGATCGCCACCCGCAAGGGCCTGAGCGTGGAGATCGACAACACCGATGCCGAAGGCCGGGTGATCCTGTGCGACGCGCTGACGTTCGCCGGTGAGCAGAAGCCGGACCTGGTGCTGGACTTCGCCACGCTGACCGGCGCGGCACGCATCGCGCTGGGCCCGGACCTGCCGGCGCTGTTCAGCAACGATGACACGCTCGCCCAGCAGTGGCTGCAGGCTGGCGACGCCACCCGTGACCCGGTGTGGCGCATGCCGTTGTGGCGCCCGTACCTGCGTTACCTGAGCAGCGGCATCGCCGACCTGGCCAACGCCGGTTCGCGCATGGCCGGCTCGGTCACCGCCGCGCTGTACCTGGAACGCTTCCTGGAAGACGGACAGCGCTGGGCACATCTGGACGTGTATGCCTGGAACGATGGCGAGCGCCCGGGCCGCCCGGCCGGTGGCGAAGCCCTGGCCCTGCGTTCGGCCTGGACGATGCTGAAGGCACGTTACGGCTGATGGAGCCGCCGGGCATGGCCCGGCGCTGCCCATGCCGGTGGGTGCCGACCTTGGTCGGCACTGCATCACCCTGCAAATCTGACGAAAAATTGAATTTCGGCCCCGGCCGGGTTCTGCGAGGATGGTGTGGTCGCCCACCCACACATCCGTGAAGGCAGGACTCCGACCATGTCGCTCTTCCGCTACACCCGCGCCGGCCAGGAGCCGGGCGCGCCGCGCCGGCATTCGCCCTTGCCCTGGATCGCGCTGATCGCACTGATCCTGGGCATCGTTGCCCTCGCCTTCGCCTGGCTGGCCGGTTGGATCGGCCGCGACCGGCTGACCGCACAGCGCTTCACCGACACCATCGAGGCCACCGGCCCTGCACATCCCGGCTTCCGCCGCGCGCACAGCAAAGGGGTGTGCGTGAGCGGCTGGTTCGAACCCAGCGCACAGGCGCCCACGCTGTCCAGCGCACGGGTGTTCTCGCAGGCGAAGGTTCCGGTGCTGGGCCGACTGTCGATCGGCGGCGGCGATCCGCACGGCGCCGATGGCAGCGCGCGCGTGCGCAGCATCGCCGTACAGCTGGTGGGCGATGACGGGCAGGAATGGCGGATGGCGATGAACAGCTTCCCGTTCTTCGCCGTGCCCACCGCCGAGGCGTTCTACGAGCAGACCCGCGCGCAGATTCCGGATCCGGCCACCGGCAAGCCCGACCCGCAGAAGATGGCGGCCGTGCTGGCCAGGTACCCCAGCGCACAGGCCTTCCAGCAGTGGGCCAAGAGCGCACCGTGGACCAGCAGCTGGGCCAACACCACCTTCAACAGCGTCAACAGCTTCTGGTTCACCAACGCACAGGGGCAGAAACGCGCGGTGCGCTGGCGCTGGCAGCCGCAGGCGCCGCTGGTGGAGATGGATGCAGAGGCACGCAAGCGGGCCGATGTCGATTTCCTCAGCCAGGAACTGCAGCAGCGCCTGGCCACCGGCCCGGTGCGCTGGAACCTGGTGGTCAGCCTGGCCGCGCCGGGCGATGCCATCGATGATCCCTCGGTGCCGTGGCCGGAATCGCGCGAACAGGTGGTGGCCGGCGTGCTCAGCCTCGACCGCATGCAGTCGCAGGAAGAAGGTGCCTGCGGCCAGCTCAACTTCGATCCGCTGATCGTGCCCAGCGGCGTACGCGGCAGCGATGACCCGATCCTGGCTGCGCGCTCGGCGGTGTATTCGCAGTCGTTCAACCGCCGCGAGCGCGAGCGCGCCAGCGGTGCGGCGGCACAAACGAAGGGGGAGGCACGATGAGCACCGGCAACGGCCACTTCAACCTGCTCGCCCGGGTGCTGCACTGGTCCATGGCGCTGATGATCATCGCCATGCTGTTCATCGGCGTGACCATGGTCGCCTCGCTGCACCTGCGCCCCATGCTGATCGACCTGCACCGGCCGCTGGGTATCGCCATCCTGCTGCTGGCGGTGCTGCGCCTGTACAACCGCCTGCGCCATCGCCCACCGCCGCTGCCAGCGGATCTTCCCGCGTGGCAGGTGCTGGCGGCGAAGGCTTCGCACTGGATGCTGTACGCGTTGATGCTGGCGATGCCGCTGATCGGCTGGGCGATGCTGTCGGCCGGCGGCTACCCGATCGTGCTGGGCGGTGGCCTGCACCTGCTGCCGATCGTGCCGCACACCCCGGCGCTGTACGCCGCGCTGCGCAATGCGCACAGCCTGCTGGCCTACGTGTTGTTCGCCACGGTGCTGATGCACGTGGGTGCGGCGCTGTTCCACCTGTGGGTGCGCCGCGATGGCGTGTTCCAGGCGATGGCACGCGGGAAGGATTGAATGGGTTCGCCGGGGATTCCCGGCTGCCCTTTTTCGCGACTGCGGAGGGGTGTCGCTTTCTTTGCTCGTGCACCGCGCTGCAGGAGCAGCGCGGAGCGGCGTAGCCGGCCCGTAGGGTGGCGCACATGGATGTGCGCCATCAAGAAAGTAACCAAAGAAACACGCCGCCAGCCGCGAGCCGGTGCTGCGCACCGGTACCCTGCGCTTCTCGGTGAATCAGGGGACGGCGCCGAACTCGCTGCGCTCAGACATCGGCGCCTCTTCGCCCCTGATTCCCCTGCGATGCTCGGCTCGCTATAAGGCGGACCCAACGTCAAAAGCCGCAGCTGCACCCAGTAGATCCACGCCATGCGTGGATGCCTTTGCCGTTGATCTTGACCTTCCATTCCGCCTTGAGCGAGCCGAGCACCACGGGTCCGGCGAGGGCGAAGAGGCGCGGGTGTCTGAGCGCAGCGAGTTCCCGCGCCCTCCCTCGACGGACCGAGGAGCACAGGGCACCGGTGCGCAGCACCGGCTCGCGGCTGGCGGCGCGTTTCTTTTGGTTACTTTTCTTTTCGCGCGAAAAGAAAAGTGACGCCCCCCTACAACCACCCCTTCTGCCGCGCCAGCCGGTACGCCTCGATCCGGTTGGCCACGCCCAGCTTGCCGATGCATTCGGACAGGTAATTGCGCACTGTGCCGTGCGACAGCCCCAGCTGCTCGGCGATCTCGCTGGCGGTGCGGCCCTCGCCCGCCAGGCGCAGTACGCGGCGCTCGCGGTCGGTCAGCGGGTCGGCCTGCGACCACGCATCCAGCGCCAGCTGCGGATCGATCGCACGGATGCCCTGCTTCACCTTGCGCAGTGCCTCGGCCAGGTTCTCGGCCGGTGCATCTTTCAGCAGATAGCCCAGTACGCCCGCTTCCAATGCGCGACGCAGGAAACCGGCACGGGCGAAGGTGGTCACGATCACCACCTTGATCGGCAGTTCATGGCGGGCGATGCGCTGGGCGAGTTCCAGCCCGCTCAGCCCCGGCATCTCAATGTCGGTGACCAGGATGTCCGGCTGCAACTGCTGCAGCATGCGCCAGGCGGCTTCGCCGTCGGCAGCACTGCCCAGTACCTCGATATCCGGCTCCAGGCCCAGCAACGCCGACAATGCGCCACGCACCATCGCCTGATCCTCGGCCAGCAGGATGCGGATCATGCCGCGCCTCCCTGTGCCAGCGATGCCGGCGACAGCGGCGTAGTCGCGGCCACCAGGGGCACGCGCACGGTCAGCAGCGTGCCTTCCCCGCGCGGCGACTGCAGCGTCAACTGGCCACCCAGCGCCGCTGCCCGCTCACGCATGCCAGACAATCCATTGCCCTCGGCCTGCACGCCACCACGGCCGTCATCGCGTATCTGCATCACCAACTGTCGGTCCTCAAGCATGAAATCCACCTGCACCCCGGTCGCCTGCGCGTGGCGCACGATGTTGGTCGCCGCCTCGCGCAGCACCAGTGCCAGCCCACGCTCTACCTCCACTGGCATCGGTGGCGGCGGCATGTACTGCAGGTGTACCTGTTGGCATTCCAGCAGCAGGCGTGCCGAGGCCAGTTCGCCGGCCAGGTCGCTGGCGCGGATGCCGGTGACCGCACTGCGTACCTGCGCCAGCGCCTCGCGGGCAATGTCCTCGGCCTCGCCGATTTCCTGCCGGGCACGCGCGTCATCGCGGTCGTACAGCTTGCGCGCCAGTTCCAGCTTCAGCGTGATCAATGACAGCGTATGCCCCAGCAGGTCATGCAGATCACGGCCAATGCGCTCGCGCTCGGCGGTGGTTGCCAGGCGCCGCACCTCATCCTGGGACAGCTGCAGGGCGACGTCGCGCTGATGGCTCAAGGCCTCCACGTTCACCACCAGCCCGACAATGAACGACACCGCCGGCATCCACACCATGGCCTGCCACGGATAACCGAAGTAGAGCGCGGTGCTGCAGAACAGGAGATTCAGGCCAGTGAGCTGCAGCAGGTACACCCACCAGCCGCCGCGGCTGCTCATACGGATCATCACGCAGCCGAACACGAAGTAGCTCAACCCCGACGGATACCACGGCAGCAGCACCAGGGCCATCGCAATCATGCCCAGCGCGTAGCGCCAGGCGTGGTGCCGTGGCGCCAGCATCACCCTGGCATAGAACAGCAGGAACAACGGATAGCTGGCCAGCGTCAGCAACAACCAGCGCAGCGTGAAGCCATTCCCGAGCACCGGGGTAAGGAAGATCCAGACCGACCACAGCAGGTGGATCGCACCACTCCAGGGCGACTTGCCACGCCGCAGCAGTTCGGCCACCGCCGAATCCGGGGCAGGGCGCAGCAGGGACGCAAGCCAGCTCGGTGGCACGGAAGATTCCAGGCGGGGACGATCGCTGCCGATCATGCCAGTTCAGTCGACCCGGCGCAGGCGGCGGCGCGCCTGCGCCACCAGTTCATCCACCTGCAGCATCGGCGGCAGACTGGTGCTCTGCAGCATCACGCCAAGGCCGAGCCGATGATCGCGCTGCTGCGGATCACCACCCAGCAGCTCGACCTGGCCGGCGTCGGCACGGCGCAGGCCCAACAGCACGCTGATCGCGGTACTCTTGCCGGCACCGTTGCGGCCCAGCAGGGCCAATACCTGGCAAGCGCGCACCTGCAGGTCGATGCCGTGCAGGGCGGTATGGTCGCGGTAACGCACCTGCACCTGCTGCAGGCGGGCCAGCGACGGGGCGATCGTATCCATGTGCGGTACCGGTAGCGGGGACGTTGCCATCCTGTGCCGCCGTGGTCACATTTCGCAGTTGCCGCCGTCAATGACATCGGATGACAGCTGTCACTGCCATCGCCGATGCACCTGCCTTCATGCTGTGCCGCACGCTCCACCGCCGGAACCGCCGCTGCCTGCCCTTCCGGTCACACCCGCCCGAACGCCTGTGATGGAACGAATGAACGCTTCTGCCGAGCTGTTGAAGGAACTCCGTATCGACCGCAAGTCGCCGCCGCCCGCCTCCAGTGGCGGCAGTGATGGCCGCCGCTGGCTGTGGATCGCCGTGGCCGTGATCATCGTGCTGCTGGCCGGTGGTGCATTCGCACTGTTCGGCCGCGCGCCCACCGTGGAAGTGGACACCGCACCGGCGGTGGCCATCCAGCAGGGCAGCGCCAGCAGTTCGGTGCTCGACGCCAGCGGCTACGTGGTCGCCCGGCGCATGGCCACGGTGTCGGCCAAGATCACCGGCAAGGTGCGTGAGGTGATGATCGAAGAAGGCATGCGGGTGGAACAGGGGCAGATCATGGCCACGCTGGACCCGATCGATGCCGACGCGCAGCGCAACCTGTACGCCTCGCAGCTGCAGGCCGCACGCAGCCAGGTGGTCGGCCTGGAAGCACAGCAGAAGCAGGCCGCCGCCGAAGCCAGCCGCCTGCAGGCGCTGGTTGGCCAGCAGCTGGTCTCGCGTTCGCAGTACGACCAGGCCGTGGCCCAGCGTGACAGCCTGCGTGCGCAGCTGGAAACCGCACGACGCAACGTCAAGGTTGCCAACGATCAGCTGTCCATCGCCGACCTTGGCGTGGACAACAACATCGTGCGCGCGCCGTTCTCCGGCGTGGTCACCGCCAAGGCCGCGCAGCCCGGCGAAATCGTCTCGCCGCTGTCGGCCG
>Ga0213828_1002068_pt1 | contig 15291 bp, 13 predicted proteins | sample MC6MC0897MG_FD_180664 | JGI IMG/M metagenome (GOLD analysis project Ga0213828, IMG submission 180664) | Enriched soil aggregate microbial communities from Iowa State University, Ames, United States - MC6-MC0897-MG | ecosystem: Environmental > Terrestrial > Soil > Unclassified | place: USA: Iowa...
AAAAATAAAGTTTTGATTTTACGCGGATCTGGTGAAAATTTTACTGCTGGCTCTGATATTAAAGAATTCAACGCCATTTCCCTTGAAAAAGCGGAAGAAGCCTTTGTACATATGGAAAAAACGATCTCCACTATTGAACGTTTACCAATTCCAACAATCGGCGTCATTAATGGTCCCGCAATGGGTGCTGGCTTAGAGCTCGCCTTAGCTTGTGACATCCGTATTGGCTCCGAGAAAGCAAAGCTTGGGATTCCTGTCGGTAAATTAGGGATTACCTTAAATAACAAATTTGCACAGCGTTTAGTACAACTTGTAGGCCCTTCAACTACGAAGGATTTAGTATTTACCGGTCGCATGTTTAAAGCGGAAGAAGCCTTTAAGCTTGGTATGCTTAATTATTTAGTAGCTGAAAAAGATTTAAATAAATACATGATTCGCATGGGTAAGCTTGTGGCTGGGATGTCACCAGAATCGTTATTAGCCGTGAAGCAATCTGTTCAAGAATGCGTGGACAGTGTGCCAACATTATGGAACGGTTCAACACCGTTTGTAGGAAACGATTTTGCAGAAGGCTGCCGTGCCTTTGTCGAAAAGCGTCAGCCTCAATTTACACGTCAATCAAAATAAAAAATAGGTACTCTGCTCGCCTTTGTTGCGAATGGAGTACCTATTTTTTATGATTTTCGCTTAATTACTACCGACTTAATGTGAAGATGAATCGCATCTAATTCATAACCAAAATGCTGAGAAAATTCTGCCTGTATCGTTTTCTGTAATTCATACAATCGGTCTGGTAATGAATAGTTGATTGGTAGCTTAAGTTGTAATGTAATCGTTGCTTGCGCTAGCTCACCAAAGATAAATTGTACTTGTTCGACCTTGTGTACGATATTTTGTTTTGCACAGCAATACGTTAATAACTGCACATAAACATGCCTGTCAATAGCTATATATTCCTGTTGAAAATCAGGGCGAACAATCGTCGTCTCCCCTATTTTTTCACGCTTTGAAGAGAAAATCTCCTTCCCTTTTTGCACGAGCCGTTTAAAAAAGTTTTGCTCGACTTGGCGGTATGGTATTGGCATGACGTGTTTCCCTTGCGTCTGTCGAATAAAGCGAGCTTTGGCGATTTCTTTTGGCGAACGTACATCCTCGACATAGTAATATTTCTCGATAGGATCAAGCTCTAGCTGTCGAGCGATCGTCTTCGTCATTTTATCGGACGTGCCGATTACTAAAATCGATTGTACTTTATATGTATCAAGAGCTTTTTTTACTTCCTCACGGTGGACATCGTCTGTGAAAATGGCTCGACGAACTGCTGTAATCGTATTTTTCTCAAACTTTGCCGAGATTCCTGCTACCTTCACACCATTTACAATTAAAAGTCCATCATCAATAAGAGCCTCTACACCGATTTTATGGGCAAAAACAAGTGCGCTTGTACTTTTCCCTGTTCCGCTTGGGCCACTTAACGAATAAACATTCATAGTTTTCATAGCCTCCCTTCCATTTCATTATCATAGCAGAAATGTTATTCATTTTCCGTCAAAATTATTATTTCCAGCATTAGCAAAATTATTTCCGCTAGCCTACGCACACATCTTGTCCATTATTTAAATATATTCTTTTTTCAGAATAACTTTCCCTTTATGTGTTTTAGTATGATAAAATGTGTACTACTATTCTGTTATACAACTATAAGGAGTGTACTAGTTTGAAAATCGTACCATCTAAAAAAATGTCTTTATTTACACCAGCAATTTTCGGAGATTTAAAAAAACATGCTAAACAACAAGAAGCTAAAGGTATGACAATGATTGATTTAAGTTTAGGTAGCCCTGACCTTCCTCCACACGCTAAAATCCGTGAGCATTTATCCTATAGAGCAGGTTTAGCAGAATCTTACGGATATACATTAACAGGAACACAACGTTTTTATGAAGCCGTTAGCCGCTACTATAAACGTCGTAGTAATGTAGATTTAGATCCCGCTTCTGAAATCATTCAAACGATTGGCTCTCAAGAGGGCTTAGTGCATTTACCAATCGCCTTTTGTGATCCAGGTGACATCGTACTATCCACAAACCCAGCTTACGTTGCCTATGATGCAGGGATTCATTTAGCAGGTGCAACTCCGTACTATATGCCACAAACAGCTGACAACGACTATTTACCAGATCTTGACGCTGTACCTGAAGAAATTGCACAAAAAGCAAAACTACTGATTTTAAACTTACCAGGTAACCCAGTGCCTGCAATGCCTTCATTAGCTTATTTTGAAATGGTCATTGCCTTTGCGAAAAAATACAACATCATCGTCTTACATGATGCGGCTTACTCTGAGTTCTATTTTTCAGGTGATGGCCCAATTAGCTTTCTAGCCGCTCCCGGAGCAAAAGAAGTCGGGATGGAAATTAACTCTTTATCGAAAAGCTTTAGCCTAGCGGGTACACGTATCGCTTATATCGCTGGCAACGCTGAAATGATTAACATCATCAAGCAATTAAAATCAAACCTAGACTTCGGTATTTTCGAGCCTATTCAAGATGCTGCGGTCGTAGCGCTTGATAATGCCGAGGAAATTACAGCAAGTTTACGTGAAACATTCTCAGAACGTCATAAAACACTAATGAACGGCTTACGTGATTTAGGATGGGATGCAGCCCCTTCTGACGGTGGCATGTTCGTCTGGGCAAAATATCCGTACGACATTGACTGTACAGAGCTAGCTTTTAAACTAATTGAGCAAGCCGGCATTGTGACAGTTCCTGGTACAGTATTCGGCTCTGCTGGACAAGGCTATTTACGTTTAGCCTTAGTACAACCAAAAGAATTGTTACAGGAAGCTGTTGATCGATTAGCACAAGTACAAGTAACACCACAAAAATAAACATGTAAACATTATGAAAACCCTTCTAACTTTACTTGTTGGAAGGGTTTTTGCTGTAGCTTACTATGTAATCATCTAGTATCGGTCGATCCGGTGGACTAATATTTTTGGGTAAATCATCTAAAGGGAAAAATTGAAGCATCGTTGCCTCGTTACTATCATAAGTGAGTAAACCACTATATTCTTGACATTCAAAAGCTGTAACTACGATATACACTTCATCACCATGAGGATATTGATAATAAAAATCCTGTCCCGAATAAGTATTAATTAATTTTAGGTTTTTAGCTGTAAGCCCTGTTTCTTCAAATAATTCTCGATGGGCGACTTGTTCTAAAGTTTCACCTAGCTCCATTGAACCCCCAATCAAGCCCCAACACCCGTTGTCTATTCGAAGCTGTAGTAAAACTTGTTGACGATTATTGATAACTAATACACACGCACCACACATAATTAATGGTTTAGTTCCAACTACTTTACGCAAATCCTTTATATATCCCATAAAGCCCTCCTAATAAGATAAGATATGATTTGAATCATCCGTTCATTTCCAATTTTTGTGATATAATTAACCTTAGAAAAGTGGGATATTTACCAAACATTACCTTTCTTAATATTAAAATACTTCAAAAAAATTGACTTTTCAAGAAGAACCCACAACCAAAATGCAATATTCCTAAGATACAACTTCTACATGAACTCGTATCTTACAAACTATACAACCCATTTAATTTATAGCTATTCCTTTATTTTTTACCACTCTATATAAGAAAGGATGAAGGCTTTTGCTGAGAGAAATGATTAAAACAGATCGTGGAGAATTTGAAGTATTTATTGGTGGAAAAGGCACAGACCCAATTTGCATAGCACATTTATACCAAGAATTTTTATCTGGTAAAGAGCCATTTTCCGCTGCAGTTGGAGAATATTATAAAGTAATATTAGTAAATTTAAAAAATACGGGATCTTCCACTAAAATTAAATCAAAGAAAGATTTAAGCATAGAAGAAACTGTGAAAGATTTAGAAAGTATTCGAAAAAAACTTAAATACTCTAATTGGGCTTTTGCTGGACACTCAACAGGAGGTTTTTTAGGTTTAACTTATCTTTCTATGTATCCAGACAAACTTTCTGAAATTATTTTATGTGGGACAGCAGCATCCAATAGAATAAACCGGTCTAAAAACAATTTATTCAATGTGGAAAATGGAAAATACAAAAAAGATATGATAAAAATCTTCTTTAAAATGTTACCTTTTATGAGTAAGAAAAGTAAAGAATCTGCAGCAAAAAAATTCTTCGAGTTATGTATTCATTCTAAAGAAAAAGTTGATGAATACTACAAAAAAATGCAATTTGTCGCTATTAATAAATCAAGAATGGCAGCTTATTCATCTGAATTACGTAATTATGATGTCAGTGAAACTATAAATAATAACCTTGTTCCGTCTTTAATCTTATGCGGAAAATATGATGTTCAATGTCCTATTGAATTTTCTGAAGAACTACATAACTTGTTGCCTAATTCAAGCCTTCAAATATTTGAAAATAGTAACCACTTCCCTTTTATTGAAGAACATGAAAAATTTTTAGATGCACTATATACTTTTACAAATCGACTAACTTCAAACACTTCGACTCTCTAAAAAAATGACACAATTGCTTTCATTCCTTCACGTTGAGTAAGCTTGTGAACTTTGATTTCAATCAAAAAAACAGTTACTGCACTTTCGCAGTAACTGTCTCTTCTTACACCTCATATTTTTGCTGTTCCTCATCTTCGTAACGATTATAACGTTGCTTAAATAGCTTGAATAAATGTGTCACAAGTACTTTTAAGATGGCATAGCCTGGAATCCCTAAAATAACACCTGGTACGCCAAATAATGAACCTGCCGTTAATAACACAAAAATAATTGTAATTGGATGGATACTTAGTGATTTACCCATAATTTGAGGAGAAATGAATTTCCCTTCAATCAGCTGTACAACTGTCCATACAATGGCTAATTTAAACAGCATGAACGGTGATGTTACAAGAGCGATAATAACAGCCGGTGTAATCGCAATGACTGGCCCTAAGTATGGAACCACACTCGTGATCATCGCAAGGAAACCAAGCAATAAAGCATATTTCATACCGATAATTAAAAAGCCGATTGTCACCATTGAACCGATACACATGGAAACTAAAATTTGCCCCTGTATGTATGAACTAATTTGCTTGTCCATATCGTGGAAAATTTCATGTACTTCTTTGCGCATACGTGGTGGGCATGCTTTTAAAATAAAATTCGGTAGTTTTTCACCATCTTTAAGTAAGTAAAATAAAATAAATGGCACCGTCACTAATGACAGAACAATTCCCGTTAATGTTGAAACGAAGCCAGTAATACCAGATGCTACGCCTTGCGCTAAGTTGGTAGCCGTATCTTTTACTGTTTTCACCATATCCGTAGTAAAGTTCTTCACTACGTCATTAAAATTCATTTTATCTAAGTACTCAGTAATGCGTGAATTATTGAGATAATCAACCGTATTTTGCGTTAACGCCATAAAATACTCTGGGAATTCCTTTGCTAAATTAGTAAACTGGTCTCGCAAAAACGGATAGACAAGTAATACTAATAACGTTAATATGCCAATTACAGCGATATACAGTAGTAAAATACCCCAAATTCTTGGGATACGCCACCTTTCTAAAAGCCCTAATAATGGGCGTAATAAATAATACGCAATACCGGCAAGTACCCCTGGTAGAACTACTACCTGAAATAAAACCTTTAGCGGGGTAAATATAAAGGAAACTTTTTGGAACATAAAAATAACGCACGCAAGTAATACTAAAATAATTAGTGTAAAAAATAAGTTTTTACCACCTAAAAAGCGAATAAACTTTGTTGAAAAGAAATTCGATCGCTCTCTTGGTCTTTCTTTTTCCATGTACTCACCCCAATACAAATCCTATACCTTTATTTTACAAGAAAATGTTAGCTTTGGCGAAACATCACTCCAAAGAAATACCTAAAAATTTACGTAAAAATTCTTTGTTTTTCTCTACATCAATAACGATTGAATCACCAGCATGACTAAAGTATTCGTAACTAAAACTACCTTCAATTGGAATCGTTGCTTTTTCTATGTTGATTTTACCTTTAGACACCATTTTAAGCACTTGTTGAACCTCTTCTTTAGATGAAAGGTCCGTTGTTATATAGCCTTGTGCTGCACCAACGAATTTTGGTAAATTCACGATATTTTGAGGCGCTAATATTTCATTCTTTAAGGCTTCGATCACTTTTTGCTGACGTGCGACACGACCAAAATCGCCTTCAGCATCGTGGCGGAATCGGGCATAACCAAGTAACTCTTGACCATTTAAGTTTTGCTCACCTTGCTTTAATGAAACACCAATTTTTTCAGACATATCCTTCTCTACATCGATTTTCACTCCATTTGGCGCTAAAATATCGACAAGTGATTCAAAATTTTTAAAATCGACAATAGCATAATGATGAATCGGAAGACCAAACATATTGCTAATCGTATCCTTTAATAATTGAACACCACCTAGATAGTAAGCCGTGTTTAGCTTATAGGATTGGTAACCAGGGATATCCGCATAAATATCTCGCATAAATGATACGAGTTTGACATCATTTGTTTTCTTGTTCCAAGACAATACCATCATTGTATCTGTTCGTGATTTCTCTTCACCACGTGTATCGATTCCTAATAATAAATAGTTTTCAATATCGCCTTTTACTGTGTCGCCGCTGAAATCCTCCTGAGCTACCTTTGTATCGCTTGCTAATTCTAGCCCATCTCGATATTGCTTAACAGCATAGCCCACGCCGACAATGACACAGAGTAATAACAATGTGAACAATACTCTCCCTTTTCGCAATCGACGTTTTTTGGGACGTTGCGAGCGTCTTGTATAATCTTGCTCTTCCATAACTAGTAACTCCTCTATTTTTTATAGTTAATGTAACGATTCATCGTAAGGAAAGTTTCATTTTAAACGTTGCTGCGCCTATCATCAACTACCTATTCGTTATTTTACACCTAAAATGCCAATAACGAGCAAAATAATGCTATAATTTCTTCAAAACAGAGTAGAAAGGATGATCAATATGATTGAAAAAGCGACGTTTGCTGGTGGCTGTTTTTGGTGTATGGTTAAGCCATTTGTTGAATGGGATGGCATACATAAGGTTACTTCTGGCTACATGGGTGGCCATTTAAAAAATCCTACTTATGAGGATGTCAAAAAAGGTACTTCTGGCCATTTAGAAGTAGTCGAAATCGAATTCGATCCTAGCGTTTTTAGTTATGAGCAGCTTCTTGATATTTACTGGATGCAAATCGACCCAACGGATGCCTATGGTCAATTCCATGACCGTGGTGAATCATACACGACGGCCATCTTCACTTATTCAGAAGAGCAAAAGCGCATTGCCGAATTATCCAAGGAAAAACTAGCAAAAAGTGGTCGCTATATTAAACCTATTGTAACCACAATTCGCGATGCCAAACAGTTTTATCCTGCGGAAGATTATCATCAGGACTATTATAAAAAAGAGTCGGAGCATTATGAGAAAGATCGTGCGCTGTCAGGTCGAGATCAGTTCATCACTGAGCATTGGGAGAAAAAAGCGTTTTCTGATTAATTTATCTCTTTGAATCGAAAAATTTAAATGACGTGTATAAAAGATAATAAAAGGTCTATACTATTAAAGATTTCACTTCAAATCCAATGACAAGGAGGGTTAACCCGATGAGTGGGGCTGACCGGTAACTCAGAAGGACCATCAATACTGAATGAAGCTAAAGCACAGTTGTCTTAAAATTTAAGATCAATGCGGAAGCGAGGCAGTGTGTCATGGAGCACTATAAGTAAGTGAGAATCAGGCCCGGGATTTATTCCCGGGTTTTTATTTTTTCGATATTGTAGCTTTGATTTATTTGAGGTAATTTTTCCAATAAATATTAAGTAAAATTGTACTTCAACTCCCATGAAAGAACTTAATCATCTTTCATTTTCTGTGGTGAAGTGCTGATTTTTGCATTTCATGGATGGCTAACGGTATAGTTGAAGAATAAACGGTCTATACTATTAAAGATTTCACTTCCAAATCCAATGACAAGGAGGGTTAACCCGATGAGTGGGGCTGACCGGTAACTCAGAAGGACCATCAAAGCTGAATGAAGCTAAAGCACAGTTTTCTTAAAAAATTTTAAGATTCAATGCGGAAGCGAGGCAGTGTGTCATGGAGCACTATAAGTAAGTGAGAATCAGGCCCGGGATATAATTCCCGGGTTTTTTATTTTTGTTTCCATACTTTAGCTTTGTACAAAATCATACTTTTTTACGGTGATTTTTTTATTTATGTTGAAATTGTACTTAGTCTAACGGAGCTGTATAGTTGAAAAAGGAACTTATCTTTTAATCGAAAATCAAATTTAAAGACAGACAGGAGTTAGATACGATGATAAAAGGTTTCGGAGGAATATTTTGGAGAACTAAAAATCTTGATGTTATCAAAAAATGGTACAGCGAAGTGTTGAAGATTGAAATAGAAAATTGGAATGGGGCTGTGATTAAACCCCAATCAGGAAATGAGACGATCTTTTCTTTCTTTACCGAAGATGACGGCTATTTTCCAACAGAACAACAAGTGATGTTAAATTTCCAAGTACATGATATTAACGAGACGATTAAGCATCTTGAACATATTGGTGTACCTCTTGAAAAAAAAGAAGAGATTAGTGAATATGGAAAGTTTATTTGGATTAAAGATCCTGAAGGTCGATTGATCGAACTTTGGGAGAAATAGCGAGTTTTAATACTTTACGAATATAAAGGAAGTGCCTAATTTTTTGAATTAAGCACTTCCTTTTTTCCTATATTATTAAGTTGTTTTCAAAAAAGACTGAAGGGCATCAAAGAAACGCTTGCCGTATTTTTCGAATTTTACTTCACCAATCCCACTAACATGTCGTAACCCTTCAAGCTCCATTGGCTTTTTGTCGCATAGTTCACGTAATGTTTTATCAGAGAACACAACAAATGGTGGTACCTGTTCTTCATCCGCAATCTCTTTACGCAATACTCGTAAATGCTCAAATAACGGGTCATTGTCTGCGAGTTTACGCACAGTAACCGCTTCTTTTCGCATAACCGTTCGATTACCCATTAGCACCTCTTTGCCTTCCTCAGGTACATAAATAGTTGGAAACGTGCCATGCTTAACAGCCAGTAAACCTTCAGCGATTAAAAATTCTATAAAGCTTGAGACATCCTTCGAGGAGTATTGGCCTTTTAAAATGCCATAGGTAGACAGCCTTGCAAAACCAAATTCAGTCATTTTTTGATTTTTGGAGCCAATTAGCACTTGAGCCACCATCGTCTTGCCGAATTTTTGCCCCATCCTTACGACACAGGCTAACACCTTTTGTGCATCTACTGTCACATCTTTGACTTCCCGTCCATCATTACAATTACTACAACGACTACAAGGCACCCCTGCTTCTTCGCCAAAATACGTTAAGATCGCATTTTGTAAACAGCCTTCTGTATGACAATAGTCAACCATCGTTTGTAGCTTTGCTAGTTCCTGCGTAATGCGAGCTTCATCCTGCGTCTGTTCAATTAAAAAGCGTTGTGTTTGGACATCCCCTGATGCATACAGCAAAATACAGGCACTTGGTAAGCCATCACGTCCTGCACGCCCCGCTTCCTGATAATAGCTCTCCATATTGCGCGGCATTTGATAATGAATGACAAAGCGTACATTACTCTTATCAATCCCCATTCCAAATGCATTGGTTGCTACCATAATACGTGCCTCATCTTTTAAAAAGCGCTCCTGCTCTGACGTACGCATGTCCTCTGGTAGTCCCGCATGGTATTTAGCAACAGATTCGCCCAAACGACTTAAAAGCTCATAGATGGCGTCGACTGCTTTTCGAGTCGCTGCATAAATAATGCCCGCTTCATTTTTATTTTTCACTAAATAATCTTTAATGTAACGTTCTTTATTTTCACCAATTAACACAGAGAATGCTAAATTATCGCGCGAAAAACCGGTAATCACAGTTGATTGCTCGTCAATATCTAATAATTGTCTAATATCGTCACAAACAGCTGGTGTAGCTGTTGCTGTAAGTGCTAAGACAGTTGGCTTTTGCGGCCACAAAGTAAATAATTTTTGGATTGCTCGGTAACTTGGTCTAAAATCATGCCCCCACTGGGATATACAGTGAGCTTCATCTACAGCAATCAATGGAACAGATAAATTCGCTAATACTTGTAAAAATGTTGCACTTTCTAATCGCTCTGGCGCTATATAAAGTAGCTTTAAATAACCTGCACTCGCAAGCTGCATCGTTTCATTCACTTCTTGCACGGTTAAGGTACTATTTATATACGCGGCTGGGATATTTGCAGCACGTAATGCTTCTACCTGATCTTGCATAAGAGAAATTAAGGGGGATATGACGACTGTGAGTCCATCTAGCATCAGTGCCGGAATTTGATAGCAAATTGATTTACCTCCGCCAGTTGGCATCACACAAAGACTTGATTGACCTCGTAATGTTTGTTCGATAATTGGTGCCTGTCCATTGCGAAATGAATCATAGCCAAAATGATGTTGTAGCATTTGTCTTGCTTGCTCCATCCAACTTTTCACTCCTCAGTTGTTAGACGAATAAGCTGATACTCGCCCTGTTCATTTTTATTTATTTCATATACCATCATAGAATTCGCAAGTGCTTCTTGACCAGCAGCATTCGTTAGTACATATTCCGTTTTTGCACGAACTACAATATTTTGTCCATCCATTTTGATGTTTTTAATCGTCGTATTGGAAAATTGAATTTTCGCGTGTTTGGATTCATAATACGCAACCATATTATTCAGTGTGCTTTGTAACTCATCTGTACCTGCGAAAGGTTTCATTACACTAGCATCATGAATCTCAACAGCTGCTTGTAAATGCTTATGAAATGTATCTATAAATAGTTTTACTTCATCGCTATTATAAGCAAAAATGTTCTTTCCATATCGATCAATAGCTTGCTGGACGGCTTCTTTGTCACCCTGTTCTATATATGGATATAAATTTTTTGACTGAGATAACCGATCTCTTGTCTTCATACCTTCTTCAATCCATTCATCTAAAAACGGCTCAATATCTTTAAATGGCAGTATGTACGGCTGTGAAACATCGTTTTGCTGGCGTTTAAAATAGATGCCTACAATTTCACCACTCTCCGCTTCTAGAACAGGGCTCCCTAAAGGTATGTTTTGTTCTGCATCTATGTAATAAGCTGCTTTTCTGTCACTATATTTTTTAATGACGTGCGGTAAACTATCGACAAAAACAGCTAATTGATTTAATTCCCCGTTATAAACAGTTGGCACCTTTACCGATGCTTTGTAGGTAACTTCTAAAATGGCGATATTATATGCTGTAGACATATAGTGCACATTGGCTTCCACAAGCTTATTATTATTAAATTGGACGAGAGCAGCTGGCTTTGAAGCTACGAGCGCACCATTTGTCACAATATAAAGCTTCGCGTCCTCTTTTTTTACAATAATGCCTGCACCGATTCCATTCTCTCCAACTATTTTTACTTCTGGTACAATTTTTTCTTCTTTCTTCATAATAACTTTTTCCGATTTTACCTCGGCCTTTTTAGTATGAAACATTTCTGCCAATGAATCATTTTCACAGCCTGTTAATAGTAAAGCTGTTGCTCCAAGAATGAGCATCTTTTTCCGCATACGTTCACCAAAACTTTCTTAAAGATCTTTCTACTCTATCATAAACAAGGTTATTATACGTTTCAAGTTTACATAATAATATTATTAAGTTCAACATGTTGTGAAAATACTACTCATCCCTTTTATTCAATTCGTTATACCTATAAAAAACGATTCTTTTCTAGCTTTGCTATGAAAAATGACTTATAAATCGCGTTTGTAATATTATTTATAAAAAAAAAAGACATGCGCGTAAATTCTCGCATGCCTCAAAATTATTTTTTCTTTAGCATAATTGTAGTAGCTACTATGCCAAGCATTAACAGCATAAATATGGCATAGGTAAAAGTATGATTACCCGTCACATCATAGCAATAGCCGATTAGTATAGGAATGATGGCACTTATCATAAAGCCTCCGGAAAGCACCATTGATGACCAGCTATTGGCCTCCTCATCATTTTTTGCCTCGTCCAATGGTAACAATAGACCAATTGGAAATAAGCCACTTAAAACGATCCCTATTATTAATACGGCAATCCACAACATAGCACCTGAACTTAACCATAGTAGTGCAAAGCCGAAAATACCTAGGATTCCTAAAGAGAAAAGCCAACCCATTCGATTCGCCCACTTCTCCATTAGTATAGGGACAGAGATATTTCCAATCATTTGAACGATTGACATAAATGTTAGCATAGAACTTGCAGCAACAAGTGAATAGCCCTTATCCTGTATCATCGGTACTAACCAAGACATCATTGAGAAAAACAACGATGTTTGTAAACCAAAATAAATTAAAATAGTCCAAGCACGAACATTTTTCCATGGATTTCGCGCATCATTTTCACTCAATACATCTGTTTCTGATAACTCATCCTGGTCTTTTTGTATTGTCAGTAACCAAATGACAAGAGCGATCATTGCTAGTACTGCCCAACTGCCGAGCGCCATTGTCCAGCTCTCATGAAAACGATTATAAAATGTTACTGTTAGTGCTGCACTTAATGTTGCCCCTGTTCCTATTCCAAATGAATAAATACCTACAACTGTTGTAAAACGGGTCGGGAATTTCTTTTTTATATAGGCATTTAACATTGGACCAATTAGCGCAATGGCAAACCCTGCAGCAAAGCTTGTGACCACAAGTAGTCCATAGCTTTCTTTAAAAAAGCGTAGCCCATTTGCTAATGCGATGATGATTAGTAGTAGCGTGATTGCTGTTTTTGTTCCGAGTTTCCTTTGTAAGGGTACTGCGAATGGTGCAAAGAGTCCCATACAAAACACCGGAATAGACGTTAAAAAGCTCATTTTTGTATTGGATACATGGAGTGACTCCAAAAGTACATTAAATAGTGGTCCAATTCCTGTGACTGCTGGCCGCATATTGAGTGCAACGAAAAAAATACTGACAATCACAAGTAGCGCGGAAACACGCCATTGCTTTTTCTTCATACTTTCTATAAACCTTCTCTCTATATATTTCGAAAAATCCCACTAAAGTCTAACATTCTGATAAGACCTTAAATTTCACACTATTTCCTTGTACCATTTTTTCTAGTTGCGGTCAATTTCATATCAATAAATGACTGAAAATGCATCTACAACGATGATATAGAAGCGCCTACATATTTTTAGGCGCTTCAATTCCTAACAATGCTAACGATTCTTTTAAAACAACAGATACACATTGACAAAATGCTAATCGTGAACTTCTTTGGTTGTCATCGACCAATACTTTATTTTGCGCATAATATTTATTAAATAGACGCGCTAATTGTAGGGCATATTTAGCAATTTGTGATGGATCTGCTTGCTCAAAAGCGTTGGTAATTACATTGGGAAACTGTTCTAGTAATAAAATGACTGGCCATGCTTGCTCACCTAATGTTTCACAAGATACTTCGTTACCGTTGTCTTCTGCTTTTTCTAATAGAGATGAAATACGTGCATAAGTATATTGTATATATGGCCCTGTTTCTCCCTCAAAATTCATCATGTGCTCAATGGAAAACTCAATATCGTGTAGACGATCATTTTTTAAATCGTTAAAAATGACCGCTCCAACACCGACCTGATGTGCGATGCTATCTTTCTGCTCAAGCATTGGATTTTTTTTATCGATATTTCGCTTCGCTGTAGCAATCGCTTCCTTCAGTACATCTGCTAATAAAACAATCTTGCCTTTACGCGTCGACATTTTTTTCCCCTCTTGCAGAATCATCCCGAAAGGAACATGCTGTAAGTCTTTTGCCCAATTGTACCCCATCTTTTCAATAACCTTAAATAATTGGGTAAAGTGAAGAGATTGTTCATTCCCTACAACATAAAATATTTTTTTAGGGTCATATTGTTTTTGTCGATAAAAAGCTGCTGCTAAATCACGGGTAGCATAAAGCGTAGCACCGTCTGCTTTAGTTATTAAGCATGGCGGCATATTGTCTAATTCAACGACATACGCACCATCCGATTTCACTAGCAATTGTTTTTCTTCCAGCTCTTTCACAACAGCAGCCATTTTATCATTGTAAAAAGCTTCCCCATCGAATGAATCAAAGTCAATGCCAAGCAGTTGATAAATGGTCTTGAATTCTACAAGTGATGCATCTCTAAACCATTGCCAAAGAGCTAATGTCTCTTCATCCCCATTCTCTAATGCTTTAAATGCGGCACGAGCCTGTTCATTAAGTGCATCATCTTTCTCCGCTTCTTCATGAAACTGCACATATATTTTTAATAATTCCTTTATGGGAGCAGCTTCAATTTTTTGTCGATTTCCCCATTTTTTATAGGCCACAATTAATTTTCCAAACTGTGTTCCCCAGTCCCCTAAATGATTAAGACGAATTGCTTTATAGCCATTTTTCTCGGCAATGTTTGCTAAAGCATTACCGATTACTGTAGAACGTAAATGGCCCATTGAAAAAGGCTTCGCTATATTAGGGGAAGAAAAATCAAAAACTACATTTCCTTTTGGTTCCTGTTGGGTTCCATATAAATTTTTTTCTTTTACTATTTGGCTAAGCACCTGTTTTGTAATCGTCGGCTGATGGTAAAAAATATTGACGTAACCACCTACTACTTGAACTTCCTGTATTAAGTCACATGTTAAATTGTTTTGAATATCGACAGCGATTGTGTGAGGGGATTTTCTTAATTGTTTAGCTAGTGTAAAGCATGGAAATGCCACATCCCCTAAGTCCAATTTTTTCGGTTTCTCCAGTAAATGTTGAATTTCATTGACAGACAGCTCATTATTTAATGCCTCAGCAATGCTTTTCGCGATTTGTGTATACATGTTTTTTTCTCCTCCCAATATATAATCAATTTCGCCTTGGCGTAATAGCATCCGGATTTTGAATTGTGTACGCACAATTCATTCCTTTCAAAATCCGTGACATCCGCCGGAGGCATTATCTTCATTCAATAGGGGGTTGGAAACTCACTGAAAAGGAACCACTTCCCCTTTTCATCTCTTACCTTTAGAGATAAGCGTTTTCTGCGGAATGAAGATAAAAAAAGCCCTCGTCTCTAAAATAGAGACGAGAGCATAGTTATCCCGTGGTACCACTCTAGTTGCCATAAAATATGACCACTTTCCGTTGTTAACGAGGTGACTCCCC